>WBZY01000251.1_pt1 | contig 44919 bp, 32 predicted proteins | sample 5204191 | NCBI WGS metagenome assembly WBZY01 (sample SAMN12344363, study PRJNA552823) | activated sludge metagenome | biome: Activated sludge suspended growth; feature: Anammox Sidestream; material: Wastewater; isolation source: activated sludge from anammox sidestream of wastewater treatment...
ACTCCGACCACCAGCTCTACGATGTCACCCCCACCAGTGATGGGGGCTTCATCCTCTGCGGCCGCGGCGACCAGAACAACCTGGACCCCACCCCCGGCCTGGAGACCATCTATGTGGTGAAGACCGATAGCCTGGGCTGCGTGGTGCCGGGTTGCCATTTGGTGGGCGTGGCGGAGTACGCCATCGAGCTGCAGGAGCACCTCAAGCTCTGGCCCAACCCGGCCACCGATCACCTGCGGCTGGAGCTGGAGCTGCCCGCAGGGATCGCGCCGCAGGGCGCCGTGCAGGCCGTGCTGCTGGACGCCACCGGGCGCGAGGTGCTGCGCGAGCTCGTGCGCCAGAACGGCAACACGATCTCGCACGCGTTCACCCTCACACCCTTCCCACCCGGGCTCTACCACCTGCACCTGGCAGATGAGCAGCGATGGCTGGCGGGGGGGCGTGTGGTGGTTTCTCGGCCGTAGCCTTTGGCGAAGGCGGAGTGGAATAGAACGAGGAACGGCCTTGGATGCGGCCGAACCTCAAGCGAACTTTCCACCATGGAAGCGAGGTCGATCAGCACCCCCGAAGGCCGCTTGATGACCGCACACTTGCTGAAGCCGGGTCTGCCGTTCCTTGAGCTGGAGGTGCGCGACTGGTTACCTGGGCTTTACTTGGGAAGCCTTAGCGTGGATGGCATCCGCATGGCCGAGGTGAAGTTCAACATCGCACGATGAAACGCGCCGTGTTCTGCGTAATGGTCGTTCTGGCGGGGAGCTTGGTGCTCCCCGCTCAGAACACCTTTGTTGTGGACTTTGATAGTGTGCAAATGGGACACAATGCGCCTGCGTACAGTGTAGTGGAATTAAGTGATGGCGGCTTTCTGGTGGGAGGCATTCAGCGATGGCATGATGGTGATACCACCGGCCGGACGCACGTTATTCTAAGGCGGACGGATGCCTGGGGCCGCGTGATCGGCGAACGTGCGCTGCATCATAATGTGAACAGGACTTACAACAACGGCCTCTTCGGGGCCATGGTGCGGAGCGACACGGTGTTGGTGAGCGGGGTCACCACCTACGGCCCCGCCCCGTACGAATGCACCCTGAACCTCTATTGGTTCAACGAGGATGGCGATACCGTGGCCACCAAACGGTTGCTGTCCTACAGCACAGCCGACTCCAGCTTCATCCAGCATTGGCAGACGATCCGCACCATGGACGGGGGCTACGCGCTGTGTGGTGTTTATGGCCCACCGAATGAGAATGGACAAGCCATTATTGTCCGTACGGACGTTCAGGGTGATACCCTTTGGGCTAGGACATACGGCTATCCGAACCAGGAAGAGAACGCCTATAGCATCTGTGAATTAGCGGATGGTGGATTTGCGATAGCCGCGATCCATCTGGACGGCGATGCACAGAATAAGCATACGCTCATCCGGGTGAACAGCAGCGGAGGTCAGATCTGGCGTCGACAGTTCGGTCTTTATGGTTGGGATGTTCCTTCCGTGCGCATGGCTGCCGATGGCCAGATCATCACCTACACGGACTACAAGGAGGGTCTGGGGTCCGGAGCCTGGCAGCAGATCGAGCTGCGCAAGTGGGACCTGAACGGCAACCTGGTGTAGAGCAAGAAGAGCCATTGGAGCTTGAACTCCAGCAGCGAACCAGGCGACTTCGAGATCCTTCCGGATGGCAGCATCATCTGCAGCATCTGGCACAAGGGGGCCTGCCAGCTTGCGAAGTTCACCGCCGATGGCGACAGCATCTGGTCGCGGGGTTACGTGGTGTACACCTGGGTGGGCGGATCGGAGAACATGCCGTACGACATCGACCCCACCAGCGATGGCGGGTTCGTGGTCTGTGGGGAGACCGAGCAGGGTACCAATGACCCCACCCCCGGCCTGCAGACCATGTTCCTGATCAAGACCGACAGCCTGGGCTGCGTGGTGCCGGGCTGCCATCTGGTGGGGGTGCAGGAGTACGCCATGGAGCTGCAGGAGCACCTCAAGCTCTGGCCCAACCCGGCCACGGATCACCTGCGGTTGGAGCTGGAGCTGCCCGCAGGGATCGCGCCGCAGGGCGCCGTGCAGGCCGTGCTGCTGGACGCCACCGGGCGCGAAGTGTTGCGCGAGCGCGTGCGCCAGAACGGCAACCTGCTCTCCCACGCGCTCACCCTCACACCCTTCCCACCCGGGCTCTACCACCTGCACCTGGCGGATGAGAAGCGCTGGCTGGCGGGGGGAAGGGTGGTGGTGGAATAACGGACCATGGATACCGGCATCACCACCAACCTGGCGCGGCTGCTCTACGAAGGCCGGCCCCTGGCCGAGGTGAAATTCAACGTCACCAAGTGATGCGCAACCTCGCACTGATCGGCATGGTTTGGGCGGGCACCACCGGGGTGCCCGCCCAACCGGGCTTCATCGTCCACTTCGACTCCCTGCAGAACGGCAAGGGCGGAGCCGGGGAAAGCGTATTCGAGGTGGATGGTGGCTATCTGCTCTTCACCGAGCAGGTTTCCCACGACGGAAGTGGCAAGACCCACCTGTTCGTTCGGAAGCTCAATGCCCTGGGGCAGCTGGTCACCGAGCGGGAATATGTCAATGGAGATCCACGGCACTACCTCTTCGGCTATATCGCACCGGTATGCCCGCTCGATACCGGAGGGTTCGCCAGTGCGGTCCTGGAGGGTTCGGACTATTGGGCTGAGACTTGGCTCTACCGCTTCAACCAGCAGGGCGATACCACCCACCGCCGCCTGCTCTTCACATATCCGCCACAGGACAGCCTCCTCCATTTCATCCGACAAACCCGACAGACCAGTGATGGTGGATTTATTCTTGCTGGTTTTCTGGATCGGCCCAACGCTTTGGCTCAGGCACTCCTGGTTCGTGTGAATGCAAATGGGGATACGCTGTGGAGTCAGGCATATGGACAATCGGTCTCCGAGCTGAATGATGCACTGGGCGTAGCTGTTTACGGAGATGGCGGATACCTGATCAGTGGTTACCGCCTGCTGCCATTTGTTCTGGATCAGAGTTTCTTGATCCGAACCGATCCACTGGGAAATGAACTATGGCGACGTGAGTACGGCAACCGCGCCTCGGTCAACGGCGCCGTCCGCGTGCTGGCCGACGGCCACATCGTCACCTGGAGCGAGTACCGGGAACAGGCCTGGCCCTCCTACTGGCAGCAGGTGATGCTCACCAAATGGGATGCGAACGGTGGCATCGTGTGGCAGAAACGATCACACTACAACTACTACTCCTCCACCACCGACTTCGAAGTGCTGGCCGATGGCTCGTTCATCGGCACGGGCAGCCAGGTGGGCGAAGGCCTCATCGCCAAATTCTCCCCCACGGGGGACAGCCTGTGGTCGCGCACCTACGATGTCTTCCACTCCGACCACCAGCTCTACGATGTCACCCCCACCAGTGATGGGGGCTTCATCCTCTGCGGCCGCGGCGACCAGAACAACCTGGACCCCACCCCCGGCCTGGAGACCATCTATGTGGTGAAGACCGACAGCCTGGGCTGCGTGGTGCCGGGTTGTCATCTGGTGGGCGTGTCCGAATACGCCATGGAGCTGCAGGAACACCTCAAGCTCTGGCCCAACCCGGCCACCGATCACCTGCGGCTGGAGCTGGAGCTGCCCGCAGGGATCGCGCCGCAGGGCGCCGTGCAGGCCGTGCTGCTGGACGCCACCGGGCGCGAGGTGTTGCGCGAGCGCGTGCGCCAGAACGGCAACCTGCTCTCGCACTCTTTCACCCTCTCGCCCTTCCCACCCGGGCTCTACCACCTGCACCTGGCGGATGAGAAGCGCTGGCTGGCGGGCGGGCGTGTGGTGGTGTCTCCGCCGTAGCCTCGCCGAAGTACGAGGTCCTGTCGGGCGACGGTGGCACGGGCGAAGTCCGCCTACGCACCGCCCTGCGCGCGGCGCAGTGCGGTGCTTCGCCGAGGCGAAGAGATCAGATGAAATGCCGGCCCATGAACGCCCTACCTGACCCTGTCTTCAGGTACTTCTCGAACGCGAACGCCTTGTACCTGTCCACAAACCCGAAGGTCGCCACGCACTGCACAGGCAACCTGTCCTTGGTGGAGTGGACCGTACCGGCCTCATGGCGGCGCAAGCGGGCCTCCAGGTCCTTGGTGCAACCCACGTAGCTGCGACCGTCCGCGCACAAGAGGATGTACACCCAATGGGACAGGTCGGGGTGCATGGTGAAAGATGTATCCGCCTTCGCGAATTACAGCGCAATGCGCTGCAATTTGCTTCGGCGAGACGATGATAAAGCCCGCCTTCGCAGGGCCCATGCAAAGCATGGGCGCCTGCTTCGGCGAGGCGAAGGTGGAGCCGGAGGGATTCGAACCCTCGTCCAAACGTCCGTGACGTGCGCTTTCTCCAGGTTCAGCCGCTTCGTTGGTTTTCGACCGCCGCCTGGGGAAGGGCACCCCAGCGGTGGCTTAGGTCCTGTGTCTCACCCGCGCACCGGACCACAGCGCGGGCCAGCCCTTCAGGATGATACCCCTGTACCGGGAAAGCGAAGGACGGACCTCCCCGAGGGGCACTCGTCCACGCTACTGTTGTTCACGTGGATGAAGCCGTTGGCCTGAGGCCATTAGGCTGCGAGCGCGTAGTCGACGTTGCCAGTTATGGCATTGAGGCACTGGGATGACGAGCCGCACCTCACGCTCGACCTGCTTACACACATCACTCGGCCGCTGTCAAAACCAGGTCGGCCCCAAAGTGGTTCAAGGAACGCCCCACAAAGGTAAGGAACCCGCAAGCCGCGGGCTGTGTGCGGGGACCGGCGCGACAGACCGATGTCAGCCCCCGTGGCCTGTGGAAGCATCTACATTTGCCGCCGTTCCAGGAAAGGCATGAAGGAAGGCATACGCAGGATCGGCATCATCCGCGAGCGGAAGGTGCCCGTGGACCGGAGGGTGGCATTGACGCCGAAAGCGGCCCGGCGGGCCATGGCCCTGCATCCCGGGCTGGACCTGGTGGTGGAGCCGAGCCCGGTGCGGGCGTTCAGCGATGCGGAATACGAGGCGGCGGGCGTGCCGCTCCAGGCCGACCTGGGCGACCGCGACCTGCTGATCGGTGTGAAGGAAGTGCCCGTGGAGCATCTGCTGGCGGGCAAGCGTTACCTCTTCTTCAGCCACACCATCAAGAAACAGCCGCACAACCGCAAGCTGATGCAGGCCGTGGTGCGCAAGGGCATCACGTTGATCGACCACGAGCTGCTCACCGATGACGCGGGCGAGCGTGTGCTGGCCTTCGGCCACTGGGCCGGCGTGGTGGGCGCCTACAACGCCCTGCGCGGTTGGAACATGCTGCGTGGCGGCCCCGGCATGAAACCGGCGCATGAATGCCACGACCTGGCCGAGCTGAAGCACGAGGTGCTGAAGCTGGAGGACCGCGCGGCGCTGCACATCGTGATGACCGGTGCGGGCCGTGTGGGCCAGGGAGCCTTGGAGCTGCTGGAGTCCGCCGACGTGCGGCGCAGCACGCCCGATGACCTGCGTTCCGGGAAAGTGACGGGGCCCACCGTGACCGTGTTAGGCACGGGTGACCTCTACAAGCGGGTGGACGGAGCGCCTTTCGACCGCCACGCCTTCCACCGCGACCCGGCCGGGCATCGCAGCGACCTCCTGCCCTACCTGCACCACGCCACGGTGTACCTCGCCTGTCATTTCTGGGACCCGCGCGGCCCGAAGATCCTCTCGCACGCCGACCTGCGCACACCCGGGCTCGCCCTTCGGCTGATCGCCGACGTGAGCTGCGATGTGGACGGGCCCATCGACAGTACCCTGCGGGCCAGCACCATCGACGAGCCGTACTACGGCTACGCCCCGGCCACCGGCGGCGAGGTGGCCTTCGGTGCACCGGACAGCATCGGCGTGATGGCGGTGGACAACCTGCCCTGCGCGCTGCCGCGCGATGCCTCGGAAGCTTTCGCGCAGGACCTGCTGGACCGTGTGCTTCCCGCCCTGCTCGGTGAAGGTGATGATGCCATGGTGGACCGTGCCACCATCGTGGAGGAAGGCCGTCTGACCCCGCGTTTCAGCCACCTGGAGGATTACGCGGCCGAGGCCACCAACGCGCACTGAGCGCTCAACCTTCGCGGGGCACCACCAGCTCCAGGCAGAACACCGCCCGCCCGTCGCCGTTGGTGGCGATGGAGACCTGCATGGGCCGCTGGCTGCGCCGGGCCATGGTGAGCAGGCCGAGCCCGGCACCTCCCCGCGCCGTGCGCGCATCGTTGGACAACAACATGAGGTAGTGTTCCTTGAGGGCCACCTCGTCCATGGCGTTGAGCACTTCGATGCGGTGCTGGAGCAGGGCCGCCGTGGCCAGTTCCACGTGGTTGAGCAGCACGATCCGGTAGGCACCGCCGGTGCGACCCACCAGCACCCGGCCCTCGGCCGCCTGGTCCTCGCCGCCATGATGCAGGATGTTCTCCACCCCTTCCACCAGCACGCTGATCAGCCGTTTGCGCACGGCCACCGGATCGCCGGCGGCGAGCGAGCCGGCCTCCACGCGGCCCACAGCGGCCTCCAGGTCGGCGCGGGTGAGCGTGCCGCTGTGGTCCCACAGCACCGCATCGGCGCCGTGGGCCAGCATCTGGCCGCGCATCTGATCCACGCTGGGTTGCTGCAACGACATGAGGCGCCAGGGATCGGCGTACTGCGCTTGCCTACGGGCGAACGGGACAAAAGGTTCGACCGGGGCGGGAGGCGGTTCGACCAGCGTTGGCGGTCTCCGAAAGGAACCCGCTCGGAATGAGCGGCATGGATGTCGTGCGATAGGGGCTAACGGCTACCTTTCCAAACCCCAACGACCCCGTCCCATGCGCCGCCTTCCCGCCCGCTGGACGCACCCCCTGGTGCTCCTGGCGACCCTGTGCCACGCCCTGTCGATGCACGCCCAGATCGACATCGACCTGGGCACCGGCCTGGCCTTCAACGGCCAGAACCAGTACCCCGCGCCGTACGGCAACCTGGCGGACGGCTCGCGCCACCAGATGCTCGTGCTCGCCAGCGAGCTCACTGCGGCGGGCATGGCCGAGGGCGATATCGTCTCGCTGGCCTTCCACGTGGCCGTGGCCTCGCCCACCGTGCTGGAGGGATTCACGGTGCGCATGGGCCTCACCACGGCCACCGAAATGGACAACCAGTGGCTGGCGGGCAGCACCGTGGTCTGGGGTCCCCAGGACCACGCGGCACAAACGGGGTGGAACGTGCATCCGTTCGCGACACCGTTCGCCTGGGACGGCACGAGCAACCTGGTGGTGGAGACCTGCTTCTCCAACAACACGCAGACGGACAACAGCAGCATGTACCGCACGGCCACGGGCTTCACCAGCGTCACCTACCGTGCCACGCCCAATCCCAACGTATGCACCTTCAACGGGGGCAACCTGCTCACCAGCGTTCAGCGTCCCGACATGCGTTTCGGGTGGGTGCCGTTGGAAGCGCCTCCCGTGGCCGCCTTCACCGTGAGCCCCGGCTTCACCTGCACGGGCACCGTGCAGTTCACCGACGGTTCGGCCTTCGTGCCCACCGCCTGGGAATGGCATTTCGGCGATGACAGCACCAGCACCGCGCAGAACCCCACGCACACCTACCTGTCCGACGGTGTGTACGACGTGACGCTGATCGTCACCAACGCCTTCGGCACCGACACCCTGACCCTGACCGATGCGGTGACGGTGAGCGCGGGCGGCGCCATGCCTGCGGCGATCTGCCCTCCGGTGAACGCGCCCACCATCGCCGGCTTCGGCATCACCAACGTGACGATGAACGACCTGGTGCTGACCTCGGGCGATGCGGTGAGCGATGGCGGCTATCTGGACCGCGGCTGCGCGATCGACACGGTGGCTGCGGGCGCCCCCTTCGTCCTGAGCGTCACCACGGGCACCATCGCCGGGCATCAACTGAAGGCCTGGGTGGACTGGGACGGCAACGGCGCCTTCGATGCGGGCGAGACCGTGCTGGCGGTGGCCAGTGGGACCGGAGGCAGCGCCAGCCTGCTCGTGCCCGTCGGCGCGGCGCAGGGTGTGCCCTTGCGCGTGCGGGTGATGGCCGACTACGACCTGGCCCCGCTGCTGGACCCCTGCACGGCGCCCCAATTCGGGCAGGCCGAGGACCTGGGCCTGGTGGTGGTGCCCAACACCGCGGCGCCCGTGGCCGCCTTCAGCGCCACGCCTCTCTTCACCTGCGACGGGGCCGTGCAATTCACCGATGCCTCGCAGAACCTGCCCACGGGATGGACCTGGGACTTCGGGGACGGCAATGCGAGCAACTTGGCCTCCCCGCTGCACATCTACGGGGCCAGCGGCACGTACAGCGTGCAGCTGATCGCCATCAACGCCAACGGGCAGGACACCGTGCTGATGCAGGACATGGTGACCGTGGACCTGGACGGCCAGTTGGACCCGCCGCAATGCGCGCCGCAGACCCAGGGCTATTGCTGCGGCTTCGGCCTGCTGGGCCTCAGCTTCGCCGGTCTCAACAGCACCAGCGCCGATGGCGTGGAGGGCTACATGGACCGCACCTGCGGCAACGTGGCCACCGTGGAGGAAGGCACCGTGGTGCCCGTGCAGTTCGACACGGACGACCTGCTGGACCAGGACGTGTACTTGTGGATCGACCTGGACGATGATGGGGACTTCGCCAACGACGAGCTGGTCTTCTTCGCCCTGAACGCCACCGATCCGTCCGGCACGGTGGCCATTCCCCAGGGCACGGTGTACAACACGCCGCTGCGCATGCGGGTGGTGGCCGACGTGGTGGGCAACATCACCGGGCCGTGCGATGCACCGTTGTACGGCCAGGTGGAGGACTTCAGTGCGGTGGTGCTTCCGGTGAGCGTGCCGCCCACGGCGCAGTTCGCGGCCAGCCCGTCCAGCACCTGCGACGGCGTGGTGCAGTTCACCGACCAGAGCACGGGGCTACCCTTCATCTGGCAGTGGGACTTCGGTGACGGTGGCAGCAGCACCGACCAGCATCCGCAGCACACCTATGCGGCGCCGGGCAGCTACTCGGTGACCCTGACGGTGGAGAACATCAACGGCACGGACAGCGAGACCCAGGTGGACCTGATCACCTATGTGCAAGGTTTTCTCTGCGACACCACGCAGATGCCGGACAACGGGTTGCTCACCGTGACCGAATGCCAGGGGGTGCTGGTGGATGATGGTGGTGCGCAGGACGACTACAGCCCGGGCCTCAGCGCCCCGGTGACCATCGCACCACCGGGCGCGGAAGTGGTGACGCTCACCTTCACGGAGTTCGCCTTCGAGGAGAACTTCGACTTCCTGGCCATTTACGACGGTCCGGACCCCAACGCCCCGCTGCTGTACGAGCTCACGGGCAACGGCCTGGGGGCGCTGCCCAACGGCGGGGTGATCGGCTCCACGGGGCCCACGCTTTGCGTGCGGCAGGAGGCCAGCAACGGCCCCATCACCTGGGCGGGCTTCGTGGCCACCTGGGACTGCTCGTTCACCGGGGTCGCGGAACGCGAGGACCCGATCGGGTCGGTGCATCCCGTGCCCACCGGCGGGCCCTTCCAGCTGACCTTGAGGCGTCCTGCCGGAGCGGGTTGGACGGTGACCATCAACAACGCCTTGGGGGAACTTGTGCTGCGGGAAGCCCTTCCCGTAGGCGCGCGCAAGGCCACCTTTGATGCTGCCCCATGGGCGCCCGGGACCTATGGTCTGACGGTGCAGGGACCCGATGGCCGCTGGGCCCGGCGGATCATGGTGCACCATTGACCCCTTCCGCGCATGAAGCGTTCCCTCCTCCGCGTTCTGGCCGCACTGGCCTTGGCGCCGCTCGCAACGGTCCCGGCGATGGCCACCCACCTGGTGGGCGGCAACCTGGGCTACGTGTACCAGGGAGAGACCGCACCGGGCAGCGGGCTGTACCGCTACCAGGTGTACCTCGAGTTCTACCTCAACTGCGGCCCGGCCTCCAACTACCAGTCGTTGTACGCGCTGCTCGGCGAGGACTACGGCACCCCCTTGTACGTGGGCGCCTATCTGCAGGACCCGCAGAACCCGGGGGCGGACAAGGTGAAGTTGCAGGACATCCCGGTGTTCCTCACGGATTCGCTGGTGATCGAGCCGGAGCTGCCCTCCAACTGCGCCGTGGGCCAGGGGCTGTGCACGGTGAAGGGCACCTTCACGGGGCAGGTGGACGTGCCGCTCAACTTCGGGGGGCTGCACCTGTACTACCACATGTGCTGCCGCAACCTGGACATCGACAACCTGGACAACCCCAACGGCACCGGCATCGGCTATTACGCCTTCGTGCCGCCACCGCTGGTGAACAACTCCAGCCCGGTGTTCCTGGGCCAGCCCACGCCCTTCCTGTGCATCGGTGACACGGCCACCTTCCTCAACACGGCCAGCGACCCCGATGGCGACCAGCTGATCTTCTCCTTCGAGGTGCCCTACAACGCACAGAACTTCGGGGGGGGCATCATCCCGCCGCCGGCCACCCTGGACTGGCCGGTGAACGAGGTGACGTACAACCCCGGCTTCAGCCTGGCCCAGCCCTTCGGTGCCGGGGGCTTCGCCTTCATCAACGGGGCCACGGGCCTCACCCGCTACATGGCCCCGTTGCAGGGCAACTACGTGGTGGCCGTGGAGGTGAAGGAGTACCGCAACGGGCAGCTCATCGGGCGCATCCGCCGCGACCTTCAACTGCAATCGATCCCCTGCCCGCCCAACGCCACACCGGCCCCCACCACGCCCATCGCCGCCAGCTACACCGTGCAGGCCGGCGACCAGCTGTGCATCGACTTCGCCTTCAACGACGCCGATGGGGATTCGCTGTTGCTGCAGGCGGCGGGCACCATCTTCGACGGCAACCAGGTGAACCCGCCCGCCACCATCGGCAGCCCGGTGGAGGGTGATGGTTCGGTGGGCACCCAGTTCTGCTGGAGCACCGCGTGCGACCAGGGCCAGGACCAGCCCTACCTCTTCAGCGTGAGCGTCACGGACAACGGCTGCCCACCGCTGACGCTGGACGTGGTGGTGCAGGTGCAGGTGGTGCCCTTCGTGGTACCCGGGCCGATCAGCGGTCCGCCACAGGTCTGCACCGGCGCCACGAGCACCGCCTACGGGCTTCCTGCGGGCAGCGGCGCCAGCTACAGCTGGACGGTCACCGGGGGGACGCTGACGGGCGGCAACGGCACGAACGCCATCACGGTGGACTGGGGTGCGCCCGGCAGTGGACAGGTGAGCGTGGTGGTGACCGACAGTCTGGGCTGTGCGGCCCCGCCGCTGACGCTGGCCGTTACCATCGTACCGCTGCCCGATGCCGACGCGGGCGCCGATGCGTTGATCTGTGCAGGGGATACCGTCACCGTGGGGGGCAGCCCGACCGGGCCGGCGGGCAGCACCTTCGTCTGGGGCCCCGCCACGGGTCTCAGCAGCACGGGGGCGGCCAACCCGCAGGCCTTCCCCGGCAGCACCACGGTGTACGTGGTGGAGGTGAACCACAGCGGCTGCACCAACACGGACACGGTGCAGATCACCGTATCGCAGCCCCAGGTGGATGCCGGGGCGGACGCGGCGCTGTGCACGGGGGACACGGTGACCCTGAACGCCACGGGGGCGGGCAGCTTCCTGTGGGCCCCGGCCCTGGGGCTGGATGATGCCACCGCCGAGGACCCGCTGGCCTACCCCTCCGGCACCACCACCTACACGGTCACCCTTACCGACAGCGTGGGCTGCACGGCCACCGACCAGGTGCTGGTGATGGTGCATGCGCTGTCCTTCGCCGACGCGGGTCCCGACCGCGAGATCTGCCCCTTGGGAAGCACGCCCATCAGCGGGTCGCCCACCGGGCCTCCGGGGGCCACCTTCCTGTGGAGCCCGGCCACCGGCCTGAACGATCCGAGCCTGGGCGCACCCGTCGCCTCGCCCGCGGTGAGCACCACCTACCTGGTGCTGGTGACCGATACGAACGGCTGCACGGCCACCGACACCATGGCGGTGACGGTGCTGCCCTCGCCTCCCGTGGACGCGGGCGCCGACCTCACGATCTGCGCGGGCGACACGGCCCAAGTGCTGGCCTCGGGCCCCACGGCGGTGGACCTGGAATGGCTGCCGCCCAACAGCGGCCTGAGCGATGGGAACATCCTGGACCCGCTGGCCTTCCCCGGTGCGACCACCACCTACGTGCTGTGGGTGCAGGACGCCAACGATTGCACGGCCACCGATACCATGACGGTGTTCGTGAACGCGCTGCCCAATGCCAGCGCAGGCCCGGACGTGGCCCTGTGCCTGGGCGGCAGTGCCCAGCTGAACGGCGGCGGTGGCACCAGCTACCAATGGTCGCCCGCTACCGGTCTGGATGACGCCACGGCCGAGGACCCGGTGGCCACCGTCACCATCAACACCACCTACCACGTGCTGGTGACCGACGGCAACGGCTGCAGTGCGACGGACAGCGTGTCCGTGACGGTGAACCTGCCGGTGAACGCGGGGACCGACGGATCCGCCCTAGTTTGCAGCGACGGTGCGGTGGTGGACCTGAGCACCCTGCTCGGTGGATCGCCCGATGGCGGCGGCACCTGGAGCCCATCGGCCACCTACACGCCCGGCGGCGGCGGTGGTGTCTTCAGCTACCTCGTGAACGCACAAGCCCCCTGCGTGAACGACACCGCCTTCGTCACCATCACCGAAGTGGCCGCTCCGGACGCCGGTGCGGACGCCACCTTGGAACTGTGCACCACCAACGGGCCGTCGGATCTCTTCGCGGCGCTGGGCGGAAGTCCCGATGCGGGCGGGGTGTGGACCCTGAACGGGTTGCCCTTCAGCGGCGTGTTCGACCCGGCGCTCTGGCCGGGCGGCGGCGACTGCAGCTACATCGTAGCGGCACAGGCGCCCTGTTCGGCCGACACGGCGATCGTGACGGTGAACGTCACCACGGCCCCGGACCCCGGCGGGTCGAGCAGCGTCAGCCTGTGCAGCAGCGGCACGGCCTTCAACCTCCTCGATTCGCTCACGGGGTCGCCCGATGCCTCGGGCACATGGACCGATCCGAGCAACGCCGCCCATGGGGCCACGTACGACCCGGCGGTGGATGAGCCGGGCACGTACACATACACCATCCCCGGCCAGGGTGGCTGCCCGGACAGCAGCGCCACGGTCACCGTGACCGAACTGGCCCCTGCGGCCGATGCGGGCGGAGACATCGCCTTGTGCATCGGCGATACGGCCCAGCTCAATGCCAGCGGCGGCCCGGGCTACACCTGGTCGCCGGGCACCGGCCTCAGCGCCACCGACATCGCCGATCCCCTGGCCTACCCCACCAACACGACCACCTACACGTTGACCGTGACCGACGCACAGGGATGCTCGGCCAGCGATGCGGTGACGGTGACCGTGAACGCCCTGCCGGTGGTGGGTGCCGGCGCGGACGTGGCCCTCTGCCTGGGTGCCACCACCACCTTGGGCGGATCGCCGACGGCGCCACCGGGCAGCACCGTGCTGTGGAGCCCTGGTGCGGGGTTGAACGACCCCAACGTGGGCAACCCCACCGCGCAGCCCGGCACCACCACCACGTACATCGTGGGTGTACAGGGACCGAACGGCTGCAGCAACAGCGACACGGTGACGGTGACCGTGAACCCGTTGCCGACGGTGGGCGCGGGCAACGACACCACCATCTGCAGCGGCGGCAGCGTGCAACTGGACGGCAGCGGCACGGGCAGTTTCCTGTGGACCCCCGGCACGGGGCTCAGCGACCCCACCGTGGAAGACCCCATCGCCTCGCCGACCACCACCACCACCTACACAGTAACGGTGACGGACGCCAACCAGTGCAGTGCGAGCGACGACGTGACGGTGAACGTGGGCGCCCTGCCCACGGCCGATGCGGGGCCGGACCAATGGGTGTGTCCCGGCTTTGACGTGCAGCTGCAAGGTGCGGGGGGCACGGTCTACAGCTGGTCGCCCACCACGGGCCTGAACGACCCCGCGATCGCCAACCCGCTGGCGGCGCCTTCCAGCACGACCATCTACACGCTCACCGTCACCGATGCGGCCGGATGCAGCGGCATCGACCAGGTGACCGTGACGGTGAACGACGACCCGCCGGTGGATGCCGGGCCGGACCAGACCGCCTGTTCCGGCAACCCGGTGGTGATCGGTGGTGCGCCCAGCTCGATCCCCGGTTCCACCTTCCTGTGGCTGCCCGCCGCCGGACTGGACGACCCCACGGCCGCCAACCCCACCGCCACGCCCACGACCACCACGCTCTACACACTGGTGGTGTCCAACGACACCTGCACGGCACAGGACCAGGTGCTGGTGACGATCGCCGGCGATGCGCAGGCCGCCTTCTCGCTGCGTCTGGAGCCCCGCTGCGACGGCCTTCGCGCCTTCCTCACCGACCTGAGCCAGGGCGCGGTGAGCTGGCTGTGGACCTTCAGTGACGGCACCACCTCCGACCTGCAGCAACCCTCCCCGGTGCTTCCATACGGTGGTGACCTCACGGTGACCCTCACCATCACCGATGCCCAGGGGTGCACGAGCTCCATCACGCAGAACTATCCCGCCGGCACGCTGGACGACCACACGGACATCACCCTGCCCAACATCTTCACCCCGAACGGGGATGGCGACAACGACCTCTTCGGGCCGATCACGGACGCCGAGCTGGGCGGCTGCCTGCAGATGGCCGTGTTCAATCGGTGGGGCCAGAAGCTGTGGGAGAGCCTGGGCAACGCCACGCGCTGGGACGGGCGCACCTTCGCCGGTGAGCCCGCCGTGGTGGGCACGTACTTTTACGTGATCGACCTCAACGGGGTGCGCTACGAAGGCAGCATCCAGCTCATGCGTTGAACCATGCGCCACCTGACGATCCCCCTGTTGTTGTTCCTGCCGCTGCTGCACGGCTGCCGGAACCTGGACTGCGTGGAAGCCCCTGGTCCGGCCGTATCACGCGAGCTCACCCTGGAAGCGATCAAGGGCGTGATCACCGAGGGAAGCATCGATGTGGAGGTGGTGCAGGGACCCGTGCAGCAGGTGCGGGCCGAGGGTCCTGCCGCGGCAATGGACCTGCTGAACACCCGGGTGAAAGACGGCATCTGGCATGTGCGCACCGACCGGTGCTTCGATGGCGATGTCGATCTGGTGGTGCACATCACCCTTCCCGCATTGGAACGCGTGGGTGTGGCGGGCTCGGGGGATGTGCGTGCCACGGGCAACTTCGCCGGGGACCGGCTGGAGGTGACCGTGGCCGGGAGCGGGGACATCACCATGCCGCTGAGCGCGCGTGAGCTGGAGGTGTCGATCCTCGGCTCGGGCGATGTCAACCTCAGCGGCACCGCCGGCCAGGCCCGGGTGCGCATCACCGGCAGCGGCGCCGTGAACGGCCTGGAGCTGAGCGCCGGACGTGCGAAGGTGGAGATCATGGGCAGCGGAGATGCCGGCCTTACGGTGGTGGACGCCTTGGAGGCGGAGATCCTGGGCAGCGGCGGCGTGAACTACCGCGGGACACCCAAGGTCAGCACCAGCATCTCCGGGTCAGGCGCCGTGGTGCCGGTGCCATGAAGCGGAGAGTGCTTCTGTTGACCGCCATGCTGCTCGCAGGCGCGGCCACCGCACAGTCCAAGCGGGCCCAACGGGTGGGCCCCCTGGCTTACGACGACGGCGGCCCCTGCGACACCTCGGCATGGCAGCTCGTGTTCAGCGAGGAGTTCGACGGGGACCGGCTGGACCCCGCGCGATGGCGCACCTGGTTCCCGTACAGCAGCGACGGCAGCGACCGCTGTGAGGGCTGCCGATTGATGGGCACCAGCAATACCATCTTCCGCGACGACCTGGTGAGCGTCAGCGGTGGACAGTTGCACCTTCGGGTGCGTGCACGTGATGGTGAGTGGTACGGCCAGCACAAGCAGCATGAAGGGAGCATGATCCATTCGATGGACGATGCACGCTTCACCTACGGCCGCTTCGAAGTACGCTGTCGGGTCCCCAGGGGCACCGGGCTGTGGCCCGCGTTCTGGGGCTTCGGCGGGGAGACCGAGATCGATGTGTTCGAGTTCTGCGGGGAGCGCACCGGCCGGTTCAAAGGCGCCCTGCACCGATGGGGACCGACCAAGTTCTCCAACAGCGGGAGCGAACGCATGGACGACCTCTCCAAGGACTTCCACGATTACGCCGTGGAGTGGGAGCGTGACGGCATCAGCTGGTTCGTCGACGGCCGGCTGGTCTATCACCGAAGTCGATTCGTGGACAAGCGCGGCCGGCCCCTGCCCATCTGTGGGCGTACGGCCGGGGAAAGGCACACCGCCCCGTATTTCCCGCGCACCGAGGACGGCGTCAACATCATCCTGGACCTGGCCGTGAGCGAGCCCAAGGGCTTCTGCAAAGGCCCCCGGCGGCCCATACCCTGGCCGGAGGAGGCGAGCTTCGATGTGGATCACGTGCGCGTGTACCAGAGGCGCAGCCAGGTCGGTCGTTAGAGGCTATCTATTTGAGCCAGTAGGTCAAAGTGTTTGACCAGGATTGCTCGTTCGGTAAGGATCATGGGCTCGAAAGACCCTCGCGCAGCCCAATGGTTGGTCTTGAGATAGCCTCTGGCAACAGACGCCTTTCCCGGTCGCAGCATCTTCCGACGGGTGTACGGCCCCGATCCGCGTCATCCCGCACCACGGGACCGCCAGGTTGGTATGCATGCATACCTTTTGCGTTACCTTGTGCTCCCCGCCCATGACCCCCGAAGAGACCATCGACTTTCCCATTCGCCGGGTGTGGAGCCGCATCGCGCGCATCTACAACACCGAGGCGGCCAAGTACGGCGGAAGCATGGCCATCGGGCAGATCCTGCTCAACATCGAGCCGGAGGGCACGCCCAGCACCAAGCTCGGCCCCAAAATGGGCATGGAGGCCCGCAGCCTCGTGCGCACCCTGCAGGCCATGGAGGGCGAGGGCCTCATCAAACGCATTGCCGACAAGGCCGACAAGCGCGTGGTGCGCATCCACCTCACCGCCAAAGGCAAGCAGATGCGCAACGTGAGCCGCGACACCGTGGTGCGGTTCAACCAGGCCGTACAGTCACGGTTCACGCCCGCGCAACTCAACAATTTCCGGCAAGTGATGAGCGAGCTGGACAGGATACTGGAACAGGAACAACTCTTCTGAATATGAACCGCTACGACGCTACGAACGCTACGTCAACGCTCATCAGCGTTGCGTTCGTTGCGCCGTTGCGGTCAACCAATTGATCAGACATGACCAAACGCAACATCCGTAAAGTCGCCGTGCTGGGCAGCGGCGTCATGGGCAGCCGCATCGCCTGCCATTTCGCGAACGTGGGCGCCGAAGTGCTCCTGCTCGACATCGTGCCGAAGGAGGCCGCCGAAAGCACCAAACCCGCCGAGCGGAACAAGCTGGTGAACGACGCCCTCGCCGCCGCGCTCAAGAGCAACCCATCCCCCATCTACGACAAGCGCTTCGCCAAGCGCATCACCACCGGCAACTTCACGGACGACCTGCCGAAGATCAAGGACTGCGACTGGGTGATCGAAGTGGTGGTGGAGCGGCTGGACATCAAGCAGCAGGTGCTGGCCAACGTGGAGAAACACCGCAAGCCCGGCACGCTGATCACCACCAACACCAGCGGCATCCCCATCCATGCCATCGCCGAAGGACGCAGTGACGACTTCCGCAAGCACTTCTGCGGCACGCACTTCTTCAACCCGCCGCGCTACCTGCCGCTGCTGGAGCTGATCCCCGGTCCGGATACGGATCCCGCGGTATTGAGCTTCCTGGAGGATTACGGCTCGCGCGTGCTGGGCAAAGTCACGGTGCTGTGCAAGGACACGCCCGCCTTCATCGCCAACCGCATCGGCGTGTTCGGCATCATGGGCCTCTTCCACTTGGTGGAGGAAATGGGCCTTACGGTGGAGGAAGTGGACCGCCTCACCGGCCCCGTGCTGGGCCGTCCGAAGAGCGCGACCTTCCGCACGGCCGACGTGGTGGGCCTCGATACGCTCGTGCATGTGGCGAAGGGCGTGCAAGCGAACTGCCCGAACGACGAGCAGAACGCCACGTTCGCCCTGCCGAACTACCTGCAACAGATGGTGGAGAAGAACATGCTCGGCAGCAAGACCGGCAAGGGCTTCTTCTTCAAGGACCGGTCATCGCTCAAGGGTGAGATCCTGCAACTCGACCTGAAAACGCTGGAATACGTGCCGCAGGTGAAGCCCAAGTTCGCCACGCTCGATGCTGCGCGCAAAGAGGATGATCTGAAGAAGCGGATGACGATCCTCTACACGGGCAGCGACAAGGCCGGCGAGTTCTACCGCAAGAGCTTCCATGGGCTCTTCGCCTACGTGAGCCACCGGATCCCAGAGATCACCGATGCGCTGTACAAGATCGACGACGCCATGCGCGCGGGCTTCGGTTGGGAGATGGGACCTTTCGAGTTGTGGGATGCGGTAGGGGTGGGCAAGGTGAAGGAGGAAATTGGAAAGTTGAAAGCTGAAACAATTGCCCCGTGGGTGGAGGAGATGCTAGCGGCCGGTCACACATCCTTCTACAAGACCGAAGGCGGCAAGCGGCTCTACTACGACATCGCGAGCAAGAGCTACAAACCCGTGCCGCGCGCGGAAGGCACCATCGTGTTGAGCGAGTTGCCCGAAAGCAGCATCATCTGGCAGAACAAGAGCTGCTGGGTGCGCGACCTGGGCGACGGCATCCTGTGCGTGAGCTGGAGCACCAAGATGAACACCTTCGGTGCAGAGGTGATCCAGGGCCTCAACAAGGCCATCGACCTCGCCGAGCAGGGCTACAAGGGCCTGGTGGTGTACAACGACGGCGCGCTCTTCAGCGCGGGCGCCAACGTGGGCATGATCTTCATGATGGCCGTGGAGCAGGAGTACGACGACCTGGACATGGCCGTGCGCACCTTCCAGAACACCATGATGCGCATGCGCCACAGCAGCATCCCCGTGGTGGCCGCGCCGCACCAGCTCTGCCTCGGCGGCGGCACTGAGCTCTGCCTGCACGCGGACAAAGTCGTTGCGCACGCCGAGACCTACATGGGCCTGGTGGAATTCGGCGTGGGCGTGATCCCCGGCGGCGGCGGCAGCAAGGAGTTCGCACTGCGCCTCAGCGACGAGATGAAGGAGGGCGACATCCGCATCAACGCGCTGCGCGAGCGCTTCCTCACCATCGGCCAGGCCAAGGTGAGCACCAGCGGCGAAGAGGCTTTTGCCCTCGGCTACCTGCGCCGCGGCACCGACGAGGTGATCGTGAGCCGCGCGCACCAGCTGGCCCACGCCAAGTCCTGCGCCCTCGACCTCTGGGAACGCGGCTACACCAAGCCGCCCATGCGCAAGGACATCAAGGTGCTGGGCCGCGAAGGGCTGGGCATCGTGTACGTGGGTGCCAACAGCATGCAGAGCGGCAATTACATCAGCGAGCACGACACGCTGATCTCGCAGAAGTTGGGCTATGTGCTTTGCGGCGGGGACTTGTCGGAACCCACCGAAGTAAGCGAACAATACCTGCTGGACCTGGAGCGCAAGGCCTTCTTGGAGCTGTGCATGCAGCGGAAGACGTTGGAGCGGTTGCAGTCGATCATCACAAGCGGGAAAGTGTTGCGGAACTGAGGTACTGTCCGATGTCCTATGACGGTTGCAGGATTGCTGAGGACCAGGAGCGAAGGCCTTTTGTCCAAGGTCCAATGACGGTTGCAAGATTGCTGGATGCAATGAGCTTAGGCCTTTTGCCCCATGTTATATGGCCGCAGCTGGACTGGGTAATTCGATCCATGTGAACAACCCCTGACAAAACCCTGGAACCCCATGAACCGCTTCAAGAACCTTGTTGTGTGGAAGCAAGCGTTGGACCTCTCAGTGGAAGTCTATCGCGTGACCGAGAATTTTCCGAAGAAGGAAGTGTATGGATTAGCCAGTCAGATGCAACGTGCCGGTGTGTCCGTTCCAAGCAACATCGCAGAAGGTGCTGCCCGTAATCATGACGGCGAGTTCTACCATTTCCTGGGCATTGCCTGTGGGTCGGCAGCTGAATTGTACACCCAAACGATGATCGCCCGCGAGTTGGAATACATTACCCGTGCTCAATCTGACAAGATCACCAGCGAACTCGACCATATCATGAACCGGATCTTCAGGCTTCAGGAGCAATTGGAAACCAAACACAAGAAACGTCCGGCGCGGAGCTAATGCCTGTCCTATGTCCGATGCAAGACTGCACCATGCGTGTGCAGCGCACCGCACGAACAACAAGCGCCCGCAACAAGCAACAAACAGTCCTTCATAGGACATAAGACATTCCCCATGAACGCATACATCATCTCCGGTTTCCGCAGCGCAGTTGGCAAAGCGCCCCGCGGCAAGTTCCGTTTCACCCGCCCCGACGACCTGGCCGCCAACGTGGTGAAGCACCTGATGGCCTCCGTGCCGAACCTCGCCGCCGAACAGGTGGACGACGTGATCGTGGGCAACGCCACGCCCGAGGCCGAGCAGGGCCTGAACGTGGGCCGCATGATCAGCCTCATGGGCCTGAACACCGACAAAGTGCCGGGCATGACGGTGAACCGCTACTGCAGCAGCGGCAGCGAGACCATCGCCATCGCCGCGGCCAAGATCCACAGCGGGCAGGCCGATGTGATCATCGCCGGCGGCGTGGAGTGCATGAGCCCCATCCCCTTCGGCGGCTGGCGCATCGTGCCCAACTACGAGGTAAGCAAGGCCAACCCCACCTACTACTGGGGCATGGGCCTCACCGCCGAGGCCGTGGCGCGCGATTTCAAGGTGAGCCGCGAGGACCAGGACGCCTTTTCGCTGCGGAGCCACGAGAAGGCGCTGGCCGCGATCAAGGAAGGCCACTTCAAGGACGAGATCGTGCCCGTGGAAGTGGAGCGCGTGTACCTCGATGAGAAGGAGAAGCGCCAAGTGGAGAAGTACGTGGTGGACACCGATGAAGGTCCGCGCGCGAGCACCTTGGAAGGCTTGGCGAAGCTGAAGCCGGTGTTCGACGCGAAGGGCACGGTGACGGCGGGCAATAGCAGCCAGACGAGCGATGGCGCGGCCTTCGTGCTGGTGGTGAGCGAGCGCATGCTGAAGCAGCTGAACGTGCAGCCGATCGCGCGCCTGCTCTCCTACCACGTGGCGGGCGTGGAGCCGCGCATCATGGGCATCGGTCCCGTGGCGGCGGTGCCGAAGGCGCTGGAGAAGGCCGGGCTCAAGAAGAGCGACATCGGGCTGTTCGAGCTGAACGAGGCCTTCGCGTCGCAATCGCTGGCGGTGGTACGCGAGTTGGGCATCGACCCAGAGCTGGTGAACGTGAACGGCGGGGCGATCGCGCTGGGACACCCGCTGGGCTGCACGGGCACGAAGCTGACGGTGCAACTGCTGAACGAGATGCGGCGACGCAAGCAGAAGTACGGTGTGGTGACGATGTGTGTGGGGACGGGGCAGGGCGCGGCGAGTGTGTTCGAGTTGTTGAATTGATGGAGCAAAAGCGGGATAGTATTGCCCGCCCTGAGCCTGTCGAAGGGTGGGCGTTCCGGCTCGAAGACTCGCCGTCGGGCCATTCGTTCCAAGTCCTCGCGCGGATTACCGCGCTGTGGGCTTTCCACTTCTGTCCCTAACGCGACGTGCAGAGCTAACTAAAATCCACTGAGAAGAACATGAGACCGACAGCAGAAGAACGCGTTGCATACAATGTGAACTACTCCAAGGACACCGATTTCTCGGCCTATGCTCGACTGCTTCAAAGCCGATGGCGCACTTCCAAAGGATATCCGATGGGGAAGCTCGGCAACTACTTGGAAGCCGATTTCGCAAAGGCATCTAAAGCGAACTTCTTGACCGAGCGCATTCAGTCCTTGGCCACCGATGAAATGACGCAAGCCAAGGCATCCAAGGCTCTCTTCGATGAGGGGCGAATGTGGTCGAACTTGCTCTCATCACAACCCCTTTGTTTCAATCTCTTCGGTGAGTTGTCCTTTGATCTGGATGCAGCGACCGCCTGCTTCAGGAAGCTATTCCCGGATCGCATTGGTCGAGTGACCAGCGTGAAGTTCGAGTACTCGCCTGGCCGCGGCGATGCTCGATACACCGGAGATCGTTCTGCGTTTGATGTCTTCGTCGAGTATGAGCGCGATGGCCGGAATGGGTTCTTGGGAATCGAGGTCAAATACGCCGAGAGCCTTCGCGAAGAACAGCCGAAGAAATCGGCAGAGATCGTTGAGAAACACGGTGCGCGTTACACAGAGCTTACCGAAGCACATGGTGTCTTCAAGCCCAATGTGATCGCCACGCTACGCCACCCACCACTATCACAGATCTGGCGCGACCATCTGCTATCCATCGCATTGCTGAACCACCCAGAACGGAAGTTCAACGAGGGCGTCTTCGTCTTTCTCTTCCCATCGCTCAACAAGCAATGCCAAGAAGGGGTAAACGAGTATTCCAGGTATCTGACGAGCAACGACGACAAGATCAGCGGCTTCTGCCCGAGACACTTGGAAGACTTCATTCACACCGTTGCTGATCACTACCACGCCGACTGGAGCGCTGAGTTGAGGTCACGATACCTTGGAGGTAAATGAACCCCGCGCCCTCCACCAAATCCCGCCTGACCGAAGGCTGCCTTGCGCTGGAAAGAACACCTCACCAGCGTATGTTGTCCAATGCGCGTTGACGAAGAAACCGTCGCGCACTGAAGCCACGCCTACGCTAAAGCTTCGGCGTACAAAGCATGAGCGCCCTCCTTCCCCGCCCTGAGCCCAGTCGAAGGACCTCCTCCACTTTGTTCGAGCAGGACCACATCCGCCGGGCCTACGATGATGCCGCGGAGACCTGGTGGTTCTCGGTGATCGACATGGTCCAAGTCCACGACCAACCGTGGGACTTCCACGAGGACCAGAAGTATCTTTGGCCAAGACCCAATTCCAATAGACATGGCAGTCACCATCAAGGAAGGTATGAGCAAACGGGAGATCGCTGCTGCCTTGAAGAAGCTGAAGAACGGTCGCAAGCGTAAGCGTGCCTTGCCCGACATCCGGAAGTTCGCGGGGACCATTACGCTGAAGGAAGATCCCTTGGTCATCCAAAAGAAGATGCGTGATGAGTGGGGTTAGGTACGTGGTGGACACGAACATTGTGCTGTACCTCCTGCGGGGCACTGAAACCGTGATCGAACTATTGCGTGACAAGGGCCTTCACCTTTCGGTGATCACGCGGATGGAATTGTTGAGCTTCCCCGGAATGATCCGTTCCGAGTTGCCGCTCATTCACGCCTTTCTGGATGCCTGGCCTGTGGAAGACCTCCATTCCCGGATCGAGGATGAAGCCATTCGTCTCCGCCTCGCCTATCGCCTGAAGCTGCCGGACAGCATCATCGCAGCCACTGCCTCGCATATCGGGATCCCGCTTGTAACCGCCGATAAGGCCATGCTCCGGCTCGATGACGAGATCGAAGTGGTGCATTACGTGCCCAAGGGTTGAGGTCGAGGCGTATGTTGTCCAATGCGCGTTGACGAAGAGACCGTAGCGCGCTGACCTCCCAACAAGTCGGGATGAATCACATGAATTGCTTCCTTCCCACCGACCGTTTTCAACAGGGCGAAGCCCGGGTGACAAGTCGTCACCGGTCGGAGGTCAGACCTTGGATGGGATTTTGAGTCGGTGACGATCCGTCTCCAACTGAAATCGGCGCAGCGGAACTGGTAACAGATCGTTACCAGTTGGGTTCAGCGCATTGCCAACCGGTTACAGATCGTAACCAGTTGATTGGGCAGTCGGTTACAATTTGAAACCAACTGGAACCTTCGGCTTCATTCCAACGGAAAAGCCCGCACCCGCCCGTACCGCTCCCCCGGTTTCAACACGCGCTTGAGCAGCACCAGTTCTCCCACGCGCTCGGCGCTGGCAAGCTCGTGCGGTGCGAGCATCTCCCACGCCTTCTCGAACTGCGCGGGCTTAAGACCGGCTGCGACGGTGAGGTGCGGATGATCCGTCTCGCGGAGCGCCGGGCTCAACGCCTCATGCTGGCGCAGGGCAGCAACGACGGGTGCGCGCACAACCGCGATGGCCTCCTTCTCCACAGGGTCGATGTAGATGGTGCGCCGGTCGGGGAAGTGCGTGATGCCCTTGTAGTGCAACGTGAACGACCGTTGCCCGACCACACCGCTCTCCATGGCCCGGATGATGTCGGCTTCGTACGTGTTGGGCAGGTCGAGGAAGCACAGGGTGATGTGCGGCGGGGTGTGCCGTCCGCTGAAGGAACCGATGCGGGCGTGGAGCCATTCGCGCAACCGGTCCACCTCGGCTGAAAGTTCCGGTGAAGGCAGGATGGTGAGGAGGAAGCGGTGGAGCATGGTTCAGGGGGCCGAATAGTGCGTACCGCGACCCGCGCCCGCACGAACGAGGACATCGCGGGCCACCATCAATTCAAGGTCCTTCTTCACCGTGGGCAGTGCCAGGGCCAGGGCCTTGGCGATCCCGCCCGCCTGCGCACCGGCATGTGCCTGCACGTAGCGTAGGATGTTGCGCTGCCGGTCGTTCAGTGCGGTGACGGAGCCCTTCGCGTCAAGCTTCGCACGCAGCTTCTCCATCATCACCACCAGGCAGTCCAGGAAGAAGTGGACCCACGGCGACAGCTCCTCCCCGGGGCGTTGCAGCTGGCACTGGCGGAGCACGCGGTAGTACTCGTTCTTGCGCCGCTCGATCTCGTGCTCGAAGCTGACATACTGCACCCACGGGTAGCCTTCCTGCAGCAAGAGCAAAGTGGCCAGCAAGCGGCTCATCCGCCCATTGCCGTCCTGGAACGGGTGGATGGTGACGAACTCATAGCAGAACAGCGCCGCCCGGACTAGCGGATGGACCTTCGCCGGTGCGGCATACCAATCCACGAGCGCACGCATCGCCTCCTCGGTCTCCACGCCGGGCGGGGTGGTGGCGAAGACCACGGTGCGGCTTCCATCGGCGGCGACGGCCTCCACGGCGTTGGAGCGCTGCTTGTAGCCGCCGCGATGCCAGGCATCCTTGGTGCTGTACCGGAGGGCGAGCTTGTGCAGGTGCTTCAGCTCGCTCTCGCCGATGCGGATATCGGCGTAGGCCTCCGAGATCGTGTCAAGCGCCTCGAAGTAGCCCGCCACCTCCTGCTGGTCACGGTCCTCCAGCTTGGAAATGTCAAGCTGCGCGAGCAGGGCATCCACCTCATCATCGGCGAGCCGGCTGCCCTCGATGCGGGTGGATGCGCCCACGCTCTGCACGGTGGCGATGCGCTTGAGGTGCTTGAGCGAGCGGCCCTCGCGGCGCTCGATGCCCGCCCATTCGCCGGCGAAACGGTCCACGCGGCTAAGGGCCTGCAGCAGCTCCCAGGTGAGGTCCAGGCGAAAGGTGTGGAGGGACGGCATATCCGCAAATATACGTTAATATCCGTTCTGTATCCGAAAATGGCCATGGTGTATCCGTGAATATCCGCAAACAGTCGCAACGTATCCGAAAACCGGGATGCCGCGTGAGGGGCAGGAGCGGCGGCCTGCCGATGGTGCGCCGAAGGTGCGGCGCGAGCGAGGAGGCTGCGACGCAGGAGCAGACCCCGGAGCCGCTGCCGCACCCGGCGCAACGAGGCAGCCACAGCGGATGACCCGGCCCGTGCGCCGGCCCGCGCGCCGCAGGGGGCACGCCCCTACTATTCCCTTGGTGAAAATGGTGAGAGGGAGAAAGTGGTGAAAAGGCCTTCCCGCTCACCCTGCTAACGACCCTCTCCATTCTGCCCATTTTGAAAATTTGTTATGCGTGCATAACTTTATCCCGGACACCGCGTACCACATACTGTAGAACCGTCCCGACCGACACTCCCATGAGCACCGCAACGAAAAAGGCCCTGCAGGGCGGCGAATTCCTGATCCGCGAGAGCGAGCCGCAGGACATCTTCATCCCCGAGGAGTTCAACGAGGAGCAGCGCATGATCGCGCAGACGGCGGTGGACTTCCTCGCGCAGGAGGTATGGCCGCATCTTGAGCGGATCGATCAGCAGGAAGAAGGCCTGATGCCGAGACTGCTGGAGAAGGCCGGTGAACTGGGCCTGCTGGGCATCTCGATCCCCGAGGAGTACGGCGGTTTCGGCAAGGACTTCGTGACCGGCATGCTGGTGACGGAGAAGACCGGCGCGGGCCACAGCTACAGTGTGGCGATGGCGGCGCACACGGGCATCGGCACGCTGCCCACGCTCTACTACGGCAACGCTGAGCAGAAGGCGAAGTACATCCCCAAGCTGGCGAGCGGCGAATGGAAAGCGTGTTATTGCCTGACCGAGCCCGGCAGTGGCAGCGATGCGAACAGCGGCAAGACCAAGGCGGTGCTCACGCCCGATGGCAAGCACTACGTGATCAACGGACAGAAGATGTGGATCACCAACGGCGGCTTCGCCGACATCTTCACGGTCTTCGCCAAGATCGATGATGACGAGAACCTGAGCGCCTTCATCGTGGAGAAGGGTTTCGGCGGGATCACCCTGAACCCCGAGGAGCACAAGATGGGGATCAAGGGCAGCAGCACGCGGCAGGTCTTCTTCAACGACTGCAAGGTGCCGGTGGAGAACCTGCTGAGCGAGCGGGGCAACGGCTTCAAGATCGCGGTGAACATCCTGAACATCGGGCGCATCAAGCTGGCCGGTGCGGCGCTGGGCGGCGCGAAGGGCGTGGTAGACATGAGCGTGAAGTACGCCAACGAGCGCACGCAGTTCGGCAAGCCGATCAGCGCGTTCGGCGCGATCCGCCAGAAACTCGCCGACCAAGCGACGTACTGCTATGTGGTGGAAAGCGCCACCTACCGTTGCAGCCAGGACATGGAGCGCGCGATCGAGGAATTGAAGGCCGGCGGTGCCGACCACGCGAAGGCGCTGCTGAAAGGCGTGGAGCAGTACGCCGCCGAGGCCGCGATCCTGAAGGTGGCGGGCAGCGAATGCCTGGACTACGTGGTGGACGAGGGCGTGCAGATCTACGGCGGCATGGGATACAGCGCCGAGAGCCCCGTGGAGCGCGCCTACCGCGACAGCCGGATCAACCGGATCTTCGAGGGCACGAACGAGATCAACCGCATGCTCACCGTGGACATGCTGCTGAAGCGTGCGATGAAAGGCCAGCTGGACCTGATGGGCCCAGCGATGGCCGTATCGCAGGAGCTGATGGGCATTCCCGAGATGCCGGAGCCTGACGAGTCGCTCCTCGCCGATGAGAAGCGCATGGTGGCGAACTTCAAGAAGGCCGTGCTGATGGCCGCCGGTGGCGCGGCGCAGAAGCTGGGCATGGAACTGGCCAAGCACCAGGAGACGCTGATGCACATCGCGGACATGGTGATCGACACCTATCTCGCGGAGAGTGCGCTGTTGCGCACATTGAAACTGGCCGACATGAAAGGTGCTGATAACGTGAAGGAGCAGATCGCCATGTGCCAGCTATACATCCACGACGCGGCGGATCGGATCCACAAGTGGGCGAAGGAGGCCGTGAACAACTTCGCCGAGGGCGACGAGCAGCGCGCGATGCTGATGGGCGCCAAGCGTTACAGCAAGAACACGCCGATCAACACGGCCGAGCTGCGGAAAATGATCGCGAAGAAGATGATCGCGGAGGGGAAGTATTGCTACTGACCGCGCTCCGGACCGGATCTCGCGTGGATATCGCCTTGCTAACTTGGTGGCGATGCGCCTCCTCCTCTGGCCCGCCCTGCTGGTCCCTGCACTGCTTTCCGCGCAGGTGAACATCAATCTGGCGGTGGATGCCTCCACGGTGACCGGCACGATCAACCCGTTGTGGGGCGACCACTACGAGCTGCACCTGCTCAGCGGCGCGGGCGGCAACCCGACCGTGGATGGGCCGAAGGCGCCCTTCATCGACGATCCCGGCTTCCTTCCCGAGATGGCCCGGTTGCGGCCGCGCTCGATCCGCATCAGCACGGGCCGCTACGACGACCCGGGAACAGCGGACGACTACTCCACGGACACCACCGTGCTGCGCAACCTGCCCACGGAATTCTACCGCGGCCCGAACACTTTGGCCGGTGCCGACGACCCTTCCAACTACGACTTCAGTTACGTGGATTCGCTGGTGGACGTGGTGCATGCCATGGGCGCCGATCCGTACGTGGAGATGGCCGCCATGCCCTTCCGCCTCAGCGCCGTGGACACCCCGACCTACTTCCCCTGCGTATACTGGACGCCGCCGTGCCACCTGTTCTCCTGGGACAATGCGATCCGTACGGCGCCACCGGCGGATCCGGCGGTGTACGGCCGCGTGTTCTACCACCTGGTGAAGCACCTCTACGAAACACGGGGCGTGCATTGGTTCGAGGTCTGGAACGAACCCGACCAGTTCCCCGGTCTCACGCCGTTCTGGGATGGCGATGCACCACAACTGCACGCGATGCTTGCCGCGCTCACCGCTGAAGTGAACGCCGATCCGGCGCTCTCCCCCCACGTGGAGATCGGCTGCTGCAGCTTCGCCATGCAGAGCTTCCTGAACCTGTTCGCCATCCAGTTCCTCTCCCTGGTGCAACAGCACAACACACGTCTCGACTTCCTCAGCGTGCACCCCTACTCCTCCGAGCCCATGGGCGGTTACGACAGCGCCCGCACCACCGTGGCCGAGGGCTGGCGCGATACGTATGCACCGAACGCCGCCCTGCTGAACACCGAATGGGGTGTGCTGAACCCCGGTTTCGGGTCGGCGGGATGGAACAGCCTGGATTACGGGCTGGACCGGTTGCGGGCGTTGATCGAGATGCAGGACCGCGACTACCTCTTCGCCCATGCGGCCAGCTTGGCGGACAACGACACCATGGGCCCCACGTGCTGCCTGGGCATGTTCTACACCAAGCCCACCTTCGCCCCCAAGCCGGCCGCCTTCGCGTACATGGCCATGAACCGCTTGAACGACACGCCCGACAGGCTCAGCTGCACCGTCAATGCGCCACACCTGGCCCTGGCCGCCCGAAGCGTCACCGGCGACACGGTTCTCGTGGCACTGCCCGCACCCGATCCCGCACCAGGGACCGGGACCGTGTCGCTGACGGTGAACAACCTGCCCTGGACCACCGGCACCGCCCGGCGCCTGGAGCTCACCATGACCGGATACGCGATGGACTCAGTGCTGCGCACGGCCTCCACGAGCTTGATCATCAACGGCACGTTCACCGACCCGCTCACCTACGCCAGCGATGCCGGCAACGGAAGACTCCTGCTTTGGGAACTGGTGCGCAACACCGGTGTGGGTATCGCATCAGACACACACGATGAACGCGCATTGGTCCTGATGAGCCATGGCGGCACCCTGCATGTAGCGCTTGCGGATGGACGCATTCCCGTGCGATCGCGCGTGATCAACCTTGCGGGAGCCAGCGTGGCAACAGCCGTGCAGGGCGGCGTGATCGACCTGTTGGGCATCAGCACCGGTGTGTACATCATTGAAGCTGCAACTGCGGATGGCATGGTCTTCCGTGAACGCTGGGTGAAGCCCTGAACGTCGGCGACGGAACGCCTGGCATCCACGGCATCCACGGCGAGCGGACCGCGCTCCGCGAAAGGCGCATCCCCCACCGGCACCCGGCGAGGAAGCCTTCGAACGAACGGAGGGCGATCTCGATATTCTCTACTAAAGTTTCTTTAGTTGATACTTCCAACTAATGTTGACTAACTTCGTGGCATGGAAGCGGACAACCCCTTCCCGGTGATCGGCTACCACGGGCCCGCGTTCTTTTGCGACCGGGAGCGCGAGACCGCCGCGATCGTCTCCGCCCTGCGCAACGGCAGGAACCTGGTGCTCCACAGCCCGCGCCGCTACGGCAAGACCGGCCTGATCCGCCATGCGTTCCGGCAACTGGACAGGGTGCGGGGCGCCCGGACCGTGTTCGCCGACATCTACGCCGCCCAGGATGCCCACGGGTTCAACACCATCCTGCTCAATGCCGTGCACCAGGCGCTTAACCCCACGCCGCGGCAGTTCCTCCGGAACGTGATGGACTGGTTCTCCGCGCTGCGGCCCGTGGTCACGGTGGATGACCTGACCGGAGAACCGAGCATCGGCCTGGAGCGCGGCACCCCCGGGCGCGAGGCCGCCACCACACGCGAGATCTTCAAGGTGCTCAACGCCCGGGGCCGGACGATCTTCCTGGCCATCGACGAGTTCCAACAGGTGGCCGAGTTCAAGGACGTCCGCATGGATGCCGTACTGCGCACCGAGCTCCAGAACAGCCCCAAGGTGCATTGCATCTTCTCCGGAAGCCGCCGCCACCTGTTGTTGGACCTGTTCAACAACGCCAGGAACCCCTTCCACGGCAGCGCGGACCAGCTGGAGCTGGAGCGCATCGACCGCAAGACCTACGCCGCCTTCGCCGTGGCCCTGATGAAAAAGCACCGGCGCAGGCTGAAGCCGGAGGACGCCCTGTTCTGCTACGACATCTGCCGCGGCCACACCTACTACGTGCAGGCCCTGTTCAACCGCCTCTTCAGCGACCCGCGCCCCTTGGAGCGTACCACGGTGGTGGACGTGCTCCTGGCCATCGTGCGGGAACAGGACGCCATCATGGCCACGCTGCGCAGCGCGCTCACCCGGAACCAGTGGGACCTTTTCGCGGCCATCTCCCGCGAGGGAGAGGTGACCGGTCCCACCACCGGCAGCTTCCTCAAGAAGCACGACCTGCCCTCCTCGGCCACGGTGGTCCATGCCCTGAAGGCCCTGATGGACCGCGAGCTCGTGTACATCACCGCCTACGAGGGCTCCGGAGGCAAGCCGGTGTACGCCCCGTACAACCCGTTCATGGCGGCATGGTTCAAATACCGATGAACAGGGGAGCCCGACCGGATGCGATCGCCCTGGTGCCGGAACGTACCTGGGTCGTGTTCATGCTGGCCGCCCAGCTCCAGGTCCCCGCCCAGAACTGGCAGCAGCTGGCGGACTTCCCCGGCACGGCACGCGATGATGCCGCCTCCTTCACCATCGGCGACCGGATCTACGTGGGCACCGGCATGGACGCGGGGTTCCAGTTGACGGACGACTGGTGGTGCTTCGACCGGATGACGGAGCAATGGTCGTCCGTCGCATCCCTTCCCGCTTCGGCCCGGCAGTACTGCACCGGTTTCACCATCGCCGACACGGGCTACATCTTCGGTGGTGTGGACGCGAACGGGGCCCTGAACGAATTGTGGGCGTACCACCCGGCGAGCGATGCGTGGGAGCAGAAAGCATCGCTCCCGGCGGAGGCCCGTTACGCCTGCGTCGCCGTGACGGGCTTCTACTGGAACGCGATCGTGGCCACCGGCATGCTGGCGAGCGGTATCCCCACCAAGGAAGCATGGAAGTACGACGCTCCCTCGGACAGCTGGACGATGATGGCCCCGGTACCCGGTCCTTCCCGGCATCGCGCCTCCTGCTTCCTCGGCGCCGGCGGCATGGTGATCGCTGGCGGTGCCGACAGCACGTTCGCACCGCTGAGCGATGTGTGGTCCTACCCCATCTGGTTCGAGACCGGTGAATGGTACCCGGAAGCGCCGCTGCCCGCACCACGGTTCGCCGCGGACGGCAGTTGGGGCAATGCGCAGACCATCGTGGGCGGTGCGGACGGGCCCGGGCCTTCCGACGTGCACGCGGACGCCTGGCGGTGGGATGAAACCACATGGCATGCGCTGCCCCCGTTCCCGGGAGGTCCTCGTCGCGGGGCGATCTCCGCGTCGGGCACAGATACACCCTGGACGGGCACGATATACTATGGTACGGGCAGCGACAACGTTCAGCGCCACAACGATTGGTGGAAGCTGGAGTTCCCCACGGGGATGGACGAGGAGGGCGCGCACGGGATCACCATCGCGCCTGTCCCGGCCAACAACGCGATGCGCGTGATCATCCCGGCAGGTGCATGGTCCGAGTGGCGGATCATTGCGCTCGATTCCCGGCCGGTGATGCGCGGACCGATACGGGATACGACGACCGAGCTCCACACGGCCGCACTCCCGGACGGCAGTTACGTGCTGTGCCTGACAGGGCCACGCGGTGCCGTCCGCCGGCCGTTCCAGGTGCTGCACTGAACCGTCCTGCGAGCCGAGCGCGCACGGCGGTCCGGCAGGCGAACCCATCCTGCGGCGCAGCGTGAGGTCCGGTCCACGGCCATCGCCGAACCCCTCCGTCGCACCGGGACCGTCCCCACAGGTTCCACGGTCTATCTTGGGGGCATGGCCGTACCGACCACCATCGACCTGCGCAGCGACACGGTGACCAAACCCACCCCCGCCATGCGCGAGGCCATGCTGCGCGCCGAGGTGGGCGATGACGTGTTCGGGGAGGACCCGACGGTGCGTGCGTTGGAGGAGCGCATGGCCGCGATGTTCGGGCACGAGGCGGGGCTCTTCTGCACGAGCGGCACACAGACGAACCAGATCGCCATCAACGTGCATACACGGCCGGGCGACGAGGTGCTCTGCGAGGAGGGTGCGCACATCTACCGCTACGAGGGCGGCGGCCTGATGGCGAACAGCGGGGTCAGTGTCCGGTTCGTCGCGGCCGACCGCGGCCGGTTCACCGCGGCACAGGTGGAGGAGGCCCTCAACGACCCCGACAACCCGCACCTGGCCCGGACCCGTGTGGTGAACGTGGAGAACACGAGCAACCGCGGCGGTGGAAGCGTGTGGGACCTGGACGAGGTGGAACGTATCCGCGCGGTATGCGTGAAGCACGGCCTGGCGCTGCACCTGGACGGTGCCCGCATCTTCAACGCGATGGCGGTCGATGGGACCACGCCGGCCCGCTGGGGCGCGGCCTTCGATTCCGTTTCGATCTGCCTGAGCAAAGGGCTCGGCGCTCCGGTGGGCTCGGTGCTCGTGGGGTCGCAGGAGCTCATCGGCCAGGCCCGGCGGGTGCGCAAGCGCCTGGGCGGGGGCATGCGGCAGGCGGGGATCCTGGCCGCCGCAGGGCTGTATGCGCTGGACCACCATGTGGAACGCCTGGCGGACGACCATCGCCGCGCGAAGACGTTGGAAGCGGCCCTGCGACAATGCCCGTTCGTGGCCTCGGTGATGCCCGTGGCGACCAACATCGTGGTCTTCGCCGTGCAGGGCCTCGAAGTGGCCGACCTCCTGGCCCGTCTGCGTGCGGGGAACATCGCGGCCGTGCAGTTCGGGCCGGGCATGGTGCGGATGGTGACGCACCTGGACGTGGATGATGCGGCCCTGGAACGCGTGGTGGATCGCGTGGCGGCCCTGCGCACCTGACCCGCGCCGGACGGCTTCGCTTACACTTGCAGGCAGATGTCCGCCCCGGTCCGCTCCCACACCTGGTCCTTCCTGCCCGTCGCGCTGGTGCTGGTGGCGGCCCTGGGCTACACCGGGTGGTCCCTCCTGCGCTTCGACGACCGCACCGAGGAGCTTGCCCGGCTGGGCCTGGAACGCACCGTTCGCAACCTCCGGTCCCGGGTGCAGGGCGAATTCGACCGGCTGACCTTGGACCTGCGGAAGGAAGGCGCCATCGTTTCGGCCCACGACACCATGCGCCCCGGCGAACTGGTGGACCGATGGCAGGCCCTGATGACCACCGAGCCGGCGGTCACCGCCGTGTACCTGGCCAACGAACGCGGCGCCGAGGTGGCCCTGCTGCGCGCCGATGGTGGTCTGCGCGTGCGGCAGCAGCTGGAAGGCCGGGGGCACGGGTTCCCGGTGACCTGGAACCTGGGACCGGAAGAGGCCCCCCAGCACACACGCATCGACAGCGCGTTGTACGACCCACGGATGGAAAGCTGGTTCAGTCGTGCCTTGGGCGAGCCCCAGTCGGCACCGATATGGACCGCGACCGAGCGACCTGCGGGGGACAGTGCCGTGACCAACGACGTGCTGGTGAGCGTGCTGATCCGCCCGTCGAAGAAGGGCCGTCCCTTCCATGTGGCGGGCTTCCGGGTGGATGCCGAAGCCCTGGTGAACAGCACGCTGAGCCACGGGCAGAAGCGGCCGAACCAACCGCTGGTGCTCTGGCCCGACGGCCGGCCGATGCTGGCCCTTCCCGCGGACAGTGAGGCCATGGGGGCCGCCTGCCGGGCGGGCATCGCACTCTGGGAACAGCGCATGGACCGTCGCATCATCCGGGTGGATGTTGGCCCTTCGGGACACCTGTTGCAGGTGCTGCCCTTCACCCTGAACGGCATCACACTGCAGCTCGGGGCCATGGTGGACATGAGCCAGCTGGAGCCGTGGCTGGGCGCCGAACGCCGTTACCTGCGCATCATGTGCGGCCTGCTGGTGCTGCTGCTGGGTCTGCTCATCTTCACCTTCCTGCGCACCCGGATCGACAACCGCAACCTGCGGGCCCAGACCAAGCGGTCGCGCACCCAGGAACGCAAGCTGGCCAAGGTGATCGGTGAGCGCAACGTGCTGGACCGCGAGGTGCACCACCGAGTGAAGAACAACCTCCAGGTGGTGAGCAGCCTGCTGAACATGCAGGCGCAGCGGCTCCCGGAAGGGCCCGCACGCGATGAGTTCATCCGGGGCAAGCAGCGCATCGACATCATCGCGTTGGTGCACAACAAGCTCTACGCCCTGCCGGACCTGCGCGGCATCGCCCTGGACCGGTTCTTCGTCGACCTGGCGGTGGCGATGGCACGCCTGTACGAGCGGACCGACCGGACGGTGAGCCAGGAGGTGCATGCTTCGGGCCTGCGTTGTGGTCCCGACCAGGCGATCGACCTGGGCATCGTGCTGTGCGAACTGATGAGCAACTGCTACGAGCACGCCTTCCCGCTGGTGACGGGCGGCCACATCGACGTGCGGGTGGAGCCTTTGCCCGACGGGACGGTGCGGATGCGGGTGCACGACAATGGGCGCGGTCTGCCCCCGGTGGTGGACGGCACAGGGCGCCTCGGGCTGGACGTGGTGGAGGCCCTGGCCGAGAAGCTGGACGGAAGGTTCACCATCAGTTCGGAGGACGGCACCACCGCCGACCTGGTCTTCAAGCTGGAGCCGCCCGCCGAGGAATGATCCGCCGCCGTCCTTCCGGCGCCGGCTTCACTCGGTGAGCCACTCGATCTCCACCCGCCGCTCCTGGGGATCGCGGCCGAGGCTGCGGCTGTCGCCGTAGTAGTTCACCAGCAACCGCTCGGCCGCGATACCACGGGCCAGCAGGTAGTCGCGCACGGCGCGCGCGCGCTGCTCACTGAGCGCCAGGTTGAGCGCGGGGTCGCCGCTGCGGTCGGTGTACCCGGTGATCAGCACACGGTCCTTGGGCGCACGCGCCAGCTGCTCGAACACCTCGTTGAGCATGATGCGCTGTTCGGGTCCCAGGTCGGCGCCGTTGCGCGGGAAGCGCACGGTGAGCTCCTCGCCGGTGAGGGTGCTGAGGTTGGCGAGCGGATTGTCCGTGCGCGGTGAAGCATGGTCCTCCGCACGCAGGTCATCCACCTGTCCCTGCATGTCGTCCAGGCGACCCTCGAGGTCGTCCATGCGGTCGCGCAGGGTCCACAGCTCGCGGCGTTGGTCCATGCGGTCGATGCGGTCGTGGATGGCATCGAGCTCCGCCTTCAACCAGCGGTCGCGCTTGCGGATCCTGGTCTGTTCCACGGCGACCTCCGGAGCTTCGGCAGGTCGGGCCTCGGGCGCTGCCGTCAGCTCCAGCGCGGGCTCGAAGGCCCCGGCACCTTGCGCCGCCAGCGTCAGGTCCAGTGCACAGAGGAAGTTCTCCTGATCGAACACGGTGCCGCACACCGAGGGCACCTGGACGCTGGTGCGCGGATCGTCCGCCCGGCCGCCCAGCACGATCACGGACGACAGATCGAGCAGGTCGGCGCGCAGCTGGCGCTCCAGTTCGTCGCGCTGCATCCGCACGAAGCGGTAGATGGCCAGGTAGCGGTCGCCGTCGCCACCGGCATCGATGGGCAGGGTGGCCTGGCTCCAGTCCAGTTGCAGCAGCCGACCGAGCTGATCGCGCGTGGGGCTGCCCAGGCCGGGAAAGAGGTCGGCGGCGTGGAAGGCGGCGGCGGCGGTGCGGGCCATGGCCTCGATGCGGTCGGCGATCGCCGTGGGTGGCAGATCGGCGCTCACCCCGGTTCGGGTGAAACGCACGTGCTGGTCGAGGAAGGCGCCGATGCCGGCCTCCACCAACCGGTCCAGGTGCAGCTGCCCGGCGGCCTCGCGGTCGGTGGGGGCGAAGCTGAAGGCCGGCTCCGCAGTGGGCCCAGCGAAGCGCCAGGTGGCGTGGAAAACGGGGGCCGGGGCCAGGCTGTCGGTGGACACGCCACGCACCTCCACCAACGAGGCATCGGCCTGCACGCGCAGCACCAGGTCCTGGCCGTTGAGCACGGCAGGAGCCAGCAGCAGGGGCAGCAGAAAGGCGCGCATCGCTCCGATGGCGTGAAAGTAGCCCGGTGCGCGGTCGTGGCTCACCCACGTGGTGGACAAGATCCCCACAGGCCGATCAACAACTCAATGCCGGGGCTCGTGCACCGGCGCCCAGCGCAGCACCCAGTCGGCGGCATCCTCCGGCCCGGTGCACACGCGAAAGGGGAAGGAGGGCCGGTTGAAGCGCAGGAAGAACTCGGCCTGCAGGCGATCGCTGCGGTCGGTGGCCAGGAAGGCGACGGGGCGGCCCCTGAGGCGGCTGCACCGCACCAGCAGGGTGCGGGCCTCGGGCACCACGCGCACCTGCTCGCTCAGTTCCACCACCAGGGGCATTCGCCCGCCGGTGTCGATCGCCTGGGCCAGACGAAGCAGGTCGCGCATCTCGCGCAGCTCCACGCGGGTGCGGGCCTTCAAGCGGACACGCAGCACGCCCTCCTCACGCCACAGTTCATAGGGGGCCACCTCGATCCCGGTCAGCGCGTCGCTCACGGCGCCGAAAGTATTCGACGAACGGATCCGTGCAACGGGTGGACCGGCCCGGGATATCCTCCAACGGCTGTGGACAGCTCAGGGGGCGAGCACCTCGGGCACGGGCTGGCCGCTGCACGCGTCGGGGAAGGCGGTGCCCACCAGCACGGCCAGCGTGGGCGCGATGTCGGTGATGGACGTGCGACGGACCACCTCTCCCGGTCGGATCCCTTTGCCGAAGAAGAGGATGGGCACGTGGGTGTCGTAGGTCCAGGGGCTGCCGTGGGTGGTGCCGCGTCCGTCGGACCAGTCCTCACGTTCAAAGTAGCCGGGTCGCAGGGCGTAACAGACATCGCCGCTCCGGGCGGGCATGAAGCCGCGTTGGATCATGGCGCGCACCCCGTCCGGATAGGCCACGCGCACCAGGTCGTCCGCAGTGAGCGCCTCGGCCACGAGCGTGTCGGCCAGCAAGGCCTCGGCCGCCAGGCGCCGCATCGCAGCGGGATCGGCCTTCCGGGCCGCGAGCAGCGAGTCGTTCAGCCAGACCTGGTCGTTCATCATGCGGCGCACCCAATCGCCATCGCCATGGCGGTCGGCGATGGCCCGCTCGATCGCGGCCTCCAGCCGGGTCGTGGGCACGTAACCGGCACTACCGTCCAGGTCACGGAGGTAGGCAGGCACGTCCACCGCACCGTGGTCGGCGGTGAGGAAGAGGGTGTACCGGCCTGCACCCACGCGTTCATCCAAGGCCTTCATCAGGCGGGCCAGCTCGCGGTCCAGCCGCAGGTACATGTCCTCGATCTCCAGGGAACGCGGCCCCATGCGGTGGCCCAGCAGGTCGGGCGAACTGTAGCTCACGGCCAGCAGGTCGGGGATGGCATCGCGGCCCAGCTCCTCCCCGTCCACCGCCGCCAGCGCCGCATCGGTGAGCAGGGTGTTGCCGGCAGGCACGTAGCCGATGAGGCCCGTGTTCGCGCCGTTGCCCGACAGCACGGCCAGGTCCTGCGGCAGCGTGGCCGTGGCGGCGCCGGAGAGCGGGATCTCGTACGGGTTGTCGTCCGGCAGGGCCTGGTGGTAGCGCTCGCGCGGCAGCAGCAGGTCCCAGGTGCCCTTCAGGTAGCTGGCGGCGAGGCGGCGCGCGTTGAAGGCGGCCATCCATCCGGGCAGTGAGTCGGCGTACCACCGGCTGGTGACGAAGGCCCCCTCGGCACCGCCCGCGAACCAGAAGGCCGCGTCGCCCGTGCGCCCGATGGGCAGGATGGCGCCGCGGTCCTTGATGGAGAGCCCGACAGTGCGGCTGCGGCCCCCGGTGCGACGTTCCAGCTCATCGGTGATGGTGGTGCTCAGCAGGTTCATCGGCGAACGGGCGGCCCCGCCGGGGGCTCCCACCACCGCGGCCTCCGCATCCTCGGCGCAATAGCGCACCCGCCCCGTGGCCCGGTCCACCAGCTCGTTGCCGGTGATGCCGTGGTGCGAAGGCGATGTGCCCGTGTACACGCTGGCGTGGCCGGGCCCGGTCACCGTGGGCATGTACGGGAAGTGCGCGTTCCGCAGGAAGGCCCCCTCCCCCACCAGCCGCTTGAAGCCTCCTTCGCCAAAGTTGTCCCAGTAGCGGTAGATGAAGTCCGCACGCATCTGGTCCACCACGATGCCCACCACCAGCTTGGGGGGTGCCTGCCAGGACGGCTGGGCGGCCAGGGAAAGGGCGGACGGCAGCAGGAGCAACGACAGGGAGCGCGCGGCGGTCGTCATGCGGAGCGGGCGATCAGGTAAAAGAGCGCGATGCCGGCCACGACGCTGATGGTGATGTTGGCGGCCACCAGCAGGTGCTGTCCTTCGCGCAGCAGCAGGAAGTTCTCGTGGCTGAAGGTGCTGAACGTGCTGAAGCCGCCGCAGAAGCCGGCGGCGAGGAAAGCCTTGAGCGCATCGCGGGCCTCGAGCTGGGGTTGCAGGCGCAGCACCAGCCAGGCCAGCAGGGCGGTGGCCAGCAGGTTGGCGGCCAGGGTGGCCCAGGGGAAGGCGCCGCGCAGGCCCAGGGCGAGCACCGCGCGGCCCACGCCGAAGCGCGCCATGCTGCCGAGGCCGCCACCGAGGAAGACCGCCAGCCAGAGGTTCATGCCGTGGACCGTTGTGCCGTTGCGCGCCACCGCAGCACGCCCCGGAAGATGGTGAAGAAGAGCGCGCCGACCGCCGCACCGTAGAGCCCGCCCACGAGCACGTCGCCCGGATAGTGCACGCCGAGGTGGATGCGGCTGTACGCCACGAAGGCGGCCCAGCCCAGGAGCGCACCGCCGGCCCACGCCGGTCGTCCCTGCAGGGCGCGGGCCACGAACACGGCGATGGCGAAGTGGTTGCTGGCGTGCGACGACACGAAGCCGAAGCGTCCGCCGCAATGGCCGTCCACCAGATGCACCAGTCCCTGCAAGGCCGGCTCGTGGCAGGGGCGCAGGCGCTGCACGGTGTTCTTGAAGAGCACCACGCTGCCGCTGTCGCTGCACAGGATCATGAGGGCGATGACGGGCAGGCACCAGGCGAAGGCCGCCCAGCCGTAGCGGCGTTGCAGCACCACGAGCAGCAGGGCATACACCGGGAACCAGGTGGCCATGGCCGAGGCCAGCACCATCACGCCGTCCGCCCAGGGGGCGTGCGCCCCGTTGATCGCCAGGAAGGCCGCGCGGTCAAGCTCGTCAAGGCGCTGAAGCATGGTCACACGCTCCACTCGGGGAACTCCGTCCGCTGCGCCACGGGACGGTGCAGCAGCGTCCACAGCTTGTCCTTCAACTCGTCGAGCCCCAGGCCCGCCACGCTGCTGATCAGCACGCTGTCCACGTCGCTGGGCAGGTCGCGGCGCAATTCCTCCATCATCCCGCTGTCCAGCATGTCGCACTTGGTGACGGCCAGCAGGCGGTCCTTGTCGAGCAGTTCGGGGCTGTATGCCTTGAGCTCGTTCAGCAGCACCTGGTAATCGTGGCGGATGTCGCTGCTGTCGGCGGGGATCATGAACAGCAGCACGCTGTTGCGTTCAATGTGGCGAAGGAAGCGCAGGCCGAGGCCGCGACCTTCGTGGGCGCCTTCGATGATGCCGGGGATGTCGGCCATCACGAAGCTCTTGTGGTCGCGGTAGGGCACGATGCCCAGGTTGGGCGTCAGGGTGGTGAAGGCGTAGTCGGCGATCTTGGGCTTGGCGGCGGTGATGGCGGCCAGCAGGGTGCTCTTGCCGGCGTTGGGGAAGCCCACCAGGCCCACGTCGGCCAGCACCTTCAGCTCCATGGCCACCCACTGGCTGATGCCGGGCTCGCCGGGCTGGGCGAAGCGCGGGGTCTGGTTGGTGCTCGTCTTGAAGTGCTGGTTGCCCAGACCACCACGCCCCCCGGACAGCAGCACCACCTCCTGCCCGTCGTGCATCACCTCGGCCATCACCTCTTCGGTGTCGCTATTGCGCACCACGGTGCCCAGGGGCACCTCGATCAGCACATCGCGGCCGGCCTTGCCGCTGCACTGGTTGGCGCCGCCGCTCTCGCCGTCCCCGGCGATCACGTGCTTGGTGTAGCGCAGGTGCAGCAGCGTCCACAGCTGGGCGTTGCCGCGCAGGATCACATGGCCGCCGCGGCCGCCGTCGCCCCCGTCGGGACCGCCCTTGGGGATGTACTTCTCGCGACGCAGGTGGCGCGAGCCGGCGCCCCCCTTGCCGCTGCGGCACTCGATGCGGATGTGGTCGATGAAGTTCACGGCGGCGCAAAGGTCGGCAACGGCGGAGGAAGGTGGTGAGGGGGGCCAAACAGCTATTTCGGGAGGGGGGGGGTGTGAAAGGCTTTCAGGTCGAGATCTTTGACGAGCTGTGACACCAAACTCTTTGTTCGGGTTGTCGCGTATGGTGTTGTGAAAGGCTTTCAGGTCGAGATCTTTGACGAGCTGTGACACCGCATGGGCACGCAACGAGAGCGCGGGATTCGTTGTGAAAGGCTTTCAGGTCGAGATCTTTGACGAGCTGTGACACCGTAGTTACCCGCCGTGTTCTTAACTCTTAAGTTGTGAAAGGCTTTCAGGTCGAGATCTTTGACGAGCTGTGACACCTGCCTGTTCGACATCCTGAAGCACGTGAAGGTTGTGAAAGGCTTTCAGGTCGAGATCTTTGACGAGCTGTGACACCCGAGATGGCGTCAGGGTCGGCGTTGATGTAGTTGTGAAAGGCTTTCAGGTCGAGATCTTTGACGAGCTGTGACACCGTATGACCGCCGGCAGCCACCTGGTGAAGCGTTGTGAAAGGCTTTCAGGTCGAGATCTTTGACGAGCTGTGACACCTACCGAAACCCTTGGCGCTGTCGAGGCGCTGTTGTGAAAGGCTTTCAGGTCGAGATCTTTGACGAGCTGTGACACCTCAACGCCGTGCATCGCGAGTGCGTCAACGTTGTGAAAGGCTTTCAGGTCGAGATCTTTGACGAGCTGTGACACCTGGCAAACGCCACAATCAGCTGCACGTGCGTTGTGAAAGGCTTTCAGGTCGAGATCTTTGACGAGCTGTGACACCTACCGAAAGCGTAGCGGCGGTCGAGGCGTTGTTGTGAAAGGCTTTCAGGTCGAGATCTTTGACGAGCTGTGACACCGGTCCGCCACGCACTCCCAGCGCCGGTCGGGTTGTGAAAGGCTTTCAGGTCGAGATCTTTGACGAGCTGTGACACCGCCGTCACGTTACCCTGTGGCCCGACCTCGTTGTGAAAGGCTTTCAGGTCGAGATCTTTGACGAGCTGTGACACCGCTCACCTTGTAATCGTCGGCGATCTGTTCGTTGTGAAAGGCTTTCAGGTCGAGATCTTTGACGAGCTGTGACACCGGTCCCGCAGCCTGGTGACGTCCGTGATGCGTTGTGAAAGGCTTTCAGGTCGAGATCTTTGACGAGCTGTGACACCAGGCAGGGCAGGCAGCACCAGCAGAGGGTGGTTGTGAAAGGCTTTCAGGTCGAGATCTTTGACGAGCTGTGACACCACTACTTCGCCAAGCTCCACAAGGTGCCCGTTGTGAAAGGCTTTCAGGTCGAGATCTTTGACGAGCTGTGACACCAAGCCCACGGGGCAGTCCATCTTGCTGCTGGTTGTGAAAGGCTTTCAGGTCGAGATCTTTGACGAGCTGTGACACCATGCCTTGCGGATCTTGTCGGCGGTGATCAGTTGTGAAAGGCTTTCAGGTCGAGATCTTTGACGAGCTGTGACACCCGGTGGGCGTAGAGGATCCGCAGTTTTTCCGTTGTGAAAGGCTTTCAGGTCGAGATCTTTGACGAGCTGTGACACCGTTCACCTTGGGGGCATCGCCGCCGTTGAAGTTGTGAAAGGCTTTCAGGTCGAGATCTTTGACGAGCTGTGACACCGGCCGAACGGCAACCGTGCGGCCCGTTGGTGTTGTGAAAGGCTTTCAGGTCGAGATCTTTGACGAGCTGTGACACCCAGGCACCGTGCCAACGGCTTACATCAATAGTTGTGAAAGGCTTTCAGGTCGAGATCTTTGACGAGCTGTGACACCACGGCCCGCCGCTGTAGGCGTTGACAGTTTGTTGTGAAAGGCTTTCAGGTCGAGATCTTTGACGAGCTGTGACACCGAGCGCGTGGTGTACACCAACAGTAACCCGGTTGTGAAAGGCTTTCAGGTCGAGATCTTTGACGAGCTGTGACACCCCCTTGGCCGCGGTGCCACCACCACGGTCGTTGTGAAAGGCTTTCAGGTCGAGATCTTTGACGAGCTGTGACACCTGTTCATCCACGTGGAGCAGAGCCTGCAGGTTGTGAAAGGCTTTCAGGTCGAGATCTTTGACGAGCTGTGACACCACCAGTGGGTGTTCCGCCACGAGCTGGTGGTTGTGAAAGGCTTTCAGGTCGAGATCTTTGACGAGCTGTGACACCCTTTTCGGATTTCAGGTCTTTAAGCAATAGGTTGTGAAAGGCTTTCAGGTCGAGATCTTTGACGAGCTGTGACACCATCGCTTGTGGCATCAGCATCGAGAAGGCTGTTGTGAAAGGCTTTCAGGTCGAGATCTTTGACGAGCTGTGACACCAACCCCGTTCTGCCCAAGGACCCTACGGTGGTTGTGAAAGGCTTTCAGGTCGAGATCTTTGACGAGCTGTGACACCCCATATAAGGCGAAGGTCCGCGCCGCCATCGTTGTGAAAGGCTTTCAGGTCGAGATCTTTGACGAGCTGTGACACCTCACGCGGTAGCTGCATTACGGCGAACGGTTGTGAAAGGCTTTCAGGTCGAGATCTTTGACGAGCTGTGACACCAAGCTGGAGAGCATGCTGCAGGTGCCCCTGGTTGTGAAAGGCTTTCAGGTCGAGATCTTTGACGAGCTGTGACACCCGTCCAACAAGCGGCCGGTCTTGGCTTTGGTTGTGAAAGGCTTTCAGGTCGAGATCTTTGACGAGCTGTGACACCCCGTCGTCAGCTTCACAATCACGAACCACAGTTGTGAAAGGCTTTCAGGTCGAGATCTTTGACGAGCTGTGACACCTTCACGGCCAGGGCGCGGCGCTCGGACCTGGTTGTGAAAGGCTTTCAGGTCGAGATCTTTGACGAGCTGTGACACCGACTACCCGGGCATCATGTGCCTGGTGGTGGTTGTGAAAGGCTTTCAGGTCGAGATCTTTGACGAGCTGTGACACCCGCTGGAGGCACTACCGCTGCAACGTGTGCGTTGTGAAAGGCTTTCAGGTCGAGATCTTTGACGAGCTGTGACACCATCCACGTGGTGAAGGCCACGCGGAGCGGCGTTGTGAAAGGCTTTCAGGTCGAGATCTTTGACGAGCTGTGACACCACCTCTTTGGGTTCATGGACAACGTCTTCGTTGTGAAAGGCTTTCAGGTCGAGATCTTTGACGAGCTGTGACACCTTGTCGGGCTGCGGCTCCGGGGCCATGATGGTTGTGAAAGGCTTTCAGGTCGAGATCTTTGACGAGCTGTGACACCCGCCCTGGCCAGCGCCCCAGTGCGCGACCGGTTGTGAAAGGCTTTCAGGTCGAGATCTTTGACGAGCTGTGACACCCAGAGCGGTGTGCGGCTGAGCTTCGCCAACGTTGTGAAAGGCTTTCAGGTCGAGATCTTTGACGAGCTGTGACACCCGGCCTCGCTTCGGCGGGGCCGCTCTGTTGTTGTGAAAGGCTTTCAGGTCGAGATCTTTGACGAGCTGTGACACCCAGCCGCCATTGCTCGCGTATTGAGCATGGGTTGTGAAAGGCTTTCAGGTCGAGATCTTTGACGAGCTGTGACACCACGCAAATAAGGAGGTGTCGTGGAGGGGCGTTGTGAAAGGCTTTCAGGTCGAGATCTTTGACGAGCTGTGACACCCATTGGTGAAAAGCTTAAGGCCATCAGCGAGTTGTGAAAGGCTTTCAGGTCGAGATCTTTGACGAGCTGTGACACCTACTTCCCCAACTACACCAGCAGCCCCTTCGTTGTGAAAGGCTTTCAGGTCGAGATCTTTGACGAGCTGTGACACCGCAAGGGCGGCGGTATCCGCGTGGACCAGGTTGTGAAAGGCTTTCAGGTCGAGATCTTTGACGAGCTGTGACACCCCACACCCCACGCACGCCATCGATGTTCAGGTTGTGAAAGGCTTTCAGGTCGAGATCTTTGACGAGCTGTGACACCGAGGCCCATGCGAAGGCCGCTGCCGATGCCGTTGTGAAAGGCTTTCAGGTCGAGATCTTTGACGAGCTGTGACACCCCACACTGCGCTGCGCGCCCTCCACCAGCTGTTGTGAAAGGCTTTCAGGTCGAGATCTTTGACGAGCTGTGACACCATCAAGCAGCTGGTGCAGATCATCGACATCGTTGTGAAAGGCTTTCAGGTCGAGATCTTTGACGAGCTGTGACACCGGTTCGAGTCCCGCCCCTGCTCCCACCGCGTTGTGAAAGGCTTTCAGGTCGAGATCTTTGACGAGCTGTGACACCAGAGTAGCGATCGCCCCGGCACCGGAACGGGTTGTGAAAGGCTTTCAGGTCGAGATCTTTGACGAGCTGTGACACCGTGCGGAAGATCGTGGTCAGTGTCAAGGGCGTTGTGAAAGGCTTTCAGGTCGAGATCTTTGACGAGCTACCGGGTGGCG
>WBZY01000252.1_pt1 | contig 44891 bp, 38 predicted proteins | sample 5204191 | NCBI WGS metagenome assembly WBZY01 (sample SAMN12344363, study PRJNA552823) | activated sludge metagenome | biome: Activated sludge suspended growth; feature: Anammox Sidestream; material: Wastewater; isolation source: activated sludge from anammox sidestream of wastewater treatment...
GGGCGGGGAGCCACTCTACGTGCGGAGTCAGCCAAGGCTGCTCAAAGGTCCGGTCGGCTTCCCCGGAAGCGGGCATGACAAAAACACGCCCGTCATCAAGGTACAAGGTCCGGGCTGTGCCCGGACATTTGTGAAAAATGGGGTCAGAGTCAATTTTGCTTCGCAAATTTGACTCTGACCCCATTTTTTCATGACCCCATTTTCTTCGCCCGGACATTAGGGGGTGCAAACGCGACAGATGGCCTATCCTTGACCCGATGAGGAAGACCAAACGGAATGCCATGATCAAGAAATGCATGTTTCCCGTGGCGGGTTACGGGACCCGCTTCCTGCCGGCCACCAAGGCAATGCCGAAGGAGATGCTCCCGATCGTCAACAAGCCGCTGGTGCAGTACGGCGTCGAGGAGGCGCTGGACGCGGGGCTCTACGAGATCGCCTTCGTCACCGGTCGCGGCAAGCGCACGATCAACGACCATTTCGACATCAGCTACGAGCTCGAGCACCAGATCGCCGGCACCGACAAGGAGCAGTACCTGGTCGGGATCCGCGACATCATCGACCGCGCGGTGTTCTCCACCACCCGCCAGCGCGAGATGAAAGGCCTGGGGCACGCGATCCTGACCGGCGAGACGCTGGTCGGTGACGAGCCGTTCGGCGTGATCCTCGCCGACGACCTCTGCTTCAACGAGGGCGGCGACAGCGTGATGGCGCAGATGGTCAAGGTGTTCCGCCAGGTCCGCTGCTCGATCGTCGCCATCGAGGAAGTGCCCGAGGACCAGATCCACAAGTTCGGCTGCATCGACGGCGAGGCCGTCCGCGACGACCTGTTCCGCGTCACCAACATGGTCGAGAAACCGCGCAAGGAAGAGGCGCCGAGCAACCTCGCGATCATCGGCCGCTACATCCTCACGCCCGACATCTTCGACATCCTGCGCAGGACGCCGCCGGGCAAGAACGGCGAGATCCAGATCACCGACGCGCTGCTGCAGCAGGCGCGCGACGGCTGCGTGATGGCCTACCGCTTCAAGGGCCAGCGCTTCGACTGCGGCAGCGTGGACGGCTTCGTCGAGGCCACCAACTACTGCTACGAACACCTGTACAAGCGCGGCAAGCTCTGAGGCTCCAGCCACCCATGCAGCCGATCCGTGTCCTGAACTACTACGTCAACCCGTCGTACCTGGTACTCGGTGCGATCGAGTTCGGCGTACTGATGCTGGCGGCGTGGTCGGGCGTGTGGCTGCGTTTCCGCGGCGACGCCGAACGGTTCGAGATCAACATGCAGGGCGCGCTGCCGTCCTTCGTGTGCTTCGCGCTGGTGCTGGTCGCGCTCACGATCGCGATGCGCGTCTATCCGGCGCGCTTCCGCGAGGGGCAGACCGGAATGGCGGTGCGCACGGTGGTAGCGTACTTCCTGCTCGGCGCGATCGCGCTGTCGGGTATCAACGAGTTGCTGCCGGTGTTCTTCCTCGGCCACGGCGTGCTGGTGTGGGCGCTGCCGCTCGCGCTGGTGTACGTGACGCTGCTCCGGCTGCTGTTCTTCTCGGTCACCGACGCCAGCAAGCTCGCGCGCCGCGTGCTCGTGCTCGGCGCCGGGTCGCGCGCGCAACTGCTGTGGCAGCGCATGGGCGGGAGCACCGGCAAGCCCGGCATCGAGATCACCGGCTTCGTGCCCTTGCCAGGGCAGCCCGCAGAAATCCCCGCGGAACTGCGGCGCCCCTGCCACGACGATCTGCTCGGCGTGGCCACCGCGCTCGGCGTGACCGAGATCGTGGTTGCGGTCGACGAGCGTCGCAGCTCCGAGGGCGGCAGTTATCCGCTGGATGCGTTGCTCGACTGCAAGCTCTCCGGCATCGCGGTCATCGAGTCGGTCAGCTTCCTCGAACGCGAACTCGAGAAGGTCGAGATCGACCTCGTGCGCCCCTCCTGGCTGGTGTTCTCCGAGGGTTTCCGGCTCAGCACCTCGCGCGACGTAGTGAAGCGCCTGTTCGATCTCGCGGCCTCGCTGACGCTGCTCGCGGTCGCCTGGCCGTTCATGCTGCTCACCGCGCTCGCGATCTGGCTGGAGAGCGGTTTGCACGGACCGGTGTTGTACCGCCAGCAGCGCGCCGGACTGAACGGCAAGCCGTTCATGCTGGTCAAGTTCCGCAGCATGCGCACCGACGCCGAGAAGGACGGCCGCGCCGTGTGGGCCAGCGCCAACGACGACCGGATAACGCGCGTCGGGCGTTTCATCCGCAACACGCGACTCGACGAGCTGCCGCAGTTGTGGAACGTGATCCGCGGCGACATGAGCTTCGTGGGGCCGCGGCCCGAGCGGCCCGAGTTCGTGCGCGAACTCGCCGCGCAGATCCCGTACTTCGACGAGCGCCATCGCGTGAAGCCGGGGCTCGCGGGCTGGGCGCAGCTGTGCTTCCCGTACGGCGCCTCGGTGGAGGACGCCGCCGAGAAACTGCGCTACGACCTCTACTACATCAAGAACCACAGCATCCTGATGGACCTGCTGATCCTGATCCAGACCGTCGAGGTCGTGCTGGTGGGCGGCGGCGCGCGCTGATGGCCGGGCCGGGCGTGCAGCACGCGATGACGGTCGACGTGGAGGACTACTTCCAGGTCGCCGCGCTCGCCGGCGCCTTCGATCCCGCGCGCTGGGACGAGGTGCCGCGGCGCGTGGTGCCGAACACGCAGCGCCTGCTCGAACTGTTCGAGCGCCACGGCATCCGCGCCACCTTCTTCGTGCTCGGCTGGGTGGCCGAGCGCGAGTCGGAACTGGTGCGCGAGATCGCGGCGCGCGGGCACGAGATCGCCTGCCACGGCTACAGCCACCAGTTGGTCTACAGCCAGACGCCGGCCGTGTTCCGCGCGGAAACGCTGCGTGCGAAGGCACTGCTGGAGGACATCGTGCAGCGCCCGGTGGACGGCTACCGTGCCGCCTCGTACTCGATCACGCGCGCTTCGCTGTGGGCGCTCGATGTGCTCGCCGACGCCGGTTTCCGCTGGGATTCGAGCATCTTCCCGATCCGCCACGACCGCTACGGCGTGCCCGGCTCGCCACGGCATCCGTACCGGCTGCTGACACCGAACGGCGCCACGCTGACCGAGGTCCCGCTGACCACGGCGGAGGTGCTGGGGCAGCGCCTGCCGGCGGCAGGCGGCGGTTATTTCCGGCTCTATCCGTACCCGCTGTCGCGCTGGCTGTTCGCGCGCGCGGCGCGCTCCGGCCCCGGCATCTTCTATCTGCATCCCTGGGAAGTGGATCCCGGGCAGCCGCGCGTCACGGACATCGGCGTGCTCTCGCGTTTCCGCCACTACAACAACCTCGACCGCTGCCTGGCACGCCTCGAGCAGCTGCTGCGCGACTTCCGCTTCACGACCGTCTCGGAGGCGGTGCTCGTGCACGGCGCCACCGCGCGTGTCGCGGCGGCGGACCTGTGAGCGCGCTGCGCGGAGCGGCGCGTGAGCGCAGCTGAGCAAAGCCTCGCGGAACTGCGCCTCGCGCGCCAGCGCTGCGCGCGCCGCTTCGGCGAGGCGAAGCGCAACGGCGAGGACCTCGCGCAGCTGAAGGCGGAAATGCAGCGCCTGGGGGCGGAGATCGAGGCGCTCGAGGGCGAACTGGCCGGGGCGTCCGATGCGCAGTCGCGGCCCGTCCCTGAATCGAATCCCGCACCGGAACCGGAACGCACACCAGAACCGGAACACGAAACGCGGTTCGGGCGGCCACCGTTTCCTCCACGCTTTTCGGCGTCTTCAGTCGGTCCCGAAGTCAGCGGGCCGGTCGGCGTGCGTGCGGTCACGGCGCAGGATCGCGCCGCGTGGGAGGCCTACGTCGAGGCACACCCGCAGGCCTCGCTGTATCACCACGCCGCGTGGCGCGAGCTGGTCGCGCGCACGATGCGTCACGAAGACGTCTCGCTGATCGCGCACGACGGCACCGGGCGCGTGGTGGGGGTATTGCCGTTGATCGCTATGCGCAGCCGCCTGTTCGGCGCCTTCGCGGTGTCGCTGCCGTACTTCAACTACGCCGGTCCGCTCGCGGATTCCGCCGCGGTGGAGCAACGGCTGCTGCAGGCGGCCGGTGCGTTGGCCGGGCAGGGCGGACTGTCACACGTCGAAGTGCGCGAAACCCGCGCACGAGCCGGCTGGCCGGCGCGCGAGGACAAGGTCGCGATGATCCGCGCGCTGCCCGCGAGCGATGCCGCGCTCGACGCCGAACTCGGCAGCAAGCTGCGCGCGCAGGTGAGGCGGGCAACGCGCGAGGATCCGCGCTGGCGCGTCGGCGGCGTGGAACTGCTGGACGACTTCTACCGCGTGTTCGCACGCAACATGCGTGACCTGGGCACGCCGGTCTACGCGCGCGGCTTCTTCGCCGCCGTGCTGGCCGCGTGGCCGCAGCGCGCGCACGTGGTGGTCGTCGATCTGCGCGGCGAGCCGGTCGCGTGTGCACTGCTGCTCGGCTACCGCGACATGCTCGAGATCCCGTGGGCGTCCACGCTGCGCGAGGTCAACGCGCTCGGCATCAACATGTTCATGTACCGGCGCATCCTCGCGTTCGCGATCGAACGCGGCTACGGCTGGTTCGATTTCGGCCGCTCGACCGTGGATGCCGGCACCTACCGTTTCAAGCAGCAGTGGGGTGCCGTACCGCTGCCGAACCACTGGCACTACTGGCTGCCGCCCGGCCACGAGCTGCCGCGGCTCAATCCCGACAACCCCAAGTACCGCCTGCTGATCGCCGTGTGGCAGCGCCTGCCGGTGTGGGTCACGCGCCTGATCGGACCGCCGGTGGTGCGCAACATTCCCTGAACCCGCGCCGACGGCGGCGCACCATGTCCAGGATCATCTTGGCCACTGCTGTCACCAATGTTTGAGGAGGAATCCGGCAACAAACGATGCGCCGAGTGTACTCAGATGATCGTCGTCGCGATAAAGAGGCATTCCGTTGTGCGCGACCAAACAGCGACCTTCGGGACAAAACAGATCACTTACTTCGATAACTCGCAGCGACTGCCGCAGCACCAGTTCCTCCAGGATCTCCACGACGGGCTGCTGGCGATCCCGATACGAGTCCAACCGGGGGCCCTCGGGCGACATGCGCCCGTGCCACTCCGCCCGACTCAGCAGCACCGGAACCTGCCAGCCGATCTCTGGCACGTCCATCATGAACACCACTTCGATGCCGCGTGTTCTCAACGTCTGTACCGTGCGCTCAAGTCCCTGCTGGAGAACAGTACGGTTATCCCCGGCGCCACGCGGCGAGATCACAACGGGCTGGCCTGGCTCGCTGCCATAGCGAACGCTATTGGCCAACAGCCCCCAGCGGCCGGCGAGAATCACCGTGCGCAGCGAGGGATGCTGTTCGATTAACCCCATCACAGCATCGTTATAGGCGACGCAGTTATGTGTCTTGTCATAGCGCTCGACTCCCAACAGGGGAGCGCACGCGGTCCGCCCCAAAAACCAGCCGCGACGCTTCTTGTGGAGCGCAGCTTCGTGAAACGCTGGAGCGAGTGCCATGGCGTGTGAATCACCCCACAATAGAAAATCAGGCGATGTGCTTTCCGGCAACCCCAGGCCGCACACATCACCACGTGCGATATGTGCCAGGGGAAGGTTCTGGCAGTTTTCCCGGTAGTGATCCGTTTCGTGGGCGACGTCGGCGATTCTGGCAGCTGCCGCGGGAACGCGCTGAGGCAGACCCTTGTAATGAACCACGGCAGCGCTGGCGATTATCGCTGCCAGCATTACGGTAAAGGACGTGGCAAAGAGCGTTCGGCGTGACAGCTTTCCGCTTCGGCCACGGAACGGGCGCTCTATGAATCGCCACGACAGCGCTGCCAACAGTAAGGCCGCCAGCACGAGTCCCAGCTTTTCCAACAGCACCAACTCGTTAGCGACGTAATGCTTCGTAAATACGATCAGCGGCCAGTGCCACAAATATAGCGAATAGGAGATCAGGCCGATCAGCACGAGCGGACGCCAACTGAGCGCCTTGCCGATTATCGAGCCGTGGCCTGCGCTGCCTGCGTAGATGATGAGTGCAGTCCCGATGGCGGGATACAAAGCGTTGAAGCCCGGAAAGGTCGATTCATCAGAAAGCGCGAACACTGCATAGAGGATTAGCATCAACCCGAATACCGACACGGCGTCGCGCTGCCAATGTTTGGCGGGAGGAGGAAGCACCTGAATTGCCACGAGCGCGCCGAGCAGCAATTCCCACGCGCGGAACAGCGGAAGGTAAAAAGCAGCATCCGGAAGCCGCTTCACCGCAACCACACTGGCGGCGAACGACAGGAATGCTGCGATCACCAACAATGCACGCAGATGTTTTGGCGACCTGCGCACCAGTAACAGAAGCATAACTGGGAAGAAGATATAGAACTGCTCTTCTACCGAAAGAGACCAAGCGTGCAGCAGAGGTTTCATCTCCGCTGGCTCGTCGAAGTAACCGGAGGTTCGCCAGAACAACAGGTTGGCGCCGAACAAGGTTGCGGCGATTACGCTGCGCGCGTAGGCAAGCAGATCCCCTGGCATCAGGAGCCAAAGTGCTGCGATCGAGGTCGCAGCGATTACCGTGAACAATGCAGGGAACAGCCGGCGAATACGCCGATCATAGAACTGCGCAAACGAAAAAGTTCCCGTGACCATTTCCCGGTAAATTATCGAAGTGATCAGGAAGCCGGAGATGACGAAAAACACATCGACGCCGACAAATCCACCGCTGAACAAAGGCATGCCCACGTGGTACAGCACTACGGGCACGATGGCCACGGCGCGTAGTCCGTCGATGTCAGATCGATAACGGTGGTCAATCATCGGTAAGAACGCTCCACTCAAACTGCAAGGTGGTGAAATGCCGCGACGGCGAACCTACGGATCTCCGTGCGGCGTTGCTGCTACACACAATAGACGATGGATTCGCGCTCGGATCTCTGGGTCCCGGATCAGGATTGTTCGGGTAACTCATACCCTTCCATCGGTCCGCTCTCTGCAACATCGCCCGGTTCCGGGTCGGCGCATTGACGGTGGCCAAATATGGACGAAAGCGGGCCATGTCCCCGTAGGTTCGGCCTGTGGCCGAACAAGTCGTCATCCGGTCACAGACCGGAGCTACGGCGCAACCCGGCGATCGCGCGGGCGCAGCGGTTCGCGACGGGACTGGTGACCATCACCATCTGTTCGCGGATGCGGGTTTCCTGCTTCGAGAACATGCGCTTGAACGCCGCGATGCCGTGCAGCGGGCTGTCGGGCGGCGTGTCGGGAGAAGGGATGCCGCCGAAGTCGAACCACTTCGCCCCTACCTCGTGCCCCCAGTGAAGCATGTCCCACGCCACCGCGTGCATCAGCGGCAGCGGCGGCTTGAGGCGGGTGGAGGCGGCGACCAGGTCCTCGACGTAGGGTCCATGGTTGCCGCACCAGCGGAATGCCACCAGCGATTCGGGATCCTCGCGTCCGTTCAGGAACATGCCCGCGATGCGCGAGTGCCGCGGGTGCTCGCGCGAGTACGCGATCAGCCGCTCCCAGTCGTGCTCGAGCTGCGGGCCGGAGCTGCGCTGCATGGTTTCGCGCACCAGCGCATCGAGGCGTGGCGCGAGACGCGCGTCCATGATCGCGCGCACGCGGTGTCCCAGATCCTCCATCTTCTTCGCGTTGCGTCGTGCCCCTCGGTCGATGGAGTGGTCCAGCGCATCGATCTCGCGATCGAGATCCACGACCAGCGTGTTCGAGTACATGCGGAACGACGGTTCGCGCACGAAGCCCAGCGCTCCCGCGGCCTTGCACAGCGCCGTGCGCTCGTCGTCGTCGGTGGCGAGCAGGTCGAGGCGCACGCGCAGCACGCGCATCGAGCGACGTGCCTGGCGCGCCAGCGCCTGCAGCATCGCCGCATGGTCGTCGCGACACAGGCTCGGGCCGAAGCGCGGCAGCTCGGCAATCAGGAATCCGGGCAACGCACGGGTCGGTTCGATCGTCGCGGCCGCCGCGCCGAGCGGCTGGCCGCCGGCATCTTCGACCAGCAGCAGCCACGCGCGCTTCACCGCGGTCGCGGCCAGGAAGGAGGGCCGGTGGTGCAGACCGACCGGATGCCCTTGTGCGTCGAGCGCGCGCTCGATCGCGAGCCAGTCGCGCGGATCACCGTCGAGCACGCGCACGCGGCGCGGAAGTTCAGTCATGTTCGGGGTCGCCCCATCCAGGAATAAGTGGCGTCAAGCCGAGGGCGAGCCGCGCCGCGGCAGGCGGCGACCCGTGACCGGCGCCCGGCGTGGATCGCGTTCATCGCCGCAGGCGCTCCTTCAGCAGTTCGACGAAGCTCAGATACTGCACGAAATCCTCCACGCTGTCCGGCAACGAGAAGCGCGGCAGCGCGAGGACGTGGTCGCCCGCCACCATCGTGCGCGGTTCGGTCGAGACCGCGCAGTCGATGCCGGCGGCCGCCGCAAAGCCGCGGTCGCGGGCCGTGAAATCCGCAGCGCGGCCGGTCGGGTAGGCGAAGACACGCGGCGCCTCGCCGGTCATCGCGTGTACGCGCGCCACCGACTGCGTGATCTCGACACGGCTTTCGGCGTCACCCAGGCGCGAAAGAATGCGGTGCGACACCGTGTGCGGCGCGATCGTGTGCCCGGCGGCGACGAAGCGCCTCGCGTCCTCCCATCGCATGGGCCGGTACGCCTCGGGCGCGCGTTCGGGCGCCTCGACCGCGGCCGCGGCATACAACGCAGGCAACCAGTCGTAGAGCCGATCCTGCGAGCCGGTCTTCAGTCGCTCGCGCAAGGCAGTGATCGCCGTGGCGCGTGCGCCCTCGCTCGCCAGGTCCACCTGCCACGTCGCGCCGTCCGCCGGCAGCGGCAGCGTGAAGCCGGGTAGTGGGCTCTGCGTGAGTGCATGGGCGATCTGGTCGTCCCATGGCCACAGCGTGCCGTCGAGGAAGCCGGTGATCACGAAGCAGGTGAGCGGGACGTCGTGGCGCGCGAACAGCGGCCCGGCGATTTCCGCGTGGTCGGCGAAACCGTCGTCGATGGTGAACGCCACGGATTTGGGCGGCAACGGCTCGTCGGCGGCAAGCCGGCGCGCGAGCTCGGGCAGCGCGAGCGGACGGAAGCGGTGGCGCCTGAGCAGCGCGAGGCAGCGCTCGACGTGCGCGAGTGACTGGCCGTGCGTGCCGTTGCCCTCGTGCACGCGGTGCAGCATGAAGATCGGGCAGAACCGCCCGAGCAGCGGTGTCAGCACGGCGGCGGGCGTGCGCAGCGCAATGGCGGCGATCGAGCGCTTCAGCGTGGTGCGCACGGCAGGCCTCGCTACACCCAGCCCGACAAGCGCACGAGGAAGCGCGTGCGGGTGTGGCTCATGTCCTCGTGGATCCCGATGCGCCTCAGCGTGGCCAGGTCCCGGCCGCCGCGGTTGATGCCGCGCGCGGTGGTCACGGCCGCGGCGTAGTGCTTGCGCACCAGCGCCGCGGCCTGCGGTGTGTAATCCCCGTTCGGGTAGCAGAACAGCGTCACCGGCCGCCCCAGTTCCTGCTCCAGGCGCGTGCGGCTGCCCACGATCTCATCGCGCAGCGTCTGTGGCGTCAGGCCGTCGCGCAGCCGGTAGTGATTGCGCGTATGGCTGCCGACGTCGATCAGCCCGCTCGCGACCATCGCGCGCAGTTCGTCCCAGTCGACCAGTGCGCGCGGGGCCGCGTTGCCTGTGCCGAGCGCCTGCTCCGCAGCCCCGAGCCGCGCGTCGAGGCGGTCGTCGGGCAAGGCCTTGCACCGGTGGATCAGCGCCGAACGCGAATCCGGGTCCGCGATCGCCGTGGTCAGCCCGCCCGGCAGCGGTGCCGCGAGCTCGTGCAGCCACGCGAATTCGCTGTCCGCCGCAAGCGCGGCGCCGTGCGCGTCGAGCAGCCGGCTGAGGCGGTTCGGCCAGAACTGCCGCGTGGTGCCCACCATGTCGGACACCGCGAACAGCGTGGCCGGCAAGCCACGCGCGCGCAGTGCCGGCAGTGCGTGCCGGTAATTGTCGAGCCAACCGTCGTCGAAGGTGATCGCGCAGGCGCGCCGCGGCAGAGGCGAGCCGCTGCGCACCCGCTCCACCCACTCGCCGAGGCGCACCACCGTGAAGCGCGCGCCGAGCCAGTCGAGTTGCCGCGCGAAGGTCTGCGGCGTGACGTACATGCCGGGCTCCTCGCCCTCGGCGAGCGCCTGCTCGCGCGGCAGCACGCGGTGGTACATCAGGATCCACAGCCCCGGTGCGCCGAACGGCCAGGTCTGCGGCCCGCAGCCGGCCGCGAACACGCCGAGGCCCGTCTTGAGCGCGCGTTTCACGGCAAGCGTCGGATTCCTCATGCAGCGGCTATCCTTGGATGCTGGCGCCGGAAGGTGGCATCCATTGTAGGTAATCGGGGGCGGCTTTGTGACGAAGACCATCCTGCACGTCATCGACACCACCGGTCCCGGCGGTGCCGAAGTCGTGTTCATCACGCTCGCCGAACGGCTGACGCGGCGCGGCCACCGCTCGATCGCATTGATTCGCGGCCCCGGCTGGGTGCAGGACGAACTGCGTCGCCGGGGCATCGAACCGGTGGTCATCGACGCCAAGGGCTCGTTCAACCTGCGTTACGTGGGTGCACTGGTGCGCCTGATCCGGCGCGAGCGCGTGGACGTGGTGCAGTCCCACCTGCTGGGGTCGAACGTCTATTGCGCGCTGGCCGGCTGGCTCACGCGCACCCCGGTGGTGGGCACCTTCCACGGCATGGTCGACATCCGCCCCGACGAGCGCTTCCGGCGCGCGAAGCTGTGGGTGCTGCAGCGCGGCATCCGCCGCTATGTGGCGGTCTCGCGCAGCCTGGCCGAGGCGGTGGCGCGCGAAGGGCTGCTCGACCCGGTGCGCACCAGCGTGATCTACAACGGCATCGACACCGCCCGCTACGCCCGCGGACGCGCCGGGCAGTTACGCGCCCGGCTGGGATTGCCCGAAGACACGATCATCGCCGGCTCCGTGGGCAATGTGCGCCCCGCCAAGGCCTACGATGTGTTGATCGAGGCCGCCGCGCGCCTGCTGCCGGCGCACCCGCGGCTGCATTTCGTGGTCGCCGGCCACATCAAGCGTGACCTGATGGCCACGCTCGAGCGGCTGATGCACGAACGGGGCGTTGCGGAGCGGGTGCACTTCATCGGCTTCGCCGACGACACCGCCGCCTTCCTGTCGGACGTCGACGTGTTCGTGCTGTCGTCGAATTCGGAGGGATTCTCGCTCTCCGTGGTGGAGGCGCTCGCCAGCGGCCTGCCGGCGGTGGTCACCCGCTGCGGCGGACCGGAGGAGATCGCGACCCCCGACCACGACGCGCTGATGGTGCCTACCGGTGACCCGGCCGCGCTCGCGCAAGCCATCGAGCGCGTGCTGGCCGACCCCGCGCTTGCCGCGCGCCTGGGGGCGGCGGGCCGCGAAACTGCGCGCCGGCGCTTCGAGGTGGACGCCATGGTCGCCGCCTACGAAACCCTCTACCCGTAAATCCGGGCTGTGCCCGGACATGCTCGTGTAGGTCCGGGCTGTGCCCGGACATTCGTAATGTTCGGCCACAGGCCGAACCTACGACCGCAACGCCCTCGCCCACGCCTTCAACTCGAACCACCCCGGCATCGGATCCCACCACCGGAACACCTCGTGGCGCGTGGTGAGCGGGTGTGGCGTCAGGAAGGCCGCGACGCGCGCAGCCTTCGCGCCGAACGGCACCCGCGGATCGCGCAGCACCAGGTACAGACTGTCCAGGTCGCCCAGCCACCAGCGCAGTCGACGGCCCACCCGGTAGCTCGCCGGGGGCGTCACCACATGGCCGGTGGACAGGCAGTACAGCAGCCACGGAAAGTCCACACCGGCATCGATCGCCAGCTGGAGTGAGCCCCAAAAGCGAGTATTCACTTCCATCAAATACGGCGTACCGTCGGGCGTCACCCGGAACTCCACCATCGCCACGCCGTGCCAGCCGGCGTGTGCGAGCAACCGCCGCGCGGCGTCCAGCACCAACGCGTCCGCCGGCGCCGCCACGCTCAGTACACTGACGCCCCCCGCCGGGGGTTTCTCGCGCAAGCGGCGGTGCGCGAAGAAGACGAGTTCCTTCCCGTGGTCGTACAGCGCGAACACCCCTGCACCCGAACCCGGCACGAACTCCTGCACCATGAACGGGTGTTCGCGGAACTCGGGCCGCCCACGCAGCAGCGTGCGCAGACGGTCCCGGTCGGGCGCAATCGCCACCGCCGTGTCCAGCCAGCGATCGCCGAGGAATACCCGCGACAGTCGCGGCTTCAACACCACCGGAAAGCCCGTGACGCTGGCCGGGTCGAAGCCCTGGGGCTCGTCGACGAAGCGCGTGGCAGGAATCCGCACCCCCGCGTCGGCCGCGATCCGCATCAGCCGCCCCTTGTCCGCGAGCGCCAGCACGGTCTCCAGTGCGGGGAACGGCAGGATGCAGGTGGCGGGCAGCGAACCCCGGTGGCGCAGGATCAGCTGACTGCTGATTTCCGTGACCGGCTGCAGGAACCCGATCCGATGCTGGGCTATAGTGCAGAGCAGCCACTCGATGAACGCACCGGGCTCGCGGGCGGGAGAGGGACACCGCAGGTAGGCGCCGCTGTGGCGCGAGGCACCGGCCAGCGCCGCCGGCGTGCAGTCCGCGGTGATCACCCTCACGCCGTGGGAGCCCAGCGAACGCGTAACCGCCAGCGCGCTGCGCTGGTTCGCGTCGAGGACCAGCGCGATGGACTCCGATGGCGGATTCACAGGTATGAACGGCGGCTCTGGAGTAATCGACCCGCATGCTAAAGGCATTGGAGCAACGCATCAATCACCGCTACGGCTCGAAGCGCGGCTTCGTGCGCTACTGCATGCACCGTGGGCTGGACCTTGCCGGGCGTTACCGCAAATACCGTCAGATCGACTGGGGCCGCGTGGAGCGGCTGGTGTTCGTGTGTTCGGGCAACATCTGTCGCAGCCCGCTCGCCGAGCGCGTAGCGCTGGATGCGGGCTACAACGCGACCTCGTTCGGGCTGCATTGCACGCCGGGGAGGCCGGCGGATCCGAGGGTGGTCGAGTTGGCGCGCGAGAGAGGGTTCGACCTGTCCGGCCACCGCACCCGTCTGCTGAAAGATGCACAACTGTCGGCTACCGATCTGCTGGTTGGCATGGAGCCGGTGCATCTGGTGGATGAGGCCGCAGGCCAGTGCACCAGCTCGGCCCAGCGTACCTTGCTCGGGCTTTGGGAAGGTCTGCGGCCTGCGTATATCCATGACCCGTACAGCGCAAACGAGGAATATTTTGCACGATGCACCCGGTTACTGATCGAATCGACGGAAAGCCTGGCAATCCAGTGCCCACGTGCCCGCCAGGGATGGAAGACTTCTATGCGCTCCGGGTAGGTCCGATCTGGAGGTACTTCAAGGGTGAACATTTTTCGTTCTGGATGGTTTGCGCCTATTTCTTCGTTGAGTATGTGCGTCCACAGTCGATACTTCCCGCTCTCGACATACTTCCGTGGGCGCAAACATTTCTAATATTCGCGCTAGTAGGTTGGCTGGTGTCCGGCCAGAAGTACTGGCCAAGTCATGTGATAAATTGGCTTATCGGCACTTTTCTTTTGACCATTCTAGTGTCTACGTTGAGTGCGTCACACCGTGACTTGGCACTTAGGAAGCTTCCTGACGCATACACGTGGTTTATTATTTATTTGTTGGTGATTAACATCGTAAATACGCGCAAACGATTCTTTATCGTGCTCTTCATATTTCTGGTTGCGAGCTTCAAGATATCTTTATCGCTTAGCCACACATGGGCGATGAGGGGGTTCTCCTTCACTAGCTGGGGACTAAAGGGGCCGCCGGGCTTTTTCGAGAATTCGGGTGAGCTGGCCATTCAAATGGCGGTCTATGGGCCAATTGCCTTAGCTGCTGCCGGCGCTCTATCTCCATTTGCTGCCAAATGGAAAAGATACGCGCTGTATGCCATGCCGATTACTGCAGCAATGGTTATCTTGGGTGCCAGCTCCAGAGGAGGTCAAATTGCATTATTCGTACAGGCATTGCTGTCGTCCTCAAAGAAGATTTACAAAATTAGAAACTTGATTCTCGTGACCGTGATAAGTTCTGCAGTCTGGTTGGCCCTTCCGCAAGAACAAATTGATCGGTTCTCCGCGATTGGTGAGGACAAGACGTCGCAGCAGAGATTGCTTTACTGGAGGCATGGCCTTGAAATGTTAAATACCCACCCGGTAAGTGGCGTAGGATTTTTCAATTTTATCCCCTACTACGCTAGCCATTTTCCGCATGACGTAATCGTCGAGAAGATCGAGTTGCCTCATAACATATTTGTTCAGGTTGGATCGGAGCTGGGCTATCCAGGATTGGTTGCGTATATTGCCATCCTGGTGGCCCTGTGGCGCACAGGGTCAAAGATCTCAGCTTTAGGGCTGCTCGTTAAAACAGAGGACAATGGTTTCTCGTGTCGTTTTGGCAAGGCGGCAAATGTTTCTCTCGTCGGATTTGTCGTCGCCGGTCAATTTGTTTCAGTGGTCTACTATCCATTTCTTTGGATTCATGCGGCGCTTGTTGTGGCAATGCATTCTGTGCTTTTAAGAGAGATCGCAATATGCCGCGAGATGTCACGATAACTGGCTACGCGATGCATAGTTGCGCCGCGCGTCAACTGACACCCAGGTCGGCAGTACGGCGCACGTGTGATTTGTGTCTCAATTTCGGAGATTGATCTTGCGAAGAAAGATGCCTTGAGTTCATAGTGCGTCTAGTGAGTTGGAGAGACCCGAGTGCCACGAGGATCAAAGTTATGCGCCTGCAATCTACCATGAAAATGTGTGTCTGGGGCTTGATATTCAGCGCGACCGAGGCGACAACTGCATTCGCATGGCGCCTTGATTTGAACTTCAACGGTGGGGCTCCGGGAGAAGTAGCGCAGGGCGAAGTGGGCGGGGGGGCGTTCACAACAGCAGCAGGCAAGAGTTACTACACTACCGACGTTTCATATGAGGGAGGTGTTGCTGTAGAGCTCAATATTAACGAGGGGTGTAAGTGCTGGGGAACGTGGGGTGGGGTCATTACGCACCCAGCGTACTTGAAGAAAGGCGATGAGTTGTGGTTCCGTGTGAGAACCTATATGCCATTGGGTTTTAATTGGGATTCATACGGAGAAGGCGGGCACCTGAAATTTATCAGATTTCATACGCGTGCTCCTGGCGGCGTGAACGAGGGGTATGACGACTGGTACATAAATCCAAAAGCTATTAGCGCGGACATTTCACACAAGTTTATTTTTGAGGGTGAGCAGAAATGGGCTACTGCGGCAGATAAATCAATGTTTCCGGTGCTGGGGCAGTGGGAGACGTATGAAATGTACGTGAGGTTTGATGATGTTTCTGTAGACATGGGTGGGGCGGGACGTGTCCGGATGTGGAAGAATGGCGTCCTGCTTCGCGACATCACATCACGAAAAACTCTCCTTACGCCCGATTCATTATCAGACCGAACGCACTTGTTCACGTATTGGAACGGTGGTGCTCCTCAAACACAAAAAATGTATGTCGACGATATCGTGCTTACGTCGGATAGACCTTCTTCTGTCGATGCGCACGGAAACCCTTATGTCGGCGTAGGCCCTGTGCGCGATGATGCCGATAATAGCGCCCCGACCGCGCCCGTGCTCCACGTTGAGTGAGCGTGTAGTTGTCGAAATTGTGTATGGTGTCAAATACTGTTTGGGTGACATGGGAAAAACAGGTTCGAAATCGAACGCTAAGTGCGTGTTTCGGGGCCGAGTTGCACGAAATTGTTCCAACCGGTCGAAAGAGACTTTCGCGGTACGTTGTATGTTCTTGGACGACGCTCAAGTTATTGTGGAACTGGCGCCGAAAGCGAGTAATTGTCCAGAATCCTTCGATTGTGTTGGCGTTGCTTGCGGTAGCAATTAAACCGCTTTTCCAGTATCAGCTAATTGTCGATACTCACAACGCACCGCTTCAACCGTGTCATGCAGGCTTTTTGCGCGTAATTGTAAGCTTTCTAGAGCAGACGGTAATCCGACTTAGTGATTATACGGTCGTGTCGAACTCTGATCTAGGTAGGTTGGTGGCGGATCGGGGCGGCAGCTGCCTCGTGATCCCTGATCCACTGCCAATGCATCTGTGCAATGTTGGTGGTTCTGTCGGTGAGGATGAACGCTTAGCGTTGCGCAAAGATGCGCTAGGAGTAGTTGCCTTTGTGTGCACTTGGGCAAACGATGAGCCGTTCCAAGAGGTTTTTCTGGCTGCCGCCCGTCTCGCCGCGGTGCGCTTTTTTGTCACAGGAAACAGCAGGGGGCAGGAAAAAAATCTCGGATTCGACATCCCTACTAACGTAACGTTGCTTGGATATGTGCCTGATGAGCAGTATGTGGATCTGTTGCGGAAAGTGGATGTGATCGTTGATCTGACAACGCGTGAAAGTTGCCTTGTCTGTGGCGCGTATGAAGCGGTCGCTCTTGAAAAGCCGTTTGTTATTTCTGACACCAAAGTGCTGCGAGAGTATTTTCCATTAGGAGGGGTTCACGTTGAAAATCACGCGTCAAATATAGTCGCGGGCATTCAGCAGGTGTTAGATGGCTTGACGCGTTATAGGGCGGATGTTCGGGTGTTGAAGAGAAAAATTCAAAGTGAATGGCCGCGTGATTTTGAGCGTGTTACACAGGAGCTTGAAAGAGGGCGGGCTTGATGGTTAAGGTCAAAACGTGCGCTACGCAATTTCGACGCTTCGCGGTTCAAATAGACATCAACGAAAATCGACTTTAACCCCGTACCAACCCAGGGCTTTTTTAGTGTGCGCGTGGTTTAACTGGACAGCAGTGACCTAGTAGTAATATCCAAATGCTTTGATATCCTTTCGAAAGTGCGAAGCTACTATGAATTTGGACTGCTTGTCGTAATAGTCCTGATAATTACTTCTATAACTCGCCTTTAGGTGCGGCAGTTTGATGGGGGCAATTTCAATTTTATTGCAAACAAAGTCAAAATCTTCTTGAAGGTTTTCGTATCGCCCTGCATAACTAATTATATTGTTTCCGTTCTGGTCTGACATCCAGTCGATCTGTGGGCTGAACATTCTTGGCACATCAAAATATTTTGGTTCCTTGTTCTGGTAGGCCCGTCGGACCCAGTCCCCGAAGGAAATTGCGTCGACGGCCATGTTCGACTGATTGGTGGAGACGCGATAGTGGTAATGGGATACGACCTTGTCCCACGGGTTGCGCACAAAACAAAAACTAAACTTCTTGTTCCAGCGCTCTTGACCCATATATACGAGTTTTTCATGGGCAGTGCGATGCTCCAGCGGAAGTCGCAGCGCCTTGGCTATACTTGTGCCGCCGGTCTTGTTGATGTGCACAAAGACAAAGTGGCTCAGGTACTTCTCCCGAATTTTGAACATGTGCCTGGCGATTTTCGCAGTTCTGCTCATTTTTGCTCCAATCTGTCGCTTGGCGGGGAAGTGAGGATTGTCGGTGTTCAAGGAAAACGTCGCTCGTGCAACTTCTCAGATGTTGCCAATGAAATTGATCTGAAGAAAATGCGGCCTTTCAACTGGCTAAAGCATCCACTTCATATGCTAGCCCAAGCTTCCTTGCCCAGGCCAAGGAGTCAAAGTCAAAATGGTGATCAAAATACGCCAATGCCTGCTTGATTGACCATGTCCCGTTACTTACTTGGGGCCAATTATCGACATCGTCGCGATCGATGAGCATGCGTGGCGTACATGGTGCAACAGCGTAGCCGAGTGCAGCGAGTGCTGCGGCGCGATGGTGGCCGTGCGCCAACCTGAAGCGGTAGGCCTCCCCCCGCTTTAGGATCTGCACAGCGATATCGCCGTGCGTGCGGTCGTATCCGCGGTGCTGTAAGGAACGAAGGACACTGATGAGTCTTCCATATTCAACTTCGCCTTTTCGACTTGAGACTGGCCCTTGCAGCCCATGACCTTCAACGATGGTCATCTCTTGTCCCCCGAAGGCAGCGTTCTCGCGCCGTGCAATCTTGGCGATGCCCTTGAGTCGTTGCTCCGGTAACACATTAAACCATGGAGCGTGCATGACATAGGGAGGAAACTCTGCCAACGATGACGGCCCTTTGCTTGCTCCTATCAAGGCGCTGAGTCCGTCAATTGGCTGCCACGCCAGATGATACCGCTCCAAAATCGATCCACGGTAACTCTGTGATGTTCCCGCAATAAACTCGCGCCCCGCCGCTACGTACGGATGCCAGCCGGTCCGCGAAAGTGAAAGACCGTTAAATATGACGCACGAATCCAGGGCGGCCTCGATTGCCGCGGGCTGCTGCATTCGCACGCTGCGAATCGCACTTAGTGGATCCCGATACATAGGGGCAAGGGGGCGCCCAGGCACCCTGCGAACCTCTAACCCAAAATGATTAAGCCCTGAATTTATGAGTTCGATCGCTGACATAGGTGAATAGCCTAACTGTTAGCCAGTGTTAAGTATAGCCGACTGGCTCCAACCGTGCGGCACCCGCTTTGATTCTGTGCTACGCTTTTAACGGTATGGTTTCGACATTTGACGTGCGGCTGATTGCCTTCATTCAGGTTTCAATCGCATAATAATATAAGGGGCTTGTTTCATCATGGCGAAGGGCAAGTTGCTTGTCGTGGCTCCACGATTTCCCGCCATCAATCAATCGTGGATCGATACCTATATGGAGCAGTTACTGTGTAATCAAATTGAGTTTTGCGTATACACAGCGAACGCTAGCGAGTCTGTCTACGGCGAAAAGGTTGATCGATTGCGTTTGCGTGAGCATATCGTAGATTTTAATCTTGCGAACAAGGCGCATCTCCTGGGTGTATTCTTATTGCTGCTGCGGAGGCCATGTCAAGGTCTAAGGTTGATTGTCCGGGCGATCATGCTTGCAATTAAGGTGTTTCGATATGGGGGCGGTTTTCTGAAGCCATTGATTCGATTGCTGCAGTTTGTCGGGAGCGACATGCGTTTTCAGAACGTACGTTTGATTCACGCTCATGAAGAGATTGCCGGCTTTCACTTTCTGTTGCTCGCGCGGCTGATCAATGTTCCATTCGTGCTCACATTTCACGGCCTGCCGCCTGTCGGAGTCGGACAGCTTTCAAGGAGCAAACGCAGACTGATGTACGACCTATCGGACGCGGTCATTGTCAACACTCGGTTTGCAAAGGGACAGGTTATGTCGATTGGCGCCGTGGAGAGTCGAATTCACGTGCTGCCGCAGGGGTTGCCGTTGGAGGATTTTCCATTTTGCGATCGGGGACCCGCAACGAGGGGGCGGCTAGTGACCCTTCTGACGGTTGGACGGTTCCATCGCGACAAAGGGCAGCGGTACGCTCTTGTTGCGATTCGGCGACTCCTGGAACAAGGGCTGAAGGTTTCCCTCGATTTAGTTGGCGTTGGTCCCGATTTGCGAAAGCTCAAGGCATTGGCCCAGAAGTTACGGATTACCGATGTGGTTAGGTTCTCATCAGGAATAACGACGGAACAGCTCGCGCACTTGTATCGGTCCTCTGATTTCTTCCTGTTTCCTAGTATCACGAATCCTGGCGGTCACGTGGAAACTCAGGGTGTTGCCCTTCAGGAGGCTCAGGCGAGCGGATGCATTCCGGTCGCATCAAAGACTGGAGGCATTCCTGAATGTGTAAACGATGGTGTAGATGCAATGCTAATTCCCCACCGGTCGTCGCGGGCGATCGCTAGTGCCGTTCTCGAGTTGGTAGACCGGCCGGATGTACAGTTGAGTATGCGGCGCCAGGGGCGTCGGCATGTAGAGCAGCATTACGCCGCCGAGGTGATTGGTCGGCGAATGGCTGAACTGCTCAGAAGTTTGGCGTGCGTATGAGCAGACTGTCCGTAAGAATGATTTGATGTGCCAGGCGGAAATCAAGACTGAGTGATCGATCTGAAGTTGTTTGTCTGTCGAATAGTCCAATGGGTTTCGTAAGGTGTTGGTTTTAATAGCAGGGGCCCGCAGCAATGGGAGGTGTGCGTTGGAAATCGTGGTGCATGCAGGCACAACCAAAACTGGGTCGACGCATCTACAGCACGTGTTCGAGCATAATCGGACCGCGCTTCGCTCACACGGCATCCTGTTTCCTGTCTCGCTTTTCTCGCGTGTAACCGGCCGTGAGGAGACTGGTGGACACGACTTGATTGGTAACTGGAACCGCCGCGGCGAGCTTGCGGCAGAGATCGTTCACGCTGGGCGAGGCGTTGACAAGGTGCTGCTGTCGAGCGAAATGTTGTGGTGGCACTATATTCTTAATAGCGCGAACGGGACGCACAATCTTGATAGGATCTTTCGCTTTCTTTCCTCGCTTGCTGATAGTGTGCGTGTGGTTTTTTATGTGCGGCGCCAAGATCATTGGTTAGATTCCCAGTATCGGCAGGTAATCACGAGAGGCAGAAAGTTCGACTGTACAATAATGGAGTTTGCCGATTTGATGTGCGACGCGATGGATGTATTTAAGTGGCTTGGGGCTTGGGCAGACATCATTGGCAAAGAGAATATTTTTGTTCGCGTGTATGACCGAAGCAGACTTGTGTCCGGTGACATTGTCGCGGACATGTGTGCTTGCCTCAACATGGATAGCAACCAGGTTGTCCGGCCTGAAGGTTTGGGCGAGAACCGGTCGCTTCCCGCAGAGGCTGTTCAATTCATGCGGAGTTACGGCCCGATTCTCAATGGCATGCCTCGTGAACTCAAGCTCACGGTCTGTGACTATCTAATGGCGGAACACGGTGCGTTCCGGAACGGACCGCTGATGTCGCGGAAGCAGCGGATCGAATTGCTGTGCAAGTATCGGGATTCCAATTGCAATGCGGCTGAGGCGTTTTGTGGCGACCGGCGGCTGCCATTGTTTGAGGAAAATGTGATCGATGACGTCGAGTACGTATCCGATGGGCCGGTGCATATCTCGTCGAATATTGTTCGAAACGTGAATGAGATTATCGGTCGGTTTTTGGAGCAAGGTCGACGTTTGGAGACGCACTCTTCCAGTTGGTCGCGTCGGTTGGGTTGGATTGAGCGGTTCATGCGGCGAAAACCTGGCGGCCCGCAGGGTCTATAAGTGTGGGATTTGCGGCATTTGCTTGGTGCTCTCGCATTGAACTGAGTAGACAGGATGGATAACTTGTTACCTTTGGTCAGCATAGTAATTCCGACCTACAACAGAGCTCACATGATCTGTGATGCGCTGGCCTCGGTGGTTGCTCAGACCTATCCAAACCTCGAGGTGCTAGTCGTTGACGATGGTTCTGTAGATGATACAGCCAACCGGGTTGCGAGTATTGTTGACGAGAGAATTCGCTATTTCTGGAAGCCAAACGGTGGTGTCTCGAGCGCCAGAAATTGCGGCGTGGCGAGGGCGACGGGCAAGTATGTCGCATTTCTCGATTCTGATGACGTTTTTGCGGCCGATTGCATATCAAAGAAATTATCCATAATTGAGAATGTTGATCAGTGTGTGGTGGTAGGCAGTGGTTGCAGGTTCTTTGACGGAGTGCGGTGGGATTGTCTCCCCGCATCGCCGGCGCGGGAGAAGATCTGTTATGAGGATCTATGTGTTTTCACGGCATTTCCCGGCGGAACCAGCAATATTTTTGCCGTTCGGGATGCTGTGATTGCTGTTGGTGGATTTGATGAAAGTCTTTCCGCTTCCGAAGATCGTGATTTCCTGAGGAAGATGTGCTTGAAAGGGAAGGTTCTAAGTCATCCGGATCATTTGGTGGCTATACGCGTACATGGAGAATTTCGCCCGAACCGGGACATCGAGAAGGTGTTCCGGGATCGAGAGGCGATAAGTCGGGCGATTCCAGAGGCAAGGCTTCGGATGAAATCGTCGGCATGGAACGCCGTGGTTGTCGGGGATCATTACTGGAGTTGCGGCAATGACTCGCAGGCAATTCGGTGGTGGATCAGATCGTACTTGACGTACCCGTTCATCCTCCATAGGGAACTGGGGCGAACAAGGCGGATAATCGGAAAGGTTGTGGGAAGGCTTGGTTCAAGGGGATCTCTCAACGATTAGAGCTGCGAGCTGGAGCGACGCAACGCGGAACGAACGAAGGCGAGTGTGAGTTGGCGTTCTTGCTGCGTGATGACGGGGGAGACGAATATGCACAGACAAAAGGTCGACAGGACAAGCGTTTTGGCAAGCATGCCCGCGACCAAGGCCTCCGGGGCAAGCTGGGAAGCCAACATTGCAGAGAGCGCGAGTCCGAGCGCGAGCAGGAATTTCCACCAAGGAAGCCGTAAATCAATCTGAATCCTTGCTTTTGACGCAATCCATAACAATGTAATCGACGCATTTATCAGGGTGGCGAATGCTGCACCCGTCGCCCCCCATCTGGGGACTAGAAATACCAGGGCTACGGTAAAAACCACGGCACCGATGATGGAAGATTTGAGCATCTCGATTGTTCTGTCTGACACGAGAAGCGGGGTGTTCGCGAACAGAGCCATGCATCTGAGGATTTCGGCCCCAATAAGGATCGGGACCAGAGTGGCTGCTTCGTGGAAGGCTGGGGCGGACATTAATTCAATGAATTCCTCGGCAAATACGGCCAGTGCAGTTCCCGCGCCGCAGAGCACGACAATCACCAGCGTGAATGCACGCTGGTAGGTAGCACGACCGCCGTCGGTCTGGATCAGACGGAAGCGCTGGGGGCCCCATGCTTGGTTGAATGGCTGCCAAACCAGCGAACGCATCACTAGTGCCAACTGGGACGCTAGAGCGAGCAGTCCGAGGTCATCTAAACCGTGAGTGCGTGAGAGTACAACTCTGTTGCCTGCGGTGAGGTACAGGCCTAAAAGTCCGGCTCCTATTAGTGGCCAGCTGTAGCCAATCAAGGTCTGTGCCCGCGCCCAGCGAATGCGCCATCCCGTTGTCCGAAGCAGCGTGATTGCCATCGAACCTCCAATCAGGGCGCCCGACAGGACATGGCTGTAGATGACCCCCATCACTCCCATGTTCAGAACGATGATGAAGACGATGTTCATGGTGAGCTGAGTTGTGAGCTTGATTATCGACAGGGTCACAAACAGGCGGGGCTTTTCCTGGATCCTGATGTATTGGAAAGGTATAAAACCCAGACTATCGGTAAGCAGAGCAAACGCGAACAGACCGATGTATTGGCTATAGGCCGTATCGCCGAACAACAGGAAGGATGCGGGTGTGGCAGCCAGGCTGAGCAGCAGTGCACCGCAACCCTTGGATATGACTACGAATCCCAATGCTGTAGAGAGTACTTCGTTACGGGCCGACTGCTCCTTTTCCTTGTAGTAGTGGCGAAATACCGCGGTCGAAAGCTGCATGCCGAAAAAGAGGCTCGTCAGATCCAGCAGGATCTGCATCATCGAGATCACGCCGTAGTCGGCCGGCGTCAGGTAGCGCGTGTAGATGGGCAGCATCACGAAGCCGACCACGCGCTGCAATACGTTGCCGATGCCGTAGATCGCCGAATGCGAGAGCGTTTTCTTCAAGCCGTCCGCCATACCCGATCCTTCAGTCTTGCGTCGGTTGCTCGGCCGGGTACGTACGTTCAGCGGCCTCGATGAGCCTGCGGTGCGCCAACCGCAGGCTGTAACGCTCCGTGATATCGGCCACGGCCTGCCGCCCAAGCCGCTCGCGCAAGCCCGCGTCGGCAAGGAGGCGGATTATGCTCTCCGCGGCCTTTTGCGTGTCTCCATCGGGGTACACAAGACCCGAGTGATCGTGCTCCGTTGCCTCGCAAACGGAGTCGTTGTCCGGTACGACCACGGCTAACCCTGCTTCCATGTACTCGAGGATCGAGAGCGAGTAACCCACCTCGCCGTGCGACGGGTGGATAGCGAAATCGCAGGCGCGCAGGATCTCGCGTATATCGTCCCGCCGGCCCGCGAATGTCACGTGATTCTCTACCTTCAACTGGTGGGCGAGTGCATTGAACTCCTGCAGATCAGGCCCGTCGCCACAGAACAGGTAGTGGATGTCCTGTCGCCGTCGTTCGGTCACTATGTGTGCCATGACGCGGATCGCGAAATCGATGCCCTTGTAGCGATTCGCTCTCCCGGTAGTGACCATTACCAGTCGGTTCGCAGGAATCCCGAACGTATCGACAAGATCGAGAGCCGCTGCCGGCGGCCGCTCGGGCAAACCATTGGGCGCCACGAAGCAACGGCTGGGCGGTGCGCAACTCACCTCGAGGTGGCGGCGATGAACGAACTCCGTTGCGGCGATGAGTGCATCAACGCTGCAAAAGGGAATCCGGTGGCCGAGTCTCTTGAGCAGCACCTTCGCGCCAGCCGCGCGTGAGCGTCTCCCAGGTGAATGGTCGTGGGTCAGTATTGCCCTGACGCCCGCGATCCGGAACAGCAGGTAGCGCCAGTCGATACTCCTGCGGTCCGAAAAGTAGACACAGCGTACGCGCCTGCTGCGAAGGAATCGGAGTTGCCTCAACGTCCCTGGCAGCGCGGTTGCCCGGAAGTCGAAAGGCACGGCCTCCAGTGGCGCCTGGGCGATCACATCGGGCAGCGTACTGATCGACGGGTACGCCATGATGATGTCGTGGGTTGCACTGTAGTGCTTCGCAAGAGCCGCCCAATAGCTCTCCATCAGCCACCACGCGTAGCCAACGCCGGAGTCCCAGTTCGCAACCAGCAGAACAGAGGGTCGCTTGTTCATGCGTCGACCGGCTTGCCGCGGTTAACGGACTTGCGTCGCAGGCCGTCGAATGTGTAGCCGAACAGCGTGATGTCCTCGTCGTACAGATCCTGCACCCTCCTGATGGAGGCCGCCGAGTAGGCGTCCAGGTAGCTCGAGCGCGTCGATCGATTCGTATGTGTCAGACAGGCAGCCGGATTCACCCTGTCCCGGACGCAGGCGAAGTCGCGCTCAAGCGTTTCGAAATAACCTAGATGATCGATCAGCACGCGTCCGTGCCGGTCGCACAGGAATCGTCGTTGAGGCCAGAAATGGATATGACTGAGCAGCCGCTCCGGACTGAGCCAGTTCAGCACGAAGTCATCGAAGCCGGAAAGATGTGCGAGGTTGCGTTCGAACCAGATCCGGTCCTCGGTGTTCCAGCCACCGTCCCTAAGGTAACTGTAAGCGGAATAGAGCCGGTCCCAGGGGTTGCGAACGAACGCGAACTTGAAGTACTCGTCGAAGGTCCGGCGACCGAATATTACGCGGTACTGCACCGCCGTGTAGTGGTAGGGCAGTTCGCCGTAGAGGCTGCGTGCAACGGAGGTTCCGGCGGACTTGGTGATGTGCACGAAGATGCTCTTCGTGCGGTCGTAGCCGCGCAGGGAAAAATCCGCCTTCGGGTGGTGGTTCACCACGGAACGCAAGCGCCGAAACTCGTCCGGGTGACGCAGTTTGTACAGCCAGTAGCGCGTTTCGTACGGGAGCGCGGACTTGTAGATCGAGCGAATGTTCACCGGGCTGCGTCTGGATCGGAACTCGTTGGGGTGTGCGATTGACGTTCGACTATCATGTGTCGGACAACGGTACGAGCGGCGTCCTCCATCCCGGCAGGCGCACGAGTGCCCGTCAAATATAGACGGAACCCCCCGATGTTTGTATCCGAGCGCGTCGTTTTCGTGGAATTGCACAAGACCGGAGGCACCCACATAGGCCAATGGCTGCAAAGGCTGGTTGGTGGCGCGCAGATGGGTAAGCACAACCGTGTGCCGCCCTGGCTGAGGGAGCGCTTCATCATGGGGTCGGTCCGCAACCCGTGGGATTGGTACGTCTCTCTTTGGGCCTATGGGTGCGCCGGCAGTGGCAGTGTGCGCAGCCAGGTTACGCGCAGGGCCAGCATCGACTATTGCCGTAACCAACTGCCCGCCGAGATGGGCAAGCAGCGCCTGCGTTTGACCGAATGGGTTTCCCAGTTGATTGCAGATGCTCGAAAGCCTGCGTCCACCTGGCGCGCGTCGTACCGCTCTGCCGATGATCCGGGAGCGTTTCGTGATTGGCTGCACCTCATGCTGGACAGCCGTCGTCGTTTCGACATGGGTGAGGGCTACGGTTTCAGTCCGGTGTCGTGTTGTGCGGGGCTGCTCACCTACCGCTACCTCAAACTATTCACCTCGCTCGACCAGGAGCTTTACCGCGATCCCGAGCTCGCGACCGTGACAGGGATGCGAGATGCAATGCAATCGCGTAGTCTGGTCAGCCACATAATCCGTAACGAATTTCTCGAGGATGATCTTCTCGCCGGGCTCAACAAGGCTGGAGTCCCCGTCTCACCGGAGGCAGAATCCGACCTGAGAAGAGCAAGCACCATGAGAACCAACAGTTCACGTCGTCGTGACGCTGCCTACTACTACGATACGGAATGCGTGGAGTTGGTCGCGGAGAAAGAGAGTCTGGTAATAGAGAAGCACGGATATAGCAGTCCGCTTTGATGCCGAGTCGATTTGCGGGTGCGCGTCACGGACGGAACAGCATCCGTTTGGCCCGCTGCATCCAGGCTGACGGTACAACGCGCACCGATGTTTCGCGGAGTCGGCTCTTCATTTTCTCTATCTGCAACTGTGCTGTCGGCAACAGGCGCAGTTCGAACACCGTCGCTTCGTTTCGTGGAGCCACTGGCATCTGTGCGGTATTCGTCACATCGGCGTGACGGCATCCCAGACCCTCAGCAATCCCCCCCACATCAACCCTCCCCAACCCCGTCCCGCTCGCCACCCCGAACTGCTCGATCTGCTGGCGCTCGATGTAGCCGAACTTGCCGTCGTTGAATACGACCACGGTGAGAGCCACGCCTTCGCGCACTGCGGTGAGCAGTTCGGTGGCCGTCTGCAGGAAACCGCCGTCGCCGATGCAGGCGATGACGGTTGCCTCCGGGCGCGCGAGTCGGGCGCCGATCGCCGCCGGCAGGCCGAAGCCCATCGACTGGAAATCGGTGGGCGCGATCATGCCGCGCGTGGCGTTTACGCAGGCGTAATGGCGCGTCAGCGCCTGGTTCTGGCCCGAGTCGGTCACGAAGATCGTGTTCGCCGGGTGCGCGGCGTTGAGTTTGTCGAAGAATTCGCGCACGCGCCCGGCTCCCTCGGCCAGGCGCGGCTCGTGGCGCACCGCGGTGTCGCGCTCGCGCGCGATGCGTTCGCGGTAGTCGGTGAGTTCGGCATCGGTCCAGTCGCTCTGCGGAGCAATGCCACGCGCCTGCACGTGGTGCGTGAACTCTTCGCAGGTGGCCACCAGCGTGTGGCGCGCCGGGTAGTTCGCACCTGGAACCTCGCGGCTGCTGTCCACGTGGATCAGGCGTTCGGCCGGCAGCCGCAGCTTGTAGCCGCCGCTGCCGTTGTGGCCCAGCTTGCAGCCGAGCACGAGTACCAGATCGGCCGCCGCGATGACCTCGTTGCTCACGCTGCCCACGCCGTAGGAAAAGTCCTTCGCCAGGCACAGGGGGTGTGTCTCGGGCAGCACGCCGCGGCCCGAACAGGTGGCGAGCAGCGGGATGCGGTGGGCTTCGCACCAGGCGCGGATCGGGCCGGCGGCGCCCTGCGCGCCCTGGCCCACCAGCAGCAGAGGCCGGCGTGCGCTGCCGATGGCAGCCGCGACGGCGTCGAACGCACCCTCGTCGAACGGCAACTCGGCCGTGACCGTGCGGTCGTCGGCGCCGCCGGTGGCGAGCGGCGGCACCCGCTCCAGTTGCATCGACATCAGGCCTGCCTGCACTTCGACCAGTACCGGACCGGGCTCGCCGCGCAGCGCGGTGCGCGCGGCAGCGAAGATCGCTTCCGGCAGGCGCGCCATGTCATCGATGTACACGCACTCCTTGACCAGCGGCGCGGCGATCGCGCCCTGGTCGATGCGCTGCAGCTGGAACGCCCGGCCGTTGTCGTGCTGGCGCAGCGTGATCAGCAGCAGCGGTGTCGAGTCCGCGCGCGCCTCGGCGAGTGCGGTCAGCGCATACGTGAAGCCGGGCCCCGAGATCGTCGTCACCACCCCGAGGCGCCCGCCGGCACGCGCGTAGCCGCTTGCCATGAACGTGGCGGCCATTTCGTCGGAGGCGACCACGGTGCGCAGTCGCGCGCGTCGCAGCGCCTCGAAGATCGCGAGGTTCTGCGTGCCGGGCAAGCCGAACACGTGCTCCACACCGAGCGCCTCGAGGCAGGCGGTCAGGACTTCGGCGCCGTAGATCATCGTTTTGGCAGCCAGCCGAAGGTGCTCAGCGCGGAATAGATGCCGGGCAGCGGGTCGTCGAGCGCGAAGATCGGCTGCTTCGCCCCCCAGAGTTCGCGCGCCCAGCGCGTCCACGGGTAAGGCATGCCCTGGCCGCGCAGGTGCTTCAGCGCGTGCAGGTCGTAGTACGGGTAGACGCAGCGTGAACCCACTTCGTACGGCGGCAGCGCGGGCAGCGGCTCGCCGAGTGCGTCGCGGTACATCAGCTCGCAGACGTCGGCGCCGGAGCGCACCGCGAAGTCCACGTACCACCACGGGCGTGTGTTCACCTCCAGGATGCGGTACACACCGTCGCGCGGATCGCGCTTGAACTCGGCGGAAAAAATCCCCAGATAGCCGGTTTCGGCGAGCAGGCGGTCGAGGTCGTCGATTGCCTGGCGCGCCTCCTCGGGTGCGATGCTGACCATCGCGGTGCTGTTGCCGAAGTCCGGCGGAAAGATGCGCAGCCGCCGGCGTGCGAACGCGACGCGCACCTTGCCGCCGCGGTCGCGGTAGCCATCGACGAAATAATGGTTGTCCGCGCTGCCCGGGATGTATTCCTGCAGCACCATCTCGAGATCGTGTGCTGCGGTCTGGCCGAGCCGCTGGCGCGCATCGGCTGCGGAGGCCACGCGGAACGCCTTGACGCCGAAGGTCTTGAAGAAACGCTGCGAATCGCGCGGCTTGAGGAACAGTTCGCGCGAACCGTCGATGTCGTCCACGTCCCCGGGGCGGCGCACCAGGCGGGTGAAGGGGTGCGCCACGCCGATGCGCGCCAGCAGTTCGGCGAAGTGGCCCTTGTCCTGCAGCACGTCCAGTGTGGCGCTGGCCGGCATGCAGCGCGGGAAACGTTCGTCCAGCGCGGGCGGGAGAGCGGCCACCGCGGCGCAGAAATGATCCGAGCACGCGCAGAGCACGGCGCGTTCGAGTCCGCTGGCCTGCAGCGCCTCGGCGAGCGGGGCGGGGTCGGCGGCGAGCCCGCGTCCGTCCGCGGACACGAATCCCGGCAGCGGACGGAAGAAGCGCGAGTGGCGCATCGGATCCTTGCGGCTGCACGGTGCATGCACCGGTATGCCCTTGCGGCCGAAGGCGCGCAGCACGCCGAGCGCGGTGACGCCTTCGCCGAGGACGACGACGGGTACCGGGCTCATCGTGCGCATGCTGCCACGAGGGACGGTGTGTGAATCTCGGAGTTCATCGACTTGCGGACCTCCGCATGGCGTGCTGGTTTGATGCCGTCAGGCCGGGCCATACCGTAGCGCCCACTCGCATTCGTGAACCCGACACAGGCAACTGTAGACCAGATGGGGCAAGGTGCGATGGCCACGGCCGTCAGTTGTACGGCGTATCTGTGTGCCACGGCACCCATGCGTCATTCTTCACCGGCATTCGCGGAGTTCCCTCGGAGCACCTCACGGTACATCGCGGCCACGGCTGCCGCATTCGCGCCGGCCGAGTAGCGGTGCTGCAGGCGTTCACGCCCGCGCGCGATCAGCGCGTCGCGACCGGCCAGAAGTGTGCGTTCCACCGCGTCGGCGTAGCCGCGCGGCGAGTGATCGCTTACCAGCGTGCCACCGCAGCCGCCTTCGAGGATCGGTACCAGGCCGCCGACCGCATGCGCTACCACCGGCGTGCCCACCGCGATCGACTCCAGCGGGGTCATCGGCATACCTTCGTGGTCCGAGCACATCACCAGCACATCGAGCGCCGTGAGGCAGGCGCCGATGTCGCTGCGATGGCCGTGGAAACGCACCGCCTGCGCGATGCCGAGTGCCTCGGCCTGCGCGCGCAGATCCGCCGTAAGCCGCCCTTCGCCGAACACGTGGAAGCGCCAGCGTTGCGGGGCGCGGCGGAGCAGCTCGGCCGCCATCGCGAGGAACAGGTCGATGCGTTTGACCGGGTCGAGCCGGCCCGCGATGCCGACGTGCTGCGTGCCGGGCGGCGCGTCGTCGAGCGTGGCCGGTGGCGTGGCGCTGGCGCGCACCGCCTCGAGGTCGATGCCGTTCTCGATGGTGCGCAGCCTCGGGGCGGGATAATGCGCGAGCAGCTTGTCGCGCAGATCCTCGGACACCGCGATCACGCGCCGCTGCACGTGCCGGCCCAGCCAGCGGTCGAATGCCACGAGCAGGCGTTTCGGCAGGCTGTGCGGCGCGAACTCCGGCGCGCCATGCACGGTGCGCACCGAGGGGATTCCCAGCCGCCAGGCGCAGAGCGCGCCGAGGATGTTCTCCTTCTGGCGGTGCGTGTGCACCAGGTCTGGTCGCCGCTCGCGCAGCACGCGGTGGATGCCGCGCAACAGCGCGAGGAACCCCAGTCGCGACTCGTCGAATACACTGACCTCGATGCCGGCGGCGCGCAGTCTGGAGGCGAGTTCGCCGTCGTTCAGCAGCACCACGGCCACGCGCAGTTGCTGCTCGCTCGCGAGTTGCGTGACGAGCGTGAACAACTGGGCTTCGGCACCGGCCCAGCGGTCCCCCGAGGCAATGTGCACGATCGATGCTGGCGGCGCGGAAAACGACAAGGTGATGATCGCTGGCTACACTGGGTTACTCGGGCAAGGGTAGCAGTCATCGGCGCGCGGCGCGACGAACGGAGGGGTGTGGCGAGGTATGGCAGAGGCGTTTTTCTGGCTGTTCGCGCTCGCGGCGACGTACAGCTATTTCATCTATCCGCTGCTGTTGTGGCTGGCGGTGCGCCTGCGCGGCGCCGAGCCGCAGCCGTCGCCGCTCGGGGCAGAGTTGCCGGCGCTGACGCTGATCGTGACCGTGCACAACGAGGAGGCGCGCATCGGCGCCAAGCTCGCCAACGTGGCGGCGCTCGATTACCCGCGCGAACGGCTGCAGGTGATCGTGGCCTCCGATGCGTCCACCGACGGCACCGAGGCGATCGTTGCGACACAGGCCGCGCAGGGCATAGAACTGGTGCGTGCCGGCGAACGGCTGGGCAAGGAGAACGCGCAGCTCTGTGCGATCCGCGCCGCGCGCGGCGAGATTCTGGTGTTCTCCGACGTCGCGACCGGGATGCCACCCGAGGCGTTGCGCCGCCTGGTGGCGCACTTCGGGGATCCGGCGGTCGGCGCGGTGTCCAGCGAGGACCGCTTCCTCAGCCGGGACGGCGCTGTGGCCGGCGAGGGGCTCTACGTGCGCTACGAGATGTGGCTGCGCCGGCTGGAATCCCGGCTGGCCGGGCTGGTGGGGCTGTCGGGCTCGTTCTTCGCGGCGCGCCGCACGGTCTGCGAGCTGTGGGACATCCAGTCGCCGAGTGACTTCAACACCGCGCTGAACTGCGCGCGACTCGGGTTGAGGGCGGTCACTGCGCCCGATGTGCTCGGCTACTACCAGGACCTGCAGGATCCGGCGCGCGAGTACGCGCGCAAGGTGCGGACCGTGCTGCGCGGCATGACCGGGCTGGCGCGTCACACCGAGGTGCTGGACCCGCGCCGCCACGGCTGGTTCGCCTGGCAGGTCCTCGGTCACAAGCTGATGCGCTGGCTGGTGCCGTGGGCGTTGGCGGGGCTGCTGTTCGCCAACGCCTGCGCGCTCGACGCGGGCGCCTTCTATCTGTTGGCGATGGCCGGGCAAGTCGTCTTCTACGCGGTGGCGGCGCTTGCGCACTGGCGCCCGGCGCTGCGTGAGGCCGGGCCGCTGCGCATCGTGTATTTCTTCGTGCAGGTCAATCTGGCGATCGCGGACGCGACGCGGCAGTTCCTGGCGGGCCGGCGCATGACCGTCTGGCAGCCGTCCGCGCGATGATCGCGCGCCTGCCCCCGGTCGGGCAGCCGGTGCTGCCGGTCGGTGACCGCTCCCGCGCCACCCGGACTTCCGGAGGCCCCCCCGTAGGTCCGGTCTCCGACCGGACATTCGAGTTGCCAAACCAACCCGCCAATGTCCGGTCAATAGACCGGACCTACGGGTTGTCTGGCTTTACGGCGGTGTGGCTGAACTCGGGTACCGCGGCGCTCGCGGCCGCGTTGATCGCTGCACTGGCGTGCCGGCCCGGGCGTCGGGACGTGTTGCTGCCGGCGTACGCCTGCCCGGACCTGATCGCCGCGGCGCTGTTCGCCGGCGCACGGCCGGTGCTGGTGGATTGCGGTGCCGATGATCCGGCCTTCGATCCGGACGCACTGGAGCGCGCCTGCAGCGAGCGCGTCGCGGCCGTGGTGGCGGTCAATTTCCTCGGCATCGCCGAGCGCTTGCCGGATCTGGCCGCACGCGCGGCACGCTGCGGCGCGCTGCTGATCGAGGATTGTGCGCAGTGGTGGCCGGAAGCCCCGCCGGCGGCGCCGGTGGCCGCGCGCGTCGTGAGTTTCGGACGCGGCAAGCCCGTGAACCTGTTGGGCGGTGGCGCGCTGCTGCTCGCCGAGGGCAGCGAGCTCGCGCAGGCGGTGCGCGCACCGGAGCACACGATGCCGGCGCTGGGCACGCTGAAGAGACGCGTGTTCGCGGCGCTGTTGCATCCGCTGCCGTACGGCGTGCTGAGCCGCGTGCCGGGGCTGGGTCTGGGCGAGACGCGCTACCACGCACTCGATGCGATCATGGCGATGGATCGCGTCCGCCGCGAGTTGGCCCCGACGAACGTCGGCGCGTGGCTGGCGCGTCCGCGCTGGCGCGAGGCACGCATCGCGGAACTGCTGGACGGCTGCACGGGCGTGGAGTTGCTGCCGCGGCGGCTCGCCGCCCGCGCGGGGCGCCTGTTGCGCTACCCGCTGCTGTTCGATGACCGCACGCGTCGTGACGCCGCGCTGCGGGGTCTGCGTGACCTCGGCGCAAGTGCGTTCTACGACGTGGCGCTTCCCCAGGTCAGCGGCGTCGATGCCGTGCTGACCTCATTCCCGCCGGTGCCTGGCGCTGCCCGCTTCGCGCAGCGCCTGCTGACGCTGCCGCTGCACGACCGCGTGAGCGAACGGCATCTGCGGCAGATGGCTGAGGTGGTCTGCAGTTCCTGTTTTGCTGCCGTCTCGGCCAAGTTCGCTAACTGATCAGGGCGGGTTCGCGCTGAGGATTTCGGTCAGTACCTGGGCCGCGCGGCGGGAGACCTCGCCGCAGTCGTTGCTGCACGGGGCTGCCACGGTGAGGATCTCGAAGCGGTTGTGGGCGCCGAGTTTGGCGGGAATTTGCAGCAGCTTCGCGATGTTGAACGAGGTGCTTGCGTAGGGGCCGGTACGGTAGCTGTATGCGAGCACCAGCGCGTGCGCTCCGCTCATGCGCTCCAGTGCCAGCACGGCGATCGGCGGGCCGTCCTCGACCTCGACACGTGCGCTTCCCACCCGGACCCACTGCTTGTCGTGCAGATCCGGGAACCAGGGGACCAGGTCCGCGTCGGCGCGCTCTACGCTGTGGGCAAAGCGCTGGAAGCGGTACGGGTGGCCATCGAACGCCAGCGTCACCGTCTGGACCACGGGGATCGGGTCCGCGCTGGCGCGGAAGTCCCCGGGGAAATAGCCGTCCCACGCCTGCAGTTCAGCCGGAATGTCCCACGGGCGTTCGGTGTCGACCGAGGGCGCCGGGTAGATCGCGAGCAGCGCACGGCCGAGCAGCAGCATCGCGAATCCCAGCGCGAGCGTGACAGTGGCGGTGGCGGTGCGTGCGGCGCTCATCTCATTCACCCTCCGGCCGATGCGGAGCGTGGCGTGCATAAAAAAGAAGCGGCAGCAATGCCACGCCGAACAGCACCCAGCCGAAGGTCTCGTGATTGCGCACCAGCGATGCCTGCATGTCGGTGTAATACGCAACAAACACGATGATGATGATGCGCACCCAGTTCAGCAGCAACATCAGTGCCACGGCGAACAGGTTCGCGATGATCTGGTGGCGGAATCGCAGGCGGTTCATGGTCGAGGCGAGGTTCGCCATCGCAAGCCCGACGATCAGGTAGCGCAGACCCGAGCAGCCGTCGGCGATCACGACGGTGCCTGCGGGCAGCGTGATCGTGTTGCCGGCGACGTGCGAGGTGATCGGTGTGAACGAGAAGAAACCCCCGACCACCAGCGAAGCCAGTTCGACCAGCTGGTCGTTCAGCTCGTCCCAGATCGGGACGCAGAACAGCAGCATCGCGAGCTGCGGCGCGATGCTGACCGCCGAGCGCCAGCCGGCCACCAGCACCGCGAGCGAGTAGAACATCGCGATCAGCGCGAGCTGTTCGAGCAGTTCGATGTCGCCCAGAGCGGCCAGGAACCACGCCAGTGTGGCCAGCCCGATCATTCCCACCCCGCGTCGCGACGGCGCACGGGCGAGATGATCGAAATGCTTGCGGCCGGACCACAGCCAGCCGCAGATCACGAGGAAGAGCACCAGCGCGTGTCCCATGCTCTGGTCGAACATGAGCCACTTGGCGATCAGCGGACGCAGCGAGTCCAGATGGACCAGACACGCGGCGATGCAGCCCGCCGCGAACCAGCGGAAGGGCTGAGCGAGCGGCTTGCTGTTTGCGTATCCCTGCAATGGCATGGCGCCTAGTCTAGCCCATTCCCAAGCCGCAGGGCGTGGTTTCGACCCGACGAACGTAGGTCGGGTTTCAACCCGACGGGTCGGAGCATGCCCAGTCGGCAGGAATGCCGACCTGCGGGTTGGCAAGCCGACGAACGGATCTGTCCGGTCACGGGGACCGTCTATACTTCGGGACCAGTCCGGGGGATGCGCAGGGTAACGATGGAAGGCACGCACGAGACCTCGATCGCGGATTACATCGCCATGTTCTGGCGGCGCCGCTTCTTCATCGCGGTGCCGCTGGTGGTGGTGCTCGTGCTGGGAACGCTGATCGTACAGGTGCTGCCGGCGATGTACCGCTCGGACGCCACGGTGCTGATCGAGAGCCAGCAGGTGCCCGAGACACTGGTGCGCTCCACCATCACGACCTACGCCGACGAGCGGTTGCAGGTGATCCAGCAGCGCGTGCTGACCACGCAGAATTCGCTGGCGATCATCAAGAAGTTCGGGCTCTACCCCGAGGCACAGGAACGGCTGGGGCCGAGCGAGCTGGCCGAGCGACTGCGCCAGGGCGTGAAGATCACGCGCCAGATGGCCGAGGGGCGCGGCAAGGGGATGACGATCGCGTTCACGCTGTCTTTCGAGCACCGCGATGCGAAGACGGCGCAGCAGGTCAACAGCGAGATGCTGAACCTGTTCCTGGCCGAGAACGTGCGCACGCGAACCGCGCGTGCCGAGGAGACCACCGAGTTCCTGCGCTCCGAGGCGAACCGCCTGCAGACCGAGATCACCACGCAGGAGGCGCGCGTGGCCGAGTTCAAGCAGAACAACCGCGACGCGCTGCCGGAGCTCGCCCAGGCCAACACGCAGGCGCTGGAGCGGCTCAACGCGGCGCACCGCGACATCCGTGGCAGCATCGAGGCCGCCAAGGGCAAGGTGGGGCTGATCGAATCGCAGATGGCGCTGGTGAGCAGCGCCGTCAGCCAGCAGCAGGGCGGCGGGGGCTCGCTGTGGGAGCTCGAACAGCAGCTCGCGCAGCTGCTGACCCAGTACACCGAGAAGCACCCGCAGGTGGTCGCGCTGCGGGAACGCATCGAGGAAATGAAGCAGGCGGCGCCCGCGACGGCCGCGCAGCCCGTGCAGAGCCCGGCCATGCTGCAACTGAGCAGCCAGCTCGACGCGGCGCGCGCCGAGATCGGCTTCCTGACCGAGCAGCGTGCGGCGGTGGAGAGGCAGATCGCCGATGTGCAGGACCGCATCAGCCGGGCACCGCAGATCGAGCAGGAGTACAACAACCTGCAGCGCGATCTCGAAAATACGCGCGGCAAGTACCAGGAGCTGCGCAACAAGGAGCTGGAGGCGAAGATCGCCCAGAACCTCGAGGAAGGGCAGATGGGCGAGCGCTTCTCGGTGATCGAGCCGCCGAACCTGCCCAATGCGCCGTTCGCACCGCAGCGCAGCCAGCTGATGCTGCTGGTGGTGGCTGCGGCGCTGGGTGCGGGCTTCGGACTCGCGCTGCTGCTGGAGATGCTGCAGCCCGCGCTGTGGGGGCAATCGGCGATCGTGGCCGCGATGGGCAGCGCACCGCTGGCGGTGATCCCGCTGATCGGCGGGCTGGATACCGAGACGCGGCCAACGCTGGCGAGGCACTGGCTATATGCCGGCGCGGGGCTGCTCGCGTTGCTGGTGGTGCTGCTGGCGGTGCATTTCGCGGTCACGCCGCTCGATCTGCTGTGGCTGTCACTGGTTGACCGACTCACGCATCTCGTCTGATCGTGCATGCCCCCGGCGGGGCGGGAGAACGCGCACATGGAACTGATCGAAAAGGCGCTCGCGAAGGCGCGCGCCGAGGCTCCGAAGACGAACACCGAGGGGGCCGCGCCCGCGGTGCCGCCGAGCTCGCCGCAACAGCCCGTGCACTCCGATCTGGCGGCGATCTCGTATTCGCGCACCGCCGTGAGCGGCGATGCGGCCGATGTGTGGGTGAGGAACCGCCTGGTCGCGCACCTCAGTGACCACAACGCCGATCTGTTCCGTATCCTGCGTGCGAAGATCCTGCAGCCGATGCGCGAGAACGGCTGGCGCACGCTGGCCGTGGTGGGTGCCACCGCCGGCGTGGGCAAGTCGACCATGGCCGCGAACATCGCCTTGTCGATTGCGCTGGACGCGAACCAGACCGTGCTGCTGGTCGATGCGGACCTGCGCAAGCCGCGCGTGGCGAGCTATTTCGGGCTGCAGGTGCAGAAGGGGCTGGGTGACTACCTCTCCGGTCAGGCGACGGTCGAGGAGGTGCTGGTCAATCCGGGCGTGGAGCGCCTCGTGATCCTGCCGAGCTGCGGCAGCTATTCGAACTCCACCGAGCTGCTGGGCTCGCGCAAGATGAGCGAGCTGGTGCAGGAGCTGCGCTCGCGCTACGAGTCGCGCATCGTGATGTTCGACCTGCCGCCGCTGCTCGCCTCGGGCGATGCGCTGAGCTTTCTGCCGCAGTTCGACTGCGCCCTGCTGGTGGTGGAGAACGGCGGCAACACGGCCGTCGAGCTGCAGGAGGCGCGCCGCCTGCTGCAGAAGACCAACCTGCTCGGCTGGGTGCTGAACAAGGCCGATGCGGGGATGGGCGGTTACTATTATCGGCACTACTACGGTGACAAGCGGTAAGCGCAGGCGATGTACGAAAAGTTCTACGGGCTGACGCGCAAACCGTTCTCGCTCGTTCCGGATCCGGAGTTCCTGTTCCTCAGCAAGAAGCACGCGGTCGCGCTGGCGATGCTCGAGTACGGCCTGCAGAACCAGGCCGGCTTCTCGCTGATCACCGGCGAGATCGGCTCGGGCAAGACCACCTTGATCCGCCACCTGCTGAAGCACATGGACCGTGAGTTCACGGTCGGGGTGATCACCAACACCCACCGCAGCTTCGGTGACCTGCTCACCTGGGTGCTGACCGCGTTCGGGCTGGAGACCGGCGCGCGTGACAAGGTCGTGATGTACCAGCAGCTGATCGACTTCGTGGCACGCGAGCACGTGCAGGGCCACCGCGTGGTGCTGATCGTCGACGAGGCGCAGAACATGGACATCGAGACGCTCGAGGAACTGCGCCTGCTCTCGAACGTCAACGTAGGCGAGCAGCTGCTGATCCAGCTGATCCTGGTCGGCCAGCCCGAGCTGGGGCAGACGCTGTCGCGCCCGGAGCTCAGCCAGTTCGCCCAGCGCATCTCGGTGGAGCACCACATCCCGGCGCTGGACTTCCCGGAGACGCGCACCTACATCGAGCACCGCCTTGGCGTGGCCGGCGCCACCGGCGAAGTCTTCGACCGCTACGCCTGCGCGACCGTCTACTATTACAGCCGTGGCATACCGCGTGCGATCAACAACATCTGCGATATGGCGCTGGTGTACGGTTACGCGGAGGAGGTGCGGCCGGTGAGCTGCGACATCGTGATGGAAGTGATCCGTACCAAGCCGATCATCCGCGAGCTGGCCGGACGGCGGCCGCGCGCGGAGGAAGACGAGCGGTTGCGCGAAATGGTGCTGGAAATCAAGGGAATCGACATCGCGCAGGTGTGATGCGCAAGACAATCGAGGTGGAGCAGATGCGGCAAGGTAACGGCAGGATCCGTCTGGTGGCGGCAATCGCGCTGGCGACGGCGCTCACCGCCTGCGGCAGCCCCGAGGAGAAGGCGCGTGACTACCTGGAGAGCGCGCGCGCCTTCGTCGAGCAGGGAGACATGAAGAAGGCCGACATCGAGCTGCGCAACGCGCTGAAGCTCGATCCGCGCCTCGCCGAGGCGCACTACCTGCGCGCACTGGTGTTCGAGTCGCGCAAGGCCTTCCCCGAGATGTACCGTGAACTGCAGAGCACGGTGCAGATCGACGAAAACCATTTGGACGCACACCTGAAGCTCGCGCAGCTGCACGTGGCCGCGGGCAAGCCCGATGAGGCGCAGGCGAGCGTGGACCGTGCGCGCGCGATCGCCGCCGGGGATTACCGCGTGCTGCGCGCGCAGGCCATGGTGCACGCGCGCGAACAGCGCGTGGAGGAGGCGCTGCAGGAAATCCGCGAGGCGCTGGCGCTGCAGCCGGGGGACCTCGACTCGCAGGTCATGCTGGGGAGCCTGCTGCTGTCCTCGCGTGACCACGAGGGCGCGGCGCAGGCGATCGCCGACGGGCTCGCGAAGCATCCTGAATCCGATGCCCTGATGCTGCTCGATTTCCAGCAGCACGCCACGCAGAAACGGGTGGACGAGGCGGTGCAGGCGATGAACCGCCTGATCGTACAGAAGCCGCAGGAGCTCTCGTACCGCCAGGGGCTGGCGGCGTACCTGGTATCGAACGAGCGCGCGGCGGAGGCCGAGTCGGTATTGCGTGCGGCGGTCGCCGAGATGCCGCAGAGCCTGGAGGCAAAGCTGGCGCTGGTGGGTCTGCTCGCGCAGCGCGACCAGGGCGCCGCGGTCGAGGCGCTGCGCGGCTATATCGGACAGGACGGCGAGGGCTCTGCGCGGCTGCGGATCGCGCTGGGCGAACTGCACGAGCGCCAGAGCGAGCTCGACGATGCAGCTGCGGTCTACCGCGAGGTGGCCGCGTCACCGGAGAAGGAAGAATCGCTGTTCGCGCGCAACCAGCTGGCACGCATCGCGCTGCGCCAGGGCAAGGGTGACGAGGCGGTGGCGCTGATCGAGGAGATCCTGGCCGGTGATTCCGGCAACGCCGAGGCGCTGCTCACGCGCGCGGGGTTGCGGCTCGGTGAGCGGCGCACCGAGGAGGCGATCACGGACCTGCGCAAGGTGCTGGGGCAGGATCCGTCCAGCGTCCGGGCGCACGTGCTGCTTTCGCGCGCGCACCTGCAGAACGGCGCCGTCGAGATGGCGCGCGCCAGCCTGGTCGATGCGCTGAAGATCGATCCGCGCAACGAGGCCGCGGTGACGCAGTTCGCCGGCCTGCTGATCGGCGAGCAGCGCTACGACAAGGCGCTCGAGGTGCTGCAGCCGCTGGCGTCGGCGCCGGACGCCTCGAAGCGGGTGCGTGCGCTCGAGCTGCAGGCGAAGCTGGCGATGAAGGACTGGGAGGGCGCCAACGCGATCGCCGGGGATCTCGGCGAGCGCGCGGGCAATCCCGATTATGCGAAATACATCGAGGCACTGGGGCTGCAGGGCCAGGGCCGGCACGAGGAGGCGATCACGCGTTTCCGCGAAGTACTCGCCGTGAAACCGGACATGACCGGCGCGCTGGCCGGCATCGTGCGCAGCTATCGCGAGCAGGACAAGACCGCGGTGGCGATGGACGAGGTCGCTGCGTTCGTGACGGCCAACCCGACCGACGCGCAGGCCCGCCAGCTGTTCGTGGCCGAGCTGCTGCGTGACCGCGCCGACGAGCGCGCCCGCGCGGTGCTCGAGGAGGGGCTGGCGCGCGATGCGGCGTGGATCGCGGGGTATCGCGGATTGGGTGAGCTGGCGCTGCGCGCGGGGGATCAGGCGGCGGCGCTGGCGGTGTACGACCGCGGGCTCACAGCCAACCCGCAGGCGATGGACCTGCAGTTGCTGGCGGCCGCCGCGCTCGAGCGCCAGGGCGATCGCGATGGCGCGATCGTGCGCTACCGCGCGGTGCTGGAAAGCGTGCCGGCGGCCGACGGCGCAGCGAACAACCTGGCGGTGCTGCTGGCCGGTGATGGCACCGATCCGGCGCGACTCGCCGAAGCCTTCGAGATCGCCAAACGCTTCGAGAACGCCGAGCAGCCGTTCTTCGCCGACACCTATGCGTGGATCCTGTACCAGCAGGGCAATTTTGCACGGGCCGCGACAGTGCTCGACCGGGTCGTCAAACGTGCGCCCGAGGAGGCGATCTTCCGCTACCACCTGGGCGCGGCACTGTTCCGCAGCAACGATATGCAGACCGCGAAGGTGCATCTGCAGAAGGCGAAGATGCTGGCCGAGGAGAAAGGTGAGTTCGACGGGTACGCGGACGCGATGGCGCTGCTGGCGCAGATTCCCTGACGCCAGCGCCGTTCGCGACACACACGACAACAAACCGGATCGCGCCGGCGATCCAGCGGCTATCGACGGGGTGAATCATGCTGCAGCGACTGTTGATCGGAGTCATGGTGATTCTGGCCCTCGGCGGCTGCGCTTCCGGTGGCTCGGCGCCGGGCGGAGCCGCGGCCGTGCCGGCCACGCCGGTCGAGCCGGCGGAGGTACAGCAGTACAGGATCGGGGCGGGTGACCAGATCGCGGTGAACGTCTGGCAGCACCCGGATCTTTCGGGCGGGCTGGTCGTGTTGCCCGACGGCGAGATCAGCCTGCCGCTGGTGGGCGAACTGAAAGCCGACGGGCTCACCGAGAAGGAACTCGCCGATACCATCCGCACGCGGCTGTCGGAGTACGTGCGCAATCCCGAGGTGACCGTCACGGTCACCAACCCGGCCAACTTCCAGCAGCGCGTGCGTGTCACCGGTGCGGTGCTGCGGCCGGCCTCGCTGCCGCACCGCAAGGGCATGACGGTGCTCGACCTGGTGCTCGAGGCCGGTGGGCCCAACGAGTTCGCGTCGGCCAACGCCACCAAGCTCTACCGCAGCGCCGGTGGCAGCGCGCAGGTGCTGAAGGTGTACCTCGACGACATCCTGAAGAAGGGCGATATGGCAACCAATTACGAGTTGCAGCCGTCCGACGTGCTGACCGTTCCCGAGCGGCTGTTCTGAGCGCGGGATCCGTCCGGTGAACGCGCTGCTGCAGATCGCGCGCAAGGAAATGCGCGCGCGCCGCCTCTCGAGCGCCACGCTCGGCTGTGGCGTGTGCCTGCTGTTGCTCGCCGGCGCATGGTTCCTGCCGCGCGGTTACACCACAACCGCCCAGCTCGCGCTCGCGCAGGACGTGGTCGACGAAGGCAAGATCGCCGCGCGTGTGCTCGGGCATCTGGGCAACGATCCGCTGCTCGCCGTAGAGCACCGCGGTACGCAGTTCGATCTGCGCTATTCGGCCCCGTCCGCGCAGCAGGCCTTCGATGGCGTGAGCGCGGCGATCGCGCGCGCGCTGAGCCGCGAACTCGAGTTGCTGCGCAGCGAACGGCGGGCAGCGCAGGAAAATCTCGGCCATCAACTGGAGCATGCGCGGACGCAGTTGCGCACGACCGACGCGGACCTGAAGGCGGCGCTGGCGGCGCTGCCGCAGGGCGGTGAATCGGCGTTGGGCGCGCGGCTCGGGCAGTTGCAGGGTGAACTCGATGCGCTACTGGTCGATCTGCGCTCCAACCGCGACCTGCAGACCACGCTGGCGCGCCGCGTCGCGGCGCTCGATGCGCGGCTCGCTGAGTTGCGCGCCGCGGCAGCCGAACTCGACAGCGTGGAGGCGGAAGCCGCGCGGGTGAACGCCGATGCCGCGACGGTCGATCCCGAGCGGGCGCTGGCCGGGCTCGATGAACAGCGCCAACGCGTGCTCGCTGAACACCCTGATCTGCGCGAGGCGCTGCAGTCCGTGCCGGTCGAGCGGCAGCAGTTCGAGGCCCGACGCGCGGCGCTCGGCGATGAAATCCGCGCCAAGCAGGCGCGCGAGCGCCAGCTGCGGACGCTGATCGAGCAGGGACGCGTCGACAGTGCGACGCTGATCGAGGGCAATCAGATCCTGCGCGATCTGCAGCGTGAGTACGATGACGCGGCGGCGCTCGAGCGCCAGCTGTCCGTGCGCCTGAACGAGTTGCGCCTAGATGCCGAGCTGCGCACCACGCCGTCGGCGCTGCCGGTCTCGGTGAGCCGTGCGCCGCTGCTGCCGTTGCGCCCGGACGGCATCCCGGGCTGGGTGTATGTACTGTTCGCCGCACTGGGTGGCGTGCTGGTCGCGGGCGTGCGGCTGCTCGGGCACATCCTCGTCGACGATCGCGTACGTTTGGCGCAGGGCGTGCTCGAGGAGGTCGAGGTGCCCGTGCTGGCCGTGATTCCCGAGTACCGCCCGCGCGAGGCACACGCCAGGGTGCGCGTCGGCGTGGTGATGGTCACGCTGCTGGTCGGTTCCACTGTGGCGGCGGCGGCCGTTTTCCTGTTCCTGTATGGCTGAGGCGCGCATGGCGGCGGAGCGAGACGACCCGAGCACCGAACCGCGCAACGAGCGCACCGGGGCGACGCGCGCGCGCATCACCGAGATGCAGGAGATCCCGCGCCTGATGCCGGCGGAGCTCGACCGCCTCGGACTGGTGCACCCGCTGATGCCGGTACCGGCGGTGATGGACGCGTTCAAGTCGCTGCTCGACCGGCTGCTCGAGCGCAGCGAGGGCAAAAACTTCGTGGTCGGCGTGACGGGGGTCACGCCCGGTGCGGGCGGCAGCTTCGTCGCCGCGAATCTGGCAGCGACGATCGCCCTCGACCACCACCGCACGGCGCTGCTGATCGAGGGCGGGCCGGGAAGCGAGATCGTGCAGCGACTGCTGATGATACCCCCGGACTACGGGCTGACCGATTACCTCGGCGATCCGACCCTCGACGTCGAGGGCATCATCTATTCCTCGCGGGTGCCGCGGCTGCGGGTCATCCCGTTCGGCAGCACCGCGCGCGAGACCAGGCTGCTCAATTCGGCCGGCATGCAGCACCTGCTGAGCTCGGCGTGCTCGCGTTACAGTGACCGCTTCGTGGTGCTCGACGTGCCGGGCGCCTCGCAGCTGGAGACCACGCAGCGCCTGGCGCGCTGGTGCGATTTCGTGGTGCTGGTGGTGCCTTACGGCGGCGTGAGCACCAGCCGCCTGCGTGCCGCGGCGGATGCCATCGGGCGCGACCGCCTGGCCGGGGTGGTGATCAACCGCGATCCCGCCCCGTAGGTCGGGATTTCATGATTGTGCGCGCGAGCGCTGGTAACTTCGGAGGACTCATGCAACGCATCATCTGGTCTTCGCTGCTGGTGGCGGCCTCGGTGGCCGGCTCCGTCCAGGCCGGGGACGGCCCGACAGTCGTGCTCGGCGTGGGCGCGGAGCACACCGACAACGCCTACCGCAGTTCGGTGTTCCAGCGTTCCGAGATGAAGGAATACGCTGACCTGAATCTTGGCTATCGGCGCACGGGGACTGCGCTCGAGGCCGACGTGCGCTACAACGCGGAGTTCGCCAACTACGAGCACGATACGACCGCGGAGGACGTGGTGATCCGCGGGGGCGCCGCGCTGACCTGGCATATCCTTCCGGACCGGCTGCAATGGGACCTGAGTCACGACCGCTCCGAGCAGTTGCAGGACACGCGCCAACCCGATATCCGCAACAACAAGCAGATCCGTGACGTGGTCTCGACGGGGCCGACCTTCGTGGCACGCATGGGTCCGGTGGACAATCTGGTATTCAACGCGATGTTCTTCGACGTGTCGTTCGACGACTCCGACCGCACGGTCGGTGGCGGCGCGCGCGACAGCGACAACCAGCGCCTGCAGGGCGGGGTGTCGTGGCAGCACCTGCGCAGCAAGACCGACACGCTGTCGCTGAACTACCAGTACATGGAGTCGGAGTTCGACGGCGCGGACGACGAGTTCCAGTTCCAGCGTGTCTTCGGCACCTACGCGGTGCGGCTCGCGAGCGGTGGCTACTCGGTTTCGCTGGGCGCGAACAACTCCGAACGCAAGAACGGCGCTGGCGACTCGAACGGCTTCATGGCACAGGCCGCGTGGCAACTCGCCACCGGTGGGCATCGCTTCCGCCTGACCGCCGTCAACGAACTCACCGACTCGGGTATCGGTCTCGGTGGCAGCAGCCTGATCGGCAACGATTTCCGACCGAACGACAGCAACTTCGACGTGATCGACATGGTCGAGCGTCGACGCTTCGACTTCGGCTACGGCTACGACCGCCTCTGCGAGCGTTGCACGCTGGACTTCGGCGTGGTCGCCGATTCGCAGGACTTCGACGTGCAGCCGCGCGACCAGGAACAGCTGGGCTTCAGCGCGCGCTTCGGCTACCAGCTCACGCCGACGATGAAAGCGTCGCTGCGCGCCGGGTATTCCGAGATCGACTACAGCGACGACCCCGCGGGCGATCGCACCGACGAGCGCACCGAGTACGCGTTGTTCGTCGACTGGCGCCTGTCGCGTCCGATGACGGCCACGTTCTGGGTCGCGCACGACGAGCGTGACAGCGATGCCGGCGGCGAGAGCTACGACGAACTCGCCGGCGGCGTACGCCTCAGCTACCGTTTCCGCTGACCTACGTTATTTCGTATTTCTGCATCAGGTCGTAGAGGGTGGGGCGGGTGACGCCCAGCAGCTTGGCTGCGCCCGAGACGCTGTCTTCGGACAGCACCAGCGCGCGGCGGATCGCGGCGGTCTCG
>WBZY01000066.1_pt2 | contig 44513 bp, 40 predicted proteins | sample 5204191 | NCBI WGS metagenome assembly WBZY01 (sample SAMN12344363, study PRJNA552823) | activated sludge metagenome | biome: Activated sludge suspended growth; feature: Anammox Sidestream; material: Wastewater; isolation source: activated sludge from anammox sidestream of wastewater treatment...
AATTCGCTTCATGTCTCGATGGGCGCCTGATCTTCACCTTGCGGTTTTTCGCCTCCGTCAGCCCACAGACAATCATCATGCCGCAGGGGTAACAATTGTCACTTTGACAATCCCATGTAAATCTCATACAATTTATCCATATTCAACCCGGAGGTTAATAATAATGAAGAAGTTCGCTCTACTACTCTCAATCCTTGTGGTCGCCACAATGATTCTGGCGGCATGTGGCGGCGGTGGGAATTCTGAAGCAACAGCCACCCTGGAACCCGTACCGGCCGATTTCGCCGGCAAGACCAACCCGCTCGGAGCCGATGCGGCAACGGAAGGCGCAAAGGTCTTTCAAGTGAACTGTGAACCCTGCCACGGACCGCAAGGCCATGGCGATGGTCCGGCAGGCGCGGCGCTCGACCCGAAACCGAAGAACCTGGGCGAGTTGCAACAACGCGCTTCTGATGATTACTTGTTCTGGCGCGTGAACACCGGCAAGCCCGGCACCTCCATGGCGCCGTGGGCGGGTATTCTCACCGAAGAACAGATCTGGCAAGCGATTGCGTTCGTGCGCACCTTGACGCCGTAATCGTTTTTCAAACAAAAAAGGAGCGTTGCTTTTGAAGCAGCGCTCCTTTTTTGTTTATGAAACTTTCTTCGAATCCTGGATCCGCAACATCACATCATATTTCGCGTCCAACAAATGCTTTGCGCTTATTACAAATCACCAGCGCCTCACGTAAGTTCAGGCGACTGGTCGAGCCGCCTGCCTTGACGCCGCGCAACTGCGTCAAGAACTATTTCCAACCGAGTCTATTTCCTAATTCGCGCATACAGCGCAAAGCCGATCGTGCCAAACGCCAGCCCGGCGACTGAGGCGCCCCACGAGAAAAAGTTCAACATGAAAGTTGATTCGAGAACGTGAATCACCATGAGGAACGGCAGGACGATACCCGTCAGCATCAGGGTCACGCCAAACAAGAGGAGAAAGCGGGGGCGTGTCATTGCGGTTGATACAACCAACATGCCACAAAATGATGCGGCTCAGGCTCAAAGTCTAGCGGCTCTTTCTGGTCGCATAACCCGGCGATCGCCCTGGCGCAACGCGGGTGGAAGCGGCAACCCTTCGGCGGGTTCACAAGACTCGGCGGCTCGCCGGGCGGCACTTCCTTGAACGAATCAGCGTTACGCGCATCGGGGTCGGAGGTGGCGGCGAGCAACGCATGCGTATATGGATGCAGGGGGTTCTCAAGCAGGCGGCGCGTATCCGCCTTTTCGATGAGATTCCCCGCATACATCACAAAAATACGCTGAGAAAAATATTTCACCGTCGAGAGATCGTGAGTGATGTAGATCACGGAAAGACCGTGAGATTCCTGCAAGGCATGCATGAGTTTCAAAATCTCGACGCGCACCGAGGCGTCGAGCATCGATACTGGTTCATCAGCCACGATCAACTTCGGTTCGCGCAACATTGCCCGAGCGATCACAATGCGTTGCTGTTGTCCACCGCTGAGCATGTGCGGAAATTTCGGCAAAAAGTCATCCACCGGATGGAGCTTCACTTCCGTCATCACTTTGTGGATGCGCGACAACCGCTCCTCCCTGCCCTTCAACCCGCTGATGATGAGCGGTTCTTCCAAAATCGTTTGCACGCTCATGAACGGCGGCAAGGCGCCATACGGATCTTGTTGCACATACCCGATCTTGAAACGGTATTTCTGCAACCCGCCGCCTTGTAGCTCCGAGAGATTTTCTCCATCAAAAACGATTCCCCCGCTGGTGGGCATGTTCAACCCCAGGATGGTTTTCATCAGGCTGGATTTCCCGCATCCCGATTCTCCGACGACTGCCACCGTCTCCCCTTCTGCCAGCTCAAAACTGACGCCATCCACCGCTTTAACATACCCAACATGCCCAAAGCCAAACCGGCGCAATTCGTACCACACGCGCAGATCCTGCACAGACAGCAACGGTTGTGCCTCGTTGATTTTTTCAATGCTCATCATCGCCTCGCGCAAGTCGGTAATCATGCCTCGGTACTCCTATGGTTGGTTCCGCGATTCTCAAGCGTGCAACCAGCATTTGACGCTTCGCCCATTCTTTTCAAACACGGGCGGTTCTTCGACACATTTTTCAAATCGGAACGGGCACCGCGCCGCAAAACGGCACCCCTTTGGAGGGCTGATCAGGCTGGGCGGCTGGCCGGTAATAAACATCGGGTTCGATTCGCTGCGCAGGCGCGGCACGCTCGCCATCAACATCTGCGAATACGGGTGAAGCGGCGCGGGAAAGAAATCTCTCGCGTGACCGGTCTCCACGATCTGACCGGCGTACATGATGGCAACCTCGTCCGCCAGTTCGCTGGAGGTGGCGATATCATGCGTGATCAAAATAAAGGATGTGCCAAGTTCGTGTTTGATCCGTTTGAGAACGTTCATGATGTTGGCTTGGGTAAGCAGGTCGAGGGCGGAGGTCGGCTCATCGAGGACGATCAGGCTGGGGCTGGTGACGAGCGCCATCGCCAGCGCCACGCGTTGCCGCATCCCGCCGCTCAACTCAAAGGGGTAGCGGCTGACAAAATCCTGCGGCACGCCCACATGCTGGAACATTGTTTGCGCGAGGTGCATGGCTTCGGCTTTGCTCAGTCCCAAATGAATGATGGCGGGTTCCGCCACCTGTTCTCCAACGCGGATGACCGGGTTGAGGGCATTCATCGCGGCTTGCGGCACCAGCGAGATGCCCAGCCAGCGGACATTCTTGCGGAATTCCTCATCATCGAATTCCATCACATCCGCGCCCTGCAAGAATACCTTGCCGTCGTATTTATCCACATTGCGCGGCAGGAGGCGGAGCATGGCTTTCGCCAACGAACTCTTCCCGCAACCCGATTCGCCGAGAACGACGACCGCGCGATTCGAGTCGAGCGTGAAGTTGACGCCGTCTACGGCTTGCACCGCGCCGCCGCGTGTTTTGAAATGCAGTTCGAGTTTTTCGATCTGAAGGAGTTTGCTCGATGTGGTCTGGTTCATGCGTCTCTCAATTTGGGGTTGAAGATACGATCCAGGGCAAAGCCCAGCATGGCAAACCCCAGGCCGGTGATCATGAGCAGGATGGTCGGTTCCAGGATCCAGTAGTAATAGCCGCGATACAACGCGCCGTTCATATTGGCATCCTGAATGATCTTGCCCCAGGTCGGCAGGACCGGGTCACCCAAGCCCAGGACCGCCAACGAGGCTTCGAGGAAGACAAAGGCTGGCACAGAGGAAACCAGCCCCGGGATCAGCAATGGGATCATGCGCGGGATCAGGTAAAAGAACACGATGCGGATTCCACTTGCCCCATAGGCGCGCGCCGCCTCAATGTACATGGATTGCTTCACCTGGAGAAATATCGAGCGAAACCCCTTGATGGCGCCGGTAAAAATACTCAGGGCAATGGTTGCGCCGAGGATCACCCACAGACTACGCGAGTAGAACGTGCCGATCATGATGAGAATGGACAGGAAGGGGAGAACAAGGTTCACTTCGGTAATGCGTTGGATCAATTCATCGACCCAGCCTGAATACCACGCGCCCAGCGCGGCGATGATCATCGTCAATACCGAGGAACCGAGCGAGGCGATCAAGCCGAACGTCAACGCAACGGGAGCGCCCCACAATAACGGCACCATCAGATCGCGGCGCGCCTGATCGGTGCCCGCCAACCCATAGACCTGACCATGAAAGACGAATTCGGCATCTACGCGCGAGTCGGGCTCAAAGGTGGTGGCGGTGATGAGGAGACGATACTGCCCCTTGACCGGCGAACCAGTTTCACGGTCCGAGAAGAGCGAGGCGATCGTATCGTCCGTTTTGAGGCGGGCTTTGAGTTTTTCATCCTGGGCGAAACGATAGGTAAATTCCTTGCCGATCGCCATGTTTGCGATGCGTATCGTTTGCCCATCGGGTGTGAGCCATTCGAGCGAAACGAACGGTTGCTTCTCGGCGTAGCTCGATTTGAAATACAGGATCATATCCTGCGGGTAGGTATCATAGGTGAAATCGAAGGCATAGTTGGCGAGCAACGCGCCTGTGCCTTCCGCGCCGGGCGTGAATTCGCCGGTCAGGCTTCCATCTCTGGTAGTGACCGAGAACGATTCGGCGTATTGTGTGGACGAGAAATAATTGATCCATGCGGGCGCGGCAAACTTCGGGTTTTGATACCAGACTTCCTCCCCTCCTCGCCACAGGCGGATGGCTTCGCGATACGGAATCTTCAGCATGGCATACACAGCCAGTAACACAAGCAGGAGAACGACGAACGATCCAAACACAGCGGATGGGTAATAAAAAAACTTTTGAATCGAATTTTTCAGCGCGGTCATCTCAGCCCCCAACTTTTACGCGCGGATCAACGAGAGAGTACGTGAAATCGAGCAGAAATACTGTCATGGCAAGCAGATAGGCGTAAATAATGGTCGAGCCGACGATGATAGGAATGTCATATAACCCGATCGCCTGAAAGAGCGCGCGCCCCAGCCCGGGCCACAGGAAGACCGTTTCGGTGATGGTCGCGCCCGTCCATAGCGTGATGATGAGCAGGGCAAAATTGGTGATGATGTTGGGAAGCGTGGGGCGCAAAATATACTTCCGTTCCACATCGCGGGCGGGCAAACCTTTTGCCTTTGCCATATCCACGTAATCTTCGCTGGAGTAAATCAGGAAGAACGTGCGGTAGTTATAAATGCTCAGAAAAAACGAACTTAGCACAAGAGAGAAGGTGGGGAGGATCAAATGTTTAAGCAGGCTCAAGGAGTAATCGAACGGGTTGGAGGGCGGGGGGGAATCCACCATGCCGCCGAAAGGCAACACTTTCAACAATGCCGCAAAGATCAGAATGAGAAAGATGCCGTAAAACCAGGGCGGCACCGCGGAGGTCGGCGATAATGCAACGACCAGTTTGTCCCAAAAATTTCCATACTTGCGGGAAAGATTTAAAGCGAGCAGAATGCTGGAGAAAAACAGGAATAATTGCGAGATGCCCATTAATAACAGCGTGGCGGGCAGGCGCTCCAGCAAGATGAGGCGCACCTGCTTCGACCCCGAGTCGCTGGTCATATTCATGGCGCGCCCCAGGTTCAAGGTCAGCGCGTTCGCAAGATAGCGCGCATTCCGCGCCGCGATGGGCACATCCAAGCCCATGCGTTTTTCCTCCGAGGCGATCTTGTCTTTAATCAATTGCTGGCGAACTTCGAGGTCCATGGCTTGTCCCGCGGGGCTGTTGATGATCGCCTGCGTGACGCGGTCTCGAATTTCTCCGCGCATGATCTCATCCACATAGCCGCCCATATTGGCTATGACGATGGTGAGATAAATGCCAATGATGACGGTGACGAACAACGTCAACAGGCGCGTGATGGAATATCGCAAAATACGGAGCAACGAGCCGTAGCGCGTCGATCTCTGGGAAACCAACGAATCGGTTGTGGGTTGGGTTATCACTGCCATGCATGCCTCGCTCATTTTCTTGAATGAACTCACAGGGACGAAAACGGATCGTCCCTGTGAGTCTTCAATCGTCAAATCTTACGGAACCGCCACAAAATCAAACGAGGTGAACGAAGGGATCGCCACAGGGATCGGCACCACCGCCACTTCGAGCCTGGCTGAGCCAGTGGAGAGTTTCTTCGTTTCCTCCGCGCTCAACGTGACTTGAAACTGACCATCCGCCACTGCTGTCGCATCGCCCACAGATACCACAGCGCCGGTGGCATCGTACAGGATGTATTTCACCCGCGCGATATCGGAGAGCAGATACGGCTGATCTTTGAAATTGATCGCCACATCGAACGTCGCTTCATCGCCCGATTTGACCTGCCCCGGCCCATCGAGCAGGGTCGTCGCCAACTTTGGCTCGCTAAATTGCGCCCAACGATCGGCGAGATCGGGGAAATCGGCAAACTGCTTAAGGACAACCGATTTTTCCGTGGGAAACGCCTGGTCGAGATAATAGGGACCCGTGCCAACCATATAGTGACCATGATCCGCAACCCATTGCTTAAGGTTGGCGTAGCGGAGGTCGGCTTCTTCTTTGGTCATAAATTGACTCATGGTCGCGGCGTACGGAATATGCGACTCAGCCGCCGCCTGATCGAGATACTTGCCGAGAATTTCGAGGCTCGGGCCGCCCACCCAGTTGGTTTGTTCCACTTCAAGCGTTCCGGCTTTATCTTCCGAATATGCCAGCTCGCCATTCACTTCTGCGAAGTTAGACACTGCCAGCACGGGCCAACTGTTCTCATACCCTAAACCATAAAGGTCCTGAGGCCAGAGAGTTAAGATGTTGAGTTCCGCGTTGGTGTTGTACGTATCGGAATACGCTTCGATGGTCAACGGGTCGGTGGAAACGATACGATACCCTTTGAATGCCGCGAGCGTGGCGTTGATGCTCAATGCCAGCGCTTCATCGTACATTTTGCTCTCCGGTTTACCGGGGTCGAAACTCTGGATCATGTTCATCACGAAATCGCCCACAGAAAGCGGACTGCCATCGTGCCATTTCACCGTTTCGAACAAATCATCGGGATACACAACCAGGCTTTTGACATTGGCTGTCAGTCCGTCGGGATACTTCTCGCCGACTGTGATGAAGCGTTGCTCGGTCGCGTCCCAATCGATCCACGCGTCGGCGGGAACATCCACTTGGGGCGCCGCAGTCACGGTCAACCAATCGAGACTCTGATTGATCGGCAAACCTTCCTTATAAGTCAATTCGGCGCTGGCAATACGCTGAGGATAGGCAAGCCCGGTATACGGATCAGCCATCAAACCGCCCGCGCCGGTGATATTGGAACTGCCCTGCGTGGTCATACGACTGACAAAACCATCCCAGATCCAGTTGCTTCCGGCGACCGAATTCCATGGCTCGGTGAACAGGTCGTTTGTGCCGATCTTCATCGTGCCGCCTTCTTGATCTTTGAAGCGCAAGTTGTACGGACCGACGTTTGTAGATTCGGGACCGGTCGCGAGATCATATGTCACTTGCACATTGTTGGCGTAAGGCGCATAGGTCTTTTGATCAATGACCCATACAAACAGCGAATCTTCCAGCGAAAGTTCGAGCCCGCGCGCCATCATGGCATCGCGTTCTTCCTTCGAGTCGTAATTGCCTTGCGCGAGGTCATCGCCGAGTTTTTGGAATTCGGGATCAGAGACATTCGAGATAAACGGTTCGCTCGCTTGCGTGCTCGTATTTAAGTAACTTTGTTGAATGTTGCCGCTCTCGTCGCGCAGTGAACCCAAACCAGAAACACCATAACCGGCGGTATATAAATTCCATTGACCTTCCGCCGCAACGGTCCCCTGCCAGATCGGGAAGGCTTCGGAAGCGGTCTTATACTGGCGGTCCACGGTAAAGCCGATGCTTTCGAGTTGATTCGATACGTAATCACCCATCGGCTGGCGCGTGCCATCGCCATCGGAACGGATGAGGAAGATCAACGTTACAGGCGCGCCGTTAAATTGCCATTTGCCATCCGCGCCGAGTTCGGCGCCCATGGCGGGCATTTCAGCGTCGATCACAGCCTTTGCGCGTTCCGTATTGAAAGCGTATTTGCTTTCCAAAGCGCGGGCGGTGTCGATCAGGTTGGTGTATTCGACCAACTCTGTGGTGATCGGGAACAGCCGAGGCAGTGAACCACCGGCGTAAATCTCCTGGTTCACATAATTGCGGTCGATCAACCAGTTCAAGGCTTCGCGGATCTTGCGATTCGAAAATGGATTCAACACAGCCGCATCCTCGAACACCGCCGGGTTCAAACTGATCCCGTAATAACCGCCGAGCGATTGCGTGCTGGAAAGACCCGATTCCTGAATCGCGGGGTACACGTCTGAAGCAAGATTGAACGAGAAGAAATCGATCGCGCCCGCCTGAATTTGCGAAAGGGCAGAATCGCCCGCCACGACGGAAATATCAATTTCATCCAACCAACCGCCATGGCGCGTAGTGGCAGTCGCCGCGGGTTCTTCGGTTGCGGCTGGGGCTTCGGTTACAACGGGCGCTTCGGTTTCCGCCACAGGCGCCTCGGTCTCCGTTGCTTGTTGAGGAGCGCATGCGGCAAGCGCAAGGCTCAACGCCACCAGCAGGCTGAATAGGTGAAATACTTTACTTTTTTTCATGCTCTTCTCTCCTAAAAAATTTGAGTGAATCTTGATGCGAGGAATCAACATGCGCGATATTCTCGAGCCACCTCCTTTGAACCTATAGCGAGCGAGGCGGAAACCCGGTTGCGTAGACCGGGATCCCGCCTGACGCCGACGTATCGCTTTCTTGTGAGGAGATCGTTGAAAGCAAAGCGGATTAGAATGACTAACCTGCGCACATCATACCTACCCCGGAAAATTCAAGCATCCGCCTCGAAGCGTATTTCCCACCCGCATGAGTGATGGTTTGGGTTCCCTCGCAGAGATCATCGAACGTAGTATTCCCCTCGCGCGCCTGATCTGGAAAAACCCCTCCTCCGAGGGATATGGCGCTGTGCCTCCAGCCGAATAAAATCGGCTTCATACACGATACGGAATACGGGTCTATAATTAACACCATGCGCAGGATTTGGACGAGGCGATTCGGTTTCACCATCGGGATTCTGTTGCTCCTCTCGCAGGCTTCCTGCGCCGGGCGGGCAACGCCTCAAACCGCGCCTCAACCTGAATCGCCTGCGACCAGCCTCCCCGTCCGACCGGACCGCCTCTCCCCCGCCGACCTGCCCGCAATCTGCAATTGTGTCCCGCGCTTCGATACGCTCGGCATCGAGCAGGGACTCTCGCAAAGCTCCGGGCGAGTCATCTTTCAAGACCGTCAGGGATTTCTCTGGATCGGCACCGAGGATGGATTAAATCGTTACAACGGGTACAACTTCACCACCTTCAAGCGCGACCCGGGCAACCCCAACAGTATCAGCGACGGTTGGATCAACGATATTGTCGAAGACCACGATGGGTACCTGTGGATCGGCACGCGCCTGGGCGGGTTGAACCGCTACGATCCGCGCGCGGGCACATTTACTCATTTTCAACATACCGAGGGGAATAGCGCCAGCCTGGCAGACGACCATGTGACCGCGTTGCTGATCGACAATGAAAACCAACTTTGGGTCGGCACCTTGAGCGGGTTGGATCGGTTCGACCGGGAGACGCAAACCTTTCACCATATTCCATATCATGTCCCTCAACCCAGCACAAACGACGATCTGATCGTCACTCCAGAGCTGGATTCGGACGCGGAAAAAAACCAGGATGAAGCAAAGCCGGTGACCAGGTCTAAAAAACTGAGTAGCAAAAACATCAGCGCGTTGTTTCAAGATTCTGAGGGATTCATTTGGATCGGCACTCTCGATGGCGGCTTGAACGTGTTTGACCCGCCCTCCGAAACTTATACAAATTATTTGCCAGCGCCCGATTACCCTGGCAGTATCAGTAGCGGTCGTATCACTTCCATCGCGGAGGGGATCGATGGCGATCTGTGGATCGGCACACAAACCGGGTTGAACGTCTTCGACCCGGTGGAAGAAAAGTTCACCTCCTTTATGCACGATCAGGATGAGCCGCAATCGATCATCAGCGACGCCATTAACGTCCTGCGCATCGACGGCTCGGGAAATCTATGGATCGGCACACCCGAGGGACTGGACCGCATGAGCGCGGATCGTTCCCATTTCATCCACTATCGCAACGATCCAACCTTTCAACGGAGTATCAGCAATAACAGTATCCTCGCCATCTACGAAGACCGGGGAGGCGTGCTGTGGTTCGGGACGCACGGGGGAGGGATTAATCGCTACGACCGGGAACGCGACAAGTTCGCCTACTACCGCCACGACCCAGACGACCCGAACAGCCTGAGCGGGAATTTTATCTTTCCCATTTATGTGGATGATGAAGGCTATGCCTGGATCGGCACTTCAGACGCCGGGCTCAACCGTTTCCAATGGGAAACAGGCGCGAACAAAAAATACTATAACAACCCGCAAAACCCGGACAGTATCAGTTCCGATACGATCATCTCGATCTTCCAAGATAGCGATGGCATCCTCTGGGTTGGCACCACCAACGGGCTGGACCGGTACAACCCGGCGCTGAATTCTTTTACCCACTACCGCCGCGACCCCACCGACCCGGAGAGCATCAGCGCCAACTTCGTATACGCCATTTTCGAAGACAGCCGCAAACAACTTTGGGTGGGCACTTTCGTCGGGTTAGACCGCTTCGATAAGACCACCGGCGTGTTCACGCATTTCCGTTCGGACCCTGCCGACGAATCCACATTGAGCGGCGCCAAACCGCTCGCCATTGCCGAGGATAGCCGGGGCTATTTATGGATCGGCACCGCCGAAGCCGGGCTGAACCGCATGGACCCGGTCACCAACGAGGTAAAACAGTATCAGCACAAACCCACCGACCCGTCCAGTTTGAGCGGAGATTCCATCCTTTCCATCTACCTCGACTCGAAAGACAGGTTATGGATCGGCACCGCCGGAACCGGCTTGAATCTATATCACCCCGAAACCGATTCGTTCACTCACTATGTGGAAAAAGACGGACTACCCAACGGGTCTGTGTACGGAATCCTCGAAGACGGGGATGGGCGCCTCTGGATGAGCACCAATTACGGCATCGCCCGCTTCGACCCGGATACCGAAACCTTCCGCAATTACGATCGCGGCGATGGGCTACAAAGCAACGAATTTAACTCGAACGCGTTTGCGAAAGGAAAAAACGGCGAATTTTACTTCGGCGGAATCGACGGCTTGACCGTCTTCCACCCTCTCGAAATCACGGATAGCGCATACCCGCCGCAAATCTCCTTGTTGTCGCTCGACCAGGAGGGCCAGTCGCTTGCCGGCAACTCAAGCGTGGAAACACTGCGCGAGATCACCATCGCCTACCCGCAAACTTCGTTCGAGTTTGAATTTGCCGCCCTCAGTTTCAACCAACCCGGCAAAAATCAATACGCCTACACTCTCGAAGGCTTCGACACAAATTGGCATTTCATCGGCGCCCGGCGCAACGGGCGTTATACCAACCTGCCCGGGGGAACCTACACCCTGCTATTAAACGCCTCCAACAGCGACGGAGTCTGGAGTGAAACACCTACCCGCATTAAGCTGACGGTCATCCCGCCCTTCTGGCAAACCGTCTGGTTTCGCGCGCTCATCGCGGTATTTGCGGCGTTCGTGGTCGCGGGCGGGGTCCGCTTGCGGACAAAATCCATCCAGGATAGAAACCGCGCTCTGGAGCGTCTCGTAACAGAGCGAACCTTCGCGCTGGAAACCAGAAACCGCGAAATGGAAGCGCTCTATCAGGCAGACGAGCGCATCCTGCGCAACGTCAGTTTGAATCAAGTCTTTCAAACGCTGGTCGATGTGGCAGTGGACATGCTCAACGCCGACCGAAGCGTGGTCTTTGCCTGGGATGAAAAACGAACTCGCGTGACGCCGCGCGTCAGCCGAGGCTTCGCGCCCGCAACGCTCAACGTCCTTGAATTTGAAAAAGGCGAAGGGATGATCGGCGAGGTGCTTGAGACCGGGCAACCGGTGATCGTGCGACAAATTGAGTTGAACGAATTTCAACCGAATATTCGCCAGGCGCTGATCGACGAGGGCATTCGCTCCTTCGCGCTAATCCCCATCACCGTCGATCGGAAAATCGTCGGCGTGTTCAAGGTCGGTTTCACCTCGCCCAACCTGATCGGCGACGACATCACCCGCCTGTTCTCCGCGATCACCCAGCGGGCGTCCATCTCGATCGCCAACATGGAACTCTTCGAACAGACCAAAGACCTGGCGGTCATGGAAGAACGTAACCGCCTCGCGCGCGACCTGCACGATTCGGCAAAGCAAAAAGCATTTGCCGCGCTTGCCCAACTGGGAACCGTCCGCAGTCGTTTGAACGGCAACGGCGACCCGGTCTCGATGCACCTCAGCGAAGCGGAAAATCTCGTCAGCGATGTGATTCAAGAATTAACCTTCCTCGTGCAGGAGATCTACCCGATCGCGCTACAAGAAAAAGGGTTACCCGCCGCCCTGCGCGACTACATCTACGAATGGGAGAACCGCAACGACACCACCATACAGTTGGTCAACCGTGGCGAGCGTCGCCTCCCCCTCGAAATGGAGCAAGCGCTCTACCGCGTGGCGCAAGAGGCGCTTGCCAACGTGGCGCGACACAGCAAAGCCCGCCGCATGGATATTTCCCTCGTCTATAATCACGACTCAGTGCAACTCTCGCTCGCCGACGACGGATGCGGTTTCGACCTTGAAAAAAAATCATACGGCATGGGCTTGCGTTCGATGCGCGAACGCGTAAGCAGTATTCACGGAACGGTGCAAATCCAAAGCGCGCCGGGACACGGAACAAGGATCCTGGTACAGGCGCCAATCAAAAATTGAGAAGGAAGCGGCTATGGCACAAAATAATCAAAACAACCGAATCAGCGTCATCATTGTGGACGATCACGAGGTGGTGCGGAACGGAATCCGTTCCTACATCGAAACCGTAAAAGAATTTCAGGTGGTTGGCGAAGCCGCCTCCGGCGAAGCCGCGCTCAAACTGATCTCTGATTACATCCCCGATATCGTTCTCCTCGACCTCATCATGCCCGGCATGGACGGCGTGGAGACTACGCGGCGCATCAAACAGATCAGCCCGCGCACGCAGATCGTGGTGCTGACTTCCTATCACGAGGATGTGCACATCTTCCCCGCGTTGAAGGCAGGCGCGATCTCCTATATTCTGAAAGATATGAAAATGGAAAAGTTGGTAGAGGCGTTACACCGCGCCGCGCAAAAAGAAGTGACATTGCATCCGCTGGTGGCGGCGCGCGTCCTGCAAAACATCCGCAGTGAGAACGGCGACGAACAGCCGCTCTTCACCGAACTCACCGAACGCGAACTGGATGTGCTGCGCCTGATCGCCAACGGAATGACCAACAGCCAGATCGCGGAGAAACTGGTCATCAGCGAGAACACAGTCAAGGGACACGTGAGCAACATCCTCAGCAAACTTCATCTCGCCGACCGCACGCAGGTCGCAGTGTACGCCTGGCAAAAGGGACTGGTCAACCGCGAGCAACTCGCACGAAAATAAAGATATAGAAAAACAGCCACAGGATAACCTGTGGCTGTTTTTCTATATCCTCCAATACTCTCCCCCGCCGCCTTCGCGTTTCATCAAGCCCAATCCTACTAATTCGCGCCGCAACGTCGCTGTATCTTCATGATATTGCGCAAGGATTTCATTGACACGTTTTTCACTGTAGCGCTTTCCCACATCGAACGCTTTCACCACGTAGCGGAGGATGGCGTCGAATTTCTTGCGTTGCGACGGAAACGCCTTCAACGTTCCATCGCGGCGGGAATAATCTTTGATCACTTTTTTATCGTAAGCATCCGCATCCACATCCGCAACGACGGTCGAAAGTTCGGCTTGCGAGAACATGCTCCGCGATCTTGCCTCCAGCGTCTTACGATCCAATTGATACACGGTGTAATAACTTTCAGCGCGCGAGGTGACCAACCCCGCCTCGGCGAGCCGCGCCAAATGATGCGACACCGTGGAGGGTTTGAGATTCAACAGCGCGGCAAGTTCCTCCACACTGTATGATTTCTCCGCCAGCAGACCGACGATCTTGAGGCGGTTCGCGTCTGCTAATGCTTTGAAAAATGTGACGAGTTCTTCGCTTGAGTTTGTCATGTTTTTTTACCGCGAAGGCTTGCACTGAGCCTGCCGAAGTGGCACGAAGGTCACTAAGGATGGACGAATGATGAGCGGATCGCCTTCTCATAGGTTTTCCCTTTGTGTTCTTTGTGACCTTTGTGGTTAAAAGCTTTCCTTATGCCTCGCGGATCCTTGCATTGAGGTTATAACCGCGCTCGTCAAACGGCTGGAGTTTCTCCAGCCAGATCATCTCCAGGATGGTTAACTCATCTTCCAGATTGAAATTCGGATCATCCCTCCGTTTTACTTCTTCCAATATTTCAAAAGCAAATTTTTCGGCGCCCAGTTCATTCCAATCTTGTTGCAGGACTTTATTGGTATGACTGCCAACCTTCAGCATGAATCGATGCCGGTTGAGCGGTCCTTCCAAATTCAAACTGCTTCCAAGCAAAACTTTTCCATTGACAAGATTTTTCACTTGATACACGCCAGAGGGTTTGACGCGCTCCGCATATTCGCGGTTGAGTTCTCTTCTCGATTTCTTATTGTCCATCTTTAACTCTCCAATATTTCGACCCGTTGCTCTCACGCGCCATGAGACCGTGATCCACAAGATCGCGGCGCAGGGAGGCGACATCCACGTGAAAACGGCGCAGGATGGTGTTCACTTCCTTTTCGGTGTAATTTGCGTCGAAGGCGAAAACATCCACGACAAAGTTCAAAAGGATGACCAACTTTTTCGTTTCCAGCGGAAATTCCTTAATCGTTCCATCCGCATTGAGATACGCCTTCAACACTTTGCGGACATCCTCGGGCTGTTCCTGGTATTGCGGGCGACTATCTTTCAACTGTCCCCGCGCCAAAGACTCGACAGCCTTCTCGTCTAATTCGTACATCCCATCCGTTTCGCGGACAATGCCCACGCGAACAAGAAAAGACAGATGCTGGAGCACGTCTCGCGCCGGGGCGTGCAATTGTTCGGCGATCTCGCTTTGCGCAGCAGGTCCATGCGCCAGCGCGCCGATCACGCGCAAGCGTTCGGCGGACGCCATCGCTTTGACAAAATCCAAAACTTCGGGCTGGGCATTCATGGTTCCGCTCACTTAATCTAATTCGATGTTTATCGAATTAGATTTTAATAGGATTCCGTCACACGTCAAGAGCAGAAATGCCGACCCGTTGAGTCCAGCCCGCTATTTTGAATCAGCCGTAAGGGCGATTGATTCGGAGTCCTCAGGTATAATCCGCCCGTAAGAGTCGGTCCCAATCTCATTTTTTGGAGGCGCACGTGGATCTCTCGAAGCACGCTTATTTTGAAGGCAAGATCGTTCCCCTGTCTGAAGCAAAAATTAGCATCGCCGCGCACGCATTTCTGTATGGCACATCAGTGTTCGGAGGCATGCGCGCATTTTGGAACGAAGAGAAGAAGCGTCTCTTCGTTTTTCGCCCCTACGATCATTTTCGCAGACTGTTGCACTCCGCGAAGATGATGTCTATGAAAACGGGGTACGATGAAGAAAGCCTGATTCAAGTGACACTCGATCTTCTCCGAACGGACAACTGGAAGCAGGATATTTATTTCCGCCCCACGTTTTACAAGGCAGACCTGGGCATTGGCGTGCGCCTGCACGATATCAAAGATGAGTTCAGCATCTTTGTCATGGGGTATGAAAAATACGTGAAGAACGACACCGACGCGCATGTGACCTTCTCCTCATGGCGCCGGGTGGACGATAACGTCATCCCTGCTCGCGCCAAAGTGGCGGGCGCGTACGTCAATTCTTCGCTGATCAAGTCGGACGCCATACAATCGGGGTTTGACGAGGCGCTCGTGCTCGATAACAACGGTCACGTTTCTGAAGGCTCCGCCATGAATGTCTTTATGGTGCGCGATGGAGCGCTGGTCACGCCGCCCATCACCGATAATATTCTCGAAGGCATCACCCGCAGAACGGTGATCGAACTTGCCCGCCGCGAATTGGGAATCGACGTGGTGGAACGCTCGATCGATCGCACAGAAGTGTATATCGCCGAAGAAATGTTCTTCGCCGGCACCGCCGCAGGCGTGACCGGCATCACAAAGGTGGACCACCGCCCCATTGGAAGAGGCGTAATGGGTCCCGTCACAACTCAACTGCGCGCGCTGGTGGATGATGCCGTGCGGGCAAAGCTTCCAAAGTACGAACATTGGAATGTGGCTGTGTAATAAAAAACAGGAGACCCATATGGGTCTCCTGTTTTTCAATGGACAAATCGATCGATTACTTATTCTTCTTGAAACGCACCAGAACAAGATTTTTTCCGCAGTCGGCAGACGTGGGGACGGAAATTTGATCGGAAAGCGGCAAGCCATTTAAGTCTACGAGTTGAACATATAGCGCGGTCGAAGCGATCGGGGCGTTGCCCAACGCAAATTCAAAACCCGATGGGCCATATTCCTTGTTGATGCCGCTGACGGTCTGCATCTCGATGGTCTTGCCGTCCAGTATGCCTCGCAACACGATCACCTGACCGTAGATGTGGCTGTTATTAACATCCACCACCGTGCCGCCAATGCCCGCCCAGTTGCACGCAAATTCAGGATGCACTACGGTGCTTTCCACCTGTTGGGTTGTGGCGCCGAAGGGAGCTTTGGGTGTGCGGGTGGCGGTGGGCGGTTTGCGCGTGCGCGTGGGCGGAATGAGCGAGAACGGCGTATTGGTTGAAAATGGGGTGAAGGTCGGGCGCGGCGTATCGCTGGCGGTCAGCGCAATGGTTGGGCTGGCAGTCCATGTCGCTTGCAACTGAAGCGGGGTGACGGTGGGCGTGGCTGTTTTCGGTCCCAATCCGCTGGGAGGCAAAATATTCAACTCTGAATTCGGATCGACGAACACCATGCCAAAGTAGATCACAAGACAAACGGTGGAAAGCAACATAAGGATCGAAAGAAAATCCCATACCTCAAGCTTTCGCCCTCCGCCGCGCGATCCCGATTGTTTGCCGTCGAAATTAAAATCATCACTCATCAAATTGCTCCGTATAGCGAAACTACTGCGTCACGATCACAGCGGATTGACGTTGCTCCGCGACCCAATGCTTCAGCGCAAGTTCCTGCAACGATAACAAGGCATCCGGCGAAAGCGGGCGCACCGGGTCGCGCGCCAGAATTCTCAAAATATGGAAGCCAACATCTGTGGCGATCACATCCGTGTGTTCGCCCACTGCTAAATTAAACGCGGCGTCTTCGATCTCTTTATTGAGCAAATAGCCTCGCGGCACCCAGCCGAGATCGCCGCGCGTGACCGGGTCGGCTTTCAACGCGAGATCATTAAAGTCGCTTCCGCCGTTCAATTGCAGAAGAAAACTTCGCGCTGTGTCTTCATTATAGAGCAAAATCTGCTGGAGGTGGACTTGCTCGGCTGTGGCAGGCACGGATGAAATGATTTTGTCACGCATCCAGGCGGATTCGACCGCGCGCTTCAACGCGGACTGGAAGGCTGGGTCGCTGTACCCATGACTCGTTTTCCACGCTTCGAGCGCGTCGGCTCCGCCGAGTTGTTGAGTCAGCGAATCGATGCGCGCTTGCAAGGCGGCGTCATCGAGGGTAAAGCCCTCCGCGCGGGCGGCTTGCGCAAGGAGCATTTGCGCCACGAGATCGTCAATCACCGCACTGGTTGCCGTCGCCGAATCGGCCGGGGCGCCGAGCGCGGCTTGCGCGTTGATGTAATCCGCCACGTCCGCGTTGAATTCGACGAGGGTGACTCCTTCGCCGTTGACAGTTAACGCAAGCGGCTCTGGTGTGGAGGTCGGAGGCTCAGGCGTGGAGGTTGCTGAGGGTGTGTCAACAGGCTGAACCGTCGAGGGAGAAGCGCATGAAGTGAGTCCGAGCGCGAGGATGAGAAATATCCAGATGAAGTTGCGACGATGAGGTTGAGTCATTATCCCCCGATTATAAATTAAATATGCAGGGGCAGACTTGCGCGTCTGCCCCTGCATAAATCGATCGTTCGGAGCGCGGACTTGAGTCCGCACACAAAGCGGACTGAAGTCCGCATTCCGGATTGGCTCTTAGTAATCCATTCCACCGGGCGGCATGGCGGGAGCGGGTTTATCCTTCTCGGGCATGTCGGTGATAAGCACGTCGGTGGTGAGGATCATCGAAGCGATGGAGGCGGCATTTTCGAGCGCGCCGCGCACCACTTTGACCGGGTCAATCACGCCGGCTTCGATCATATCCACATACTTGTTGGTGAGCACGTTGTAGCCGATGTTCTTGTTTTTCTTTTCGGCGGCGGTGCGGCGGACGGTGTCGATGATGACGGAGCCATCCTGCCCGGCGTTCGAGGCGAGTTTGCGGATCGGGGCTTCGAGCGCCTTCTTGACGATGTTGATGCCCACGCGGACTTCGCTGTCGTCGTCGCCGTTCTCTTTGGCAAGTTTATCCAACTTGGAGGCGGCATTGATGAGGGAAATTTCACCGCCGGGGACGATGCCTTCTTCCACTGCGGCGCGCGCGGCAGAGAGCGCATCTTCCACGCGATGTTTCTTTTCCTTCATTTCGGTTTCGGTAGCCGCGCCCACGCGAATGATGGCGACGCCGCCGCTCAACTTGGCGAGGCGTTCCTGAAGTTTTTCCTTGTCGTAGTCGCTGGTGCTCTTATCAATCTCAGAGCGGATTTCCTTGATGCGTCCTTCGATGTCCGCCTTCTTGCCTTTGCCGCCAACGATGGTGGTGTTCTCTTTGTCGGAGACAACTTTCTCGGCGCGGCCGAGGTCTTGCAGTGTGGCGGTTTCGAGTTTGCGGCCCGTCTCTTCGGCGATCACGGTTCCACCGGTGAGTTTGGCAATGTCTTCGAGCATGGCTTTGCGGCGGTCGCCGAAGCCGGGGGCTTTGACAGCCAGCACGTTCAACATGCCGCGCAGTTTGTTCAGCACGAGTGTGGCGAGCGCTTCGCCGTCGATATCTTCGGCGATGATGACGAGTTCGCGCTTGCCGATCTGCACGAGTTTTTCGAGCAAGGGAACGATGTCTTGCGCGGCGGAGATCTTCTTCTCGTTGATCAACACGTACGCGTCGGAGATCACCGCTTCCATCTTCTCGGTGCTGGTGATGAAGTACGGGGAGAGGTAACCGCGGTCGAACTGCATCCCTTCGACGAATTCGGTTTCGAATTGCAGGGACTTCGACTCTTCGACGGTGATGACGCCGTCTTTGCCGACTTTGTCCATCACATCGGCGATCAAGCCGCCGATCTCTTCGTCGGCGGCGGAGTTGGTCGCGACGGAGGCGATGTCGCCCTTGGTATCGATCTTCACCGACATCTTGCGGAGTTCTTCCACGATGGTTTCGGTGGCGAGTGAAATGCCGTGCTTGAGGAGCATCGGGTTGTAGCCGGCTTCAAGCGTCTTCAAGCCTTCGTTGACGATGGCGTGAGCCAGCACGGTCGAGGTGGTTGTGCCATCGCCGGCGATGTCGTTGGTCTTCGACGCGGCTTCTTTAAGAAGTTGCGCGCCCATGTTCTCGAACGGGTCTTCGAGTTCAATTTCCTTCGCGACGGAAACGCCGTCGTGAGTGACGGTCGGGGAGCCGAATTTGCGATCGATCGCCACGTTGCGGCCCTTCGGTCCGAGGGTTGCGCCGACCGCGTTGGCAACCACGTTCATACCGTTCTTGAGTTTGCGGCGGGCGTCTTCTGAAAAGACAATTTGTTTAGCAGCCATAGTAATAATCCTCCGGGTTGTGTGGCGCGCGCTCTAGCGTCTAACGCGCCCGGCGTTAGAGAACGCCGATTACACAGTATGTTTGTTAGCCTTCAACGATGGCTAAAATATCGTTCTCTTTGAGGATGAGCAGTTTCTTGCCATCCACTTTCACTTCGGTGCCGGAATATTTCGCGTACAGCACACGGTCCCCCACTTTGACGTCCATAGCGATGCGCTTGCCGTCTTCGTCGCGCTCGCCGGGTCCCGCCGCAAGGATTTTGCCTTCCTGCGGTTTTTCCTTTGCGGTTTCGGGAAGGATGATGCCGCCGGCAGTAATATCTTCCTGCTCGATCGGCTCAACGATCACGCGTCCGCCAAGGGGCTTCAACTTCAATTTGCTTGCCATCTTTCTGCCTCCTGATTGGAATTTAGAATATTCATGAAATTAGCACTCTGCTTGCACGAGTGCTAAACGCAATAATACTCATTTCAAGAGGGCAAGTCAAGGGGATTGTAAAAATTCTTATGGAGTTCTGATGCCCTGACCCCCACCCAGCCCTCCCCCAAAATCCGACGAACCCCAGTCGGAAAATGGGGGAGGTGCCCGAAGGGCGGAGGGGGCGTCAAGGCGTCGGAGTTGCAGTGACTCCCCCACCCGCTTCACTCGGGACGGGTGAGGCTGGCGCGCCATCGTCAGCCAACGACGCGCAGATGAATTCTCCCGTTTGCACAATGCCGAGGATCGTCTGTTGTGAATCAGCATAATCGTCCGGATTGTTGCGGAGTTCAGTCCGCACATCGTTCAGTACTTTCATCGCTTCGTCGCATTGATTAGCCCTCGGACGGCTCAACGCGGACAAGACCGACCCATAGGTGTAGTAGTACACAATGGTATTCGGAGATATCGCCAGCCCCGGCACATCGACCGGGTTTTCGTTGAGGTCGGGGAAGCAACGCTCCAATCCGCGACCTTTGCACGAATCTTCACCGGAGCAACCATAGGTTGCGCACTTAAAGGAGAAGATCGAACCTTCATAATTCCGGGAGCGAAAGTATACGATCCCCAACTGTCCGTAAATATCGGGGTTCGACGGTTCATATTCCAACGCTTTTTGCACGTTACGCGCGGCGGCAAAATATTCGCCCAACTGTGAATACGTCCGCGCAATGGACAAATGCGGACCCGGGTCTTTGACATTGATCTGTTCATTAATGCGCACAGCTTTATCGAAATACTCCAGCGACTTTATATACGTGGGACGCGCCGCCTCAACGCCTTGTCTGCTCGCAATATCAAACGCAAGGATGCGGTAGTTTGCCCCGGCGCGGGTGTATAGGAACGTAAAATTCGGCTCGATGGCGATCGCCTTGTCCCATTCGGTGATGGCAAGGTTGTATTGACCGAAGGTTTCCAGCACTGCCGCATTCACGCGGTGAACATCCATGAGGGTATCGTCCTGCGCGAGCGCTTGCTTAATGGTCAAATCCGCCTGGTCCCATTTCTGCTGGTCGAGCAACACTTCAGCGTAGTACACCAACGCCAGCGTGTTGGAATTATCCAACTGCAACGCGGTTAATGATTCGGCCTCCGCGTCGCGCAAGAAATCTTGCACTTCTTCGGTGGTGCGAAAGTTGGAGTTGGCGTTCCAGTCCAACGTGAACGCGCGGATGGCGTGCGCGGTGCTATCATCCGGCGCAAGTTCAACGGCTTTGGTCGCCGATTCGAGCGCCTCAGTGAGACGCGCCTTTTTCTGCTCGTTGGTAATGAGGAAGGCAGACGAATACGTTTGGATACGCGCCAGTTTTGCCCACGTTTGGGCGTCGCCGGGGTTCACGTCCACAGCCGCGCGGTAGGCTTGAATCGCCGCGTCCACGTTCCCCGCGCTGAAGTAGGCTTCCCCCTCCAAAATCAACGACTCAGGCGAGCGGGTGGGAGTCGGTGATGGTTGAAAGAGCGGTTTGATATCGCCGCTATTGATCTGTTGCAGAATCCAGATCCCGCCGAGGAGCATCACCACCCACAGGAACATGCGATAGATATTGGGCTGGGGCTGTCGATTGAACAGCGGACGACGCGGTGAAATATTCATGGCGTGGGAGTTGTAGACGGAGGCGCGGCGGAGGTCGCCTCTGTGCTTGCCGGTGTAGATGTGCTGGCGGGCGGGTTGGCAAGATTCTCTTCACAGATGCGAATCATTTCGCCCGCGTTGAACACTGCCGTTTCATCGGTTGGAATCTTGGATTGGATCTCCTGGGCGATCTGTAATGCCTCGCCGCATTGACCGGTACGCGCCAGGGCGAGTCCGTAGGTGTAATAAATCTCCGCCAATCGAATATCATTTCCGACGAGCGAAAGACCTTCGATGGGGCTTCCATCTTCCGCCGCGCCGCCGAAAATGGCGAGGCGCAGTTGCGCGATCGCCTCTTTCCATAGATCGTTTTGATAATACATCACGCCAAAGTTGCCGCGCAAACGCGGGTCCACCGGGTTGTTTTGCACGGCGGTCTCGGCGTATTGCAAGGCTTTAGGCAATTCGCCTGTCCCCGCATAGGTGCGCGAAATATACAGGTCGGGGTAGGGGTCGGCGGGGTTCAGCACATCGGCGCGCGTGAACGCGTCGATCGCCTGAGAGGGCGCGCTGATGGCGCGATAGTTCAACCCGATCCGCAAATGCAAATCGGCGATATTGTCGTTATACGATAATGCCTGTTCGAATTCGCGGATCGCCTCATCGTAATTATCCGTTACCTCCAACAAAATGCCGCGCGCGCGGTGCGCTTCCATGGTGTCGGGGGCGAGAGCCAGCGCCACTTTCGATTCTTCAATCGCCTTTGTAATGTTATCGAACGAGCCAGAGTCGACAAGGATCTCTGTGTAATATGCGTGGACAAGCCCATTATTCGGGTCGATTTGCAACGCTTCCTCGATCCAACGGAGCGCATCGGAAGTATTGCCCTGCGCGTTCGCCGCCCAGGCGCGCACCGCGATCGCCAGCGCGTTGCCGGGGTCGAGCAATAACGCGTTCTCCGCGTTGGCTTGCGCGTCGGCAGGTTTGCCAGCCAACACTTGCACGCGGGCAATGGCAATATATAACGCCGCATCCTGCGGCGACGAGCGGATCGCCTCCTGATACGCCTCGATGGATTGGATGAACTTGCCTTCGGTGGCAAGCTGGTCGGCATCGGTCACGAACGATTCGGCGGAACGGGTGGGCGTTGGGGTCGCCTCGAACGGGTTTGGCTGGGTTGGCAAATAGATTTGATTGAAGTAATAGCCGAATGCCGCCACCAACAGAAAAACGATCCAGCCAAAATAATTTGGGCGGCGTTTGCGGCGGTTCATACTCCACTTACTGCTTCTCGGTAAATACATAATTTCATATTACCATGAAAAAATGAAGGAGCATTAAGGCGAGGAAAGTAGAAAGTGGAAAGTGGAAGAGGATGATAAAATCGCCGCATGAAGTTCGAGGTCTTCACGCTTCTCCCCGAAGTATTTTCCCCCTATTTGGCATCCAGTATTCTCAAACGCGCGAACGAGCGGGGACTCATCAGCGTGGGCTTGCACAACATCCGCGACTACACACACGACAAACATCACGTCACCGACGATACGCCCTACGGCGGAGGCGGCGGGATGGTGATGAAACCTGAGCCGGTCTTTGAAGCGGTTGAATCGGTTCTGGGACACGCTCCGCTTCAACCTTCGGGTCAGCCTGTTCCAATCATTCTGCTTACCCCGCAGGGACGCGTTTTCACCCAGCGCATTGCCGAAGAATTGTCGCAACACGAACGCATCGCAATGATCTGCGGACGCTACGAAGGCGTGGACGAACGCATCCGCGAGCGCCTCGTCACCGATGAAATTTCCATCGGCGATTATGTGTTGACCGGCGGCGAACTCCCCGCGCTGATTTTGATCGACGCCGTCTCGCGTCTCATCCCCGGCGTGTTGGGCGACCCCACCGGCGCAGAAGATGACTCGCACTCGATGGGCTTGCTCGAATATCCGCATTACACCAAGCCGGCGGAATTTCGCGGCTGGAAGGTTCCCGAAGTGTTGCAAAGCGGCAATCATGCAATGATCGACAAATGGCGCAGGGAGCAATCTCTGCTCCGCACATTGAATAAACGACCGGATATGCTGGAGAAGGCGGAGTTATCCGACGAAGATCGAAAGTTGGCGGCAAGCCTATCGTCGAAAGTCGGAAGTCGAAAGCAGGATGTTTGACCTTCGACTTTTGACCATTGAATCAACCTGGAGGAGATATGTCAACACGATTGAACTACGGCAAGACCTTCCTGCTCGGTTTCGGTTTTTTTGGGGTGAGTGTCATCTGGGGGGTATACAACGCGTTCGTCCCCATCTTTCTCTCCGAAAAATTTGACGTTGCTCCCGCGCTCATCGGCTTCTTCATGACGTTGGATAACATCGCGGCGTTGTTCATCCAGCCGCCGGTCGGCGCATGGTCCGATCGCTTGCGAACTCCGCTGGGTCGGCGGATTCCGTTCATCATCATCGGCGCGCCGCTCACCGCGCTGGCGTTTGGATTAATTCCCGTTGCGTCGATCATTCCTCTGTTTGTGGCTTGCACCAGCACAACATTGCTCAGCGCGGCGTTGTGGCGGACCCCGGTCGTGGCGTTAATGCCAGACATCACCCCCTCCGCATTCCGCTCACAAGCGAATGGGGTCATCAACTTCATGGGCGGACTCGGCTCCATCATCGCATTGCAGACCGGCGGTTTGTTGTACAAGATGAGTCCCAATTTCCCATTTTGGATGGGTTCCGCATTGGTGTTGCTGGCGGCGTTGGTGGTGTATCTGTTCATTGAAGAGCCGAAGGAGTATGAACAAGCGGAACAACAACCGGGCTTGCTGGCGAGTCTGAAAGAAGTATTTGCCGATGAAGAGAAAAGCGGACTGCGCCTCTTGCTTGCCATCTTCTTCTGGTTCGTCGGTTATTCTGCGGTTGAAACCTTCTTCACGTTATACGCCAGGAACCGCCTCGGTTTGGAGGTGGGAGACGGCGCGACATTGTTATCGGTTCTGCCGCTTTTCTTTGTGCTGTCTGCCATTCCCGCCGGCTTTTTGGGAAGCCGCATCGGTCGCCGGGTGACGATCGCCATCGGTTTGATCATGCTGATCATTATGTTGATTCTGATCTACATCACGCCGGTTGAGGCGTTGTTGACGGGGATCGCGCCCCTGCCGCTTGTAGGGATTCCACTTGTGGAGGGCGGCGCGCGGATGTTGACGCTGGCGGGCGTTCTGTTGATCTTCGGCGGAATCGGCTGGGCGTTCGTCAATATCAATTCCCTGCCGATGGTGGTGGACTTGACCGGCGCGGCACGCATCGGCACGTTCACCGGGTTGTATTATTTATTTTCCACGTTATCGGCAATCGCAGGTCCTAATCTCAATGGATGGGCGGTGCAGTTGGCGAACAACAACTACAACATCATCATGATCATCTCGCCGGTGTTCATGGCGATCGCGTTATGGCTGATGCTGGGAGTCCGCCGGGGGGAGGCGCAGGCGTAGGGTTAGGAGCAGAGTCACTCGCGGAGTGACTCGCTTTGTCGTCCGCGAGCCGGCGTGGTGATCTACAGTTTCAGTTTGTCAGGCGACTTTGCAAAGCCCATAACATGATGGAAAGCACGCTTGTCGAATGTTTCAAGTGATTGTATACTTGCCGCCGAAAAGGGTTTGTGTAAACCCTACCAATCAATACCCTGAAAGAGGAGAAGAAACAATGAAGAAGTTGAATATGATGATTGCTTTGTTGGTCATCGCTTCCGTGGTTCTGGCCGCCTGCACCCCTGCGGCAACAGAAGCGCCCACGCAAGCGCCTGCGCCCACCGAAGCGCCCACCGAAGCGCCGACAGCGGCTCCGACCGAGCCGCCGGTTGTCGAACCGACCGCCGCTGACTGCCCCAAGGCAGAAGTGTTCTGCGTGGGTCTCGTGACCGATGTGGGCAAGATCAACGACAAGTCGTTCAACCAATCTGCCTGGGAAGGCGTTTTGCAATCCCAGACCGATGGTGTGGCTGACATTGTCCAATACATCGAAACGACCGATGCGAAAGATTACGCCAAGAACATCGGCACGTTCGGCGATGCCGGCTTCGATGTGATCGTGACCGTCGGTTTCGCGCTCGGTGAAGCGACTGTTGCCGCCGCGGCAACCTACCCCGATGTGAATTTCATCGGTGTGGATCAGTTCCAGGCTGCGGAAACAGACGGCGTGGCGGGTCTGAACTTCCCTGAAGATCAGGCTGGCTTCCTCGTCGGCGCGCTTGCCGCTTCGATGAGCAAGAGCCACAAGATCGGCGCCGTGTGCGGCACCGATGTGGTTCCTCCCGTTTGGCGCTTTGGCGAAGGCTACAAAGCCGGCGCCGCGTATGCCGATGGCATGAACGGCACCACCACCGAAGTATTCGTTGTGTATCACAGCGATGTGGGCTTCGATAAGACCTTCACCGACCCCGAGTGGGGCGCGCAGACCGCCACGTCCATGATGGACAACGGCGCGGATGCGATCTTCGGTTGTGGCGGCATTACCGGTAACGGCGCCATCACCGCCGCCGCCCAGGCTGGCGCTTACGCCATCGGCGTGGATACCGATCAGTACCTCACCCTGCCCGAAGCGGCTCCTCGCATGCTCTCCAGCGCGATGAAGCTCATCACCCCGGGCGTGGCTGAATTGATCGCCGCCGCCAAGGATGGTTCGCTCACCTACGGCAACGTGTTCGGTGACGCGGGTTACGCTCCGTTCCACGATGTGGCAGGCGAAGTTCCCGCCGAAGTTTCCGCGATGATGGAAACACTCAACGCCGCGCTGCTCGACGGTTCGGTTAAGACCGAAGTTCCGCCGGTCAAGCCGTAAGTTAAAAACGCTCAAAAGAAAGGGAAAGAGGCTGAGCCTCTTTCCCTTTTTGTTTTGATGGCGGGTTGATATAATCAAACTAAATTCAATGTGTACTGGAGCGATGGATGCCATCAGAAACGAAAACAACTTCGCTATCGAAATTTACATCGTCATTGACGCGGTTTATTGAGTGGATCGATCCGATCCTGGTTCCCCTGCTCGCCATCCTGACCTCCATGATCGTGGGCGGCATCATCATCAAATCTGTTGGCGGCGATCCCCTCCTGGCATATAAGGGTCTGCTGGAAGGCTCGTTCGGTTCCGCCGAACTCGGTCCGGTAAAATCACAACGCGCTATCAGTGAAACCGCTGTTTGGGCTACGCCCTACATTTTTGCGGGGTTGGCTGTGGCGCTGGCGTTCAAAGGCGGTTTGTTCAATATCGGCGCGGAGGGTCAACTTGCCCTCGGCGCTGTTTTTTCATCGCTGATCGGTTACGCCCTGCCCGGCTGGCTTGGCGTGGATCTGCCGACGATCATTCACTTGCCCCTGGCAATTTTGGGAGGCTTGGTGATGGGTGGGATTTGGGCGGGAATTGTGGGCGCGCTCAAAGCCTATACCGGCGGTCATGAGGTGATCAACACCATCATGATGAACTATATCGCGCTCAACTCCACATCTTTTTTGCTGAACGGTGTGATGAAAGACCCCAGCCCCACAAACGTCATCGCCCGCACACCGCTGATCGCGGAAAGCGCGCGCTTTGCCCCGATCTTCGAGGGATTGCGCGTCCATTGGGGATTTGTGTTGGCATTATTGACCGCCGTTTTTATCTGGTGGTTATTGAATAAGACCACGCTTGGGTTTGAGATCCGCACGGTGGGCGCGAACCCCGACGCGGCTCATTATGCGGGGGTCAACGTGAAGCGCGCGATCATCCTGACCATGTTCCTCTCGGGAGCGCTGGCTGGGATGGCGGGCGCCATTGAAGTGACGGGGTTGAACTATCGCCATGAACTTGGGTTTTCACAGGGATACGGTTTTGACGCCATCGCCATCGCGTTATTGGGGAAGTCGCATCCGATCGGCGTGGTGCTTGCTTCGATTCTATTTGCCGCCATGCGAAACGGAGCGACCCGCATGCAATTCCTCACGCAAATGCCGGTGGATCTGATCTCCATGATCCAGGCATTCATTCTGCTTTTTGTCGCGGCAGACGCCATCGTGCGTTTTATCTTTCGCATCAAATCGAAGGGCGAGCGCGTTGTGCTCACCCGAGGATGGGGAGGCTAGGACAATCTCATGGACTGGAAACGCTTCGGCTTTATCGCCATCATTATCGTCATTCTCTTCGGCGGTGTAGTTGCCATCGGGCAGGTGCAACAACGCCCGCTGTTGATCGTCACGAGCATGCTTGCAACCACCATCGCTGTGGCTACGCCGCTCACCCTGGGCGCCTTATCCGGCGTCTTTTGCGAACGCGCCGGCGTTGTGAACATCGGCATCGAGGGTATGATGCTTTCGTCCGCTTTTTTCGGCTGGCTCGCCGCCATTTACATGTTCCATGTATTCGACTATCCAACCGGGATCAGCATTACGGTTGGCGCGTTGTTCGCCGTCATCACCGGCATGTTGATGGGCTTATTGCACGCCGTGCTTTCGATCACATTCAAGGTGGACCAGATCATCGGCGGGACCGTGATCAATATTCTTGCCGTGGGCTTGACCGGGTTCCTCAACCGCCAGATGTTCTTCGGAAAAGGCAGTGTCTTTGAGGGGAGCATTCCTAATTCTCCCGGCATCCTGCCTGCCATACACATCCCTATCATTGAGATGTTGTCGCCGCTCTGCGGGGCAAATTCGCCGCTCTGTATTCAAAATATCACGGCGATCAACCGCGTGTTCGACCAGAAGCCGATCGCGCTGAGCGCCATCCTCCTGGTGTTCGTTGCCCATTATGTGTTATTCAACACCCGCTGGGGGTTGCGCACGCGCGCTGTGGGCGAGCACCCCAAAGCGGCAGACACGGTGGGCATCAACGTGATCAAGATGCGTTACGCCAATGTGCTGATCGGCGGCGCATTAGCTGGGTTGGCAGGCGCATACTTCACCATCGAATCTGTGCCGTCTTTTGAACCCTTGCTGACGAACGGGCGCGGCTTCATTTCGCTTGCCGCCATGATCTTCGGCAACTGGACGCCCATCGGCGCATGGGCGGCGGCGCTGGTCTTTGGCGCATCGTCGGCGTTACAGATCAACATGCAGATTTTCCGCGCGGTCATTCCTCCGCAACTGGCATTCCTGCAACAATCGTACATCGTGGGGTTGGTTCCCTACATCCTCACCATGGTGATCCTGACCGGCATCATCGGAAAGACCACCCCGCCCGCCGCCGATGGCGTGCCGTATGAGAAATAGGAGAATGAGCCATGACTGACATCACCCCCATCATTCTCGAAGCCAAAGGCATTACCAAGAAATTCCCCGGCGTGCTGGCAAACGACAATGTCAATTTCGACCTGCACAAAGGCGAGATCCATGCTTTGCTCGGCGAAAACGGCGCGGGCAAATCGACCTTGATGAACGTTCTCTACGGGTTATACAAACCAGATTCTGGAACAGTGACCGTGGCTGGAAACCCAATGACGCTCAACTCGTCGCGCGATGCGATCCAACACGGCATCGGCATGGTGCACCAGCACTTCATGCTCATCCCGGTGTTCACCGTCACCGAAAATATCATGCTCGGAGCCGAAACCGACCATCGCGCCGCGCCGAACGAAATGCCGTTGGTGAAACTGGATCGCGCGGAGGTGGCGCAAAAAGTGAGAGACCTCTCGCATCAATACGGGCTTGAAGTTGATCCCGAGGCGGTTGTGGGGGACCTGCCTGTGGGCGTTCAACAGCGCGTCGAGATCGTCAAGGCGCTCTACCGTAAGGCAAACATCCTCATCCTCGACGAACCGACCGCCGTGTTAACCCCGCAAGAAGCGGATGATCTCTTCCGCATTATGCACGAGTTGACCGACAAGGGCGTATCGATCGTGTTCATCACCCATAAACTCAAAGAGGTATTGAAAGTTGCCGACCGCATCACCGTCATGCGCGCGGGGCGCGTGGTGGGAAGCGCCAACCCAAAAGAAAGCAATGAGCAACAACTTGCCTCGATGATGGTGGGGCGCGAAGTGATTCTCACCGTGCAAAAGAAACCCGCCGAACCCAAAGAGGACGTTCTCATCGTCAACAACCTGCGCGTCAAAGATGTGCGCGGGCTTGAAGCGGTGCGCGGCGTTTCGTTCAACGTTCGCGCCGGCGAAGTGTTGGGCTTGGCGGGCGTGCAAGGCAACGGGCAGACCGAACTGGCGGAGGCGCTGAGCGGTCTGCGCGCCAGTGAAGGAGGTCATTTCTCGATTGGCGGGCGCGAACTGACCGGGAAGCCGCCGCGCCAGATCACCGAGGCCGGTTTGGCAAATATTCCCGAAGACCGTCAACGGCATGGGCTGGTGCTTGGCTACACCATCGCAGATAACATGGCGCTCTGCGACTACTACCATGCGCCATTCTCAAAAGGGATCGTCATTCAGCAGAATCAAGTGGATGCGAATGCGCGAAAACTGATCGAAAATTACGATGTGCGCACGCCCTCCCCATATACTGCGGCTGGCAAACTGTCCGGCGGAAACCAACAAAAGGTGATTGTGGCGCGCGAACTCAGCCGCCCGGTAAAACTGGTGCTTGCGTCGCAACCCACGCGCGGCTTGGATGTGGGCTCGATCGAATACATCCACAAGCAGATCATTGCCATGCGCGATCGCGGTGTGGCGGTCCTGCTCGTTTCGGCAGAATTAGACGAGATCCTGTCGCTCTCGGATCGGATCGCGGTAATCTATCGCGGCGAGATCATCTCCACAGTGGATAGCAAAGACGCCTCGCGCGAACAGTTGGGCTTGTTGATGGCTGGGGTGCATGAACCAGCCTGACCCGTCGGTTTGACGCGCGTTTTTCATCCACAACCATCCCTCTTGAAAAATCGAGAGGGATGGTTTTTTAGGAACAAAGGGCAATTTTTCTCCGTCTGGACTGGTGTAGAATATCGAAAACTACCATCGAAGAAAGAGAATAGAGAATGAGAAATTTTCGCCGCCTTACCCTGATCGCAACGGTTGTGGTTCTTATCTTATCCGCCTGCAACCTGCCATCGAACAAGCCGCCCACTGAAGACCCCAATGCGGTTTCGACTAACGCCGCGCTCACGGTGCAAGCCCTGCTGAACCAGGCGACGCCGTTTAGCACGCCAACCCTGCCACCTCCTCCCGCGCCGACGAATACGATTGCCGCCCCGCCGACGCTTGCCATTCCCACCTCCACAACCGCCCCGATCTCCACATCCACCCAGACTTGCGATATGGCGCAATTCGTCAAAGATGTGACCGTGCCCGACGGGTCTAGTTTTAACGCGAACGATACCTTCACGAAAACATGGCGGCTGAGGAACGCGGGTTCCTGCGTGTGGAACGGATATGCGCTGGTCTTCGACAGCGGCGACGCGATGAGCGGTGTTTCACCGGTGGCGATCGGCGCTGTGAACCCGGGGCAGGAAGTGGATGTTTCGGTGAGCCTCAAAGCGCCCGCGTCCAACGGAACGTATCGCGGGTATTGGCGGATTCGCAATGCCAGCGGCGTGTTAATTCCCGTGCAGGGCGGCGCGCAACAAGGCAAATCGTTCTTTGTTGAGATTAAGGTGGGCGGGGGTAGTGGAGGTCCCTTCGCTGTCACCGGGGTCACGTTCTCGGTTTCCGGCTCGTGCGGCGGCTTTACCATTACGGCAAATATTACCGCCAATGGGCCGGGCAACGTAACGTATAAGTGGATGAGGAGCGATGGCGCTACCGACAATGCCGCGCATGCCCCGATCGTATTTGCCGCCGCGGGCACGCAATCGGTCAATACAACCTGGTCCGTGTCGGCGCCCGGGCAATCGTTCTGGATGGAAATTTACATCGACGCTCCAAATCATCAGCAGTTCGGGCGGGCAAACTTTAGTTGCCCATAAGCAGATAAATGAAAAGTGAGAACGCCCGGCGGAACTGGTCGGGCGTTTTTCATCACAGGTATAATCTTTTCGACACACCTCGTTTTAGAAAGGAAGTTTGCATGTTCCAAATTCGCACGCACAACATCTTGGCATGGGCGGTCAGTCTGTCTTTGTTCCTTACGGCTTGCGGCGCAAATTCGCAAAACGAAGCAGCCATCGCAACCGCAGTGGCGCAAACAGTGGAAGCGGGCGCGTCCTCCGCGCCATTGCCGGTGCTTCAAACAAACACGCCCGAGCCGAGCCTTCCCACCTTGCTACCCACGCTCACGCCGGGGTTTACCCCAACGGCAGAGTCGACTCTCTCCTCCGCGCCATCAGACCCGAACTGCATTCATGCCAACCTGGTCGGCGAATACCCGCCCGATGGCACGGTCTACAAACCGGACACAGATTTTACAAAGACCTGGACGATCAAAAACGAAGGCACTTGCACATGGGACTCCACCTATCGATTAATCTTCTGGAGCGGCGACGCGCTGGGCGGCGCCACGTACTATAACCTGCCGGAGATCGTCGCGCCCGGCGACGATATTCCGATCACGATCAATCTCAAAGCCCCCTCTGCCGAGGGAACCTATACCGGCTACTGGCGCTTACAGACCCCATGGAACGCCGTCTTTGGCGTGGGTCAGTACAGCCAGGCGTTTTATGCAAACATTGTGGTGGATAAACGCCCACAACGGGAGTATGGGATTGTGGACTTAGAATACCAAATTGTCCGCGAACCCGCCGAGGGTTGTCCCGTCAATGTGCTGTATACGGTATACGCCACGATCACCACGAGTGGACCATTGGATCTCAGTTATTACTGGGAGCAAAAAGACGGAAATGAAAGCGCGGTGAAAGAACTTTCCTTCGCCGCCGCAGGCTCGAAGACCGTCTCACGCAGCTGGATGGTCGGCAGGGGAGACAGCCCCAACGAACGCTGGATGCAGATCATCGTCTTGATGCCCGAGTACACAGAATTTCCAAAAGCGACGTGGCCCAATAACTGCCCATAAACGCTTCAAAATCGCCGGAGCCGAACCGCTTCGGCGATTTTCTTTGGGAACCCGGCGGAGGCAAATTGCGTTTATACATGTGACGATACCCTCGGAGGCATTATGATTTCCGCCCGCTTTACAAAATTTCTACTTTGGACGCTCGCTCTTTCCACCATTTTGGCTTGTGGACTCTTTTCTCCCGATCCCTCTCCCCAGCCTGCAGAAACGTTGAACGCCTTGTACACATCCGCCGCACAGACGTTGGACGCCCTCTCCACACAGGTGGCGTTTACCCCAACCCCTCAACCTACGGCAACAAGCACCTTGTTATTTGGCAATTCGAGCCCCACGCCACTCAACACATCGACCAACGCGCCGCCGGTCGCAACGCTGACAAGATGCGACGCCGCCGCCTTTGTCAGCGATGTGACGTATGCCGACGGCGCCGCGGTCGGACGCGGAAGCAACTTCACAAAAATCTGGCGGTTGAAAAACGTCGGCGCCTGCGCATGGACAACTTCGTACGCCATTGTGTACGTCAGCGGCGAAAAATTTGGCGCGCCAAACTCGGTTTCCATGCCGGGCAATGTGGGACCCGGCCAAACTGTGGATATCGCGCTCAACCTCGTCGCTCCAAGCCAGAACGGCAGATACCGGGGCTATTGGATTCTACGAAATGCGGCCGGGGTCTTATTTGGGATAGGCAACGCGGCGGATTCAAGTTTTTACGTGGATGTCAGCGTCAACGGATATACCCTGGGCGCGTATGATTTTGTTGCCAACTATTGCGATGCCGCCTGGAAAAGCGAAACAAAAAACCTGAATTGTCCGGGATCACAAGGCGACGACCGGGGATTCACCCGGGCGTTAACCTCCCCCAAAATGGAAGATGGAACCGCGCGCGGCGACGCCTTGCTCACCTACCCCAATAAATCTGGAAGCGGATCGATCACCGGTAAATTCCCGAGCTTCACTGTAAAAAAGGGCGACCGTTTCCAGGCGCTGATCGGCTGTCAATATCAAGCCACAGAGTGTAATGTCGTCTTCCGCTTGCAATACCAGATCGGGAACGGAGATGTGAAAACACTCGGGCAATGGCAGGAAGTGTACGAAGGACAATACAATTCCCTGAGCGTCGATCTGAGCGCCCTGGCCGGTGAAAAGGTCAAATTCATCCTAACCGTGCTTGCCAATGGAACATCGCACGATGATTTTGCCCTCTGGGTTGCCCCTCGCATCACACGCCAAAGCGCCGACCCTGCCACTGCCACAGTGACTATGACTCCCACCATCACACAAACACCCACCATCACATTGACCCCGACCGTTACTTCCACTCCGACTGTCACAGTCACAGCCACATCGACTTTAACCCCAACAACCACGCCTACTTCGACCGAAACGCCGACACCTACGCCATAAGCCCTCAAAACAATTGCGATATAATGATGCTGGAAGGCGCAAAAACAAACCATCCTTCCAGTATCATTGTTTTGAACCAGTCTCACGGAGGAACAAACATGCCTGCTCGACAACCCGCACGGCGGGTCATGCCAGTTGTTTTGATGATTACGCTCATTCTTGCAGGGTGTAATTTTGGCGCCACGCCCGCGCCTACTATGGATGTGAACGCCGCCATTACTTCCATTGCCGGCACAACCGTTGCGCAACTCGCTTTGCAATTCACCCAAACTGCGCTTGCCAATCCATCCCCGACCGTTCAGCCGACAAATACCCTTGAGCCATCCCCTACTACGGGTATCGTTACCGTCGAAGGCGCATCTCCAACGGTTGGAACGCCTCCCACCATTTCCTTCAATAGCACGCCCCTGCCCGGTTTCACAGCCCTGCCTTCCCCCACTCAAGCCGGGGCAACCGCCGCGCTGGGTGACGAATGCAGTAATAGCGCATTCGAGGGCGATGTGACCATCCCCGATGGCACGGTCCTTAAACCCGGTCAAGATTTCGTAAAGCAATGGGCGATCAAAAATACAGGCAACTGCGCCTGGGATGAAGGATTCACGCTCGTCTTCATTGGAGGCGACCGGTCAATCGACCCGTATGACTTCTCCTTCAAGAAACCGGAAGATTTTGTCAGCCCGGGCGAATCGATCAACATCGGCATCCGGTTGACTGCGCCGCTTACCCCAGGGGATTATCAAGGGCATTGGCGACTGCGCAACGACAGAGGCTACTACTTTGGAACGATTCTTTCCGTCTACTTTACGGTAAAGAAATGACCCTGAAATGATTTCGATACGAGGCGCTATGAAACGTAAAATAGTTTTTATCTCTCTGCTGGTTATCGTTCTCCTCGCCGCGTGCGGCGGGCAAGCCACCCCCTCCGAACCGACGCCGGATGTTGCCGCCGTGCGGACTTCCGCCGCCAGCACGGTTGTCTCTCAATTCACCCTAACCGCGGCAGTCTTTACACCAACGGTCTCTGCCCCGGCGACCGAACCCCCGGTCGTGGAAGATGCCGCCACTGCCACACCAGAAACCGTCGCGCAAGAAACGTCGGCATCCACACCCGGCACACAGATCCCGTGCGACCTGCTCAACTACGACCCAGTCACCGTGGATGTGAATGTGCCGGATAACACGATCATGGCGCCGGGACAGGAGTTTATCAAAACCTGGCGCGTGAAAAACACCGGCTCATGCCCATGGGGCGCGGGATATGTGCTCGCTTACGCCGGCTACGATGACGACATGGACGGGCAGTTCATTGCCCTCACCGAAGTTGTGCAAGCGGGGCAGGAAGTGGAAGTCTCCGTCCAGTTCAAGGCTCCTGCGCAGGCTGGCATTTACGTCAGCGCGTGGTCGATGCGAAACGCGGCGGGCGTCTTCTTCCCGGAAAGAATCTTCGTCAAGGTTATCGTGCAATAAATATTGTGTCCGGCTTGAAACAACGCATCAAAGACAAAGCGCGCCAGCTGGGGTTTTCCCTGGCTGGCGTGACTCTCCCTGACCCACCCCCTCATTACTCCACATTTGAACACTGGCTCGCGCAAGGGCTTCATGGCAGTATGAATTACCTCGCCACTGAAAAAGCCCGCGCCCGCCGTGCCGACCCGCGCGAAATTCTTCCCGAATGTAAATCCATTTTAGTTCTGGCTACTGCATACCCCTCTCCCTCAGGGAGAGGGCAGGGTGAGGGTGAAATCCAGGTTGCCACCTACGCCCGCGGCGAAGACTATCACAACATCCTCCCCGCTCGAATGGCGGAACTTGTTCGCTTCATCGAGGAGCAGGTTGCCCGTCCGATCAAGAACCGCTATTACACAGACACGGGTCCCATCCTCGAACGCGACCTCGCCCAACGCGCCGGCATCGGCTGGATCGGAAAGAACTCCTGCCTCATCAATCCAAAACAAGGCTCATATTTTTTCATCTCCGAAATTTTCCTCGACCTCGAACTCGAACCCGACGCGCCCTTCGTCACCGACCATTGCGGCACGTGCACGCGTTGCATCACCGCCTGTCCCACCGATTGCATTTTGCCAAACCGCACCCTCGACGCGACGCGCTGTATCTCCTATCTCACCATCGAACTCAAAGACGACATCCCCGTTGAACTGCGCGAAAAAATCGGCAATTGGGTTTTTGGATGCGACATCTGCCAGATGGTCTGCCCATGGAATCGATTCGCGCCGGAAGGTGATTCCGCTTTTTCAGATGACGAGCCGCTTCCCTCCCCGACGGGCGAACTGACTCTCACTCCCCAAGCCTTTAATCAACGCTTCAAGCGGACTCCCGTCTCCCGCGCCAAGCGACGCGGCTACCTGCGAAACATCGCCGTCGCCCTCGGCAACACCGGAGACATGCACGCGCTCCCTGTCCTACAAAACTCCCTCAACGACGACGAACCCATGATCCGCAACCACGCGCAATGGGCGATAGAGCAGATCAACAAGAGAGCAAATGGGCAAATGAGCAAATGAGCAAGTGAGCAAGTGAGCAAATGAGCAAGTGAGCAAAGTCTCTAATCTCTAGTCTCCGATCTCTAGCCCCCCAATTCTCTAGTTCTCCCAATTCTCTTTTCCTCTCTCATCCACTATGGCATCCCCCCTCCTCCTCGCCACCAACAACAAAGACAAGATCATCGAACTACAAGATCTGCTCAAGGACTTGAACCTTCAACTCCTCACGCCAGCGGACATTAACCTCGAACTCGACGTCATCGAAGATGGATTGACTTATGCCGAGAACGCAGCAAAGAAAGCCACCGCCTTCGCCCAAGCCAGCGGACTCATTTCCCTCGCCGACGATTCAGGCTTGGAAGTGGACGCGCTCAACGGCGAGCCAGGCTTATACTCCGCGCGTTACGGTTCGGTAGACGGTAAAAAACTTTCCGATGGCGAACGAAGAAAATACTTGTTGAGCAAACTGCAAAACCATCCCCGCCCATGGACCGCGCGCTTCAAAGCCACGATTGCAATCGCAGACACCAGTCACCAATTACAACTTACCGAGGGTGTCTGCGAAGGCGAGATCATCCCCGAAGAACGCGGCACAGGCGGATTTGGATATGACCCGATCTTTCTTTTTCCAGAGTTGGGTAAAACCATGTCAGAACTTGGCATGGAAGAAAAAAACCGCCTCAGCCATCGGGCAAAGGCGGCGATCAAAGCCAAAGAGATTTTGAAATTCTTATTCCATGAGTGACCGGGGGACTCACGATTGCGCGTATCACTCCCCCACCGTGATCAAATCCTTGATGCGTTCATACGTGCCGGGACCAATCCCCGATACGTTCATGAGGTCTTCCGTCGTTTGAAACGGACCGTTCTCCTCACGGTAATCGATGATCTTCTGCGCGGTGGTCGGACCGATGCCGGGAAGCGTCTCCAACTCGGCTTGCGAGGCAGTGTTGATGTCGATCAATTCTGTGGAAGCCGCCGACGCTGTCGGAGCCGAGACCGGCTCCACCACCAGCGAAGAACCCTCCACAAAGGGAATATCCAACTTCTCACCGTCTTCAAGAAGTCTCGCAAGATTGATGCCTGTTTTATCGGCATCTGCCAAAAAACCGCCCGCGGCAGAAATGGCATCCTGCGCGCGCGCGCCCTGTGGCAGGGCGTACACGCCCGGTCGCGGCACCGCGCCAGTGATGTGAACCACAATAGGCGCGTCTGTGGGCGCGGGGCGCAGAGTCACCGCCTGCCCGCTTGGGTTGCGCGCCACCACCCACACCACCACAGCAATAAACAAGCCAAATAATACGCCCGAAGTCATATACAGGATTGATTTGATCGTTTGCATCGCAGATATTTTACTGTAACTTCATCACCAGCAGGAATTCGCCTTCCCGCGTGAAATTCAACATCACATTTGCCACCTTGCTCAAACGCTGAAAATAACGGGGCATGTTTTTATACTCAAGACTGACAAACCCGAATTTTTCATACAGCAGACCCATCGTCGATACACAAGTCAGATACAACGGGCGCGGACCTTCCTTCAGAAAATGTTCGATGATGGCGCGCGCGATTCCCTCGCCGCGATGCGCCGGCGCAACCGCAATGGACGACAATTCCAGGATGTCCGCGCCATGCGGTTTCAACTGTCCCGTGCCAATGACGCGCTCGTCCGCATCCACAGCGACGATAAACCGCTTCCAATCCAAGCCCATCGGGTTGATGCCCACCAGGCGAATCAGCTCCTTGATCTGGCGGGATTCCGATTCGCGCGCGGGGCGGAGAGTGAATGTAGTCATGCAGTTGCGTAGTCCGTTAGTCAGGATAGCCCTGCCGCGACGATGATAATGAACGTCGCGATGAACCAATGGATCAAGAACGGATACAGAAACGATTTTGTCCTCCACGCCACCCAACCGAAAGCGAATCCGCCGAAGATCGTCGAGAGCGTTTCCACTTCGGGTTTGCCGTTGTGCATCAACGCAAACGGGACGGCTTGCACCCAAAGCGCTTCGGGTCCGAATTTGCGGACGTAGCCGAACAGGATCCAGCCGCGGAAGATGAACTCCCAGCCGATCAGGTCGAGGAAGGTTGACCACGGGAGTCCGTTCACGTAGGGCTGATAATACTTCTGCATGGACGCATTGTCCTTGCCGAGGAAATAGATCACTGGAGCCATGACGATTATTCCTATGATCGTGATGATAAGCCCTGCTTTCCAATCGCCAAGTCCAAAACCATATTCTTTCGGGTTTTCGCGGAAAAGAACAAGAATAACTAGAAGAGGAACAACAAGATACAAAACGACGCGAAACGAATATCCGAAATTCTCAAAGAGAAGTTTGCGATGATAATAATCCACCATGAATAGTAACGTGGATACGATTGTGATCGTAACGATCTTCCAATCAAATTTGAGGCGTTCGCCGAGGAGGTAGGTCATGGTTATCAGTGAGCAGTGATCAGTGATCAGTTATCAGTTATCAGTGATCAGTAGGGGAAGTAGGATTGGTTTCCGCTGGGACCGAGGAGTTGCGCAATTTTATCCCAGTCGCGGACGAGTTCGAGTCCCCAGTTGGTTACGAGGAGAATTACAGAGAGAATTGAGAGGATTAGGAGAATTTTCCCGGCGTGTGATTCTTGCCAGCGGAGGGATAACGCCTTGAAGCCATTCACCCAAAACCATGCGGCAAGGATGGCGAGGTATGGCACGAGCGCGAGGTGGAAACGGTCTTCTGCGAGGATGAACACGTGAGGGATGGTGTAACAAAACAGCAAAAGAGCCAATAAGCAAGTTTGCGGATTCCAGCGGAGGAGAGATAGTCCCAGCGCGGCAGTGGGGGAAATGATGACAAACGGCAAAAGCAGAATGGCGGAAATCGTTAGCAAAAGCGGAAGAGGGATAAAGCCGAGCAGATCGTTGCCGTAAAAATACATCAGCACCCGCTTTTCCAACCCAAAGAAGAAGCCGAGGCGGTTGATCGCCAGCGGAACGAATCGTTCAGGTTGCGCTTTGATAAATTCAATTGCTTTCTCTGTCCCAATTTTGTCACGCTCTGCATCGTCGAGAATGGGAAGTAGATCCAGCGAGGGACCGAACACGAAGGAGCCGTTTCCCTGTGGATGATAGCCGAGGTACAAGTTGTAGCCCATCGAAGTTTCGATACCCGTGAGTTTGCCGTGTAAGAGGGAATTACGAATGATCCACGGAGCAACGACAAGGACAAAAGCGAGGATGGAGAGAATTGTCCGCTTGCCGTGCAGATAAAAGAGAAGGCAGAATGCGGCGAGGGCAAATACGAGAATGACTGAGCGCGTGAGGGCGGTGAGGGCGAGGAAGATTCCAGAGAGTAAAAAGTTTGAAGTTGTTGGTTTTTCGATTGAAGAAAGAAGAAAGAGGAAAGAGGCGAGAAGGAGCACGAAGAATGGATTTTCGGTGCCGAGACCGAGAGGATAGACGAGAAGCATGGGATACGCGGCGATAATCCATGCAGGGGTACGAGAACCACTTTCTTTCCACTTTCCACTTTCTATTTCGGTGGATGAGGGAAAGTGGAAAGTGAAGAATTTCTTCGCCACCCAATACGTGAGCGGCGCAAGCGGCGCTCCCAAAAAGATTGCTTGCGCCAGACGCGCGGCAAAGAAGCGGGAGAAATCTATCCCGTTGAAAAAATAGACGATGGCGAGAAAGATGGGATAGAGCGGCGCGCGGAAGGAGGTGCGAATGCCGAGGCGTGGATCATACTCCCTAGCGCTAGACAGGTCGAAGTCCACGAAAGAGGCGAGTTGCTTTAAGTCCGATTCGGCATACCAGCGGAATCCATGCCCCTGCGCGAGACTGCGCGCGAGCATGTCGTATTGAAACATGTCGTCGAGACCGATGCCCAATCCGCGCGAGGCGAGGATGGGAATCAATCGGAGGACAAGACCGACGAGATAAATTTTGAAGGCGAAAGATTTAAACATAAAACGGATTGCACCATTGTACCGTGCAATCCGTTTGTCTTATGCAGGGACGGGCAATGCGGCTTTGAGCTTTTCAATGCGCCGCGCGAGATACGGCATGTAATAACCGTCATATTTTTCCCACAGGTCGGGTCGCGTCCAATCGGAGCCTTTGACCTGACCTCGGCAGTTGGAAGTGCCGCAATGACATTCAAACTCGTCGTAGATCGAACCGTCGCACATAGCGTAATCGAAGTTGATCTCCTCCCCCGCTTTAATGTCGCGCATCGCCACCACGCCGACCTGTCCTGTAAAACCCGCGTTGGGTTCGCAGGAATGATTGAAACAATCAGAAGGCTCCAACGGATCGGGGGTGATCAAATAATAATCATCTTCGATCTGAAGCACGCGCTGTGTGAAGTGCGGCATGTTGGGGTCGAGTTCGTCTCTAGCCGCAATCTGCCCTCCAAACAGCGCGAGCAGTTCGCCTTTCTTGATCGGCTCGCGGGCAAACACGCCGCATCCGCCTTTCTCTTCGAACGCGCCCGAACTACATTTCGGATTCAAATGGGATGTAAATTGACCGGTCATTCTTTCCTTTCGTTTTTTGAGGAGGGCATTTCGCCCAAAAAGATACTTTGGCAATGTATGCCAAAGGTGAAACCATTTTCAATATGTCACCCTGAGCGTTAGCGAAGGGTCTCTTCGACTTGAGGAAGATTCTTCGCCGCAAAGGGCAAGAGCGCGGCTCGGAATGACATAGCAGAGAATCAAAAACAGCCAAAACAACAGCTCTTAACCACTGTGTTGACTGCATAGACCTTAAGCAGTCCCGCCGCCTCACCAAGTATCAGTTGGAGGGCGGCGGAAGCCAGATTTTATTCGTGGCGTAATTTAGATGAAGGGCACAAGCATTTGCTCATTCACACTCGTGCGAGTCGTTAGAATATCAACGCTCCTTTATAGAATAATGATCGCAATTGTAATGGGGTTTGACGTGCTGTCAATATTTTTGAGGGAGGAATTTTGCTGGATTTTCTCTCCCGCACATTCTTCTTTTTTACCGCGAAGGCGCGAAGGACGCTAAGTTTTTGAAAGTTTTCTTCGCGCTTCACATCTTTCATTTGTGCGGTGACATCGCTGGATTCAAAACCGCTTCGCGCCGACGGGATGCCTGATTCGCCCGCGTTTATTTCGTCTCACCTTCGGTATCTCCGCTCCTCGAAGTGATTCGTTCCGCGAGGATAATAGGAATCAACGTGATGAGGAATGTCAACATAGCGACCACGTTCGTCACCGGTCGGTTGCGCGGACGCGCCAACTGCGTGAATATCCAGATCGGAAGCGTTTCCTGCTGACCCGCAGTGAATGTGGTCACGATGATCTCATCGAATGAAAGCGCGAACGACAACATCCCGCCCGCGAGTAAAGCGGTTGCGATGTTGGGTAACACAACGTATCGAAAAGTCTGCCACGAGTCGGCGCCGAGGTCCATCGAGGCTTCGATCATCGAATTCCCCGTGCGGCGGAAACGCGCAATCACATTGTTGTACACGGTCACGATGCAAAACGTGGCATGACCGATCACGATCGTCCAAAATGAAAACGGCAAGCCCACCGCCCCAATGGATGTGCGCAACGCAATGCCTGTCGCAATACCGGGCAATGCAATCGGAAGCACAAGCAAAAGCGAGACGGCGTTCTTGCCGAAAAATTCCGTGCGATAGACTGCCGCCGCCGCAAGCGTGCCTAACACAATCGCGATGGCGGTTGAGATCAACGCAACGCCCACCGAGAGAAGCATCGCTTCCCACATATCGTTTCGTTGGAATGCGACCTCCAGCCAGCGCGTGGTCAGACCCGGCGGCGGGAACGAATAGGTCGACTCATCGGTGGTGAACGCGTACAGGAAGATGATCCACACCGGGAAATGAAGGAACAACAATGCCGCCCACGCCGAAATGGACAACAAAAATGGCGCGCGCTTTCGGTTGGATGATGAGCTAGAGCGCATCGAAGGCCCCCAATCTCCGCGCGATCAAAAGATACACGATCATGATCGCGATCGGTCCCATCATGAATGCGGCGGCGAGCGGAATATTCCCAGCCGTGCCTTGATGCGAATAGACCGCCATGCCGATGACCACCTTTGAATTCCCAAGCACTTGCGGAACAATATAATCGCCGAGCGTCAACGAAAATGTGAAGATCGAGCCAGCCACCACGCCGGGGAACGCCAGTGGCAGAATCACATTGCGGAACGTTTGCAGCGGTTTCGCGCCCAAGTCGCTGGAGGCGTCTTCGAGCGACCGAGGCACGCGTTCGAGCGCGGTTTGAATCGGCAGGATCATATACGGAAGCCAGATATACACAAACGTGATGAACATGCCAAGCATGGATAACCCAAGCGAGGGTCCGCCGATGGATTCGGAACTGAGCGCCCAGTCGAGGAGTCCCTGCAACCCCATGTGACTCACGAACCAACTGATGATTCCCTCTTTGGCGAGGATCAACCTCCACGCATAGACGCGGACGAGATAACTCGACCAGAGCGGGACCAGCACGGCAAGGTACATGAAAGATTTCATGCGCGGCGAGGCGAACTTCGCCATGTAATAACTCAGCGGAAACGCGATCAACGCGTCAACCAACGTCACCGATAACGCCATCAGCAAAGTGCGGTTGATGATCAGCAGATTGGAGCGCCTGAACAACGTGGCATAGGTAGACAGCGTGAACGAATGGATCACCTTCCCGCTGAAATCGTCCAAATAAAAGAAACTATTCAAGAGCAGACCGAACAACGATCCCAAATACACGACCACCATGTACAACATGGGCGGACCAAGCAACAATGCGAGGATGAGTTTCGGTCGGTAATACAGATAAGTGGAAAATCGGCGCATCATGTCAATTGCCCAGCGGGCGGATGTGTTCACGCTTCCAAACCAGCCGCGCCGACGCGCCCTTCACTTTGAGCGCGTCCATCGAAGTGGTCTTGAGATTTTGCGCCACCACCACCAAGTCTCCGCCGTCGTTCAACTCCACCAGATAGCGCGTGTATAAACCCAGATACACCACATCGCGCACAACGCCGTCGGCTGAATAGGTGTCGGGTTCGGGAGTCTCGCTTGGTGACAGCAGATGAATCTTCTCCGGGCGGATGGAAAACTTTTGCGTTGACCCGGTGATGCGTTTTGCAAGTTCGCCCGCCACGATGTTTGACACGCCGACAAATCCTGCCACGAACGGCGAGGCGGGGTGTTCATAAATTTCCGAGGGCGTCCCGATCTGTTCGACCTTCCCCAAGTTGAAGACCGCGATGCGATCGCTCATGGTCAACGCTTCCTCTTGATCGTGAGTGACGAAGACAAATGTGATCCCCACGCGCTGTTGAATCGATTTCAACTCCACTTGCATTTGCTGGCGCAGTTTGAGGTCGAGCGCGCCGAGCGGCTCGTCGAGCAGAAGGACCTTGGGGCGGTTGATCAAGGCTCGCGCGAGAGCGACGCGTTGCCGCTGTCCCCCGGAAAGTTGCGAGGGTTTGCGTCGCCCAAAGCCGGCGAGTTGCACCAAGTCCAGCATATCATTCACTTGCTTGATGCGCTCGGCTTTCGGAACTTTCTTGATCATCAGCCCATACGCGATATTGTCCTCGATGGTCATGTGAGGGAACAAGGCGTAATCTTGAAAGACCGTGTTCACGGGGCGGTCATACGGCGGCAGGACAGAAACATCCTCGCCATAGACTTGGATCGCGCCAGAATCGGGACGCTCGAAGCCCGCGATCAGCCGCAGGCACGTGGTCTTGCCGGAGCCGGAGGGACCGAGCATCGAAAAGAATTCCCCATCTCGAATCTCCATCGAAACGTTGTCCACTGCGTGAACTTCGTTAAAGTAACGCGACACATTGGAAAAAATAATTGCGGAGGGTTTATCCATGAAATTTCGTTGCTCAAAAAATTTCAACCGCGTTGAGTCTTGCGACTCAACGCGGTTGTGTTTATCTGGAACAGTTATTGTCCCTTGATCTCATTGTAGGCTTCGACCCACTTGCTGTACGGAACGCATTTCCCGTCCCCGCAGGTTGGCGTCTTCCAGAATTGGATCTTATCGAAGTTGTCGAAACCGTTCGTTGCGCAACCGGTATCGGTCAGCAATTCGCTTGCCGAGCAAGCGGCAGGGACTGCCGGTACCGACCCGAACCACGCCGCCACATCGCCTTGCACTTTGGGGTCGAGCGAATGTTCCATCCACATGTACGCGCAATTCGGATGTGGAGCGTTGACATGCATCATGGTCGTATCCGCCCAGCCCGTCGCGCCTTCGGAGGGGA
>WBZY01000262.1_pt1 | contig 43276 bp, 39 predicted proteins | sample 5204191 | NCBI WGS metagenome assembly WBZY01 (sample SAMN12344363, study PRJNA552823) | activated sludge metagenome | biome: Activated sludge suspended growth; feature: Anammox Sidestream; material: Wastewater; isolation source: activated sludge from anammox sidestream of wastewater treatment...
CTTGTACGAAATCAATCCCGTTGTCATCCAATTGGCGGAGGGGCAGGGCGGATATTTCTCTTTCGTCCGCGACAGCGCGGCGGATGTGACGATGGTCCCTGGCGACGCGCGCATTTCGCTTGAACGGGAACTCGCGGAGGGAAATCCGCAAAAATTTGACGTGCTCGCGCTGGACACGTTTAGCAGCGACTCGATCCCCGTTCATTTGGTGACGAAAGAAGCGATGGAGTTGTATCTTGCCCATCTTGCCCCCGACGGCATCATCGCCGCGCATATCACGAATTTGCATTTGGATCTGCAACCCGTATTCTGGCGGCTGGCGCAGGAATTCGGTTTGAGTATCGTGCGCGTCAACTATCTCGGCGACTCGAACGGCGGCTATGAATCGCATTGGATATTGCTCGCCCGCGACCCCGCATTGCTAAATTTCCCCGCCTCGCAAGCGCACGTCATTGACCTGAGCGGTTATTCGACTGATATTCGATTATGGACAGACGATTACAGTAACTTGTTTCAGATTTTGAAGTGAAGTATCCTACACCGCCACGCCCATCACAGCAACATAGTGCGCCGCTGCGGCAAGCAAAACAAAGATGTGCCACATCTCGTGGAAGCCGAATACGCCTGGTTTGAAATTGAAAATTTTGGTGATGTACACGACCGCGCCTAGCGTGTATATTACGCCGCCTGCGATTAACCACCCGACGACCCAGTTTGGCAACGCGTCGAACATTTGCCCAGCCGCGGCGAGTGACAGCCAGCCCATGACGAGATAAATGCCCGCGTTCAGCCAGCGCGGCGCACGGATGTAAAACACTTTCACGAGGATGCCGACCGCCGCCAGCGACCAGATGACGGTCAACATGCCCCACTTCCAAAAGCCTTCGAAGGCGTTCACGCAAAACGGCGTGTACGTCCCTGCGATGAGCAAGTAAATGGCGGCGTGATCCACCTTGCGGAAAATTTCCAGCGCGCGCTCTTTCACGCGCACCATGTGATACGTGGCGCTCGCTGAAAACATGGCGATCAGGCTCACGCCATAAATTGCAAGCGATGCGATCTTCGCGGGCGTGTCCCAGCCGACGATTAACAGCGCAATCAATCCTGCCAGTGCGAGCGCTGCGCCTCCCCAGTGCGTGAGGCTGTTTACAGGTTCTCGAAAATATTTACTCACAGTTATTTCCTTTTACTAAAGTCCAATACGAGCGGCTTGCTTCTATTCAATGCCATACCGATCAACGAAACGAACACGCCCCAGAATAACCAGACCAGCAGGTTTGCATATTCCAAATGATAGTTCAGGCTTACCTTTGCCAAACGCGGGACGCTTGAAAAATAATGCACATCCACTGCGTTTCCGCTTTTGCCCGAATTGTTGTTCAAGTTGGCGATGCGGTGCATCTCGTAGATGAAGTCATTTTGAAGCGCGGGGATGTATGAAATCGTCTTGCCGTCTTTCGTCGTGAAACTGATTTCGGCGGTGAAGCAAGTGCGCCCACCAGTGCAATCCGCAATATTCTCCATTGTGCCAGCGGTTTTCTCGCCAGCGACATCGAGATACAGGCTTCCCAACGTCGCGATGCAAGTAACCAGCAGGAGCGCCGCGCCGAGAATCGAAACAATGATCGTCCAACGAACGGGTCTTTTTGAAACGGTTTGGTCCGCCATTTATTTTGTTTCCTTTTCTGCGATCAAGATGATCAACCGACTCGACTTCAACTCGACAACGTTGATCGTGGTGTGAAAGCCTGCATCGTCAAACGGCTTTCTGATTTTCTCTTGGAAGATTTCCACCGATTCGGCTGGACTCTCGCCTGTGACCTTGTACAACCATTCAAGGATTCGGCTCTTCGGCATCGCTACAGGCAGGACGATCAGCCTGCCTCTAACCCTGAGGCATCTTCGCGCCTCTGCCAACGTGCGCGGGTCGAAGATGTATTCCGACGGGAAAGTAGAGACGATGGAGTCGAACGCTTCATTCGGGAAGGGGAGTTGTTGCGCCAGCCCACGCGTGAGACGCGCGGCGCCGTTCGTATTGCGCCTCGCGAGGCGTCCCATCTGAGGCGACTCGTCGATTCCTAGGGCGGACCAGCCGTCCCTGCGAAAGAAGCGTTGCAGGTGTCCAGGTCCGTGACCGAGTTCGAGAATCCGAGTCCCATGAATGAGGGGAAGAATCTCCTGAATCCACTCCTTCCAGTGATTGAACGAAACCGCCGCGGCGACGAGGTCGTAGGTGAAAGCAAACTGATGATAGAGAAGTTTGAAAAAAAGAGTCAGAAATGCTTTCATAAAAAAACAAGGGTCTGGCATGAGCCAAACCCTTGCCTTGTGAAGCTTTGCTTTAGGCGGCTGCTTCTTCTTCCGATTTCTTTCCTTTGCGAAGCGATTCCACAGCGCTCTTGCCGCGCTCACGGGCATCGTCGTACATCGCTTTGCCGCGTTCTTTGGCGGTGTTGTACATTTCTCCGCCGCGTTCACGAACTTGGCGGGCAAGCTCGTCGGCGCGGGCGCGGGCTTCGGCGGCGGTGGCTTCGGCGCGGGCTAAAGCCTCTTCGGCGGTGGTTTGGGCGCGGTCGCGCAGTTCAATGGACTTATCCTTGATCAGCGCGCGGGTTTCTTCGCCGGATTGCGGCGCGAAGAGCAGGGCAACGACTGCGCCGGTGAGCCCACCGACGATGAAGCCTACGAGAAAGGCTCCGAATTCATCACGATCAGACATGGTAACCTCCTTGGGGTTAGCGATTGGTTTGAAATTTTCACAGAGGATGTCATTCTGGGCGAAGCGAAGAATCTCTACGGTTTTTGCAGAGACCCTTCGGTCGCGAAGAATGCTCCCTCAGGGTGACACAATGATTATTTTTTCTTGAGTCCCATCAATTCTAACATACGGTGCAAGCCTGCCAAATAGCCGTTCAGTTGGACGACTGGTTCGACGACATTCTCGCCGAGGAACTCCGCCGTGCCGCGCAGGTTGTTGACCGTGTCGCTGGTGGCTTTGAGGATGGGACGCACCTCGTTTTGGAGCAGGTTGATCAGGCTGGCGAGTTGCACGATCAACACGATTAACGCCACGCCGATGACCAACGACTCGAGCGCGACAACGATGATGAACACGTCGCGGATTCTGTCGGTGGGCGTGGCAGGCTGAAGTAGGAAAAAGATCGCCACGCCGAGCAGAATCAGCAAGGTGACCGCGCCGACAATGACCCAGATCATCAGGCGCTTCATCTGCTTCTCCTGTTCGATCTGTTCAGGAGTCTTCGGCGTGTACTCGGGAGATGTTGGTGTTGTCGTCATAATTCGATTATAGCATTATTGTTTGCGGACATTTGTCATTACATCCCGAGGAGTTTCATCTCGTGGCGGACAGTTTCCGTCCAGCCCTCGCGGATGGAGCGAGGGGCGAAACCAAGATCGCGACGGGCTTTGCCGTCGTCCGAGAGGTAGGATAGACCTGCTATGGTCACCAATCCCTCCGATGTGAATGTGTCTGGGAGCCATCGGTCAAAAGGGCGTGACAATTTCGACATAAATAATAGCAGCTCATCAGGAAGGATCATTGACATCTTGGCACCAGAGATTTCCGCAGCCATTCTATACATATCAACTACAGCGCTTTTTTCACCGGAAATTATGTAGGCTTCGCCCGCGCGTCCCTTTTCCATCATGACGATGTGCGCACGAGCGCAATCTTCGACGCGCGTCCATTGCATCACTGATTTTGCGGGAATCGCTGGAAGTTTCCCTTTGAGAAAATCGATCAGGCTTGAGCGGACAGCGCTGGTGTCGTTCGGACCGTAAATCATTCCCGGCATGGCGATGACCAACGGCAGTCCATCTTGGATAAATTTTTCAGCGATTCGATGGGCTTCACCCTTTGTTCTTTCGTAGGTTGTGCGGTATGCGCCTGAAAAGCGATATGTTTCGTCAACGGTCTTGCCTTGCGTGTTGGAATTGACCGCGCAAGTGCTTGTATAAACTCCCTTGGGAATTTTCAATTCCTGCATTAACTCAAGAACATTGGTCGTGCCTTTCACATTGACCGCGTATGCTTCGCCTTTGGTCCGCTCGACGAGTTTGTACCAGCCCGCCACATGGAAGACGCCATCCACGCCCGTCATTCCCTCGCGCATGGATTCCTTCTCGGTCACATCGCCCTTGTACAGTTTGACGCCGAGTTCATCCATCCACTTCGCCTTTTGCGGGTCGCGCACAACGGCGCGTACTTCATGTCCTGCCTTGACGAGTTGCCGAACGATCTCGCCGCCGACGAATCCCGTCGCTCCTGTGATGAAATATTTCATGTGACAGTGTCCTTGTTGCAGAATTGTAACCTGCATCTAATGCCGCCAACCTTGACAATGACGGCGGCGTCCGCTATTATAGCACAAACCGACCGTTCGGTAGGGAACTGATATGACGAGAGACGAACTCATCGAAACCGCCGCGCAGGTCTTTCGACAGAAAGGCTATCATGGCGCGTCCATGGAAGATGTGGCAGTCGCCGTGAATTTACGCAAGGCGACGCTGTATCATCATTTCTCGTCTAAGCAGGAAATTCTGCTCGAAATTCTTGACCGTGCCCTGCAATTGCTCCTCGAAAAAATTTCCGCCATCACCGAACAGGAAATTTCCGCCGACAAGAAACTGCGGTTGATGATCCGCCAATATCTGCAAATCCTTGCAGAGAACGTGGACCTCGCCGCAGTTTTACTTTTTGAACACCGCGCCCTCGAACGCAGGCAGCATGCCCGTCACATCCCCAACCGCGACAAATTCGAATCGTTGTGGAAAGAAACCCTCGCTGAGGGTGTGCGGAAAAAAGTTTTCAAATGCGACGACCCGTCCATGGCGGTGCGCGCGTTGCTTGGGCAAATGAATTGGACGATCACCTGGTACTCGCCCGAAGGCGAAAAATCTATCGAAGAGATCGCCGACGATTATTCCAATTTGTTGCTGAACGGATTGCTCAAATGAAAGCGACATACGCCTTGTTTGAGTCCGCGAGCGGAGCGCAGGTTCATCGCCTCCCTCTGCAAGCCTTTCCAAACTTTTGGGCGTATGCGTATCTTGTCGCGACAAACGAAAAACTGATTTTGATCGACGCTGGCTCGGGAACCGATTCGTCGCACGAAGATTTGCTCAACGGATTGCAACAGGCGGGATATCAGCCCTCTGATTTAACTCACATCCTCCTCACGCACGCTCACATTGATCATTTCGGCGGACTGACCCAACTCAAGCCCCTCGCCTCCGCAAAAATTGGATGTCACGAACTGGACGCGCCAACCGTGTCGGATCATGACGCGCGGCTAGCCTTCATCTCTCACCGACTCGCTTCTTTCCTGACTGATAGCGGACTCGCCAGCGACGAGGCGGATTCACTCCTCAGCATTTACCGTTTCACGAAGGCGTTGTATCAATCCGTCCCTGTTGACTTCACCTACAACGAAATCGGCGCTCGGATCCCTGAACTGGATGTGATTCATCTGCCAGGACATTGCCCTGGTCACGTGGCGATTCGCTTGGACGATATTATCTTCTGCGGAGATATGGTCGTAGCAGGCGTCACTCCGCACCTCGCGCCCGAATCCATCGCTCCCTTCAGCGGACTCAACCACTACCTCGAATCGCTCGAGAAGTTCCACGCGTGGGCGAAAGATGCTCGCTTGATTCTCAATGGTCACGATGATGTAATCACCGACTTGCCAGCGCAAATCGAAGCGACACACAAAAACATTCTCCGCCGCATGAGCAAAGCGGTTGAAGCTCTTAACGAGCCGCGCACGATTGCCGAAGTGTGCAACTACGTGTACGAAAACCCCGCAGGATATACCCAACTCCTTGCAATTGAAAAGACTGGCGCATACATTGAATATCTGTACGAACGCGGGATGATCGAAATTGTCAATCCCAATGAAGTGGAGCAAGGGATGCCTGCGAAGTATCACTGTTTGAGAGACGATCTGGTGATGCTGTTGGAAAAAGATTTACGTTTACTAGGAGAAACGGAGACAGGTAGACACGTTCCTTGTTTACTTGTCTACTCGTTCCCCTGTTTACTTCCAAGGAGAAACCATGTACTCATTCGACCCGACTGAAGAACAGCAAATGCTCATCGACGCGGTGAAGAAATACGCGGATAACGATCTGCGTCCCGCCGCGCATGAGGCGGAGGAAAGCCGCGAGATGCCGAAGAAACTCGTCAGCAAAGGCTGGGAGCTTGGATTGCTTCAAGCGTCCATTCCCGAAGCGTATGGCGGATTCGGCGAGCGGAGCGCCGTCACAGGCGCGCTTGCAATCGAAGAGATGGCGTTCGGCGATCTGGCTGGTACGTTAGCGGTGATGACTCCGAGTTTGTTTGCGACTCCGATTTTGCTGGCGGGGAGCGAGGAGCAGAAGAAGGAATATCTGCCGAAAGTGGTCGGCGGCGATTGGCGTCCATATACTGCCGCGTTGATCGAGTATGCGCTTGATTTTGATCCGAACGATTTGAAAACCACTGCAACGCGCAAAGGCGATGAATACATCCTCAACGGCGAGAAGGCATTCGTCCCGTTTGCGAAGGGGGCGGAGTCGCTTCTGGTGTACGCGAATCTCGACGGGCAGAGTCAAGCTTTCATCGTCGGGAAAGAAGCGGCGGGGTTGTCCATCGGCGAGGAGCGCGAGAAGTTGATGAGTCTCAATGCGTTGCCGATGTATCGAGTCAAATTGGAGAACGTCAAAGTCCCCGTTGCGAATCGACTCGGCGGCGAAGCGGGTCATGATTTTGATGTCCTACTTGCTTCGATGCGAATCGCAAATGCCGCGACTGCCGTCGGCGTGGCGAATGCGGCGTTTGAATATTCGATGAAGTATGCCAAAGAGCGCGAGGTGTTTGGCGTGAAGGTTGCGCAGAAACAAGCCATTGCGTTCATGCTCGCCGAAATGCGGACCGAGATCGAAGCCATGCGATTGCTGACGTGGGAAGCCGCGTGGAAGTTGGATCAGGCGCGCGAGGACGCGGTCAACGAAGCGTATCTCGCATCTACGGGCGCGGCGGACATGGCGATGATGGTCACCGACCGCGCGGTGCAAATTTTGGGCGGTCACGGTTATATCCGCGAGCATCCCGTTGAGATGTGGATGAGGAATGGACGCGGGTTTGCGATGTTTACAGGACTTGCTATTGTGTAATGTCATTGCGAGCGAAGCGAAGCAATCTCCTCTTTCAAGTTATTCACTGTTTACGAGGAGATTGCTTCGCCCTCTCGGGCTCGCAATGACAGAATGGAGATATTATGCCAATCGAATTTGAATCCCCCAAACCGATCACGCAGGCGCAGTTTGTGTTGAGGACTGTCGCCGAGGAAATGATGCGACCGAAGTCGCGTTACTTCGATGAGCACGAACACGAAATTCCGTGGGATTACATCGAGTTCATGCACTCTGCCATGAAAGCGATGGGCGGCAATTCGCTTGCGCCGCGTGAACCCTCACCCCCATCCCCTCTCCCTGAGGGAGAGGGGGGCAGGGGTGAGGGAGGAAATGGAAAACGTCCGCCGATCGGTTATCAATTGATCGCCGCGCAGATGGAGTCGTTGGCGTGGGGCGACGTGGGGTTGTATCACTGCCTGCCAGGCGGCGGACTGGGCGCGGCGGCGGTTCATGCCGCAGGGACGCCTGAACAGCGGAAGAAATTTTTAGCGCGCTTCCACGAAGACAAACCCACATTCGCCGCGATGTGCATTACCGAAGCGGGCGCAGGTTCGGATAATTCCGCTATCCGCACGCGCGCCGTGTTGGACGAAAAGACGAACGAGTGGGTCATCAACGGCGAGAAAATTTTTGTCACGGGTGGGGATAAATCTTTCACCGAATATGAAAAACTCGGACGAGGCTTCATCGTTGTGTGGGCGTCCATTGACCCGTCGGCGGGGCGGGCGGGGATGCGGGCGTTTGTCGTCGAAGGCGGGACGAAGGGCGTGAAAGTCGTCAAGTTGGAACACAAGATGGGAATCCGAGTCAGCGACACGGCGGCGATCTCGCTCGTGGACGCACGCGTGCCGTTCGAGAATATTCTCGGCAGTCCCACCGTCGAAACGAACACGGCGGGATTCAAGAAGGCAATGGCGACGTTCGATGCGACGCGTCCGCTGGTTGCTGCGACAGGCGTCGGCGTGGCAAGAGCCGCTTTGGAATTCCTGAAAGAGAAACTCGCCGAGAACGGAATCCAAATCCGCTATGGGTTGCCGCGCCAGAAGTTGACATCGATTGAACGCGACGTGATCGATATGGAAATTCAGTTGAAGTCGGCGTGGCTGATGGTCATCAAGGCGGTGTGGATGGCGGACAACAAGAAGCCGAATGCGCTGGAGGCTTCGATGAGCAAGGTCAAGTCTGGCGATATGACGACGAAGATTACGCAGAAAGTGGTCGAGATTTTGGGTCCGCTCGGGTACAGCCGCGAGTTCCTTGCCGAGAAGTGGATGCGCGACGCGAAGATCACCGATATTTACGAGGGGACGGGACAGATCAATCGGCTCGTGGTGGCGAGGCAGATACTTGGGTATTCGGGATCGGAGTTGAGGTAATTGGTAAGTGGTAAATAGTAATTGGAGTATTAGAGACTAGAGACTGGAGACTGTGGTGGTTGAGTAGCCCGAAGCGAAAGCGAAGGGCGTATCGAAACCACAAGTTACCAGCGAAATCTTTGCAACAAAAATACTTTGCTTACTTGCTGGTTTCGATACGTCCCGCGACGATCACGCGGGACTACTCAACCAGCGAGGTTGGAATGAAATGAGGTGATTATGAAATATCAAATTCACAAAGCGGTTGTGATTGGCGCAGGGACGATGGGGGCGGCGATTGCGGCACATTTGGCGAACGCGGGCGTGCCTGTCACGTTGTTGGATGTGCCGTCGAAGGATGGCGATAAAAATAAAATCGTCAACGAGGGCTGGGACAGGTGTCTCAAAGCCAAGCCAGCGAATCTGATGTCGGCGGAGTTGAAGTCGTTGGTGAGGTTGGGGAATCTCGATGACGATTTCGGCGCGGTTGCGGAAGCGGATTGGATCGTCGAGGCGATTGTCGAGAACTTGAAGATCAAGCAGGAATTGATGGCGCGCATTGACGAAGTGCGAAAGCCTTCAGCAATCGTTTCGACAAACACGTCGGGAATCCCTGTGCGAGATATTGCCGAAGGGCGCTCGAAGGAATTCAAGAAGCATTTCCTCGGTACGCACTTTTTCAATCCGCCGAGGTATTTGAAGTTGCTGGAGGTTATCCCGACGAAAGATACCGACAAGGCGGTCGTTGAGTTTATCTCGTGGTTTGGCGAGAATCGTTTGGGCAAGGGAGTCGTGTTATGCAAAGACACGCCGAACTTCATCGGCAATCGTGTGGCGTTTGGCACGGGCGCGTTCGGCATGGACTTCATCCTCAAAAACGATTACACAGTGGATGAAGTGGACGCGCTTACGGGTCCATTGATGGGACGACCGAAGACGGCGACCTTCCGCTTGATGGACCTGGTCGGCATTGACGTGTGGGATCACGTCGGGCGCAACCTTGCGCCGTTGATTCCGCACGACAAGTTGGGTCAGGAATATCTCAAGTCTGAGGCGCCGAACAAGTTGATCTCGACTCTCATCGAGCGTAAGTGGCTTGGGAATAAAACCAAAATCGGATTCTACAAAGAAGTACGCGGCGACGACGGCAAAAAAGAATTCTGGTCTTTGGATTTGAAGACTCTCGAACACGTCGCGCCGACAAAGCCGAGATTCGAATCGGTCAAGGCGGCGAAAGATGTCGAAGGGTTGGGAGACAGGTTGAAGGTCCTGATTGAAGCGGAAGACAAAGCGGGGCAGTTAGTCAAAGCGTTGACGTATCAAGGCTTCCAGTACGCGTCATTCATCATCCCAGAAGTTGCCGACACGGTGAAGCCGATTGACGACGCCGTGCGCTGGGGATTCATGCACGAGGCGGGTCCGTTCGAGACGTGGGATATGCTCGGGGTGCGCGAGACAGTCAAAAGGATGAAGGCGGCGGGTTATCCTGCGGCGAAGTGGGTGAGCGCGATGTTGAAGAACGGCGTCGAGTCGTTTTATCAATATAAAAATGGCGAGAAGGTTGGCGTGTATGACGCGGTGAAAGAAAAATATGTGAAGTTGAAAATGCCTGAGGGCGTTGTGGCGTTGAAGAGCATGAAGGTGGTTTCGCAAAACACAGGCGCGACGCTGCGCGACATGGGCGATGGCGTGGCGTGTTTGGAATTTCACACGAAGATGAATTCGCTCGACGACGATATTATGAACATGGCGGTCGAGGCGATGGAGCGACTCGAAACCGATTTCGATGGACTCGTCATTGGCAACGAAGGCGAAAATTTTAGCGCGGGCGCAAATTTGTTTATGATGGTGGTCGGCGCGCAACAAGGCATGTGGGATATGCTCGACGGCGCGGTGCGAAAACTGCAAGACATGAACATGCGGATGCGTTATTCGCCGAAGCCGATCGTCGTCGCGCCTGCGGGGCTCACGCTCGGCGGCGGATGCGAGATCACGATGCACGCGTCACGCGTCGTTGCGGCGGCTGAAACATACATCGGGCTTGTCGAACTCGGCGTGGGAGTCATCCCTGCGGGCGCTGGCACGAAAGAAATGCTGCGGCGCATCGTCAACCCTGTGATGCGAATCGAAAACGCCGAACCGCTCGCTGCGTTGCAAAAAGCGTTTTTGCAAATGGGTCAAGCCAAAGTTGCCACGAGCGCGGAGGAAGCGCGCGGCATGGAAATTCTTTTGCCCGCCGATCGCATCGTGATGAATCGCAGTCAATTGCTTGCCGAAGCAAAGAAGGAAGTCCTGCATATGGTTGCGGCTGGATACAAACCGCCCGCGCCTGAGTCAATCTATGCGGCGGGACGCGACGCGCTTGCCGCCCTCCGCATCGGCGCGTGGATGTTCAAAGAAGGTCAATACATCACGCAATACGATCATCATGTGGCAAGCAAACTCGCTTACGTGATGTGCGGCGGCGAACTCACGCGCGGTCAATGGGTGAGCGAGCAATATATTTTGGATCTCGAACGCGAGGCGATTTTGTCGCTGTTCGGCGAAGAGAAGACGCAAGCGCGGATGTGGTCCATTTTGCAGACTGGGAAGCCGCTTAGAAACTAGAAAGTGGAAAGTGGTGGATGATTTCTACTTTCCACTTTCTACAAAGGAGACGACATGAAAGATGCTGTTATTGTAAGTGCTGTACGTACCCCCGTCGGCAAAGCAAAACGTGGAGGACTTGCCACGGTTCGCACCGACGAGATGGCTGCCTCGACCATTCAAGCTTTGCTCAAGCGGACGCCGAATCTCGACCCCGCCCAGATTGAGGACGTGGTCATCGGCTGTGCCTTCCCCGAAGGCGAACAGGGACTCAACATGGCGCGCATGATCGCTTTACGCGCGGGGCTTCCCGACTCGGTTCCCGCTGAGACCATCAACCGTTATTGCGCCTCGGGTGTGCAGTCCATTGCGCATGTAGCGTATGCGATTCAAAGCGGACAGATCGAAGTTGGCATCGCTGGCGGAGCAGAGTCCATGACGATGGTGCCGATGGCGGGATTCAAGTTTTCGCCAAATCCATATTTTGCGCAAGACCTTCCGCACTACTACACAAACATGGGACTCACCGCCGAGAACGTCGCGGTCAAGTACGGAGTCAGCCGCGAGGATCAGGATGAGTTTGCTTTGAAGAGCAATCAGAAAGCGGCGCGGGCGGTCAACTCGGGTTTGTTTGATCCCGAACTCCTGCCGATTGAGGTGGAAGTTGTTGAAATGAACGGTGGCGAAAAACCTGTCAAAAAGAATTTCACTGTCAGTCGTGATGAAGGTCCACGCGCGGACACGAACTTGGAAGCGCTCGCCAAACTCAAGCCAGCCTTCAAAGAGGGCGGAATGGTCACGGCGGGCAACTCCTCGCAAATGTCCGATGGCGCGGCGGCAGTAATGGTCATGTCTGCGGAGAAGGCGAATGAACTGGGATTCAAACCGCTGGTGAGATTCGTCTCGTTTGCGGTGGGAGGCGTCCCGCCTGAGTTGATGGGAATCGGTCCCGTTGTGGCGATTCCGAAAGCCTTGAAAATCGCTGGCTTATCCCTCAACGATATTGACCTGATAGAATTGAACGAAGCCTTCGCCGCGCAGTCGCTTGCGGTGATCCGCACGCTGGAGATGGACGAGAGCAAGGTCAACGTCAACGGCGGCGCGATCGCCTTGGGTCATCCGCTCGGGTGCACAGGCTCGAAACTGACGACGCAACTCATCTACGAGATGGGTCGCCGCAAATCGAAATACGGCATGGTGACGATGTGCATCGGCGGCGGCATGGGCGCCGCGGCGGTGTTTGAGAATTTACAAAATTAGTTGAGTAGTTCGATAGTTCAATAGTTGCCTAGTTCTTGGAGGTGGATAACGCTCCAAGGGTTAATGACTTTTCACTATCGGACAACCAACTAACAAACTAAACAACTAACAAACTAGGAGACTACACAATGCCCCTCACAGTATCACAACTCATGGAAAAAATGCCTGGCGCGTTCTTGCCTGAAAAGGCGCAGGGAGTGAACGCGGTCATCCACTTCAAGTTCACAGGCGCGGAGGCGGGTGAATGGAACGCGAAGATCGCTAACGGCAAGTGCGAGGTCAAGCAAGGCGCGCCCGCCGACAAAGCCACCATGACGCTGACCGCTGATTCGAGCGATTACGTCAAACTCTTCACAGGCGAGTTGGATGGAATGCAAGCCTTCATGCAGGGAAAACTCAAGCTGGGCGGCGACTTGAACCTGGCGATGAAGATGATGCAGATGTTCAAGATCAAATAAAGAATAAGCGCTCCGAAAGGGGCGCTTATTTATTTATGTTGCTTAGAGGGTGCGTCGCTCATGAAACCTCAAAACAGCTTGCAACGGGTAAGGAGCGACGCACTGCTTAAGCCGAGTTATTGATTTTCACTGAGATAGTTTTTCAGGTTTTGTATCAACCGCTCCGTACGGACCTCACGTCCCTGCTCGTTGAGGTGATACGGAGTATCGTAGAAATAATCGTCGGGGAGGCAGAGCTGGTCGAGGTTTGTGAGGAGGGGAATCGTCGTCCTGTTTTTGAGGAGGTTGAAGAAGCGGTCGAGATTCTTTTTGCCAGTCCGTTCGCAATTCGTTTGGCGGTGCGCTTGGGCTTCGTAGAAGACCAGCGCGCCTTTTGATTTTGCGTATTGGTTGAAGTCTTCCAGATACACGTATGCGTCGTCGATCAGGTTGATCGGGTAGACCGAATCGGCGATGTCGAATTTTTTGTCCGCTCCCTCGCCGAGATGACCGATGAAGTCGCCGTGTTCGTTGAATAGATCGCCAGAATAGAAATTTCTGCCCGCCTCGTAGGAAAAGCCGTAGAGATAATAATTCAATTGGCGATTAACCTTGCGTTCGAGCATCATCGCAAAGATGGACGGCATCTGCTTGTAAGGCTCGTGGAGATACCAAATCCGTTCGGGGGAAAATTCCACCCAGTCTGCCAGAAATTGAGGTTGACCGTAAAAAGACGGAAGGTCGGTGAAGTTGTAATATTCGAGGCTGATGATGACAATATCGCCTGCCCGAAGATTCGCTTTGATCTCGTTCAGCGGTGCGATTCCGAGCGCGACGTGCAACCCGTCGTTGATCACGGGGATTCTGAGTTCCCGTTCCATGAGTTCGCTGTCTATGCCGAAGGCGACGTTCGAACCGCCGACGATGATGATGCGCGGCGAGGGAACGTCTCGCAGTAAAGCCGACTTTAGCAGGCTGGCTTGATAGAGGTGTTTTGCGTCTGGAGGCGTGGCGGCAAAGATGACCGCAATCTCGAGGGCGACGAACAAGATAACCAACGCTGTGTTTCTGAGGAACTTCGGAAGGTCGTTTGGTCGAGTCATTTTAGAATTGGAAGTAAATGAACGCCTGCGGGACGCCCGTGTATGACGTTCCCAGCGCGAGGATCACGGTGATCAAGAGGGAATAAGCGACAAAGCGGACGATGGGTCGCTTTTGGTTGAAGCGTTCGATAAAATTTTCTCGGTATTGTTTGAGCTCGATGTAAAACAGGAAGCAAAAAGCAAGCGCAGACAATACAATTTCAGAACGCGTCAGTTCGGACAGACTACTTAAAGAAGCGAAAACTGCGTTTTCAAATCCCCAGAATCCCGCACGCGCTCCCTCTTGGAGGAGGCTGGCGGATTGACCAACGAAATCGCTCCAGCCGCTGAAGAGGTGAGTGGCGATGTAGAACGCGTCGGGGAGGGTCGAGGCGCGGAAAAAGATCCAGGCGAAGCAAACCAGCCCGAAGGTGGAAAGAAGCGAGAGACCGTCTAAGGCGGAGGGGAATCGGGTTGCGAATCCAGTTTTACGAAGGCGAGTCCAAGATGGCTCGAGGATGTGATTCAGCAAAACGAAAATTCCATGCAGGGCGCCCCAGATGACGAATGTCCAATTTGCGCCGTGCCAGAGACCGCTGACGACGAAGGTGATGAAGAGGTTGATGGCAGTGCGGCGAGCGCCTGCGCGACTGCCGCCGAACGGAATGTAAACGTAGTCGCGGAACCACGTGGAGAGGGAGATGTGCCAGCGCCGCCAAAATTCCGAAATGGATTTTGCGAAGTAAGGGTGTTGAAAATTTTTCATCAATCGGACGCCCATCACTTGCGCGGCGCCGAAAGCGATATCGGAATAGCCTGAAAAGTCGCAATAGATTTGAATCGCAAACGCGAGGGTGGCGAAAACGAGCGCGGGTCCGTCGTGACTCGTGGGCGAGTCGTAGATCGGGTTGACGAACAGCGCCATGCGGTCGGCGATGACGACTTTTTTGAACATACCCCATGCCATCCATTTCAAGCCGTCGGTGACACGTTGATATTCGAAGCGATGCTCTTCGTGCAATTGATGCAGGATATTTTGCGGGCGTTCGATGGGTCCCGCGACCAGTTGCGGGTAAAACAAAACATACAGCGCGAGATAGCCGTAGTGTCGTTCGGCTTTTTGATGACCGCGATAAACTTCGATGGTGTAACTCAACGATTGGAACGTGTGAAACGACAATCCGATGGGCAGGATGATCGAAAGGTCTGCGATGGGATAGTTCCAGCCGATGAAGTTCGCAAGCGCGGCGAGGTTGTCGTTGGCGAAGTTGAAATATTTGAAGAAGCCGAGCATCCCGATATTGGCAAGGATGCTTGCGAGCAAAATCCATTTCTTTTTATTACCTTGGGCGCGTTCGAGTCCGATCCCTGCAAAGTAATCCACTGTGATGGTGACGAAGAGAATCAAAATGTACTTGGGGATGAACGCCATGTAAAAATAGCAACTGGTGGCAAGCAACAATCCCCAACGGAAGCGATGTGGGAGAAGAAAATATAAAGTTGTTACAACAGGGAAGAATACGAGGAACTGGAACGAGTTAAAGAGCATGGATCGAAATCAAGACAGATTTTTTTCTACATAAATAATGAAAGCACCGACCACAACGCCGAGGCGGTCAGGCACATGGTGATGACGGCGAAGGCGCTTGTGGTGATGCCAGCGGCTCTCGAGCGAATCCATCCTGATAACCCGATGCCGCCGAGGAATACGAAGATCGCCAAAACCAATATCAGAAACCCGCCGACGCTGAGCGGTTCTAGATCCGCGCGCACTTCGTTTAGTTCGGCGGTGGCGGCGAAGGCTAGCACCGAGGCGATCAGCGAGTAGGTGAATAAAACGGTCGAGATCGAAAACACGATGATGCAAGCAGTGACGAGTTTGCTTTTATTTTCCGTCACCAGAAATTGAATCACGGCGGTCAAACCGAAGCCCGCCAGCAAGCCTGCCAAGGTTGCGAACGCTCCTGCTTCAGCCAGATAATTTTCTACGGTCATGATTTCTCCTGAGTAGGATATTGTGGATGCGAATTATAACGGTTCATCCGCAGGGACGGCTGGTTCAGTTTACTTCGACGTTTCCTCAGGGGGCTTGACTGTGCGGAACTCGCGGAAAAGCAATAAGTCGTAGACAATTTTCAATCCGCCGCTGATGAAGAACGGCGCGCTGAGCAACGCGGGGATAGCGAAGAAGAGTCCCGTCAGCGCGGGGGAGAGGGAAGCGCCGACGGAACGCGCGATGGCGGTGACACCCGAGGCGGCGGAGCGCTCGTCGGGGGCGACAACAGCCATCGTGTAGGATTGACGCGTCGGCACGTCCATCTGAGAAATGCTGAAGCGGATGAGGAGAATCCCGATAGCGAGGGGAAGCGTCGGCATCAGCGGAACGAGCATGAGCAAAATGTTCGAGGGGATGTGCGTGAAGACCATCGTGTTGACCAAGCCGAATTTTTTGGCGAGCCGAACTGCGAGCAACGCCGAAATGCCCGCCAGAATATTTGCGCCGAAGAAGATCGAGCCGAGCAGTGCGATGTCCGCGCCGAAGCGGACGTGGAACCAGTAGGCAAGCAGGCTTTGCACGATCAAGCCGCCCGCGAACGCGTCGAGGGCGAATAGCGCGGAGAGTTTGAAGACGACGTTGCGGGAGCGGTGTAAGCCTAGTGAGTACTTCGTCCCTTCGGCTTCGCTCAGGGCAAGACTGCGTACTGCGTGAGGCGTGGTGATTTCGATGGCTCGTGAGAGGTTGGAGAATAGCAGGAGCAAAATTATTCCGCCGAGGGCGTAACCGATCAGGACGAAGCGATAGGATTCGAGAGTCGTCGAACCGCTGAGTTGAAAGGACTGAGCGAGCCATCCGCTGACGAGGGCGCCTGTGGCGGTGGCGAATGAGCCCGCGAGGTTGTACCACGCGAAGAAGTGCGTCCGTTTTTCGTTTGAGATTAATTGTGTGAGGCTTGCCTGTTCAACCGAGAGGAATGGTCCGATCTCGTTGCCGCTTGGACTGATGACTCCAAAGATCGCCGCGAGCATGAGCAGGACGTAATTTTTTGTCAGCACAAATCCAATGCCTGCCCCAGCCATGAGTAACGCGCCGACGAGCAGAGTCTTTTTTCGTCCCCATCGGTCTGCGGACGTGGTAAGCCACAACGAAATGACCGCGTCGCCGATGAGTGTGAGCGTGAACAGCAGTCCGATCTGCGTTTCGGTGAGTCCTGCCTCGGCGAGGTAGAGCGCGAGGATGACGGAGAGAAATCCGTAGCAGAACAAGCGGATGATACGGGTGGTGAAGAGGAGAGGGATGTCCATTTTTTTGTGTTCCGTGTAAATCCGTGCAATCTGTGGCTGATGTCTTAGATTTCCCGTAATTACGGTAAAGATCCAAAAATTTTATCCCAACCAATGCCCTGCCTCACGCGGCAAATTGGATGCGGGACCTTGCCGCGCGGTGCAGCGAGGGAGTGATTCCAAGAAGAGCCTGCCGTATTGCTTGGTCAGCACGCGGCGATCTAAGATAGCGACGATGCCTCTGTCGGATGCGGTGCGGATGAGGCGACCGAATCCTTGTCGGAATTTGAGAATCGCTTCGGGCAAATAATATTGGTTAAACGAGTCTTCGTACATTTCGGAGCGCGCCGCGATGAGCGGATCGGTGGGAACGTCGAAGGGAAGTTTGGTCAGCACGACGATGGAGAGCGAATCGCCTGGCACGTCAACGCCTTCCCAAAAGGATTTCGTGCCGAGCAACACCGCGCGCTCGGTCGCTTTGAACGATTCGAGCAACGCGTTCGGTGAGGCGCCGTCGCCTTGTTCGTACACGTAAATATCCTCGCGCGCCAACGGACCCGTGATGGCTTTCGCGGTTTTCTTCAACGCGGCATATGACGTGAATAACACGAGCATTCGTCCACCCGTCGTTTTAGCGGTTTGCATAATGGTCTTGTTGAGGATCTGTTCGTAGCCGTTCTGGTTCGGTTCGGGGATGTCGTTGGCGATGTACAACAACGCCGCGCTTTCGTAATCGTACGGCGAGCCGAGTTGCATCTCATCCGCTTCGTCCGCGCCGAGGGTATTTCGCAAATATTGAAATTCGCCGTGCGCGGTCAATGTGGCGGAGGTGAGAATCACGGATCGCTTCTCGTGCCACAGAAATTTTTCAACCAACGACGCCACGCTCAACGGCGCGGCGTTCAGCGACAAACGGTTTTGATTTGGCTGAACTTCGATCCAATACACCATGCCGTTGACGGGTTTGCTGATCATGCCTGTGATGTTCGCTTCGGCTTCGGTGAGTCTGCGCGACACGTTACTGATTTCGCTCATCACATCTTCGAGATTGTCGTGTCCCTCCGCGTACAAGTCTGCGGCGGCTTTGTAAATTGTGGAAAGTTCATTGAGCAGGTTTCGCAGCGTCTCGCCTGTCGCGTCCCATGCCATTTCGACTTCGTCCCAAAGCGGCAACGTCCGCGTGGCGGGCAACACGCGCGCTTGCCACGCGTAATTCGATTGCGGCTGTCCCTCGCGTTGCAGTTGCGCAAACTCGCCGACGATGCGAAAGAACTCGCGGCTCATCTGCTCGATGCGAAACGCCATGTCGGTGGCGTGGCTGACTTTTTTTTGAAGCAGGCCGAAGTCGGAGGGGCGAAGCGCATCGCTTGTCTCGCCGAGAAGGCGTCCCAAGACTCCCGCGTTTGTCCCGCCGACCTCTTTCATCATGCGATCTACATCGTATTGCGTCAATCGAAACGACAGCGCGTTCGTCGTCGCCGATTCAAGATGATGTCCCTCGTCAATGATGAGATGCGAATATTCGGGCAGGACTTTGCTTCCCGTCGCGACGTCGGACAACAACAGCGCGTGATTGACAACGAGCACATGCGCGGATTGCGAGGCGGATTTCGCGCGGTGGAAGGGACACGCGCCGCCCATACGCGTGATGCACGTCTCAGCCGTACACGCATCATCCTCGGCGGACAGCCGATTCCACGCCTCGCGCTCGGTTGGTCCCGTGAGGTTTAATTCGCTTCGATCCCCGCTATGATTTTCTATCTGCCACACGAGAATTTTCGCCAGCACGCGCATCTCGTCCGCGTTCTTCGGTCCGAAGTGACGGAGGCTTTCCAATTTACGCGGGCAAAGATAATTCGAGCGACCTTTTAGAATCGAAAAACGAAAATCAAGATCGAGCGCCTGACTCAAATTCGGCAGGTCGCGTTGCACGAGTTGATCTTGCAAGTTAATCGTGTTCGTTGAAACAATAACCCGCGTATTGTTTTGCTTGGCGAACAACGCGGCAGGGACGAGGTATGCAAAACTTTTGCCAACGCCCGTTCCTGCCTCCACCATCAGATGATTTCCATACGAAAGCGCGTCGGAGACTGCGCGCATCATCGCAACCTGTTCGGGTCTCTGCTCGAACGATTCAAAATATTGTGAGAATGGTCCGCCATATTCCAGCACCGACGCGACTTCGTCCGTGTTGAGCGGAATCGGTGTTTCGGGGTTGTCCAGCGGAGGGAAATTCGAATCGTCGAACCTCGCAGGTTCCTTTTGTTTGACTTTCTTCGCTTTGATCCCCTCTTTGGCTTTGGCTCGCAAGACTTCCTGAAATACCCAGCGCGCGTCCCATTCAAGCGGCTCGCTCTGCTGAACAAACTCTGAAACTAATTCGAGTGGAAGTTCGCGCGCCAACTCGAATAATTTATTGAACGCCGCCATGGTCACTTTGGCGTCGTCGAGGGCGCGGTGGGTGGCGGGCAATAAGATTCCCAGTTGTTTGCCGAGTGAGCCGAGGTTGTAGCGACTCGCGGTTGGCATCAGCACAGCGGCGAGTTCGTACGTATCAATGACTTCGTTGTAGTGCAGTATCCCAGCCTGCTTTTGGATGAACCCCAGATCGAAGCGGATGTTGTGTCCCACCACAGGCGCGTCGCCGACGAACGCTTCGAGTTCGTGGATGATGTCGCGCAGTTTCGGCGCGTTGCGCGTCTCCGCGTCGCTGATGCCTGTCAAACCTGTGATGAATTCGGGGATGTGCCTGCCTGGGTTGATGACCGACGTCCACTCGTCTTCGACGCGGTGCCCCTTGAATTTCACCGCCCCGATCTCGATGATCGCGTCGCGCTCGTCGCTGAGTCCCGTTGTTTCGATGTCTATGGCTACGATTGAGTTCATAGGTTTAATTTACTCTTTCACTTGAGTCAGAATCTGACTCTCGTCTATAACTGTTGTAATGGTTTCTGGTTTCTGAACCAGCAAATCCATATTTACCAGAAGGCAAATCCACAACAGCAAACGAAGTGTCTCTACGGCAGGAAAAATGTGGCGGTGGATTCCTATGTTATCGCCAAAAAAACTCAGTGTTGCCGACATGCAGGCATAACCAAAGACCCAAGTGGCGAACCAGATCCACGCCCATTGCCTGGCGTTTGGATGTCTTAAGACATGCCCGTACATTGCCGCCAACAGAATGACGTCAATCAGAATGACTGCGTTCGTTTCAGGGTGAACGATTTGCCCAATGTTCAGCAGTTTTTGTCGAGAAGGAATTTCTGCTGTTGTGAAGTACGGTTGAATAAAGCCTTCGGACAAATAGTCCGACCGTTCCATGAGTTCGGTAATTACATATCCCGGATGGGTCGCGAGAAATATTCCGTAGGATCTAAACCCTCGTGAACTAAACCATTCGGCATATTCCGGGCTGGCTGGGTCGCGCGGCATGTCAAAGCGAGAGGCGAAATAATTCACCATTCCTTCATCTGAAAAGACGCGGCCGTCAAGCACATGAAATAGCGGGAGTTCCCACCTCGGGCTTTTTTGGGTGGTGTACATTCCTAGAATGAATACGCCGGTAAGTATGCAGATAACTAGGAGTCCGTCAGTGCGCGGTTGAAGTTTGTTCATCAACGCCAAAGGAAGCAACATGACAATTGTTATCAAGCAAGCGTATAAATGAACGTCACGCAGGAAGACCCACAAGACAAAAATAACCAGCCAGAGTATGGTCAGAAGTTTAGTCGTTGCCGACGAACGGTGGTTTTGGTCTCTGGCGATCCGTTGCGAGATTTCCAGCGTCAGCCCCGCGACGATCGAAAACACGGAGAGGGATATTGACTCCGAGCTCAGAATACTGTCCCATTCAGCAATTTGAGGAGTGAAGCCGAATGTTAATACGATGATGACAGCCAGTATCTTGTACAGCGGATTTTGCAGCCATCTCGCGATTACAAGCGCTAGAAAAGACCACCCAATCATTGAAAGAACATTCTGCAAAAGAACGATCTTATCGAAACAGGGCAGTATTCCGCGCGGTAATTCAATCCCCACAGCAGGGTTGCCGACCACAGTCAAAGGACAGTTCACCGGGTCGTTTGCTAATTTATACAAAATGTTTGTTGTGAACAACCGCTCACTGGTAAATATCTGCAGCGAGAGCAAGCTCGCTCTGGATGAGGTGATGTAACTAGGCGTATCGCTCATCCCTATCGAAAGCCGAAAATTTCCATAGGCGGTTGTACGCGCCCAAGCTCCTGCGCCTAGGATACAGAGAATGAGTGCGTTTACCCAGCGCTTCCTGACAAACGTTGCTGTTTTCGATGCTTGGAGCGCGTTCGTCAGTTTATCCATGCGTTGCAACATCTGCGATTACGTTCGAGTTCATATTAGAACAAGTGTATCATGTTTAAGTAAGTAGGTCACGTCTGAGACGTGACCTACGACTACTGTGGCAACGCGGCTTTCACTGCCGCAAGTTGTGTTTGGCTGATCGGTTTCTCTTTTGCCTTTTGCCGCATGTAGTCTTTCAGCTGCTTCGGTTTCATAGCGGATATCGGCGCGCCTTCGGGGTTGATCTCGACTTGCTCGTTCGTAAACACCAGCGCGGCATTCACTTCAGGGATTTCGTTCTCCCCGAACTGCTCCGACAACGCTTTTTTTACTTTGCGGATCTCGTTCTCCGCTTCGAGATCGGGACGGCCGATTCCCTCTTGACCGAAGATGCTCATGTATGCTTGTAAAAATCCGCCGCCGCTGACGCGCCAGCGGTTCTTGCTGAACGAAATCGCGCCCTTTTGACGGTAAGGAAGTAAAACCCAAACTCCGGCCGGTCCAACAAGTAAATGCGATGCTGGCGTGGTGTAATGATACATGTTGAATTCGCCCGGTAATCCTTTGAGACCTGCATCCAACTGTTCGTCGGGACGCGGACTGCGTCCCCAGCGGTTGCCCATGTATAAACCTATCTGCGTGAGGATGAAGCCGGCGAAAAGGGCGAACAACGAATATGAGACGCGTTGCGGGTCTGATGGGTCGGAAATCGAGAAAAACATCCCGCCGGCTAGAATCAGCAGGGAGGCGATCGTTATCCATTGACCGATGCGGCTATTGCGCTTGATGAGCCTGTCGTTTTTGATGATTTTCATTAACCGTATTTACCTGTCTCTTTCTCTGTTTGTATACTTTCTTACTTCCTCAAACTTACTTCAATAGCATCTTTCATCGCATCCAGCACCTTCGACTCTACCGCCTCTTTCGCTACACGGATGGAGTTCTTTATGGCGATCGCATCCGAACGACCATGCCCGATGAAGACCAAGCCGTTCACGCCGAGTAGGGGAGCCGCGCCTTCTTCGGCGGGATCGAGCAATTTGCGGACTTTTCCCATCGCCGGGCGAATCAACGCGCCGCCGATCATGGCAAGCAAGCCTCCGCCTTTGATAGACTCACGGATCTTTTCGATGAGCAGTTTGGCTACCGCTTCGGTTGATTTCAGCAACACATTGCCGGTGAATCCGTCAGTCACTGCCACATCCGCGTGACCGCCGAAAATTTCCTTGCCTTCAAGGTTGCCGACAAAGTTCAAGTTGGCGTTCTTCAAGAGCGGATAAGCTGTTTTGACAAGTTCACTTCCTTTGCCAGCCTCTTCGCCGTTCGAGATCAGCCCCACGCGTGGATTCTTGACGCCGCGCACGCGTTCGGCGTAGACGCTCCCCATGATCGCGAACTGCAACAGATTCTCCGGTTTGCAATCGGGGTTCGCGCCGATGTCGAGGATGATGCAAAAACCCTCTGCTGTCGGGAAAGGCGGGGCAATTGCAGGGCGATCCACTCCTTTGATTCTGCCAAGCCTGAACAACGCCGTGACCATCGCCGCGCCGGTGTTTCCCGCCGTGACGAACGCGTCCGCTTCGCCGTTTTTTACGAGATCATAACCGACTGCCATCGAATTCTGCGCGTCTTTGTGGCGCGCTTTCATTACCAGATCCTCGCCTTTATCTTTCATCGTCAACATTTCCGGCGCGTGGATGACGCGTATGGGTAGATTCCCTGCATGGTTAGAATCAAGCAAAGGTTGAATCTTCGAAGCGTCTCCCGTCAGAATGATCTCTACGCCGTATTCACGCGCTGCCGCTATCGCTCCTTCCACATCCGGCGCCGGATAATTGTCGCTCCCCATGGCGTCCACTACAATTCGAGTCATGATTCCTCTCCAAAATAGATTTTGCTTGACAAGCAAAGTAAGCCGATTATAATACGCCGTGCTTCTGCGCTGGTGCTGGAATTGGCAGACAGGCATGGTTGAGGGCCATGTGTCGCAAGACGTGGAGGTTCAAGTCCTCTCCAGCGCACCAATCCTCGAGAAAATCCCCGACATTATTCGGGGATTTTTTTATCGTTGGGCGGCAATGTGAAATAGAAGGTTGCGCCTTTTCCCGGTTCCGATTCAACCCAGATTTTCCCGCCATGCACTTCAATGATGCGTTTGACCAGCGTAAGCCCGATGCCTGTTCCCTCGGCATGTGGGTCTAATTTGCTGAATAGATCGAAAATCTTGTCGTGGAATTTCGGGTCAATCCCGATCCCGTTGTCGCGCACAAAAAATACGGTTTCGTCTCCGCTCATTTCCGTTCCGATTTCGATCTGCGGATGTTCTCGCTCGCCGATGAATTTAGCCGCGTTATCCAATAGGTTTTGGATGACTTCGACAAGGCGCAAGCGATCGCCGCGGACGCTCGCCGGTCCTCCCGACGTTTTAACCTGAATCTGTTTTTCTTCGAGCCGCCTCCCAACCCGCGCGAGCGCATCGTTCACGATCTGCTCGAAAGAGACATCCTCCGGGGCGTTCATTAGCCGCCCGATCCTTGAAAGTTCGAGGAGTTCGTTCAATAATCGTTGCATCTTCACATTCGCCTCTGAAATGCGAAAGATGTCCTCCTTGAGTTTGACGATATCTCCCTGCAAAGCGTCCTTTTCGAGAAACCCGAGGAAGCCGCCCATTGTGATCAACGGCGCCTTGAGGTCGTGCGAGACGGTGTATGTAAATCGCTCTAACTCGGTGTTTTTCGCTTCGAGTTCCTTGATCAGGGCTTCTCTTTGCTGTTCTACCTCTTTTTGTTTTGTGATATTTATGAACACGCCCTGGATGTATAACGGTTTGCCCTGCTCGTCATTGATCACAACCGCCTCGTCGCGCAACCAAACCCAAGACCCGCTTTTTGATTTCAAGCGATATTCACTGACGATATTTTCTCCGGTCGTGACCACGGCGCGAACGGTATCGAGCGCATGTTTCTTGTCGTCTGGGTGAAGCAGCGAATGCCAGAACGTAGGTTCTGAAGCGAATTCCTCCGGTGAATATCCGATCATGTTCATGATCTGCGGGCTGATGAAGATGGAAGTTCCATCCACATCTGGGAGGTCGCGATAGATGACTACCGAGGTCTGTTCCACGAGCGTGCGGTAGAGCAATTCGGCGTCGCGCAGCCGTTCTTCCGTTTTGCGCCGCTGTTCGATCTCATACTGCGCTCGTTTGAGCGCGCTTACGATCTGTTGCGTGCCCATTTGAAGCAGATTCGCGGCAACGAAGAAGAACACCGCTTGCGAGAGCCACATAATGGTCGAATCTGTAAATTTATCGGCGGCGGGCGTGATGCCTTCCCGCTCTAGCAAAACATACACGCCTCCGCCGATTACGCTCAACAACGCGATACGGTTTGCCCACTCGCGGTTCATAAAAATCCCAGCGGCTAAAACGGTGATCAACATTCCGCTATATCCGGGAGCGAACACGCCGCCATTGAACGCGGCGGCGAAAAACAAGATCAACCAAACGCCGACCACCATAATTGCGCTTGCCAGTTTTGTCTTTCCTCGTTGGATCAGATACATTAACCAGATGAAAAGCGGATACAACGGCAATGCAGAAAAGATGCGGTTGGGAAACTGCGGCATGAGGATCATCCACGCGACAACGTACAGCGTAGTTATGCCAGCCATGGTCAGCACGACCGTCCTCAGTTGTGAGGCTGAGCGCGCCAAATCCTCATCGTCGAATGCGGGGAGGGGGAAGATTCGTGTGAGCATAAATTCCTCGGTGCATCAGCAAGCGGATTATCGCCTAGTATAAATGCTGCGAGCCGATTTGGATTAGAGCGTTCGCTTCATTTCGAACTTTTGGCTGTTTCTCATAAAAATTTCCCCGCCATGGCTGACGGGGAGATTCGCGTCTACAAAACGATCAGACTGCAACAGGTGACCGCGCCTTCCGCTTTTGCTAATTCGTCCACGGTGACGGGTTTGATCTTGTACCCACACGCTTCAAGCCGCGACGTGGTGTTTGGGAACGCCGTAGGAAATATGAGCGAGCCATTCAGCGGCAGGCAATTCGCGGCGTGTGGCTCCGCTGGGTCAATGTCAATCAACTTGTAGCCTTCAAAGATTTCAACGTCTACCCACTTGCGGTTGATGAGGAGCGTTTCATCGTCCACGCGGGTGACGGCGGATTTCAAGTGCAGGCAGTCGCGCAGTTCCACGCCTTGCGTTCGATAATCGTATTTGCCAAGCAGTTGATTCATCTGTTCAATGGCGTTTCGATTGCTCCGCGTGGACATGCCGACAAAAATTTTCTTTCCAATCACAAGCACATCGCCGCCGTCCACAGTGGTGGGCGCTTCGATGCGGACAAGCTCGCGATAGGGGGCAAGGGCGCGGGCGATGGATTCGGTCTCAGGTTTCCGCGAGTCAGCCCCAGGTCGGGTGAGAAGCGCAACTTCCGAGAGGATGACAGCCGCGTCTTCGACAAAGACCGAATCGGGCAAGTCCGCTTCGGAGGGTAATTCCAGAACGGCGCATCCGAGTTCTTTGAGTGCCTGCACGTATCCGTGATGTTGCGCTTGCGCGATGTTTATGTCAATGGGAGAGCGGTCAATGTGCGTGATCTCGCACTCGTTGAAGCGCGGGCTGACGTCGCGCGTGACCGCGATCAACAAATTATCTTCCCCCGGTGCGATAACGTTCGATGAGGGCTTTGGTGCGCGGGTCTTTGGGCTTGCTGAACAGCGTGGCTGGTTTTGCGTCTTCGATGATTTCGCCGTCGCCCATGACCAGAACGCGATCTGCCACTTCGCGCGCGAATCCCATCTCGTGCGTGACGACGAGCATGGTCATGCCGTCTTTGGCGACCTTCTTCATCACGTTCAACACTTCGCCGATGAGTTCGGGGTCGAGGGCGGATGTCGGCTCATCGAATAGCATGACTCGGGGCTGCATGGTGAGCGCGCGGGCGATGGCGACGCGTTGTTTTTGTCCGCCGGAGAGGCGCATGGGGTATTCGTCTTTTTTGAACAACATGCCGACGCTATCGAGATTTTCTTCGGCGAGCGCGACGGCTTGCGCGCGATCCATGCCTTTGACGATCACGGGTCCTTCAATGACGTTTTCAAGCACGCTCAAGTGTGGGAAGAGATTGAATTCTTGAAAGACCATGCCGGTTTTCAAGCGAACATCGTGGATCAATTGGCGATGTTCTTTGCCGCGTCCATGGCTTGGAACGACGATTCCGTCCACCTCAACGCTTCCATCGGAAGGTTCCTCTAAAAAGTTGATGCATCGGAGCAATGTGCTTTTGCCGGAACCGCTTCTGCCGATTAGGCAGACGACCTCGCGCGCTTGAACTTCGAGCGAGATGTTTTTCAGTACATGTAAACGCCCGAAGTATTTATCAAGATTTGAGATGCGGACGATCGGCGCCATGTTAGCGATCCCCTCTAGCGAGGCGCGCTTCAAGCCGCGTTTGGAAGAATGTGAGGATCAGAGTCATGACCCAATAAAACATCGCCGCCATTAAGAGCGCTTCGAGGTTGTGGAATTGTGCGCGTCCCACGCGGGTGGCACGCCACATCACTTCGTGAACAAAGCCGGTCGCGGCGACGAGGGCGGAATCTTTCGTCATCGAAATAAAGTCGTTTCCCATCGGTGGGATGGCGAAGCGCAAAGCCTGCGGCAGGACGATCCGCCGCATGGTCTGCATCGGCGTCATGCCGAGCGCGGTGGCGGCTTCACGCTGTCCCTTGCTCACCGAGGCGAGCGCGGCGCGGAAAGTCTCGCTCATGTAGGCGCCGTAGTTCAATCCCAGCGCAAGCACACCTGCGAGAAGTCCGCTCAGGATGATTCCCAATTGAGGTAAGGCGAGAAAAAAGAAAAATATCTGGAGGTAAAGCGGCGTGCCGCGTATCAGCGAAACATAAAATGTGCTGATCGCAAAAATAGGCGGAACTGTTGAGAGCCTGCCCAGCGCAGTCAACAGCGCTAATGTCATCGCAAGCGTGATGGATAAAATGGAAACGAGAAGCGTCTCGCCCAAACCTGAGCCGATAAACGCGATATTAGCCCGCATGAAATCGGTATCCAGTTGGATGGTCTCATAGCCTAATACGGTTGTCCCGCTGAACAAGAAAATAAGGATGAGGAGCAATACTCCCCATGTGGCTCCAACGCCCATGCGGAATTGCCGTTGTTTTCTTTGTTGCGCTTCGACAATCAGGTCGGCTTGTGATTTGGTTGAAGTGGTCGTGGTTTCCATTAGCGTCGGTTGGAATGATACCGTATGGGTCGAGTCTGGCGATCCTCTGCCATGAACCTGACATCTAAGAATGTTGGAAAAAAGGGAAGCGGCTCTTGCCGCTTCCCTTTTTGGAAGCAGTAGGCTACTTGGGAGCCTGCGTCAGATCAACGTCGAACCATTTGAGCGAGAGTTCGGAAAGTTTGCCGTCTTCATGCATCTTGGTGAAGATGTTGTTGACTTCGGTGACCAACGATGCCGTTGGCAGGCTGGACGATTTATCGAACGCGGCGGCTAGGTCTTCCGAGAAAACCGGCGAACCGAGTTTGACCACCGGGAATCCTGCCGCGATGTTTGCATCGACAACGGTTTCAGAGGTGACATAGCCGACGAAATCTTCGCGACCGGCGGCGATCGCTTGCGCGCATTCCTGATCGGTTTCAAGCGGCACAACAGTGACGTTCGGCGCTTCGGCGTAAATGGACGAGGCGGGTAAGCCCAAGCCGTCCATATCGTGGTTCAACCACGATTCGTACGTTGTGGCGGTGCCGAGGCATAACGCTTTGCCTTCAAGATCAGCGAGGGATGAAATACCCGCGTCCGCGCGGACGGCGATGACTGCCGGAGTGTAATAATACGGCACGCTGAAATCAAGAATCTTCTGCCGAGCGGTAGTGATCGTCATGGAACCGACGCTGACGTCCCACTTGTCAGCCCAGGAACCGGCGGTGATCGTATCCCACGACGGGGTGGCGAAACAGGTTTCCACACCGAGCGCGTCGCCGATGGCGATGGCGACATCCACATCGAAGCCTTGCATTTCGGCGGTGGTCAACGCATCCGCCGGGCACTTGGTTCCATCCGCGCGTTTGCCTTCGGTGTTCAAGAACGATTGCGGTTCGTAGTTCGGGTCGGTCGAAACCAGAATGTAACCGCGTTGCTTGATGGCGCTGAGCAGGTCGTCTGCCTTTGCTCCGCTTCCGCCGCCGCACGCGGTGAGCGCGAGCGCTGCAACGACAACCAAGACCAACACTTTGTAACTGTTCTTCATGTTCTCCTCCGAGAGAATTGAGAATGGGTTTGAGATGATCCGCTCATCTCATTGGCGCAAGGATAGACCATTTTATGCAATTCGGCAAGTGTAGCAAACCATCTTTTCAAATGGCATAGTTGAAAGGTCGCGGCGTTTAGACGGCTCGTCCTGTCCATGGACCAACGCCTTCAATTCGCTCCACGCGTATGTGCGTAATGTAGCCGGGCGGCGGATTGTCCATGGGAGGAAATTTCACTCCCGGTCCAATATAAACCTCAGCTAATTTTTGCAGCAGATCGGCGGCTCCGCCTTCGGTGATAGATGCGGTTCCATAGATCACAGCATACTCGGTGAGATTCATTTCGCTCTTCGTATTGGCAAGCAGTGAAACCGCGACGCGCGAGTCGCGTAAAATATTTTTTACTTTCTGGTTTTTAGGTAAATGCGCGGCAACCAGATCGTCGCCGTCTATGCCGATCCAAACTAGTGTGGATTGGGGACCCCCATCCGGGTTCAGGGTGATCAGAAAAGCCGGGCAACCCGATTCGACCAAGGCTTTGAGTTCAATTGGTATTTTCATCGAGGCGATCCTGAATACTTCGAGTTTGTTCCTTGTTTTCTTACTAGCGAACAAATTATAGTCCCAAAGAATAACGGTTCAACAAAGGCTCCTCGATTGGATATTTGTTAGAAGACGGTTTGGAAGCGGGCTTTTTCAGGAAAGCGTGCAGTAAAATATTCTCATAACTCGGAGTAAACCATGAAACTTGTCACTGTCTCTCAAATGCAGAAAATTGAAAAGGAAGCAGACGCCGGCGGCTTGACCTATGACCAGATGATGCAAAACGCCGGTCATGGATTGGCGGAAGTCGTCGCCGATTTGTTCGTGGACGACGATCAACTTGAAATTGTCGGGTTGGTTGGACCCGGCAACAACGGCGGAGACGCCCTCGTCGCGTTGACCGCCCTCGCTGAGGAGGGATGGAAGAGCCGCGCTTACCTCGTCAAACGCAAGCAAGACGCTCTCGTCAAACAATTCACGGAAGCGGGTGGCGAACTGATTTCCACCGAAAAAGATGATTCCTTCTTTCGTCTTTCCTCTTCCATTGAAACTGCCGACGTGTTGCTCGATGGCGTACTCGGCACGGGCATCAAACTGCCGTTGAAAAAAGAAGTCGCCGAAGCACTGTCTGAAGTCAATGACATGCTCGAGGTGTTGGATGAGCCTCCGCTCGTTGTGGCGGTGGATTGTCCCTCCGGCGCGGACTGCGACACCGGCGAGATTGCCGAGGAAGCGATCCATGCCGACCTCACGGTCACGATGGCGGCGGTCAAGCATGGATTGTTGAAACTGCCTGCGTTCGAGTATGTCGGCGATCTCAAAGTGGTGGATATCGGCTTGGCTGCCGATTTGCCTTCACTCAACGACTTGCAAACCGAAGTGGCGGATGAAGACTCGGTCGCCGCGCTTTTGCCGGAGCGACGCCTCGATTCACACAAAGGGACATTTGGTACGGCTCTCCTTGTGGCTGGCTCCATCAATTACACGGGGGCGGTGATGTTGGCTGGCGAGGCGGCTTATCGCTCCGGCGCGGGACTCGTTCAAGTGGCGATTCCCGCGTCCATTCACGCGGCAGTCGCGGGTCAACTCCCCGAAGCGACGTGGATTCTGCTCCCACATTCCACAGGCGTGATCGCCTCCGACGCGGCAGAGGTTCTCGCGAAAAATCTCGAGCGCGCGACTGCCATGTTAATCGGTCCCGGCTTTGGGGCGGAAGACACAACGAGAGAGTTCATCGAAAATTTGTTGGCGGGAAAATCTGGAATAAAAAAATCTTCGTCGAGCATCGGGTTTGTCCATTCTGCTGGGGATGAGAAAAAAGATGAAGAAAACAGAAGCCTACCTCCCCTTGTGGTTGACGCGGATGGTCTCCGCTTGTTGTCGCAAATCAAAGAGTGGCAGTCCAAACTTCCCGCCGCGTCCATCCTCACGCCGCATCCCGGCGAAATGTCCGCGTTGACTGGGTTGTCGAAAGAAGAAATTCAAGAAGACCGACAGGCGATTGCGAGCAAGTTTGCAAAAGATTGGGGACACGTGGTTGTACTGAAAGGCGCGTTCACGGCGATCGCATCGCCAGATGGGCGGACGACGATCATCCCTGTGGCTTCGCCCGCGTTGGCGCGCGCTGGCACGGGCGATGTGCTTGCTGGGTTGATTGTCGGTTTGCGCGCGCAGGGACTCGACGCGTTCGACGCGGCGGTTGCGGGTGCATGGATTCACGCACAAGCCGGGCTCTATGCGGCAGATGATCTCGGCGCGACCGCGTCTGTGCTGGCGAGCGATGTGTTGGATTCGGTCGCGGATGTGATCAGCGATTTGGAATAAAAATACTACGTACTGCGTAAAAAAAAGACTCTCCGCTTTGGAGAGTCTTTTCGTTGTTCACAAATTACGCAGTACGAAATACGCAATACGTACTATTCATTCATAAACGCTTCGAGCGCTTCTTTGCTGATGCGATACGCTTTGCCGATCTTCTTGGCTTTCAAACTCTTGTCTTCAATTGCCGCGAGGATGTCCGCTTCGGTCACTTTCATGAATTGCGCGGCTTCGGCTGGGGTCATCACATCGGGCATTTTTGCGCCGCCAGCCGCTCCGCCACCGGGCGCGGCGTTTTGGAATCCGCCTTGAAGCGCTTGGCCCATCAAGTTGCCGATGCCCATGCCAGCGCCGATGCCAGCGGTGAGACCCGCGCCGCCGCCTTCGTTTTGCGCGGCGTCGCGCATCGCGTCCGCGGCTTGGAGTTGAGTGTACGTTGCCATGTCGAGCATACCCATATCGCGCAACTCCTGCGCCGACTTGCTGGACGGCTTGAGGTTGCCGATGTAAAACGATTTCAGCGCCATGCCGAGCGCTTCGAAATCATCCTGCGCCTTCGCACGGACTGCCGCGCCGATCTCCTCGGTCAGCCCGATCAGATCCACAACGCTTTTTGCCGCTGTCGTTTCGCCGAGCGCATCTTGAAGTTTCGAGAGCAAGATTGTCTTCAATCGTTCTTCGATGTCGCTCGTGCGATACGCGCCCTGCGCGCCGACAATTTGTGTCACGAACTGTTGCGGGTCTTTTACTTGGAATGAATACGTGCCGAAACCCTGCAACAGCGCGACGCCGAGTCCCATGCCGGGGTTGCGCACGATGATCGGTTGCGGCGTGCCCCATTTCTCGTTGGCGAATTCCTTGAGCGAAACGAAATACACTTCCGCGGGAAACGGCGTGCGGTCGTTGAATGCCTTGCCAATCCAGTCGATCAACTTCGGGATGTTCGCGGTGGCGATGGTGTGCCGACCCGCATTGAACACGTCGAGCGCGTTGCCGTCACGGAAAAATACCGCCGCCTGCGCCTCGCGCACGATCACCTGCGAGCCGATGCGGTAATCGCCGATGCCCGTCTCAGGGAAACGATGCACAATCTCGTCCCGCATCTCATTTGGATATTCGATAACGTCAAAAATTCTAGCCATGTTTCTCTCCTTTTGAAGAACGTTACTTTGATTATAGTCTAAATTATCTACGCTGAAAGACCCGAAAGGTCTCAATCTTTCATCTGTTTTCCCGTCCCTTTGTCGCGCACCATCAAAATTTCCGCCATGATGCTCACAGCGATCTCCTCCGGTGTTTCCGCGTTCAGTTCCAATCCCACCGGCGAATGGACGCGCTTGATCAATTCTTCGGACACGCCTTTTTCCCTCAACGCCTTGACGGTCGTCAGCCAGCGTCGCTTCGATCCGATGACGCCGATGTATGCCGCCTTCGATTCAAGCAGTGGAGGTAAACCCGCCGCGTCGATTCCGGACCCACGGCTGGTCACCACTAGGAAAGTTTGGCGCGTCACTTGGAGTTGATTCGCCAATTCAGCCATCGGCATGGGAAAATACGCGTCCGCCCCCGGCACAGCCTCGGCATTGCAAAATTCCGCGCGGTCATCGCTGACCACCACGCGGAAACCCAGCCACTTCGCCAAATGGACGACTGCCTTGCCCACGTGCCCGCCGCCGATGACGATAATCGTCGCTGGAGGAAGAATCGGTTCCACAAACACCTCCACAGTTCCGCCGCACACGCCCGGGTCGCCGCGCGTCGGATCGGAAAGCGTGTACCTCAACGTGCGCGGCTCCCCGTCGCTGAGCGCCATCCACGCCTCGTCGAGGACGCGGTGCTCCAAATCCCCGCCGCCGACCGTACCGATGAATTTTCCGTCGGGATACACGAGCATTTTGCTTCCCACATGTCGCGGCGTCGAGCCTTCGCTTTTTGTCACTGTGCAGAGCGCGGCAGAACCGTTATCCTTTTCGAGTTCGGCGAGGGCTTGGTAGATGGCTCTCATCACTTCAACCCGAGAAAGGAGCGCGCAAACTTTCTGACAGTCTTTGCTATCTGGATTGCCGCCTTTGCCTCTTCACGAGTTGGTTGGTCGCCGGGGTATCGCCGTCGTACTGCATATTCAGTGAGATCGATTAACTGTTGGAGGTCGAGACCGGTGATGATCCCCGCTTTTTTGCACATTGTTTCCAAACTGGGAAGGTCGTGAGTTTTTGGAAAATCCTTGTCCTTGAAAATGAGCAAGGCTTTGAAATATTTTTCCGCACTTTGTTGGGCATGAAAGCATGTTCCCGACAACAGTGGTTTTTTCAGCTGGAATAACGCTTTTGCGGCTGCAAAGTCTTCTTCAGCGTTGGCGATCCACGATTTAAGTTCCTTTATCTCGGTCATAAAGGACCTTTCCTTTTTTCATGATCTCGCGGATAAAAAAACCGTTGTTAACTCCGCCCCGGATGGCAGCCCGAACTTCCTCCGGCGTTTTGACGATAATATCCACTGGGAATTGGCGCGGATAAAGCAACATGGAAATCGCGCGGTGGTTCTCCTTGGAGTTTCTGCCGTTATTCATGATAACGAGCAAGTCAACATCGCTATCGTGGGTGGCGTTGCCTTCTGCATACGAGCCGAACAAAATGATCTTTTCGGGTTTTAGTGCAGTTACAATGCGCTTAACTGCATGAGGCAAAGTCTTTGCCACAGAAGGAAAACCGGTTGGGGAGATTTTTGTTTCGAGTTCGAAAAGCATACAGTTCTCACTTCTTTGTATTTTACACTACCTACTCCAACAATCCCAGCACAACCGGCAGCAATTGTTTCTTCCGCGAGACCACGCCTTGCGCGTCGCGCGTGCCGTCGGCGACTGGGGGATAGGGGAGGTCGCTCAAAATTGGCGGGGAGTTGGAGGAAACGATGAGTCTGCTCGTGCCGCGCACGATGTCGGTGATGAGCAACATGGCAAAATCGAGTCCGAGTTTATCTTTGATGTTGTCCAGCGCTTTGATGAGCGGCTCGAGGTGCTCGGCGAGTTGCAACAAGTCGGTCACTTCCGCTTGGGCGATGGCGAATTTGAATCCGCCCGCTTCGTATTGTTTGATGTCGGTGCTGACGATCTCGGCTGGGTCGCGGTTCGAGAGTCCCGCGCCCGCGGAAAGCAGAGCTTTGCCAAACGACTCGATCGTCTCGCCTTTGAGCGGACTGCCTCCCACAAATGCCCAGCGCGCCAGTCTCTCGGCGGCGTCCTTGTCTCTCTGCGTAGTGGTGGGAGAGGTCAGAATGAGCGTGTCAGATAAAAGTCCCGCGAGAAGCGCGCCGGCGAGGTTGGGCGGCATGGAGAGTCCCGCTTCGGCTGTCATCTCGGAGACGAGAGTCGAGGTCGAGCCGACGATGTCCACTGTGAAGCGAATCGGTGTGTGGGTGTGTGGATTACCGAGGCGGTGATGGTCCAGAATCTCCAGCAGTTCCGCCTCTTCGAGCGCGGCAATCGCCTGGCGCGGCTCGTTGTGATCGACGAGGATGATCTTCAAGCGCGGTGGGTTGAGCAGGTCGCGTTGGCGCGTAATGCCGAGGTACAGTCCGTTTTCATCCACCACCCAGTAATCGTCCACTTCGTCGCGCAGGATGCGGTTGAGATAATCGCGGATGTGACTACTTGCAGGGAATTTGGCGATGGTTGTGTCTGCCGCATCTCTACATGGGGCAGACATCATCTCGCGCACGGTCGTGTCGCCGGGACGCGGACCGAGCGTTTGCGTAAAATATTTGAACAGGCTCAAGCCGTTGATCAAGCCGAAGGGTTTGCCGTCGGCATCCACGACCGGGGCAATGCCTCGGGTTTTGCTGGCAAGCAACCATGCCGCGCCCAGTTGGGCGTCGGGACGAAGCGTGTCGAGGCGTTGCATCACCGATTCGAAGCGCGGCGACGCGTCGGTGAGCAGGACAGGCGCGTCCAGTTTTAATTGTTTGAGCAACCATGCCGTTTGCGGATTGAGCGCGCCGGCGCGCGCGGCGACGGTATCTTGCCCGTCGCGTTCGCGCAACAACCACGCGTAGCCCATGGCAGAGGCGATGGAGTCGGTATCTGGGTTGACGTGACCGATGACGTAGATTTTACTCATAGCCTTTAAGGGGTAGACGCGTTATGCGGATTCGTTTTTTGTCGACAACTGCAATGGCGTGTTTCAGAGTCTCTGAATTCACCGTATCGAGCACTCGCCGGACAAGTTCTTTCATTTCCGTCTCCGAGTAATTTCCTCCACGAAACAGGATTACGCCCGGGGTCTTCGCTCCACTGTTTGCAAGTAAATAGCCGAAATCCAAATCTGCTGTAATCACGATGCTAGCTTCATCTTGGGCGTGCCGCATGATCTCTGAGTCGGATGAGGTTCCCATGCCCAGGGATAAGACATGAACAGCCTGGTGCCCTTTCGATTCAAGCCAGGAGGCTAGATTAGGGGAAACAGGCATGTCAATTAAGAATTTCATTTAGGCAAATTCAACGACTTCTTCTTCTGCCAACGAAGCCGCATATTTCAGCGCTTCGTCAATGTCCTCAGATTCTAAATAAGGATAGGCATTGAGAATCGATTCGCGAGTTTCGCCGGAGGCAAGCAACCCGAGTAAACGGGAAACCGGAAATCGCAGATTTCGGATGCAAGGTTTTCCGCCGAAAACTTCTGGGTTGACCGTGATTCGCTTGAGTGTCATTTGCTTTTTTCCTTGCGTTGTTTCAAAGCATTATACCCTTGGCTTCAAAGCCTGAATCATTTCGTTTTTATCGCTTTCCACACGCGTTCCGGCGTGACGGGGATTTGATCCACGTTGATGCCGATGGCGTCGAGAATGGCGTTGCCCACCGCCGGCGCGACGCCGTTCATTGGGATTTCGGCGACCGCTTTGACGCCGAACGGATGGCTCGGCTCGAACGTTTCGACGAAGATGGTTTCGAGTTCGGGCATTTCGTCTGCGCGGAAGATGTGATACCGGTCGAGGTCGCGTTCGATGGCATCCCCTTTGTCGTTGAAGCGCATTTCCTCACAGACCGCGTAGCCGAGGGCTTGAGTCATGCCGCCTTCGACCTGCCCCGACGCGGTGAGCGGATTCACGATCACGCCCGAGTCAACTGCCATGACGAGTTTGTCCACAGTGACCGCGCCGGTCTCGGTGTCCACTGTCACTTCGGCGAACTGCGCGGCGAATGGAGGGGGAGAGACCGGCGAAACGTAACTTGCAACGCCCATGATCTGCTCCTGATTGTTGCGATGCAGGCTGTCTAGCGCAATTTCACTCAGCGGAATTGTTTTGCCATTTGGCGCAACGACCATGCGGTTTGAAAGTTGCAAGTCGGGAGGTTGAACGTCCAAACCTTCAGCTTTGAACATGTCAACTGCTCTCGCTTTGATTCGCTCCGCGACGACATTTGCCGCTTTTGCCACCGCCGCGCCGGAGATGTACGTTGTGGAAGACGCGTACGCGCCTTTGTCGAACGGCGTGAAGTCGGTGTCCGACGAGTAGCAGATCATATCTTCGAGCGGAACACCCAACACCTCCGCCGCCATTTGCGCGAGCGCGGTATCGGAACCGGTGCCCAGATCGGTCGCGCCGACCAGCAGGTTGAACGAGCCGTCGTCGTTCATCTTGATTGACGCGCCGCCCATGTCGAGGTACGGGATCGCTGTGCCTTGCATGACCATGGCGACGCCGATTCCTTTGCGTTGGTGGGACGGGATGCCATCCCGCCGCCACGATTCATTGGCATATTTATCGTCCCACCCGATTGCGGCTTTGCCCTGATTGACGCACATCTCCAGCCCAACGGTTTGGATGATCTCCGGTCGCGGCTCGCGCCCTTCGTTCCACGAAGTGGAGAACGGTTGATATTCGCCGGGGCGGATCGCGTTTTTCAGGCGGAAGTCAATCGGGTCCATGTTCAACGCGCGGGCGATCTTTTCCATGTGACGGTCGAGGGGCCAATAGCCTTGCGGGACGCCGTAACCGCGGAACGCGCCAGCGGGCGGCGTGTTGGTGTACACCACGTCCGCGTAAAACTGGATGTTCGGCGCTTTGCGATATTCGCCATCGCCGACGTACAACGCCATAGCTTTGTGCCCGGTGTTGCCGGTGACGGTCAACGCGTGACTGCCGTACGCGCCCGTATCAGAAAGCGCGTACATGGCGTTGGCAGTGATCGTCCCATCCCGCTTCACTCCGGTCTTCATCTTGACGCGCATTGGATGCCTCGAGCGCGCCGCGATGAACTCCTCCTCCCGCGTGTACTCGTAAATGACGGGACGCTTCGTCGCGATGGTGAGATGTGCCGGGACATCTTCGATCAGCATTTCCTGTTTGCCGCCGAAGCCGCCGCCGATGCGCGGCTTGACCACGCGGATTCTTTTCACAGGCAGGTTCAACAGCGGCGCGAGCATCCTCCGCACGTGGAATGGAACTTGCGTGGATGTGCGAACCACCAGCCGATCATCTTCGTCCCAATACGTGACCGCGACATGCGGCTCAATGGAAACTTGTTGCACCTTCGGTACTTCATATTCTGCCTCAAAAATTTCGTCCGCTTCCTTGAATCCTTTTTCCACGTCGCCGATGTCGATGCGGATGTGCGCGGCGAGATTCTTTTCGGGGTTCGAGTCCGCGAAATTGACGTACTCAGGCTCGTCGTGGATTCGAATCGCATCGGGTTTCATCGCATCGCGCGAGTCGATGATGGAATCCAGAATTTCATATTCCACGTCGATCAGCGATAACGCTTGCTCGGCGATCTCGGGAGTCTCTGCCGCGACGAACGCGACGCGGTCGCCGACAAATCTCACTTTTTGATCCAGCGAAAACGTATCGAGCGGACCCGGTATTGGGTCAGACTGTCCCGCTGTTGAATACACCACGCGCGGAATATCCTGCCATGTGAGAACAGCCGCGACGCCTTTCAGTTCTTTGGCTTTGCTAAGATCGATCTTCTTGATGAGCGCGTGCGCGTGTGGCGAGTGCAACACCTTCGCGTGCAACATGCCGCGCATGTCCATGTCTGCGGCGAAGGCTGGCTTGCCTTGCACGAGTTTTTCCGCGTCCACTTTTTTCTCTGGCTTACCGACGGTCTGCCACGTCTGCGATTCGGGTGTGACGACAACCTTAGGGCGCGTCAGCACCCCTGTTAGTTGAGGCGAATCGAATCCCGATGGCGACTCGGTGCGCGGCGCGCCGAAATCCCAATTGACGGTATCGAGTCGAAACGGCTCATCGCCGCGCATCACCGCCGCCGCTTTCAACACGGCTTGCACGGGCTTGAGATAGCCCGTGCATCGGCACAACACACCCGCGATCGCTTCGCGCACTTCATCTTCACTTGGATTTGGATTCTTTTCCAGCAACGCCTTCGCCGCAAGGATTTGCCCCGGCGTGCAATATCCGCATTGGATGGCGCCCGATTCGACAAACGCCTGTTGAAGCGGATGCAAGCCTTCGGTCTTTTTCCACCCTTGTTGGGGATGTTCGCCCAACGCTTCGATCGTGACGATGAGATGTCCCTCCGCCTGAGCCGCGAGCATGGACCCCGCGTTGACCGGCTTACCGTCGAGCAGAACCGTGTCCGCGCCGCTGAGTCCGCCCTCGTCGCCGAACTTGACGCCGTAATATCCGAGTCTGCGCACGGCTGATAATAATGTTTCAGATGAGGCGCAATCTATTTCGTGCTTATTTGAGTTAATCGTTAGGGCGATGTTCATGATTATCTCCAACTACTATTGAAAATATGACTTATTTGTGAATGTGATTTCTACAGGATACTGACTCTTAATAATTTCAAGAATTTCAACATCGTTTAAGATCGTTGCAATATTGAATGCAGTATGCCCGTATGAAAGGGCTTTCCGAAACATTTTTTCTTGCTTGACATGTGAATTCAATTTTAAAGCCTTTCGCATAAGCGTTATGCCTAAATTACAGAAAGCTGCTGCCTCGAGTCTTCTGAATTTGAACTTTTGGGCAAGGACGAGACAATCTTCAAGTTGGTATTTTGCATTCTGAAGATCCTCCTTCTGGATGTACAAGCTTCCCAGATTTAATAGATGCATAGCAACATTGTAGTGATTCTTCTCTTTTTTATCTAGCTTGATTAGCTGGTCAAAAATACTAATTGCTTTCTCGTAATCATTCTTTTGGGTGTAGGTGTTTGCTAGATTTCCTAAGACCAATCGGTAGGCTTTTTGATCATTAGATTCCCGGGCATATTTTATGCATTCTTCAAGACATTTGATTGATTCTTCGTGTCTGTTGAGTCTTCGGTATACAACTCCCAGATTTCCAAGATGTACATGTGCATCTTTTGTTTTGCTTAATCGTTTCGCTGCTTTGTTCCCTGTTGAGAATATTTCTAGCTTCAGTTCATCAGATAGTCTATTATTAATTAGGTTTGAAAATGTTCCTGCAAATGTATTGATTAACTCATCCTTTTCTGTTTGAGTGCCCCAAACAATTTTCTCTTTGGTTAACAAATCCCAAGAAAAATATAGGTCAGGAATTATTTCGTCGAATACCCGAATCGCGAAGATATTGCTTTCGTCACTATAGTCGTTAAAGATCTCCTGACAAATTCTTGCCCAATCAAGGTAATTGTTTATATACCTTCGGATAACCTGCTCGGTCTCTTTTGAATTTTCAAGCAGCAAGGTAAATGCATAAGCATTAATTAAGTCATGAGATTTGTATGAAGCTATGAGGTTACTTTCAACTCTAACCTCAACTAAGCCTCTAAAAATCAACTCGCCGATAACTACTTCTGCCTTTTCTTTTTCACTCTCCCATACATTTGCGATAGAATTAATATCAAAATGATTTGGAAAAATACCAGTCATTCTAAACAATGACTTAACCTGGGAGTCAAGTAGATCATAGGATAATTTGAATGCAGCCTCTATATTTAGGTTTGAATCCCCGGCAACCTTAAGAGTTTCGATTACCTTCTTTTTATCCTCAAGTTTTTCTAATAAGTCAGAAATTGACCAATCCAATCTGGTTTCTAGGATGGATGAGATTATTCTCAAGGCAAGAGGTAAGTTTCCACAGGTTTCCGCCAGACTCATTATAGAGTGCTCGTTTTCATTTTTTAGTCGGGTAGATGAATTTGTAAGAAATTCAGTAGATTCGGCAGAAGACATCTCCTCAATCTTTACTGTATAGCAACCAACATCGGATAGAGAGATTTGACCCCTTGACGTGATTATTGCTATTGCTGGATAGAGTGGGATTAAAGGCTTGACTTGGTCGCTTGTCTGTGCGTTATCTAGCAATACTACAACTTTTTTGCCAGCAAGAGTATGCCTGTACAATGCGAGTAATGCTTCGAATTCATTGGGAAGATTTTCTTTTGGAATGAAAACCGCAAGGATTCTTCTTATTCCTTCTTCGCTCGAGAGAGGTTCTTGCCCAGATACACCTCTTAGATCAATTTCAATCTGTCCATCTTGATAGTCATTTGATATTCTGCTGATAAAACTTCTGGCGAGGGCTGTTTTTCCAACTCCTGCTGAACCATAGATTAAGATGCTGTTCGTTTGTTGGTTGATTGAATTCTCTAATTCCTGTATGTAACTTTCTCGTCCAATGAAATCTACAGGAGGCTTTGCTATAATGAAAGGGATAAGGGTACTTTTGAAGTCGATGTTTTGCTTGGATTGTTTGTTGGCTTCAACTTGACTTCTGAGAGTTGCGAGTGCTAATATTTTCTTTCCAAAAGCATCGCTTGCAACTGCTAGTTCCTCAGTTAATATTTCGATATAATGCTCGACGGCTACTTTTATACGGCTTTTCTCGATATTAGGAAAATCCCTTTCCAGTACGTTTGTTAAAGATAAACTTAATTTGTTAGACGTTGTAGGCCTATTTTGAAAGTCCAAAAAATCATCTCTTAAGTTTGGTAAATCAGAAGTATTTAAGTCAACGAATATAGCTTTTGAAAACTCGGCATCCTGATGTGAAGCTAGGAAACGCTCTTTGGTTGCTGCTAATGCAGATTCCAAAGATTCGTTTGAGATGTAATTTTCTCGAAGAGTTTCAACCGTTCTTTTTCCAACCCCTTTTTCAATTACATCTTCTAACAATGCAATTCCAATCTTGCCAAGTTTTTCGCCAGCTACTTTCATGGCTATTGATCCAGTCTCTTTTTGTTATGTAAAGAAGTCGCCTTACTTAACAGCTTCCTCAATTCATCTATCACAATTTTATTCCCATTTTCATCTTTGTAGAACCATACATCCCAGCCATTGACGGGCGCGCCGTTTAGCAGGGATTTCGCGACGAAGTGAATCGAGCCAGTAACGTCGTCGCATTTGAGATGCCCATTAGCGAGAATCTTTGCTTTCTTTCCATTCTTTGCAAAGTAAAGTGTTTGACCGGGTTGCAAGAGTCCGTTTTCGATCAGCGTGCCGAATGGGACGCGGGGCTGCTTCCGCTTCTCGGAGAGAATCAATACTTCTGCTGGGGAAGTGAGAACCGCGTCGATCCGTTTCTGCGCGACGCGGATGTATTTTTTATCCCGTTCGATGCCAATCCAGTTGCGACCGAGTTTTTTTGCCACCGCGCCCGTTGTCCCCGTGCCGAAGAACGGGTCGAGAATCAAATCGCCCCGTTGAGAAGAAGCGAGGATGACGCGGTAGAGTAAGGCTTCGGGCTTTTGAGTCGAGTGAGCTTTCGTCCCATTGCGTTTGACGCGTTGTTTGCCGGTGACCAGCGGGAGTTCCCAATGCCGCCAGTCCGAGCGCATTTGCAAGTCTTCGTTCAAGGCTTTCATCGCGCGGTGGTTGAATGTGTACTTCGCACCTTTCTTTTTCTGCGCCCAGATCATCGTCTCGTGCGCGTTGGTGAAACGGACGCCGCGAAAGTTCGGCATGGGGTTGTCTTTGATCCACAACACATCGTTGAGAATCCAAAAGCCCAAGTCTTGCATGATGGCGCCGACGCGATAAATATTGTGATACGTGCCGATAACCCAGATCGTGCCGGTTTCTTTGAGGACGCGCTGGCTAGCGCGTAGCCAATTGGTGGTGAACTCATCGTACTTTTTGAAATCCCCGAACTTATCCCAGCGGTCGTTGACCGCGTCCACCTTCGACATGTTAGGACGATACAACTCGTTGCGGAGTTGTAGATTGTACGGCGGGTCGGCAAAGATCACATCAACTGAGTTCTCGGGAAGCGAGTTGAGAATCTCGACGCAATCGCCATGCAGGATCGTGTTGAGTGGAAGATTTTTCACGCGCCCGCGATTCTTTCCATGCAGCGTTTCGCCAAGGTTGCGGCGACATCCATGCGGTATTCGGCGGAGCCAAAATCGTCTGTCGCTTCGTGGAACGCGTTGCGCGCCGCGACTGCTACATCGTCAGAGGAGGTCCCGTCCATTGCGAGCATGGGACTCTTGCCATAGCCGCCGACAGCCACACGCGTCCGACCGGAGCTCCAAACTGATACAGCCACACAGACAATCGGTTTGTCGGACGGTGTCCGCGACACGTACTCGAATGCGAACTTAACATTGTTGGAAATGACGATGGATGTGATGAGTCCGCGCGAGCGGAGGGGTAAAAACTCTCCAAGACTGGAGACACGAGACTTTTCAACGGCTTCTCTAATTTCTAGCTTCGCATCGAGCGCGAGCAGAGTGGTTGCAACTGTTGACCTGCCGTCGCAAGAGACCAACGTCCCCGCGACGGTCGCGGAGTTGCGGATGTTCAGCGGCGCTTCGAGTTTCAGCGCCGTCTTCAACGCGTCGGGGCAGAGTTCTGATTCGAGAAGGGATTGAAGCGTTAGCGTCGCGCCGAGGTGGAGTTCGTTTCCCTTTGCGGCAAGCGAATCCAAGCCGAGGAGTTGGAGGTCCACCGCTTCGGCTGAATCAGTTTTCCCCTGCGAAAGAAGCGTGCCGCCTCCGAGCGGGAGTCGATTCGGTTGAGTCAATAATTTCAGCGCTTCTTCCAAAGTTTTTGGGCGGTGATAGTTAATGATCATTGTCAACCTCCCAATTTTAGTACCAATTGGAAGTAGAAAAATCAGGCATGTTGGATAGCAAACTGATGGGGCGTCAGGCCCTGTAAGGCATCATGTGGGCGGACAGTATTGT
>WBZY01000259.1_pt1 | contig 42985 bp, 38 predicted proteins | sample 5204191 | NCBI WGS metagenome assembly WBZY01 (sample SAMN12344363, study PRJNA552823) | activated sludge metagenome | biome: Activated sludge suspended growth; feature: Anammox Sidestream; material: Wastewater; isolation source: activated sludge from anammox sidestream of wastewater treatment...
CCTATTCGCTGCTTGGGATCACCGGTGGATCGAGCGTTGATGTTCAGAATGTGATGGTCGATGACGAGCGGGATAAGGTTCCGTCGTCACCGCATCTTACCGTCCGCCTGACGGTCGTCACACTTGCTACGCTCGCCGTTTCGATACTTCTGACGCTAATCGTCCGAGCCCCGCTGGAAGAGGCTGCCAATCCCGCCGTGACACCAAATCCTGCCAAGGCCCCGTGGTACTTTCTTTGGCTTCAGGAATTGGTCACGATCACCACGTTCACTATCGGCGGGTTCACTATCAATGGAGCTTTGATCGGCGGGATCATTCTGCCGGCTGTGCTCGTATTGGCTGCGATCCTCTGGCCCTATTACGACAAGTCGCCTGTATCGAGCATCGGAAGATGGCTGCCGAAGGAACGCAAATGGCAGAACATCGTGTTTTTGGTCATTGTGGCGTTCATCCTAGTTCTGACCTTTATCGGGACCTATATGCGCGGCCCATTCTGGGAACTGTATATGCCGTGGCAGGAATGGGAACAGACGCCGAGAAGATTCTGAGCCATGAAAAGACTACTAAGCAAAGATGCGATCAAGCTCTACGTTCTGGGAATTTGCCTTCTGGCCCTGACCGCTGCGGTTTACATCCGCGAAGTGCGAACGGACTGGAGCGATTATCAGGCGGAGTTTCGTGACTTCGTTGCCGAGAAATTCGGCGAAGAACGCGCTGCTCAGATCCCGTCAGGAATACAGCAGATATGGGTCAAGGACCTTGATCGGGTCGATCGCTGCATCACGTGCCATCAGGCGGTAGAGTGGAAGGGATTGGAGACGGCGCCTGAACCATATCGAACCCATCCAAAAGAGATCCTTGAAAAACACCCGCTGACGGCATACGGATGTACGTCATGCCACGGCGGCCAGGGTTTCTCAACAACGCTCCCAGATGCGCACGGTAACGTTGATCACTGGGAAGAGCCAGTTCTTGGCGAGGAAGTAAGCGAGACTTACCTCGTGAAGAACAGCAAGGCCCTTATGGAGATGAACTGCAATGCCTGTCACCGTTACGACCGTGAGACGAAGGGCATGGAGTACATCAATATGGCAAAGAATCTGGTGCAGGAAAAGAACTGCCGAGCTTGCCATACGATCAACGGCCGCGGGGGCATTATCGGTCCCGATCTGACCTTCGAAGGTGAAAAGCCGACTGAGCAGTTCGACTATTCGCGGCTCTCCGGAAAGCATTCCGTCTTCGCTTGGCAGGTGGCGCACTTTCAGAATCCCAAGATGCTCTCACCTGAATCGGTCATGCCGAACTTCGGGCTCTCGTCACAGCAATCGCAGGCACTCTCTCTGCTAGTGATGAGCTGGCGAAAGGGCTTTGTTCCGGCTCACTACATTCCGGGAGTGCAGCTTCGCGATGTGCCCTCACCCGAGGAGGTTGAAAAGGAGAAGCGGATGCTTGAGGGCGAAGGGGCATTCTTCGTCAAGAACAACTGCTTCATATGTCATTCGGTGAGCTCGCTCGGTGTTGAGTCGGCGTCAAAGATCGGCCCCGATCTGTCCGACGCCGTCGTAGATGTGCAGAGCCGTTTTGGCAGGACGCTTGACGATTTCCTGATCGAGCCAACCGGCACGATGTCGGTAGTTCTGGCGACGCAGATACCGCTTACGCCTGAACAGCGACAAGAGGCGATCGCCCTTTTGAAAGTCGCCTATCAGAAAAAACTTGAACAGCAAATAAGGAATGCGGCCCCTTCGCCTAGCCCAGCAGCGAAGTAGGTACGCAATAGGAGAATCATGAGGAGCATAATCAAAAATCCTAAAGTGTGGTGGATCATATCCGGAATCATCATCATCAGCTCACTGCTCATTGCCGGCAGCTGCGGCCGCCGAACAGCGATCAAGCAGGAAAGGGGCGGAACGGCCGAGGCGGCTACCCTGACCTATGTTGCCCCGGGTGACATTGACGAGTATTACCTGTTTTATTCGGGCGGGCACTCCGGCAATGTTTATGTTGCGGGTGTTCCGTCGATGCGGCACATCTCGACAATACCGGTCTTTGCAAAGTATCCCGCGACCGGGTACGGGTTTGACAAAGAAACAAAGGAGATGCTCGGCGAATATGAGTGGGGTGATGTGCACCATCCGGCCCTGAGCGAAACAAAAGGCGATTACGACGGACGTTGGCTCTTCGTGAACGACAACGGCAATAACCGAATTGCGCGGATCGACCTCCGGGACTTCAAGACAAAACAGATCCTGGGCCCGGTACCGAATATCTCAGGTTTCCACGGCGGTTCATTTGTAACGCCGAACAGCGAATATGTCCTTGCGGCGTCGCGCTTCTCGATACCCCTGCCAAAGGGAACGGCCGCTCCGGTTGAGGATTACGCGACCAAGTACAACGGCGTCGTTTCGGGCATCGCCGTGGAACCGACATCGGGCGAGATGAGCCTGGGCTGGCAGATCGTTATGCCGCCGTTCGATTATGACCTCGGCGACGCGGGCAAGGGCCCCAGCGAGGGTTGGGCATTCTGGACCTCGTACAACACGGAAAAGGCGATAGGCAAACTCGAAGTTACCTCTACTCAGAATGAACGCGATTACATTGTCGCCGTCAATTGGAAGGAGGTCGAAAAAGCTGTTCAGGCTGGCAAGACAAAGGACCTTGGCGGAGTAAAGGTGATCGACCCGAAAGAGACGCCGGGCCTTGTTTACTTGATACCTTGCAGCAAAAGCCCGCATGGCGTCGATGTCAGCCCTGACGGCAAATGGATAATTGGCAGCGGAAAGCTCCAGTCGATCACGACGGCCTACAGCATAGATAAGATGCTTGCCGCGATACAGAATAAGAATTTCACGGGAGAGGAAGATGGTATTCCGGTTCTGAACTACGACGCTGTGAAAGAGGCAGAAGTGAACGTCGGCCTCGGCCCGCTGCATACACAGTTCGACAATCAGGGTTACGCATACACGAGTCTTTTTGTCGAAAGCGCAGTTGCAAAATGGAAGCTCGGATCGTGGGAGATCGCCGACAAGATCCCGATCACGTATAACATCGGCCATCTTGCGACCGCTGAAGGCGACACCGTCGATCCCGACGGCCGATACTTGGTTGCTCTCAATAAGCTGTCGCACGGAACCCACTTGAATGTTGGCCCGTCACAGCCTGAAAGCTCTCAGCTGATAGCGATCGACGGCGAGAAAATGAAGCTCCTGTATAACGCATTCACCGAACCGGAGCCGCATTATGCACAGATAATCAAGGCCGATAAGCTTAAACCTATCGAGGTTTACCCGAAGGAAGAAAACAAAAATCCAAATGCGATCTGGGACCTGAAGGACGTCTCGACCACTGCGAGCGGCGGCAATGTTCTTGTTAAGGCGATGCTGGTTCGGAGTACGATCGAGCCGACCAAGATCGAAGTGAATCAAGGCGACAAGGTCACGATCCATCTGACGAACATCGAGCAGACGACGGATGAACTTCATGGTTTTGGGCTCTTGGAATACAACATCAATGTCGTGGTAGATCCAGGTGAGACCAAGACAATTGAGTTCATTGCGAATAAACCTGGCGTGTACGCCTATTACTGCACGAATTTCTGTTCGGCCCTCCACCAGGAAATGCAGGGTTATCTTGTAGTTAAGCCGAAGTAGGAAAGGAAGGGATGATCATGGAAGAAAAGGCAAAGGAGCGATCGATCTTGAAAGAGGCAAACCCGAAAGGGATAGACCGTATCCTTGCATTGGTATTTGACTTTCTCGAACAACCGCTGTCGATCGGCAGTCGTTTGATGGCGGTTGCAGCGGGACTGATCCTTACGCTTGTGTTCATATTTCCCTTGTGGAATATGACATTCTTTTCCAATCAGTACACTGACGGGCTGGTTCTGGATCTCTATGCATTCAAGCTGGAAGGTGGAAAAACACCGAATCGCGACGATCTCCGCGAGATCAATTCGTTGAACCACTATATTGGAATGCGCCCGTTGCTGGAAAGTGATTTCGGAGAATTCGTATGGCTGCCGTTCGCGATCGGCGGCCTGTCGATCCTCGCGCTCCGGGCCGCGGTCCTGGGAAAAATGTCGAAACTCGCCGACGTTTTTGTGTTGTTCGTCTATTTCAGCCTGTATTCATTCTGGAGCTTTTACTACAGGCTTTACACTTACGGACATCAACTTGACCCAACCGCGGCCATAAAGGTTCCGCCCTTTACGCCACCGCTTTTTGGAACGCAGGAGGTTGGAAATTTCACGGTACACAGCTATCCGGACGTTGCGTCGTTCGTACTTTTTGCGTACGGGATCCTGTTATTCGTTGCGATCCTCTGGGCGTGGCGCGTGAGCGCCAGGGTTCGACGGCAAGCGAGATCAGTCGGAGCGTCGTAATGGTCAATGTCCGAGTCGGTTCCAAACGGGTTTTCGGTAGCCTGATCCTGCTTTCCGTGCACCTTTTTGGCGCAAATTCGATTCGGGGCGAGATCCTGGCTGTTGGGCCGGGCGAACGTTACAAGTCGATCTCGTCCGCGATGGCCGCGGCGAGCGGTGGCGATACCATCCGCGTCCTTCCCGGGACATACGTTGAGAATGTTGTTCTCGACCGGCCGGTCCATTTGATCGGCGTTGAACGGCCCCGGATAGTTGGTTCGGGGCGGGGCAGCGTTGTTACTGTCACGGCACCCGGTTCGACGGTCTCGGGTTTCAGGATCGAAGGAAGTGGGAGCGATCTTCAGGCCGAGGACGCCGGTATCCTTCTGAAAGCGGACGGGAATACGGTCGAGAACAACGACCTTGCCGATATTCTCTTCGGGATCTACCTCTTCAACGCTTCCAACAATCTGATCAAGGGCAATACGATAACAGGCCGCCGCGAGATCGAAAGCGGCGAGCGCGGCGGCGGGCTTCACCTGTGGAATTCGGCAGGTAATACGCTGGAGGACAACATCGTCAGCCACGCGCGTGACGGAATGTACATCCAGAGCAGCCCGAACAACACGATCAGGCGGAATCGTGTTTCTGATCTTCGCTACGGGCTGCACTATATGAGTTCCGATGACAACCGTTTTGAAGACAACGTGTTCATCAATAATGTCGCCGGGGCGGCCATCATGTATTCGCAGAGGATCGAACTTCGGAGAAACGCTTTTGTTCACAACCGAGGATTTAGCTCGTTCGGCGTACTTTTCCAGGATTGCCGCGACTGTATCGCCGAAGACAATTTGATCCTGGACAACGCAGTCGGAATATTCCTCGAAGCATCGATCCGATCAAGCTTTCGCAAGAATACGGTTGCCGAGAACGACGTCGCGATGCAAGTGTTCTCAAGCTCGGAACGGAACAACTTTGCGCAAAACAACTTTATCAATAACCTGAGCCCACTCCAGCTTGTTGGTACTTCGAGTTCGATCGCCTGGGACACAGAGTCGGGCGGAAACTACTGGAGCGAATATGATGGCTATGACCTGGACGGCGACGGAACCGGCGACGTTCCGCATCGTATCCACAACGTGTTCGAATATCTTGAGGGGAATTATCCGCGGCTGCGCATCTATCTGAACAGCCCGGCCGCGCAATCGATCGTTGTTGCGGAAAAGTCCTTTCCGATACTCAGAGCCTCGAATGAGTTCGATCGGAAACCGCTGATGCGCCCGGTAAAGTTCGAGTCGAGACTCCCGATCGCTGCGACGCCACGAAAGGCAAGTTGGATCTTGCCCGTGTTTTCGGCATTTCTGCTCGGGCTGTCGATCGTTGTTTTCAGACGAGGTTTTGCCAGATGATCGAAGTTAAAGGCCTGACAAAGAAATTTGGTGGTTTCACGGCTGTTGATGACGTGTCGTTCACGGTACGATCGGGCGAGACCTTTGCACTGCTTGGGCCCAATGGAAGCGGTAAATCGACGATCTTGAAATGCCTTGCGGGCCTAGCCGTACCAACTGGCGGGGAGATCGCGATAGGTGGCGTTGACGCAATAAGGTCGCCGCACAATGCCCGCCGGTCGCTCAGCTATCTCCCGCAGCGAGTCGGCTTTCACGAGTGCCTCACCGCGAAAGAGGTCCTCGAATTCTATTGCCGCCTGCGAAAGCTTCCGCCGACGACCATCGAGAACGTGCTGCATGGCTCAGAGTTCGATTTTAACGGTTTCTGCGAAAAGCGCATTTCTGAGCTTTCCGGCGGAATGCAGCAAAAACTTGGTTTGGCCGTCGCGTGTTTGCCCGACACGCCGGTGCTGCTTCTTGATGAGCCGACGGTCAGCCTTGATCCGGCCGGTGTGATCGGCTTCAGAAAGTTTCTCAAGGGGCTGAAGAAAAAGGGGAAGACGATCGTTTTTACGTCGCACGTGTTGACCGATGTCGAAGTGGTCGCGGACCGGGTCGCAGTGATGGTCAACGGTAAGATGATCGCTCTCGAATCGATCGAGGACCTGAAGCAGCGGACGCGCGACCGCGACCAAACCCTTGAAGAGATCTATCTTGAGTATGCACAGGCATTTTAAGAAGCTTCTGATGTGTATCGTCCTTCTTGCTGCGTGCAGTTCGGGCGACATTCAGCCCGCGGCGATCGAAGATGGCGATATGTGCTCGTTTTGCCGCATGGCGATCAGCGAAAAGCAATATGCAGCGGAGATAATTACGGCCGGAGATGCGGTGAGTAAATTCGACGATATCGGCTGCATGCTGAGATATCGGAAGGCTGCGGGCGAGAACCTCAAGATAGCTGCGACCTTCGTTATGGATCACAACTCGCGGGAATGGCTGCGAGCTGAGAAGGCCGTTTATGTAAGATCGGGATCGATCAAAACACCGATGGGAAGCGGTATCATCGCGTTCAGCGACGGTACGAAGGCTGGAGCCGATGGCCTTACGTTCGAGGCACTGCTCTCAACGGCCGATGTGCATCAGCACTAAACTCAACGATATGGAGACAAATGCCGTCATAACGATCGCGCGTCAGGAACTCACCGTTGCGATTCGGAATAAATGGACCTTGATCTTTGCTGTCGTGTTTGGGTCGCTGATGCTGGCAATTTCCTACTTTGGGACAATGACCGCCGGCGAGATCGGCTTTCAGGGATTCAATCGGACGACAGCAAGTCTGCTAAGCCTCGTGCTGTATCTCATTCCCCTCGTAGCCCTGATGATGGGAACGCAGAGTTTTCTAAGCCGATCGGGCGACGACGAACTGCTGTTCGCCCAACCGATCTCCCGGGCCGAGGTGCTTGTAGGCAAGCTTGTTGGTTTGTTTGCGGCAATGGTCACCGCCACATTTGCTGGATTCGGCCTTGGTGGGCTTGTCATTGCCGCCCAGGCGGGAAGCAACGACTTTCTCGGATACCCGATATTTGTGATGCTTTCTCTCGCCTTGTCAGCGGTTTTTCTGTCACTTTCAATGCTTGTTGCGATGGCCTGCCGGCGGCAACCGAAGGCGTTCGGACTGGCACTAGTTTTTTGGTTCTTTTTCGTGATCTTTTACGACCTGCTAGTGCTCGGCGGCTCACTCCTTTTCGGTGAACGAACGGCCAATTATTTTATTTTTGCATCGCTTTTCGGCAATCCGGTTGATATGGTTCGCGTCGCGGGCCTTTTGTCGCTGAAAGGCGCCGAGATCTTCGGGGCTGGGGGAGCAGCGCTCCTAAAATTCCTCGGAGGTTACGTGCAAGGCGTTGCTGCGTTGGTTCTTGGCCTTGTTGTGTGGACGATCGCGCCGGTCATCGTCTCGTTCAGGCTTTTGCGCGATCAGGATATTTAACGATCGAGTCGGTAAAAGTTGGTTCGGCCGGTTCGGGGGAAGCGATCCGATGGGTTTCGCCAGGACCTATGTCCTTCCGCTATTTATTCTCGGCGTGTTGCTCGCGATCGCGGCGAGCATCTACTTCTATGTTGAATCTGATCGCGTCGAGCAGGAACACTTCGAACGGAATGAAACCGAGTTGGTCATCGAAAATACGGTGGGGGCAACGATCGCCCTCTTTCGAGCCGGGAAATACATGGATGAGGCAAAGGCGGTGCCAGAATTTACCGGCGACCGCGTTTGGCTGGCAGAGGGAAACTATTTTTTGCAAGCCGACCAGGATGGGCGACGTGTCTATTATCCGATCCCCATTCTGGGGTATCGTTCGGGAACAGACGGCGGTGACGCGTTTGCGGTGACGCTCCGTCCGGTACCGCCGGAACCTCAACCGGCGATCGGTCACGAATTCGCGTTCATTCCAAGCGGATATTTTCTTTTTGGCGATCGGCTGAGTCCGCGTGAGCCGCATCTGGTGTGGACGCCCGGTTTCTACATTGGCCGGTTCGAAGTATCGAATGGCGAGTTCCGCAAGTTCCTCGGCGATGCGGAAGGATACGAGGATGCCGCAAATTGGACCCCGGAGGGCATCAAGTGGAAGGCTGGAGCAAAAGCAATATCGTCTGCCAACCTTTCGGATCACGACACAAACCTTTCCAGGTTTGGACTGGATGACCAACCTGTTACGCAGGTCACTTGGCACGAAGCCGCGGCGTTTTGTCAGTGGCTCACGCGAAAGTTTGGACAAGGGAATTGGCTTTATTCCCTTCCGACCGAAGCTGAGTGGGAGAAGGCCGCTCGCGGCCCTGACAACTTTGATTATCCGCTCAGCCAGTTTTTGAGCGACCCGGAAACGGACTTCTATAATTGGAAGAAGAACCCGCATGCGGAAACGACCGTGATCGGTTCGGGATCGACGGATGGCCGCTATCGTGCGAATCGGTACGGGGTATTTCATATGGGAGGGAACGTCGTGGAATGGACACAAGGGCTGTATTGGCCATTCAGCCGTGAGAAGCCTTATTCATCCGACGACGGCCGAAATCGCACGGATGCGCAGGGCGTTCGAGTTGTTCGCGGCGGATCGTGGTACAGCGCCAGTATCGCCTTGCTGTACATCCCGTATCGTGACACGTTTCTGCCTGAGTTATCGCACGATGATCTTGGGTTCAGGATCGTTGCTCGCAACCTGATGCAATGAACTGATCGCCGTTCCCGATAGCCGGAAGCTGCTACGCGATCTGGGGAGTTTCGCAGTGAGACTGGGAGGAGCCTTCTAAATGTTGGATATTCGATCAAAAAGTATTTCGGATCTGTCGAGGATCGGCCCTTCGGTTATCCGTGTTCTCGAACGATCTCGGGTCGCTTATGGCTGCTGCACTGCAGATTCGTTTGAGAACGCCTGCCGCGATGCAGGGGTCGATGTCGAAGAGATAGCTGCGCTTGTCGAACAGGCCGAAATCGCATCTCGTGGGGCCATTGATCGGGACGACGGGTTCGACGCGATGTCGCTTGCGGCCCTCTGTGACCATATTGTCCGCAAGCACCATGCCTATACACGGGAAGCTGACCGCGACGTTGCGACACTCATTGGGAGCGTATGTTCCGTACATGGCGTTGAGCATCCGGAACTTTCGACGATACAGCGCGTATTTGGCTCGTTGGCCCTGATACTTGAGAACCACCTCCTTAAAGAGGAGCGAGTGCTTTTTCCTTATATCGCGTTGATGGAGAGTTCGCTGAATTTTGGAAAGCCGGTCCCGGCCGCACCGTTCGGTTCGATCGCAGAGCCGATCCGGGTCATGCTCAGCGACCACGAGGCCGTGAATGGATCGATCTCTGAGATACGGCGGCTGAGCGGCGACTTGACGGTTCCCGAAGGCGCTTGCGACGGCTATCGGGCGTTGTACGCGGCGATCGACGATCTTGAAAAAGATCTCCGCCAGCACATACATTTGGAAGACGATCTATTGTTCCCCAAGGCCATGGAAATGGAAATGAGCGGAGTTCCTCTTGACCCGAACCGCGTCGATGAGAACAGGAGCGGCTTGCCCATTATCCAGCCGAGACATCATTAGCAGATGGATTCATTTTTGAGATTATTGGACCTTCACGCGGACCTTGATGCCGCCTTTGCCGAGCACCAATTTGCGCTGCTGCACATGGAGTTTGGGAAGGCCCTTGAACTATTGACCGCCTACGAAACCGCGTTGCTGGCACACATGGACGACGAGGAGAAGGTTCTGCTGCCGCTGTACACAGAGCGGGCAGAAATTGAACGAGGCGGTAACGAAAAGCTTTTTCTGGACGAACACGAGAAGATGAGGCATTTGATAACGCTCTTTAGGGACGCGACCGAGGAGCTTGGTAAGGAGACCAAGCCGGAGCGTCACCTGATCAGGCTTCTCGATCGCGAGGCTTTCTACAAAAGGCTCTGCAGCCATCACGATATTCGGGAAGAGAACATCCTTTACCCCGCGCTCGATAAAGTATCAACGGCCGAGGAACGAACAGCGATGTTCGAGCGATTGACGTCGAGGCCATCGCGTCTGCTTGCTGACCGCGGTACTAAGGAAGCTGCCGGCTAGCGGCGAAGCAAAAGAATTACTATGAGTAAACGAACCATCTCATTGCTGGCGATCGGAATTTTCGTTGGACTGGTCGTTGGTTTCATTTTCGCAAATTCTGTGAATAAAGGGAGCGGAAAACTGGCCGGGACCTCCGACGCCGGCCCCGTGGAACCGGCTGGCCACCCGGATGCGGCACCATCTTCCGGCCCAATGCCACAGGACGTTCTTGCCGCGATCGAAAAGGCAAAGAGCGAGCCTGATAACTTCGATGCCCAGGTCAAGGCGGCTGGCTTCTACTACCAGATCCAGCGTTACGGCCAGGCCCTGGATTTTCTCGAACGGGCAAAGCAATTAAGGCCGGATGAACGCGAGGTTGCGATCCTTAGGGGAAATATCTATTTCGATTCGGGCAAGTATGACCAGGCGGAGAGGGAATATACATCTGCACTGGCGAAAAATGAAAATGATGTGAACGTCCGGGTAGATCTTGGCCTGACGTTCATTTTTCGGGACAAGCCGGATTACGATCGGGCGATAAAAGAGTTTCGGCGATCGTTAGAGATCGATCCGAAGCAGCCGCAGGCCCTTCAGAACCTGGCAGTTGCATATACGAAGAAAGGCGACGCTGAGAACGCCGGTAAGACCCTGGCCTTGTTGGAGGACCTTGGAATAGCAAATGAGTCGATCGTGAAACTCCGCGATGAGATCAGCAGTCTTCGGAAGAAATAATACAGTGAGAAGGTTTTGGAAATGATGTCCGCGCAAAACGAAGCTGAGTTCGAACAACTGCCGCTTTATGCCCACAAATTTCTTGCAGGTATGCCAATTCACAGCATTGATCGCTTGGAATTGCCGGGCGGGCGATCTGGAATGACCATCCTTGAAATAAAGGAGAAGGCTGGATTCAAAACTGCAAAACTCGAGGCCGGCCGAGTCACTCGATTCCTTTTTTGGCTGCGCGGTGAGATCGGCAGGCTATTTGGTTGGGATGATGCGCCTGAGCTTGTGTCCTCCGTATCTTATCTTTCCCGGATTGACGAAGATCAGCGGAGAAGGTCCCTTGTGACGCCGGGCGAACGTGAGGGTATTAGCCGCGTGCTTTATTGTTTTGAGAATGAATTTCTCGCCGAGATCATCAACAGGACAGTCCACTGCTTTTGGCTGATGACGGCAACGCCTGCGCCGTCGGGGTATGTCTTATACACGGCGGTTTATGTCCAGAGACTGAACTGGTTCACTCCGGTCTATATGACTCTGGTTGGCCCGATGTTGAAATGGATCGTTTACCCGGCACTTCAAAAGGGCATGCTGGCGCAATGGAAGAATTCCGAAACATCGAACGGTCAGCAGTCGATAGCAGCAGCATCGTGATTCGCCACAGCCTCATACGACGGGCTCAAGTAATTACATTTCTGCCCTTCGTTATGACCGGCTCACGCCTCTCTATGACCTCGTGGTCCGCTTTACAGCTCGCGAGAAACGCTTCAAGTCTCTGCTCGTCAGTCAGATCGCGCACGAGCCGGGCCAGCAAATTCTGGATCTTGCCTGCGGAACTGGAACTCTCGCGGTCTTACTGAAGCGCGCCATGCCGGATGCGGCCGTGATCGGGCTGGACGGCGATAAGACGATCCTTCAGATCGCGAGGTCCAAAGTCAGCGCCAGAGGGCTCGACATCATGTTTCATAGTGGCCTTTCGTACGCAATGCCTTACGCCGATGCCGCCTTTGATAAAGTTGTTTCAAGTCTGTTTTTCCATCATCTGACCCCGTCGAATAAGTCCGCTACACTCGCGGAGATCAAACGGATACTCCGTCCGGGTGGAGAACTTCATATTGCGGATTGGGGCATTCCGGCGAATAGACTTATGAAGGCATCGTCGCGATCTGTACAAATGCTCGACGGTGTCGAGACCACCCGAGACAGTTTCGCCGGTGAACTGCCGACACTGATGGAGGCGAACGAATTTGCTGAGGTGGGTGAGACCGCTTACGTCAACATAATATTCGGAACTATCCGCTTGCACCGAGGCAGAAAGCCGTTAGTATGTGGCGGTCCTTAGGTCGCCTTCGCAGATGACGATCGAGTCCCTTTTCCCCGTTTCGTCAGCAAGCCGGCGAGTTCGGCCCGTCGAACAGCTTCCAGCCGGGAATGGGCATTCAGCTTCTTCAGGATGTGCTGCGTGTGATTGTCAACGGTATTCCGGCTGATATGCAGTTTTCCGGCAATCGCCGCTGACGATTTGCCCGTCGCGAGCAAATCCAGTATCTCCGTTTCCCGTTGCGTCAGCTCTGTTTCGCTCACCGACGAACGTGGGGAATGAACGAGAACAGCGGCTTCTTCCTCAGGTAGGTCGATCTCGGTGACCAGAAAGTCCCTAACAAGCCGCTCCAAGCGCTTGCGAACGTCGATCTGCCTGAGAATGTGGATAGTGTACGGCTTTGCAGAACCTGATTCATCGGCGATCATCACAGAAACGTTGCACCAACGTTTACCGTTCGGTGTGCTTACCTGCAGATCGAAATTTCTGATGGGATGATGCTTGCACGCGGACGCCTGTACCACGCAATTCTCCGAACAGATCATCCCGCCTTCGTCGATACCTTTTATTACCTCGTGGCATGGCCGCCCGATCACGTCTTCCGATCGCAAACCGAGCAGCTTCTCGGCCGGTTCGTTCCACGCCGCAAAGTGCCCCGAACCGTCGATCACAAAGGCGGTGTCAGAGGTTCCTTCGATAAGCCGGCAAATGTCTCTGAAGCGCATGGTACGAAATCACTAGAAAAATGATGCCGAGAGACTATTGTTTCGGGAGCGAATGTTTGAAAAAGTAAACAAGACAAAGATATCCGTTTCTCCAATATTACGCAAGTAGTTCTATCTAAAACGACGGGGTATGGTATCAGGGCCCTGGCATATTTGGCAGGACGGAAAGACTCTGTTGTATGCGGGCTTCAAGAGATCGCCGAGAAGGAACGTATCCCGCCGGTGTATCTCAGGAAGATCCTTGGAGAACTTCGCCGCCAACGCATTTTGCGGTCTGTGAAAGGTATCCACGGCGGATATGTTCTTGCGAGAGAACCGGGATCGATCAGCCTTTGGGAAGTAAATTCGATCCTTGCACCTGATCCATATTTTGACGAATGCCTGCTTGGTTACGGGGCATGCAATTCTCAAGCAGCGTGTGCATTGCACGAAGAATGGACAAACATCCGGCAGAAGTACGTGGAACTCCTGAAGGTGAAGACCATTGCCGAGATAGCTGAGGCTTTGAAAAAGGGCGAATGCGGCGGTCCCGGCCCGGTAAATCTACTCTTTCCTGCTTAGGGGGAAGGTGAATATGAAGAACACGGCAATACACGATCGACATGCCCATGAGGCCTTAAGCCGGGTCAGATCGCTTGGACAGATCTTTACAGCTACCATCGTGCTGATATTTCTTCTCGTCCTTGCGGGCGGAACGAACGGCCAGGACGAAGGCCAGAAGTTGTTTGAAAGCCGCTGTTATAGCTGTCACAACATTGGAGGCGGCGACAAACAGGGGCCTGACCTTAAGGGCGTCACGGACCGCCAGTCGCAGGAGTGGCTTGCCGAGTTTATCAGAGGCCCGCAGGCAATGAGCCGCAAAGATCCGGTCGCGGCGGAGCTATTCAAAAAATACGCCCCGACAATAATGCCCGACCAGGCGCTTTCGGACCAAGAACTTCAGGCCGTCATCGCCTTGATAAAAGACCTTTCTGCAAGGAACGAGAATTTTGTTCCTGCTGGGGCAAAACTTGCCAGAGAGATAGTGCCCGGTGACGTTGACGCAGGGCGGTTGCTCTTTCTTGGCGGCACCGAACTCGCAAATGGCGGTGCGGCGTGCAATTCCTGCCACAGTGTCAAAGGCGTCGGTTCTCTTGGCGGCGGAACTCTGGGCCCGGACCTTACTGCGGTCAACATCAAATATCGCGATCCTGAATTGATACTTGCCCTTCAGAATCCAAACTTTCCGACAATGAAAAGCCTGTTCGAGAACCGGAAACTTACGGACGAGGAGATCGTTCAGTTGTTCGCGTTTTTTCAGAACTCAAAACTCAACAATCCGACCGCGGATGTTGTGCCGACGGCCGCTGCCGCAAAGATCGAGCCGAAATTTCTGATGCTTGGATTTGCAGTTGCCATCGTCGCGGTGGCGGGCCTGAATTTTATGTGGCGAAAACGAAATCGCGGAGTGCGCCAGGAGCTTGTGCGGAGGACGAAGATATGAACTGGATCAAGGATCTGATCAACCCGAAGGCCCGATCATGGGAAGAGTTCTATCGGAACCGATGGCAGCACGACAAGATCGTTCGCAGCACGCACGGCGTGAACTGCACGGGCGGCTGCAGCTGGAATATCTACGTAAAGCAGGGGATCGTGACGTGGGAAATGCAGGCACTGGATTACCCTCTGCTCGAAGACGGCTTGCCGCCGTATGAGCCTCGCGGCTGCCAGCGCGGCATTTCGTATTCCTGGTATCTGTACAGCCCGATCCGTGTGAAGTATCCATATTTTCGCGGGGCACTCCAAGACCTTTGGCGCGAGGCTCGAAAAAAATACAGCGATCCGGTCGAAGCCTGGGCATCGATCGTCAATGATCCGGAATCACGCGCCCGTTATCAACGAGCGCGCGGCAAGGGCGGTTTTCGCCGTGCCAGTTGGGATGAGGTCAATGAGATCATTGCCGCATCCCTTATCCATACGATCCAAAAACATGGTTCCGACCGCATTATCGGCTTTTCGCCGATACCCGCAATGTCGTTCCTCTCGTTTGCCGCTGGGTCGCGGTTCCTCCAGCTTCTTGGCGGTGTGCACCTGAGTTTTTACGATTGGTATTCAGACCTGCCGCCGGCGTCGCCCGAGGTGTTTGGCGAGCAAACTGACGTATGTGAAAGTGCCGATTGGTACAACTCGAAATTCATCGCGGTAATGGGTTCCAATCTGAACATGACGCGAACACCCGATTGCCATTTCGCAGCGGAATCGCGTCACAACGGTACAAAACTTGTCGTCCTGGCTCCTGATTTTAGCCAAGTATCAAAGTATGCGGACCAGTGGATACCGGTCCTCGCGGGACAGGATGGCGCCTTCTGGATGGGCGTCAATCACGTGATCCTTAAAGAGTTTCACCACGACCGGAAGGTACAGTATTTTCAGGACTATACGAAGCGATATACCGACTCGCCTTTCCTGATCGAACTCGTAAAGACAGAGGACGGTTACGAGGCAGGAAGGCTTCTGCGAGCAAATCGGCTCTCGCGGTACAAGGACGAAGAGAATGGCGAATGGAAGTTCCTCGTTTGGGACGAGCTCTCGGGTGCACCGCGTATGCCGGGCGGGACGGTCGGGCATCGCTGGGGTGAAAAGCAAGGCCAATGGAATCTTGAGTTCAAGGATACGGCAACCGGGGAGGACATAGAGCCGCAGCTGAGCCTGATCGACGATCCATCGAGCGCGACGCAGGTCATCTTTCGTGAATTCGGAACGGATCAGATCGTCAAGCGCGGCGTTCCCACACGAACCATCGAAACCGAGGACGGGCCGGTACTGGTCACAACGATATATGACCTTCTGATGTCACAGTTCGGCGTTGATCGCGGCCTCGGCGGCGAGTTTCCGGCAAATTATGACGACGAGAACGGGGCTTTCACCCCCGCATGGCAGGAGAAATTCTCGGGCGTCAGCCGCAAGACCGTCATCAAATTTGCCCGCGAATGGGCGACGACCGCTGAGAAGACCGAAGGCAAATGCATGGTCATCATCGGCGCCGGCATCAATCACTGGTATCACAACAACCTGATCTATCGCTCGGCGATGACGGCGTTGATGCTATGCGGTTGCGTCGGCAAGAACGGCGGCGGCCTCAACCATTACGTCGGCCAGGAAAAGCTTGCTCCCATCGCATCGTGGGGAACGATGGCGTTTGCCAAAGACTGGTATCCCGCGACGCGCGAGCAGAATGCACCTTCGTGGCACTACATAATGAGCGAACAGTGGCGTTATGAACGCGAGTCGAAGGAATATTATTCGATCCCGAATAATTCCGCTGTCGCCGATTCGACCGGAAAGATCGCACATCTTCATGCCGCTGATGTTCAGGTGAAGGCGGTAAGAAACGGCTGGCTGCCATTTTATCCGCAGTTCGAAAAGCGAAACACCGATCTTGTCGCCGAGGCCGCAGCTGCCGGGGCCAAGGATGACGCGGGAACGATCGATCATGTTGTCAAAAAACTGAAGGATAAGGAGCTTCGATTCTCGGTCGAAGATCCGAGTGCACCCGAGAATTTTCCACGCGTCTGGTTCATCTGGCGCGGGAATGCACTTCTGGCAAGCGCCAAAGGGCACGAGTATTTTCTCAAATATTATCTAGGCACCCACAGCAACAAGATCTCCGAACCGTGTGCCGAAGGTACGGTCAGCGACATTCGTTATGAGACCGAACCGCCGCCCGGGAAGATGGACCTCGTCGTCGATCTGAACTTCAGAATGGATACGTCTGCGCTCTATTCCGACATCGTTCTTCCGGCCGCGACATGGTACGAGAAGGCCGATCTGAACTCGACGGACATGCACTCGTTCATTCACCCGCTGTCCGAAGCAGTTCCGCCGGCATGGGAATCGCGAAGCGACTGGGAGATCTTTCGCGGCCTTGCGAAAAAGGTGAGCGAACTTGCCGAAACGCACCTTCCGGAGCCGATCAAAGATCTCGTAACGATGCCGCTGCATCACGATTCACCGGACGAGATCGCTCAGCCGCAGATCAAGGATTGGGCGAAGGGTGAATGCGAGCCGATCCCCGGCAAGTCGATGCCGCATATCAAGGTGGTCGAGCGGCATTACCCGAAGCTTTACAACCAGTTCATCTCGCTTGGCCCGCTCGCACGAAAGAACGGAATGGGTGCTCACGGCGTCAAGTATGAGATAGCCGATATTTATGATGACGTCGTCAACTCAGACTCGTATCCGGTCGTGGAATGGGACGGGAATAAGTATCCATCGCTGAAGCGTGCCGAGGACGCGGCGAATATGGTCTTGCTCTTTGCCCCTGAGACGAATGGCGAGATCGCATACCGTGCATATCAATTCATTGAGAAAAAGGTCGGGCGGCAGCTTTCCGACCTTGCTCGGATGCGGAACTCGAGGGCAACCTATAAGGACCTCCAAGCCCAGCCGAGGCGTGTCCTCAACAGCCCGTGCTGGTCAGGGATCGTCACCGAGGGCCGTGCCTACGCTCCTTTCACATACAACTACGAACGTCTCGTTCCGTGGCGTACGGTGACCGGTCGCCAGCACTTCTATCTCGACCACGAGGGCTACATTGCGTACGGCGAAAGCCTGCCGACGTACAAACCGTCACCAAAACCGGCGAATTACGGCGACATAAAACTAAGCCCGCAGGGCGACAAGACGCTCGCGTTGAACTACCTGACCCCGCATGGCAAATGGCATATCCATTCGACCTACTACGACAACAACCGAATGTTGACGCTATCTCGCGGGATCGAGCCGCTCTGGGTCAACGATGAGGACGCCGTAAAACTCGGTATCAACGATAACGACTGGGTCGAAGTGTACAACGACAATGGCGTCGTGTGTACGCGGGCGGTCGTCAGCGCCCGAATACCTCGAGGCGTTTGCATCCAGTACCACTCACCCGAAAGAACGCTCAGTATCCCGAAATCGCCAATGCGCGGAAACCGGCGGGCAGGCGGACACAACAGCTTGACGCGAATTCGTCTGAAGCCAGTGTTGATGATGGGCGGGTACGGTCAATTCACCTTCCACATGAATTATTGGGGGCCAACCGGCGTGAATCGTGACACGTTCATTCTGGTCAGGAAACTTGAGCAGCTCAAGTGGTAGTTCACACGGCGGACGGCCGCAAAAAGGACAAATCCTATGGATGTCAGATTACAAATATCAATGGTCTTCCACCTCGACAAATGCATCGGTTGTCATACGTGTTCCATCGCCTGTAAGAACGTTTGGACCGACCGCAAGGGCGCCGAATATATGTGGTGGAACAATGTCGAGACAAAGCCCGGCACCGGGTACCCGACCCAATGGGAAGATCAGAGCAAGTACAAGGGCGGATGGGAACAGAAGAACGGTAAACCGACGCTGAAAATGGGCGAGCGTTCTTCGCGGCTTCTGAACATCTTCCACAATCCGGCGCTTCCGCGGATGGATGATTATTACGAGCCGTGGACGTACAAATACGAAGATCTTTTCGATTCGCCCGAGGGGGCCGATCAGCCGACCGCACGCCCGATCTCGATGGTCACCGGCAAGTTCATGGACATTGAGGCCGGGCCGAACTGGGATGACGACCTCGGCGGATCGCCGGTTTACGCGGAGAACGATCCGAATCTCGAAGGCCTCTCTCCCGAAGAGAAGCAGGAATTGTTCGACGTCGAACGATTGGTGTTCTTTTACCTGCCGCGTATTTGCAACCATTGTTTGAATCCGGCCTGCGTCGCCTCCTGTCCATCGGGAGCGATCTATAAACGCGGCGAGGATGGCATTGTCCTGATCAATCAGGAGGTGTGCCGCGGCTGGCGTATGTGCGTTTCGGCCTGTCCATACAAGAAGACCTATTACAACTGGTCAACAGGCAAGTCGGAAAAATGCATTCTCTGCTTCCCGCGCCTTGAGACCGGCCAGGCTCCGGCATGTTTTCATTCGTGCGTCGGCCGGATCCGGTATCTAGGCGGCTTACTTTACGACGCTGACCGACTGCTTGACGCGTTGAAGGTCCCGAACGAGCAACTTGTCGGCTCGCACCGCGACCTAATTCTGGACCCGACCGATCCGGTGGTGCGGGAAAAGGCAAAACAGAACGGGATCGACGAACGGACGCTTGAGGCCGTCGAGCGTTCGCCCGTTTACCGCTATGTGAAGGAATGGAAACTTGCACTTCCGCTTCACCCGGAATTTCGGACGCTTCCTATGCTCTTCTATGTGCCGCCGCTGCTCCCGGTGATGGCCAAGAGTGAGGAAGGCGTTTACGACACCGCCAATGAGGAGCTTTTTAGCCCGATCGACAAAGCCCGATTGCCGATGAAGTATTTGGCCAGTCTCTTCTCTGCCGGCAACACCGAACATGTCAGCTATGCGCTCAAGAAGCAATATGCAGTTCGTATGTTCAAACGGCTGGGGACGGTTGGCGACGTTGACGAGGCGACGGTTGAGCGGGCGCTCGCCGAGGTCGGCATGGACGCGGACGAAGCGGAAGCGATCTATCGCTTAACGTCGCTTCCTACGATGGACGAGAGAGTGGTTATCCCGCCATCGCATCGTGAAGAGGCGATGGCAATGTTGGATGACGATATGTGGGAACAGAAGGGATCGGCTGGTTTCGGATTCCGCGAGGCTCCCGTCAGAGGAGCATAAGTTATGCTGACTGAAACGATACAAATAACACGCGAGAGGTCGGCATGTGACCCGGTCAGATATGCCGAAGAGCATATCGTAAATGGAGCAGACTATCAGCTTTCCCGGCGATCCGCCCAGTTGCCCGCATCCCTTGCCGATCTGTTCGAATATCCGGACGAAACGTGGGAGGCAAGGTTGGCCGATGCGTTGGCATCGCCTATTGCGAAAAGTGACGTTGCGGCTGATCTCGGTGCTTTCTGTACATGGTCGTGCGGACTGACCCTGACCGAACTGCAGGAACTCTATACCCAGACCTTCGATCTGAACCCGGCGTGTGCATTGGAGATCGGTTATCACTTGTTCGGTGAGGACTACAAGCGCGGAGCTTTCCTGGCCAAACTGCGTGAAACCCAGGCGGACCTCGACCTTGGTCAGGAGCGTCAGCTTCCCGATCATCTGCCGGTGCTTCTTCGATTGCTCGTGCATCTTGATGATGACGAACTGCGCTACTCGCTCGTCCGGCAATGCCTGATCCCCGGGTTGGAGAAGATCATCAAGGCGTTCAAGGTTGAGAACCCGTATCTGGCCCTACTTCGGTCAACTGTGTCGGCCCTACGGCTTGCGTTGGCGGCGGACGACGGGCTTGAAACAGCTTAGGGCCAAACGGCCCGGGATAGGTGTGACTATGATCGACAGCATCCTGTACATCTTCTTGCCGTACATCGCGGCCACGCTTTTTGTAGTGGTCACGATCTACCGATATCTCTCGAACCGGTTCTCGTATTCAAGCTTGTCGTCACAGTTTCTCGAATCGGATGAGCTGTTCTATGGATCGGTGCCGTGGCATCTGGGGATCATTGGTGTACTGACAGGCCATGTTATCGGCTTTGCTATTCCAAAAGAGATATTGTGGTTCAACAGCGTCCCTCTGCGGCTTTATATCCTTGAAACGACCGGATTCGTTTTTGGCCTTCTCGCGCTGATCGGGATCATCGCCTTGATATGGCGCCGTATCACGACACCTCGGATCCGTGCGGTCACTTCGATCGTCGATACCGTGGTGCTGCTCCTGCTTGGGCTCCAGGTTGTGTTCGGTGTGTACACCGCGGTCTTCTATCGGTGGGGATCATCCTGGTTCGCCTTCGCGGCCGTTCCATATCTTCGTTCACTCTTTATGTTTCAGCCCGATATTGCGGCCGTGCAGACACTTCCGACCGTCATCAAGTCGCACATTGTGGGGGCTTTCCTATTGCTTGCGCTTTTTCCATTCTCACGACTGGTGCATATGGTCTCGATTCCGCTCGGGTATCTATGGCGGCCTTATCAGGTCGTGGTTTGGAACTGGAATCGCCGAAAGATACGGGCGCAGTACCCGTCCGTAAAGGGCCGTCCCACCACGGCCGATCTTTCGGCGGCAGATGAATCAGCCAGGCCGGCTCCGATCGCGAGGTGACTATGAGTTTACGAACGCTGAAGATCTTGTCCGTGCTCATCACGATATGCGGTGCCTACTTCGTTTGGCGGGGACACTCGTTCGCCAACTATGGCGATCAGTTCGGCTATGAACCGGTGCAGCCGATCAATTTTTCGCACAAGCTTCACGCCGGCGACAACAAGATCTCGTGCCTCTATTGCCATTCGACCGCTGACAGATCGAAGGCGGCGGGTGTGCCGAGCGCCACGACGTGCATGAACTGTCACAGCAAGGTCAAGACTGAATCGCCAGAGGTACAGAAGATCGCCGCGGCGGTGCAGCAAAATACACCGATCGAATGGGTCAAGGTCAATGACGTCGCCGATTTTGTCACGTTCAACCACAGCCGCCACGTAACGGGCGGTATAAGCTGCCAAACCTGCCACGGGCCTGTCGAGACGATGGAAAGGGTTTCACAGCAGAATACATTTTCGATGAGCTCATGCGTCAACTGCCATAGGGACCATCAGAATGTAGTTCTTGACGAAGCAGGACAGCCCAGGCCGGCGGTCGGCAATGAACCGAAAAGGTTGAACGCCTCGACGGATTGTTCGGTTTGCCATCACTAACTTTAAGGTGTTCGATGAAGGACAAACTTTGGAAACAGTATATTGATGAAGACGAGACTGGCTTGCCGGCCCGGCCGAAGGTCAATGGGCTCTCGCGACGAACGTTTTTGGAGCTTCTCGGCTACACGGCTGCGGGATTAACGCTCGCAAGCTGTCGTGCCCCCGAACAAAAGATCATCCCATTCGTTTCACAGCCGCCCGAGATGACACCGGGCGTGGCAAGTTGGTATGCATCGACATGCGCCGGTTGCAGCGCCGGCTGCGGCGTTCTCGTCAAGGTTCGCGACGGCCGTCCGATCAAGATCGAGGGTAACCCCGAGCATCCGCTGAATCGCGGCGGCCTGTGCCCGGTCGCACATTCGCTTGTCTTCGGGTTGTACGATTCGGGCCGATTGCAGAAGCCCAGTATTGGCGGCACGCCATCGGACTGGCCCCAGGTTGACAAGCAGATCATCGCCCGCCTTCAGACGATCAAGCAGTCCGGCGGAAAGGTGCGTTTCCTCTCGAACACTATCACCAGTCCAACCTCGAAGGCGGTGATAGACAACTTCCTGTCGCAATTCGCCGGCTCCAAACAGGTTGTTTACGAGCCTGTTTCGACGGCCGCCATCTCGAGTGCCCATTTACGAACACATTCTGTGGCTGCGATACCGGCTTACCGTTTTGATAAGGCACGGCTCGTTGTCAGCTTTGGTGCAGATTTCCTCGGCACCTGGATCTCGCCGGCACAGTTCGCCCGCGACTATGCACAGGCGCGCGACCTTAGAGATGGGCAAAAGGGGATGCTCCGGCACATCCAGTTCGAATCGCGGATGTCGTTGACCGGAGCAAATGCCGATCGCCGGCTAAAGATCTCGGCTGGCGAGGAGGCCGAAGCGGTCTTGCTGCTTGCCAAGGCTATCGGAACCGGTGGTTCCGCCGCGATCTCTTCATTTGAACCGACGCACCTCTCAGCCCGGACGAGGCAGGCGGTCGAAAAGTATGCCGGGGAACTTCTCAACGCGAAGGGCGCTTCGCTTGTTCTGTGCGGCACGAATGATACGGACCTCCAGCAGGTCGTCAATTCTATCAATGCCGCGCTCGGGAATTACGGAAATACGCTGGCGATGGACCGGCCCTCAACGCTCGGCCAGAACAATGATGACGAAATGCGTGCGCTGGTCGAGGAGATGTCGGCCGGAGGCGTCGATGCTCTGTTCATACTCGGCGCAAATCCTGCATACGATCACTTTGCTGCCGCAGACGTTCAGAATGCGATCAAGAAAGTTCCTCTTAAGGTTTCGTTCAACCCAATTCTCGATGAGACGACAGCGATCGCTGACTTCGCCTGTCCGGGGCATCATTTTCTCGAAGCGTGGGACGACGCCGAGACCGTCGCGGGTACGTACAGCCTGAACCAGCCGACGATCGCTCCGCTTTTCCAGACACGGGCATACCAGGAAAGCCTGATGCTCTGGAGCGGCGATTCTCGTTCCTATTACGATGCGCTGCGCAACCGGTGGCAAACCAGCCTCTTCCCGAATCAGAAAAAATTCGCGACCTTTGACGAGTTCTGGGACAGGTCGCTGCACGACGGCGTATATGTCGCCGAGACAGTGAGCCCGGGCCAGCCCGCATTCAAGCCGGAGGGTTTGGATGACGCGGTCGGGCGGCTTAAGGAGCGTTCAGCATCGGCAAGTGGTATTTCCGCCGTTCTCTACCAAAAGGTGACGCTTCGCGACGGCAGGTTCGGCGGCAATCCATGGCTTCACGAACTTCCGGACCCGATCAGCAAGACGACGTGGGACAACTACGCATGTATCTCACCGGCAAAAGCGGCCGAACTGGGCGTCGGTGAAGGGCAGGTTGTCAGGATCAAGAAGAACAATGCATCAGTGGAACTGCCAGTACTGATACAGAAGGGCCAAGCGGACGACACTGTTGCAATGGCGGTCGGATATGGCCGGACGAGTGCCGGAAACGCCGGGAATGAGGTCGGCCGCAACGTATTTCCATTTGTTGAGTTCGTCGATGGCACGTTTCGCTACGCAACCGGCGGCGTTGTATTAGAGCCAACCCCGAACCGCGTGACACTCGCGAAGACCCAGACCGAGGATTCGACCGAGAAGCGGCCGCTGATCAAGGAGTTCTCGCTCGCCGAATTCTCATCCGGCCACCACTCTGAACACACCGAGGAACACCGCGAACTCTGGAAAAAGCACGAATATCCGGAACACAAATGGGGAATGGTGGTGGACCTGAGTTCCTGCATCGGGTGCAACGCATGCGTACTTAGCTGCCAGGCCGAGAACAATATTCCGGTCGTTGGCAAGGACGAGGTAACGCGAAGGCGAGAGATGCATTGGATCCGGATCGACCGGTATTACCATGACTCGGCCGGCGAAACTCGGACGAATTTTCAGCCGCTTCCTTGTCAGCAATGCGGCAACGCGTCCTGCGAAACAGTATGTCCGGTACTTGCTACGGTCCACAGCAGCGAGGGGCTGAATATGCAGGTGTACAATCGCTGCGTGGGTACGCGTTATTGCAATAACAACTGCGCGTTCAAGGTCCGGCGTTTCAATTGGTTCCTGTATGAGCATAATGACCGGCTCGCAAATCTCGCGTTAAACCCCGACGTTACGGTGCGCACGCGCGGCGTGATGGAAAAATGTACCTTCTGTATCCAACGGATCGAAGAAGGGAAGATACGCGCGAGGAATGAGGGCCGCCCGATAAAAGATGGCGAGATCCAAACAGCTTGTCAGCAGAGCTGCCCGACAAACGCGATCGCTTTTGGCGACGAAAAGGATCTCGCAAGCAGAGTTGTGCAGATGAAGAAACTTGGAAGGAACTACGTCCTTTTGGAAGAGCTTAATCTTGATCCCGCTCTGAGCTATCTGGCGAAGGTCCGGAACTCAGAAAGCGCGACCGAGGCCTAAAACACATATGTCCACGTCTTTACGAGAGATAGATCTTCTGGAAACGCAGACAAGCTCTGCGGTGTCGGATCGGAACGACCTTCATCCTGTCTATTCACCGCTGCGCGAGCCTCTGATACTGGGAGACAAGACGAACGCCGAAGTAACATCGGATATTTGCGATCTCCTGGTCGGCAAGCCGCAGCCGAGTTGGTGGATCGCCTTCTGTGTCTCAGCGACGCTTCTCCTCATCGGCATCATCGCCGCTTATTACACGGTCACGGTGGGCATCGGGACGTGGGGCTTGAACCGGACGGTCGGGTGGGCTTTCGATATCACCAATTTCGTGTTCTGGATCGGCATCGGCCATGCCGGAACATTCATCTCGGCGATCCTTTATTTGTTCAATCAAAAATGGCGGACGTCGATCAACCGCTCAGCCGAGGCGATGACCTTGTTCGCTGTGATGTGCGCCGGCGTTTTCCCGCTCATTCACATGGGCCGCCCGTGGCTATTCTTTTGGGTTTTTCCTTACCCGAATACTCGCGGCCCGCTTTGGGTGAATTTCTATTCACCGCTCCTGTGGGACTTTTTTGCTATCTCGACGTATTTCACCATCTCGGCCGTCTTTTGGTATCTCGGCCTTGTCCCTGATCTGGCGACCGTCCGCGATAGAGCAAAGACAAGGCTGCGACGGACGTTTTACCGGGTTCTGAGCCTCGGCTGGAATGGTTCGAACAAGAGCTGGTCACGGTACGAGACCGTTTACTGCGTGCTTGCTGCACTCGCCACGCCGCTTGTACTTTCCGTGCACAGCATTGTCAGCTTCGACTTTGCCACATCACTTATCCCGGGCTGGCACTCGACGATCTTTCCGCCGTACTTTGTTGCCGGAGCGATCTTTTCAGGATTTGCGATGGTGATGACCTTGCTCATACCGGTTAGAAAGATCATGGGCCTTGAGGATTACATCACGATCCAACACCTTGAGAATATGTGCAAGGTGACGCTGCTCACGGGTTCGATAGTTGGCCTTGCCTACATTTCCGAATTGTTCATCGGTTTCTACAGCGGGAACCCGAGCGAGATATTCATCATCATCAATCGAGTGCTCGGGCCGTACGCGTGGGCATATTGGGTGATGTTCAGCTGCAATGCACTCATCCCGCAGCTCTTTTGGTTCAAGCGTATCCGGACGACCATTCCGCTGATCCTTGCGATATCGATCCTTGTTAATGTCGGAATGTGGTTCGAGCGTTTCGTGATAATCGTTGTCAGCCTTCACCGCGACTATGTCCCATCAAGTTGGGTCATGTATTTCCCGACCTTGACCGAGATCGGGCTTTTGATCGGTAGTTTTGGCTTGTTCTTTACTGCTTTTCTGATTTTCCTCCGGCTGTTTCCGGTAATCTCGATCGCTGAGATAAAAGGGGTTCTGCGATATGCGCGACATTAAGAATGGTTCGGCTGCCGTAAGGTACACGGTCGCCTATTTCGAAAACGAGGACGATCTGCTCGAGTGTGTCGTGGATGTTCGACGGCGTGGGCTGGAGATTTACGATGTTTTCACGCCGTTCCCGGTACACGGTCTTGATCTTGCGGTCGGCCAGCGGCCCACACGATTGACCTGGGTCATATTCCTTGGAGGCCTCATCGGGCTTCTGACCGCGGTCTCCTTTCAGATGTACACGATAGATTTTGACTGGAATCTGAATGTCGGCGGAAAACCATTTGCGGCGTATCCGCTGTTCGTTCCGGTTTCTTTCGAGCTGACGGTACTCTTCTCGGGCCTCACGGCCGTTGGGGCATTCTTTATCGCTCGCGGCCTTTGGCCTTTCAGCCGGAAAAAGACGCTGCCTCGTGTTACGGACGACCGTTTTGCATTGGTGATCAGGCAAAAGGACGCGGCCTTTGACAACAGCGAGACCGTTCGATTGCTAAAGAGTTTCGATCCGGCCGAGGTCGTTGAAGGAGGAAATGACCTGGTATGACTCGACGATTGACCGCGTGCTTCTTTATTCTTCTCCCGGTCGTTGTGGTCGGCGGTGCCGTTATGTTCAGCCGCGATGTCACGCAGCGAAATCGCGAACTCCCGACACAAATGCAGTATTCGCCGGCATCGCTTTCGTACACCGCAAATCCGATACTGCCGAACGGAATGACGATGCAGCCGCCTCCCGCAGGGACGATCCGGCGAGGCTATATGCCGCTGCACTATCAGGCGACGCTTGAGGATGAAGCGCGGGCCGGCAGGGAATTGGTCAATCCCTTCAAACCGACACCTGAGAACATCGAACGCGGCCATTATATATTTACGAACAGCTGCGCCGTGTGCCACGGAACGACCGGTGCGGGCGATGGGTCGATAATCCCGAAGTACCCGAATCCGCCTACTTACAAGACCGATGCTTCGCGCGCCCTGCCCGACGGTGCGATGTTTCACATAATCACCTATGGCCGCAACAATATGCCGTCACATGCCGCGCAAGTGGAACCCGACGATCGCTGGAAAGTGATCCTTTACATCAGGACCTTACAGGCACAATGACCTATGGCAGAGAACTCATTCATCAGCAGCCGTGAACAGACCGTGCTTGGCGCTATCTTTTTGATCGGTTTGGGAACGGCCTATTTTCTCGGTGACCATTTCTGGCAGAGCTATCTCGTGAACAGCCTGTTCGTTTTGACGATAGCTCTCGGTGCCGCCATTTTTGTCACCGTCCATCACATTTCAAATGCCGGTTGGACTAGCGTTCTGCGTCGCGTCCCCGAGGCCATGATGAGCTATCTGCCGCTCGGAGCCGTCAGTTTGCTGATGATATTCTTTGGACGTCATCAGATCTACGAATGGACGAACACGCGCTATGCGGATCACGGGGCATCGTTCGCCTTCAAGGACGCATGGCTGGACACGCCATTCTTCTTTTTTAGAATGGTCTTGTTCCTGGCAATTTGGATATGGCTTCTTTACGTGATCAAGAAAGCTTCGTTTCAACAGGATGCTGACGGCGTGATCGCTCATTCGGACAAGGCGAAGCGATATTCGGCAATATTTCTCGTTGTGTTCGGCATAACGTATTCGTTCGCTGCTTTTGATTGGATAATGTCGGTCGAGCCCTTGTTTTACAGCACCATCTTTGCATTCTATGTGATCGCCGGCACGCTATTGGCAGGCGTCGCCGCGATCACGCTTTTTGTTATCGTGCTGCAGGGCCGCGGCCTTTTGACGGAGGTCGGCGACAAACAGATGCATAAGCTCGGTATCACCGTTCTCGGCTTTGCTACCTTCTGGGCATACATCTGGATCAGCCAATATCTATTGATCTATTACGCTAATTTGCCCGAAGAGACGATCTATTTTGTTCGCCGGACATCGGGCCGCGGCTGGTTCGCGTTCTTTATCGTCAACCTGCTCCTGAACTGGGTCATTCCGTTTGTGATGCTTTTGCAGCGAAGCGTAAAATCCAGGCGGAACTGGATGGTCGCAGCCTGCGTGATCGTGCTGATCGGACATTGGATCGACCTTTACGTGATGATCCTTCCAGCGTTTTCCGAGACGCCTTCGATCGGCATCGCCGACATCACGCTGTTTGTCGCATTCTCCGCGCTTTTCGTCGCCGCTTTTGCCCGCGGACTTAGATCTGGAAACCTTATTCCTGTAAGGGACCCGTATCTTGCTGAAAGTATCTGGCACGAAAGCCTCAAGGCGGATGATCGTTCGCTGATCGCTGACAAGACGTGAACAGAAGGGTTTTTTGATATTTCTAGTTGGGCAAGAAAGAAGGGCGGCCGCGCGGGCCGCCCTTTCCTGTGCCTCCGAATATTCTTTGCGTCCTCCTATTTCGGTCGAACAGTTAGGTAAATAACATTTCCGGCGCGAGAAACAAGTAGCAGCACTGGGTTTTCTCCGGCGGAGCCAAGGGCTGCCTGCACGTCGTCAACCGACCTTACCGGTTTGCGATTGATCTCCATGATCACGTCGCCCCGGGCGATTCCGGCATCCGCCGCAGCCCCCGCCGGGTCAACATCGGTTACGACCAGGCCTTCTGTATCCTCAGGAATTTTTAGCTGGCGTGCCGCATCCGGCGTTAGCGGTTGAAGGCTCAGGCCAAGTTTCCCGGTGTTGCCGCTACCGTCATCGTCCTTGTTCTTTGAAGCAGGACCGGTTGCGTTCGCGTCGCCATCCAATTCATCGAGGGTTGCGGTCAGGTCCTGGCTGTTCCCATCGCGAAGAACCGTCAGCTTGATCTCGGTCCCCGGTGTAGTGCTTGCGATCTTGTTACGAAGAACATTGCTGTCCTCGATCTTCTCACCGTTGATCGCGGTTATAACGTCACCACGTTTCATACCGGCCTTTTCCGCGGCGCTGCCTGCCTGGACATTGCTGACAAGAACTCCGGACGTATCCGGAAGGTTGAAAGCCTTCGCCGTATCGCCGGTCAAGTTTTGAATTCCAATACCAAGCTTGCCACGCCGGACACGGCCGTCTTTCAGGAGCTGCTCCATGACCGATTTGGCCATGTTCGATGGGATCGAAAATCCGATGCCGATATTGCCGCCTTCCGAACCAGGGGCAGACAAGATCTGAGAATTTATGCCGATCAGCTCGCCGCTTAGATTGACTAGCGCGCCGCCGGAGTTGCCGCGATTGATAGGGGCGTCGGTTTGGAGGAAGTCCTCAAAACTGCCGTCACTTAATCCTGTACGCCGGCCCTTTGCTGAGATTATCCCCGACGTGACCGTTTGGCCAATACCGAGCGGATTGCCGATCGCTAAAACGATATCGCCGACGCGAACCGTGTCCGAATTGCCAAGCGTCAAGAACGGCAGATTCTGTGCCTCGATCTTCAAAACGGCAAGGTCGCTCGGCTTATCGGTGCCAACGATCCTGGCATCAAAACTCTTGTTATCCGCTGTGAGCACAGTGACCGTATCTGCTCCGTCGATGACGTGCGCGTTCGTCAGAATACTGCCGTCGGCACTTACGATCACGCCGGAACCAAGCCCACGCTGGATCTGCGGACGCTGTTGGAACTGGCGAAAGAAATCGTCTCCAAACGGGGTTCCTTCGGCCGGGGCCTGCTTCGCTTTTCCCTCGACCATGATCCTAACAACAGCTGGTGATGTCTTCTCGACAACGTCGGCATACGACGTCCTTACACCTTCAACAACAACGGGGGCCGCCGGAGCTGCCGGTGCCGACGGTGCAGCGGGCGGTTCGCTCCCCAAAAGCCCAGTTTTGCAACCGGCCAAGCCGATCGCCGTAATAGCAATAAGAAATAGTATCGAACAATACCTATACATCATTGTCTTCTCCCAAAGCCTCAAACAGAAATTCTATTCCCCTGAGTTCCTATATTCAATAGGGACAGGAATAATATACGGAGGGCAGGGATGGTAAGTTCAAAGAGTTAAGCCTCTGGAACGCTTTTGGGGGTGCTAGGACCGAAACGGCTGGCGATTTGGAAAAGGGGCTTTCGATGCTGCCCGTCGTCGCGGTACGGGCAGCGTGACTATCACAAACACATTGAGTTATTTTTCGATCAGGGAACGTCAATTGACATTTCCTTTCCCGCAAAAGCAAAGCTTGGGCGCTTTCGGCCCTTCATGAACTTTGCGGCGGTCTGAGATAGAGCCGTAATTATCATCGGGAGCGCGATCGATGGATCGGCAGGGACAAAGGCGGTCGTCGCGTTCCGGTTGAGCCGGCCAAAAACACCTGTGTGATGGCCGCCGAATGACGGTGTACGCATCTCGAGTGGGACGGGGTCGGTTGTGATCGAGATCGCATATTTATGTCCGCGAACAGTTGTCCGTGTTATATACGAGGACATCTCGGTCAGGTTAAGCATGTTCTGGCTGGCCGTTGTTCCAAGCGTAATGACACCCGAATTTCGCGTTTTTTGAGCGATCTGCATCATATCGATCGTGTCCTGCGTCATTTCAAAGGACAGTTGTGATTTTTTTTCAAACCTGGCGCGAGCGATGCCGACCGCCATCTCGGAGCCGATCAGGTCTGGGCAGAATATCGGAATTCGCGCCTTATAGGCGGATGTGATAACACCGTCCTCGTGTGCGATCTCAGCCAGTTCACGGCCAAGCAGATGCAAGTATTCACGGATAGAGTAAGACCGGCTGAGGTCAAGCTGATTTATCACACTTCCGATCCATTCATCCGCCTCCTGATATTCCTCGCTATTAGCGAGTGTATCTCCAAAACGGAGAATGTCGGCGCCGGTAAGTTCTTCGTCTGTCATGCTTGGATGACCCTGGAAATGATTTCGTCCAAGCGTCTCGTGAATGTCCTGAAAAAGAACGGTTCCGGACATGATCAGCACGTCAACGAATCTGTTCTTGATAACGTAGGCCAAAAGCCGCCGCATTCCCGACGAGATCAGATTGCCCGAGCCGCAAACATATATCGTCGAATTGTCATCGAGCATGTCTAGCCAGACCCGGTGGGCCTCTGCCAACTGCTTGGCGCCAAAGCCTGCTCCTTCCATTTTTTCAAGGAGTCCCGCGACCGAACGGTCACGATCGATCGGTACCGGCCGAGTCGGTACCGTTAAAAACTTCGCAGACTTTGATTTTTTTTGAGCCGCCATCATAAATTCTCCAGAATAAATAAATTAGATAGACTGGGCGAGCCGCAAGGCCGACGCCCATTGGTCATCCGATCACTAAGATCCGTTCGGTGACAAGTAGGTGTAGCTTTCAGCCTGATTTTCATAGAATTCGATCAGGTTGTTCCCGTCCTTTGTTGAAAGCTCACCATCCTTGATCCGCTGCATGACCCCGCGGCGGAATTGATCGTGCAATTGGACAGCATCAAACCGGGCGGTCGAAACCGAGTTGGCCAGCGTCGCACCGTAGATAACCTTTTTGATTATGTGTCCGTCCTCGCCGATGTGAATATGCGCCTCATGAGGTACGCCGAACAGGTTATGATTATTTCCCATAACCTCCTGGTAGGCTCCAACGAGCATCATCGCAAGGTAATAAGGCTCTCCTTTTACGAGTTTGTGAAGTTCCAGCACCGTCTTTACGTCGTGCAGGTCAACAAACTTGTCAACTATTCCGTCGGAATCACAGGTGATATCACATAGGGTAGCATATTCCGTGGGCTTTTTGTTTAGTTTGTGAATCGGAATGATCGGAAAAAGTTGCTCAAGCGCCCAGTTGTCCGGCATTGACCGGAATACCGAAAAATTCGCGAGATATTTTGCGCACAAAAGCTTGCGGAGGTCTTCAAATTCCTCTGAGACATACTTCTTTTGCTGGGCGAATTGATCCGCCCTTTCGCACACGTCCCAGAAAAGGACCTCGCCCTTGCCCTTGTCTTCAAGGCTGATAAGGCCAAGATCGAACATTGTGAACAGCCCCTCACGGTGCTCAATCGCATCGTGGTAATACTCGCGGTAATTTTTGGCGTTGATGGTTTCGCGCAGGTCGTAGAGTTCGCGAACAACCGGCGGATCGTCCTCGTCAACCGCCATCGGAGTAAGGTCCTCGACCACGGTCTCGATCTCATCCTGGATGTTGGTGACCAGGATCGCGTGATACGCCGAAAGATAGCGTCCCGATTCCTGAATGATCGTTGGATGCGGGACATTCTCGTCATCACACACGTTCTTGATCACGTAGATGACGTCATTCGCAAACTCGCGCGCGTTATAGTTAGCCGAAGATTCGAACGAGGTCCGCGATCCGTCATAGTCGACCGCCATGCCGCCCCCGACATCGAGATACTCGATCGGGATACCCATCTGCCGTATCTTTGCATAGGTCCGGGCCGCCTCCTTCATCGCATTCTTAATTCGCTTGATGTCTGTAAGCTGAGACCCGATATGGAAATGAAGGAGCTTGAGCATATCCGCCCGGCCCGCTTCCTGAAGCTGCCGGATAACGTCAAGGATCTCGGTAGTGGTCAACCCGAATTTTGCAGCCTCACCACCAGATTTTTCCCATTTCCCGCTGCCCTTTGAGTAAAGCTTTACGCGGACCCCTAACATTGGAAGCTTCGCACCGGGACTTTCTGAGCTAGCGGCCTCCGCAAGCAAGCTGAACGTGTGAGCAAGCTCGCTCATTTTCTCGATCACAATGACTACGTTCTTCCCCGCGGCCGCACCCGCGAAGGCCAGTTTTACGAAGTCGCGGTCCTTGAATCCGTTCAGCACCAAAAGGCTGTCCTTCGCCTGTTCGAGTCCGAGAGCTGCGTAAAGTTCGGCCTTTGATCCGGCCTCAAGGCCAAAATTGTATCGTGACCCCTCGCGCAGATACTCTTCGATGACCGCACGATTCTGGTTTACCTTCATCGGGTAAACGCACAAGTGCCCGCCCTGATATTCAAACTCCTTGATCGATTTCCGAAAGGCAGTTTGCAGCTTACGGATCTGGCCGAAAAGCAGCTGCGGGAATCTGAGAAGGACGGGGGTTGTAACTCCACGTTTTCCAAGATCGTCGATTATCTCCTTAACGTCGGCGGTTAGGCTCTCGTTCTCCGGCGATATGACGGTGAGGTTACCCTTGCGGTTGACGCCGAAATATCCGGCGCCCCAATTTACAATGCCGTAGGTTTCAGAGGTCTGTTCGGTTATCGCGCTCAATATTCTGCTCTCCGTCTCACAACGCGTGGAATCAGGTGCCTTAGCAAAAACCCCAATGTTATCAAAGATCGATATCTATCACAACAGGCCCATATTTATTGGGTCAGGGCCATATTTTTGACTCATTGGCGAGGCAAAACCATCATCCCGGGGCCGGGTGCATCGGTTCTTGTCCATCGCTGGCCTTGGCATAGACATTGCAATGAAGATGTCAGTCCGGGCGGCCCTCGCCCGAAACGGCCTAGAACAGGGCTGAAGAAACCGATCTAAAGCGACCAGGCGGCCGACATTGCCAAAAAATGGTGTCATAAAGTGTCACTATTGGAAGCCGACTTGGGTTGTTGAGGTGAAAGCGATGAAGAAGATCAAGAATGAGCGTGGTTTTTCGCTGATAGAACTGTTGGTAGTGGTGGTGATCGTGGCGGTCATTGCGGCCTTGGCGATCCCAGCGTATCAACGGGGCGTACTTGCGGCCGAGATCAGGAGCGTTCACGCAACAATGAAGGTCATGAGCTCAAGCCAGGCCGTGTTTTTCTCGCAGAATCAGCGGTTCGCCCGGCTTGACGAATTGAACGCGATCAACTCTAACAGCCTGGGTACGGTGACGGGCAGCCGGATGTACCGGCATAACTTCACGTTTGAGATGACACCGCTCAATCCTACGGACAGTGAGCTGCACGACGGATACGCGATCGGTGCGTTTCGTGATGCTGCAGGACTGACCTGGCGGTTCGAAATGACGAACACCGGGCTCCAGCGTGTCCTCCCCACCCCTGACGAATATTAGTAGCTCGCCGAGTTTTCCTCGATGCCGACCTATCACCATGAGCGTATTCGAAGATCTCATTGATGAATTGAAGAACGAGAATCTTCTCGAAGAATCAGTTATCGATCTTGCGCAAGCGGCATCGGCAGACGATGTGGCCCCGGATGCCGCCGGCGGCCACTTTGAGGACGGCTCTGCCGTCGCCCCATTGTTGGAGAGTGATCAACCCGTTGCCGGCGTCGAAGCTGGCTCGGGTGAGGCATCAATTGGCGATCGAGACTTCTATCGAAAGCGAGCAATGGAAGAGGTTTCGGGCCTGCAGATGGTCGAGCACGTCTTCTCCGGCATTGAACGGGACCATCTTCAGATCGCACCGACGCCGTTCGATGACCTGAACGCGAAGCAAGCCCTCCATCGATTCCTGCAGGTTTGCGGAAATCCGCGCTCAGCTGAGCATTCTGAGGCCGAGTTCGAACTCCGTGTCGAAACCGAAGCATGGAACCTTGCACTCTCGACCCGCGACCATCAATTTTCTGTAGCCAATCTACGACGCTTTTGCGAAGAATCGCGCCCCGTTTTGAGCTCATCGGTACTGATCGCCTTGGCGCGATTTTACCGGAATTCTCCATATTCGGAGGATGTTCGCGCGAAGTTTGATTATTCGATGACGCGCTTATTCTCGACCGAAACCGAGGATGGCCGGCGGAACATGCTGTTCGAGCATCCCGACATGCTAGGGCATATCAATACCCTTTATGCGGATTGGTCCAGCATTGCTCTCTACACGAGTGAAGAGGACGAGCCCGAAATCAGGCTGACGGTGACGCGTTTGGGTGAGTTCGTCGATGAGGCCACACGCGCCGGGTCGTTTGGCGAACTCCTGGGTTCGGAATTTTTCAATCGGCTTCGTGCGTATAAAGAAGGTCTGGCTGAAATGTTCTACGTTCCGGAAATACTTGCTGCTGCGATGAAATCCAATCTCGCGGTGGGTAATCGATATGTAGAACTTATTGCTCTAGAGCGGAATAAGCGTAGTGCCGAAAAGGTCGAAGAAAGGTATGGCTCCGAATTCGACAATATCGTTTCCAACGCGGCAGGTAAGACCCTTGCTTTGACGGACGTCCTGGGCCTTGATATCGAAGTCACCGAAGAGTTCGTTGCGAATCCGGCGCCAGTGGCCGTCCCGACAGACGCGGTAAACTCGAGGGTCCGGCCAGCCCGAACGAAAAACACCGCCCGCAGGTTCGAACTTCCAGGTTTCAACCGATGGCTAGCACTTGTTTGCGTGATCGCGATCATAGCTGGGGCCGGCGTCTATTTCTGGGCTGAGCGAACGACTGGCTCTGTTGGGGCGGAAGCCTTGATGGCGAAACCCGTCGAGATCGACGTGGCCGACGCGAACAAGTATCTTAAGAACGCTCGATTTACGAATCAGACCCTCTATGCTGTCACCCGGCCTGCATTTGACACCCTTACCGAGTCGGAGCAAAAGGAATTTCTCGGAAAGCTCCAGACATTCGCGGTATCCAAGGAGCTACTAAGCGTTGCCCTCCTGAACAAAGAAGGTCGGACCGTCGCTTATGCCTCTAAAACCAGGCTCGAACTGGTCCCAAAGTAAAAAAACCTGATCCAAAACCAAGCGCGGCGCCGCACCGGGCGATCCTATCGAGTCCTATGAACGGGCTGAATGGATCGCCTTTTTATTACAGGCGCGAAGGCAAGCACTCCGACAGAAATGTAAGAAAGCTGGATCAGTAATACATAAATGTAGTATAGATTGCAGGGCAGATGACCTGCCTGATCGTTAAATAGCCTAAATGCAATAAAATAAGCTTTCGCCCAATGGTGGCATATAGATTGCGATGTGTCGGAGCGTCTCGCGGCCATACTTACCTACATGATCAGCCTTGGGGGGCGATACCTTGAGCGTGGGTAAGGTGAGGCCGAGTACATGGCAATTTTTCATACATAGAAAAAGGAGACCGAATGAATCCAAAATCAATTATTTCGTACGCGGCGGAGCACGATGCAAAGTTTGTGTCGATCAGGTTCACGGACCTGCCTGGCGCGTGGCATCACCTAACGTATCCTATTCACAACTTGACCGAAGATGTTTTCGAGGACGGTTTTGGTTTTGATGGCTCCAGCCTTCGGGGTTGGGCCGCCATAAATGAGTCTGACATGCTTTTGATCCCCGACCCGTCACGGGTTTGGATCGATCCCTTTGCAGAGGAAACGACCATTTGCCTAATTGCGAACGTTGTCGAACCGATAACCAAGGAAGGCTATGGCCTGGATCCGCGTTCAGTGGCGGTTAGGGCCGAAAGCTATCTGCGGTTCACGGGCATTGCCGACACCGCGTACTTTGGCCCCGAAGCGGAGTTCTTTATTTTCGACAATGTCTCATTCCATAATGACCAGAATTCTGCGGGTTTTGCGGTCGATTCTGAGGAGGGCCACTGGAATTCAAGACGCGCGGGTACGCGTGAAGATCCAAACCTCGGCTATCACATTCGGCCGAAGGAAGGCTATGTGCCGGTCGCGCCAGTGGACACATTGATCGACCTGCGCAATGGGATCTCGCTGGTGCTTGCGGATGTGGGTATCAATGTCGAATGCCACCACCATGAAGTTTCAACCGCTGGACAATGTGAGATCGACTTCAAGTTCTCCAACCTGCTCCATACGGCCGACAACGTGATGCTCTTCAAGAACGTGGTAAAGAACACCGCGGTTATGCACGGGAGCACTGCGACCTTTATGCCAAAGCCGCTTTATGGCGACAATGGTTCGGGAATGCACTGCCATCAATCTCTTTGGAAAGATGGAAATCCGCTTTTCGCGGGTGAGGAGTATGCGGGCCTGTCTGAGATGGCCAAGTTCTACATCGGCGGCTTGCTCAAGCACGCACCGGCACTCGTTGCGTTTGCCGCCCCGACAACGAACAGTTACAAAAGACTCGTTCCAGGATTCGAGGCTCCGGTGAACCTTGCGTATTCGGCGCGAAACCGATCGGCGGCGGTCCGAATACCGATGTTCTCGCCATCGCCGAAGGCCAAACGGCTCGAATTCAGGCCGCCGGATCCAAGCTGCAATCCGTATATTACCTTTGCCGCACTTTTGATGGCAGGCCTTGACGGGATACAGAACCGGATCGATCCCGGCGAACCGCTTGACAAAGACATTTACGACCTGCCGCCGGAAGAGTTGGCTAACGTTCCCTCGTTGCCGGGAAGTCTTGACGCGGCTCTCGACGCGCTTGAAAGGGACCATGAGTTTTTGCTAAAGGGCGATGTGTTCACAAGTTCGATGATCGAGCGATGGATCTCGTACAAACGGGAGAAGGAGATCACACCGCTTCGTTTGCGGCCGCATCCACTCGAGTTCTCGATGTATTACGACGTGTAGTTTCGACGTGCTAGTATTGAATCCGCCATCGGAGCGCTCAATGGGATACGATCCCGTTGGACCTGGTTCCGATGGCGGATCTTTGTTCCGATGAGAACTATATCGCTTCTAACATTCTGCGCCTGGATAGTCTTGGGTTTTGCGGGTTGCGGCGGAAATGGGGCGGGCAACGATGCGCAGGCCGACCTCGATCGGGCGAACACGGCTTCCGGACGCAATAGCAGCGTTCGCACGACCGAACTTCCTACCAACAGCCAAAACAGCGTCAATATTAGACCGACTTCGAATGGTGTGGAGGATCTTGGCCCTACGGCAAGGAACAGCAAACTCGATACGATCCGACGGTCAGGAAATGCCTTGCCTCCCGAGGATATCGATCTTGAGGCCATCCTGAAGCGATCGACGCGCCCTGCGCCTGAGAATTCCACCTTCTCGGCGGCGCTCACAAACGTGGTCTTCGAGCGTCGCACCTTCCTTGATCATCCGATCCTGGCAAAGGTTGAAAAAGTGATCGACGGCGATCGGTCGAGCTTGCGCGTTTTTACGAGGAACGGAAGAACGATCAACCTTCCGGCCGACGCTATTGAAAATCTGTCGATCATTTCCTCAGCGGCGATACTGCAGGCGGCCCGTCTCGAAATGCCGCAGACAAAGCCTCTGGACAGAAAACCGGGAGCTACAGATCGGAATTAGGTGCCGCACTCCGCGTGCAATGTAGTATAATCTGCGTGGTATGGAACGCTTTTCCGTTATATGCCCATGCTGTGAAGCGACCCTTAACATCGATGCTCAGACCGGAGCGATCGTATCGCACGCTGAAAAGAAGAAGGTGCTTGGTTCTTTCGATGAACTGAAAGGTGAGCTTGGCAAGCAGAAAGAGCTTCGCGACGCATTGTTCACGCAGGAGATGAGCTCGCTCAAGGACCGCGAACGTTTGCTTGATGAAAAGTTCCGCGAGGCGATGAAGCGTGCGGACGTTGATAAGGACAAACCCTTCAGAAACCCACTTGATATGGACTAGGCCGGAGCCAGACCTATCTGCCATTTCTCTGATTTTTCCCTGGACCATTCGGGCGATCGCAAATGACAGCACCACACACTGAACTTCTGCCAACGCCGACCGCGGCGGACCGTTTGATCGTCGCGCTCGACGTCGATAGTGCGGCAAAGGCGCGGAACGTGGTTGCAGAACTCGAAGGTCACGTTAACACCTTCAAGATCGGCCTCCAACTCTTTTCGGCGGCAGGCCCGAAGCTGGTCGAAGAATTTGTTGAGGCGGGAAAGCGAATTTTCCTTGACCTCAAATTCCACGATATTCCAAACACAGTTGCTAAGGCCGGTATTGAGGCGGCACGAATGGGTGTTTGGATGTTCAATGTTCACGCATCCGGCGGCGCCGAAATGATGCGGGCGGTCGCCGGCGAAGTAGCCGAATTTTGCGGGGGCGGCAACTATGTGCGGCCGCATATCATCGGTGTAACCGTGCTGACGAGTTCCAGCGTCGGCGCGTTATCCGAGATCGGACTGGAACCGAACGTTGACGGACAGGTGGCCCGGTTGGCCCGGTTGACGGCTGATGCAGGCCTGGATGGCGTGGTTGCTTCGGCGAGGGAGATGCAGATCATTCGCAGATCTGTTGAAGATCGGAAGTTTCTGGTCGTAACGCCGGGGATCCGTCCTGATTCTGGAACAAACGCGGATCAAAAGCGTGTAATGACACCGGGAGCGGCTATCGCGGCGGGAGCAGACCATCTGGTAGTTGGACGACCGATACTGGATGCCGCGTATCGCGCTGGGGCCGCCAGGAGTATTTTGAACGAGATCGAAGACGTTAGTTGAGCCTCCTTACTGCTTTATGCCCTCATATATCTTCAAGTTCAAGTTCAGGTTCGGGCCATGTGTCTGGGTTGCCCTTGGCACCAGCCTCGCGACGATACTCGCGGGCCTGGCGACCTTTACGGCGCCGGCGTCGGCTTCGGCGGACACTCAATTCAGGATCGGCGAACGGATCACGTACACTGTTGGCTTCGAGAAATTCGCAAATGTTGCTTACGCCGAGCTCTACACTGTTTCACGCGGCAAGTTGGGCGCGGTTGAGGCCGTTGAATTGCGGGCCCGCGTTAAAACCCTGAATTTCATCAGCGCGGCTTTCTATCTGGTCGATGAGTCTCGAACGGTGTTCGCGGCGCCGGATACCGGTATTCCGTTGTATATTGCGAAGATCCGAAATGTAGGCGGCCTGCCAAATGAGACAATACAGAATAATCTCGCGACACCGACAGGAAACTTCGATCTTGTCACAATGATTTACAATATCCGTCATTCAGAGGCCTCCGGCTCGTTCAATATTTCTGAAGGCGATAGGATATACACCGTAACATTTCAGACCACAGCGAGTGAGAGGATCAAAACCGATGCGGGTGAGTTTGATACGTCATTGGTAAATGTTCAGTGCGAGTATTTTACCGAGATCGGCCTACGCGATTTTCGGATGAATTTGAGTACGGACGAAGCAAAGATACCGGTCGCGGTCAGGTTCCGCACGGCGAAGGGCGAGTTTTTCGCCAAGGCCGCAAGCATTCAGAATCTCGAGCCGCAGACGGATCCGATCCCCACACCATCGCTCGCCGCAACGCCACGCCCGACACCAGCACCAACAATAACGCCAACGCCAACGCCAACACCGACGTACGCAGAAAATCTGCCGCTTCCCGCTGATCTGTCATTTGACCTGGGAGAGACACTCGAGTATCGGCTGTCGACCGGCGGCAAGGTCGTTGCCAATTTCGTTCTCAGCGCGGCCGAACGCAAGCAGGTGCAGGGGCTCGATAGCCTTATCTTGACCGCTACGGTCACCGACGCACCTATGGGGCCATTCGCGAAGGGCGATAGTATCCGGGCGGTCGTCGATCCGGAAACGCTCGGTCCACGCCAGATCGAGATGAAGTTTAGCGGCGGCCTAGCTGCTGCAAGTCAAACGGTGGTCTTTGACGAAAAGACCAATACGATCATGTTCAACGGCACGAGCCGGATCGAGGGGCCGGTGGGCACGCATGGTATCCTCAGCCTTCTATATGCGATGCGGTCATTCAATCTGAAGCCCAGCAAGGATACGACAAACCCGATCAATGACACCAGGGTCGCTGTTTTCTGGGAAAATCGGCCCTATGTGTTCACACTGCGGCCGTCAACAGCAGAGACGATCAAGCAGCAAAACCAAGACATTTCGGCGCAACTCATCAGTATCTCGACAGGGAATCCACAGCTTGACAGCCTGAATTTGAAGGTCTGGCTCTCGAACGACCAGCGGCGCGTGCCGCTCAGGTTTACAGCCGGTCAATATCAGGCGGACCTTATCTCTGACAAGACGATACCACCACGCTAATTCAGTTTTCGTAGTTGATCGCCCGACCGGGTCGCTATGCCGAAGGGCTCAAAGTGCGCGCGATCAACAAAACGGTTGCGCCCGCCGGCGAAAAAATCCTTCAAATGAAATTGAAAACGAATTTCAATTAGTGTATATTCTGCGCATGATGGTAAAAGGCGAAGAACGTCCGGGATCATTGGGCAAAGCACCGCTGAAATTATCGGCTCTTCGGCCCGGCAGCGAGGTTCGGGTGGCGGCGGTAAATGGATCGGGTGTAACGAGTCGGCGGCTCAAGGAAATGGGCGTTGTCCCCGGGGTGTTGCTTCGGATCGTGAAGACGGCCCCTTTCGGTGATCCATTTGAGGTCCGGTTGCTTGGCTACAGCCTTGCAATGAGGCGCAGCGAGGCCGAACTTATCGAGGTCGTCGCGTAGAAAGGCCGAACGAGATGCAGTCTTCGCTGTCCGATCCGGTCATTCCCTCGCCACTGAGGACCATCGCACTCGCTGGAAATCCAAATGCCGGCAAGACAACCCTTTTTAATTTCCTCACCGGCCTAAGGCAAAAAGTAGCAAATTATCCGGGCGTGACCGTTGAATGGCGGTCGGGCCACTGGTTGGTCGGCGACGCGAGTGTCACGCTGATCGATCTTCCGGGCCTGTATAGTTTAGAAACGACATCGATCGACGAATCGATCGCGCGAAGCGTGCTTGAAGGGAAGGTCGCGGGCGTTCCAAAACCGGACGCGATCATAGCGATCGTCGATGCGACAAATCTGGAGAGAAATCTCTATTTGGTCACGCAGCTTTATGATCTGGATATTCCGGTCGTCGTTGCGCTGACGATGGTCGACCTGTTCGAAAAGCGTCGGCACAAGCTCGACATTGCCCGGATGTCGCGGCTCCTGGGCGTTCCGGTCGTCCCCGTCAAGGCTGCCGAAGGCGAGGGCCGCGAGGCATTGGAGAAAGCCATTACGGCGGTCGCCGGATCAAGGCCGAACCCGACATTCAATTCCGAGGATGATACCGATGGCGGCGAAAATTCTAGGATCTTTGCCCGGTATAACTTCATCTCCAAGGTGGTCCAGGATTGCGTGGTTCACAACGATCGCGCCGCTCACGAATGGTCCGAGAAGCTGGACAAGGTCCTCACCCACAAGGTCTTTGGGCTGTTGGTCCTTGTTGCCGTGCTCCTGCTTGTTTTTCAAACGATCTTTACCTGGGCAGCCTTGCCGATGGACCTTCTCGACAAGGGGTTTGGATGGCTGGGCGACAGCGTAAAGGCAGTGCTTCCGGCCGGGATCCTTGCCGACCTGATCGTCGATGGGATAATTGCCGGCGTCGGCGGCGTTCTGGTTTTTCTGCCGCAGATCCTGCTGCTTTTCCTCTTCATCTCAATACTCGAAGACACCGGCTACATGGCGAGGGCAGCCTTCCTGATGGACAAGCTGATGAGCCGGGTTGGACTCCACGGCAAGGCATTTCTGCCGCTGATGAGTAGCTTTGCGTGCGCGATACCGGGGATAATGGCGACGCGAACGATCGAGAATTCAAGGGACCGGCTTGCGACGATCATGATCGCGCCGCTTATGAGCTGTTCCGCGCGGCTTCCGGTTTACACGCTGATGATCGGTGCGTTCTTTACCGGCCAGACCATCCTTGGCTTTCTCTCGGTTGGGGCGATCCTGATGCTTGCGATGTACCTGCTTGGGATGTTGGCGGCCGTAGTGGTCGCATTCATCTTAAAGCGGACGCTGCTCAGATCCGAACCGGCACCATTCCTGATGGAGCTTCCGCCTTATCGGATGCCGAATGTGCGGACGATCCTCCAGAATATGTTCACGCGGGCCTGGCTTTTTGTTAAGCGTGCGGGCACCGTAATTCTTGCGATCTCGATCGTGCTTTGGGCGCTTATGTATTTCCCAAGGGAGGCTCCTAGGGCGGAACAGCCATCCGCAGCGGCCGAACAGGTAGAGGTTGCGGCCGAGAGCCAGCAGCTGCAGCACAGTTATGCCGGAAGGCTGGGCCACGCGATCGAGCCCGTAATTCGTCCGCTTGGCTACGATTGGAAGATCGGGGTCGCGCTTATCGCAAGTTTTGCGGCACGTGAGGTATTGGTTTCAACGCTCAGCATAATATACAACGTCGGCAAGGACG
>WBZY01000269.1_pt1 | contig 42726 bp, 34 predicted proteins | sample 5204191 | NCBI WGS metagenome assembly WBZY01 (sample SAMN12344363, study PRJNA552823) | activated sludge metagenome | biome: Activated sludge suspended growth; feature: Anammox Sidestream; material: Wastewater; isolation source: activated sludge from anammox sidestream of wastewater treatment...
AAGATGGACCGGATCACGTTCGAGGAAGCGATGGAGCTGTTCAAGCTGCCGCGCAACCTCGGCGCCACGCCGGAAGGCGAGCCCGTGCAGGCGAACATCGGCCGCTTCGGCCCATACGTGAAGTACGGACCGAAATACGTCTCGCTGAAGCTCGACGATCCGTACACGATCACGCTCGAGCGCGCGCTCGAGGTGATCGCCGAAAAGAAGGTGGCCGACGCCAACCGGATCATCCAGGACTTCGGCGTCGACGACATCCAGGTGTTGAACGGCCGCTATGGACCGTACATCACCGACAGGCGCAAGAACGCGAAGATCCCGAAGGACCGCGACCCGAAGACGCTCACGCTCGAGGAATGCCGCGCCTTGCTCGCGGCGGCGCCGGAGCGCGGCGGCCGGTTCGGGCGTGGCCGGGGGCGTGGCGCGGCGAAGGCACCGGCGGTGACGGCACCTGCCCCGGCGCCGGCCGAGGCTGCGAAGCCCCGGGCGGCCGCGAAAAAGAAGGTGGCTCCGAAGAAGAAGGCTGCGGCAAGGAAAAAGGCGCCGGCCCGCAAGAAGACGGCCTGAGGTCGCAGGATGAAGTACCGGCATGCGTTTCACGCCGGGAACTTCGCGGACGTGCACAAGCACGTGGCGCTGCTCGCGCTGCTGCGGGCCATGCAACGCAAGGACAAGGGGCTCTTCTTTCTCGACACGCACGCAGGCCGTGGGCGCTACGCGCTCGGCAGCGGCGATGCGCGCACGAGCGGCGAGGCGCAGCACGGCGCGCTCGCGGTGCTCGCGGCCCAGCGCACCGCGCGGAATGCAGACCCGACCGTGGCCGGGGCGCCCGAACTCGCGGACTATGCCGGCGTCGTGGAAGCCTGGCGGCGCCGTGCCGACGCGCGCCACGACTATCCGGGCTCGGCAGTCCTCGCTGCCGAGCTGCTGAGGCCCCAGGACCGCGGCATCGCCGTCGAGACCCAGCCCGCCGAGTTCGAAGCCCTGCGCAGGACGCTCGGGCGAGTCGCCCGCGTGACCGCCGAACACGGCGACGGCTGGCTGCGGCTGCGGGCCCTCCTGCCACCGGCGGAACGGCGCGGCCTCCTCCTCATCGACCCGCCGTACGAGGACACGAAAGGCGACTTCCGGGCCGGCGCAGGGGCCGTACACGAGGCACTCGCCCGCTTCGCGACGGGCGTGATCGCGCTGTGGTATCCGGTGAAGGACGCGCGCGACACCGACCTCTGGCTCGCGGCACTCGCGCGCGGCCTCCATCGCCCGGCCCTCGCGGCGGAACTGTGGATCCACCCGCCGGACTCGCGCGCGGGGCTGAACGGCTCGGGGCTCGTGGTCGTCAATCCGCCATACCAGTGGGCGGAGCGCTGCGCGGCGTGGCAGCCGGCGCTGTTGCGCGCGCTCGGCGCGGAGTCCTCGGGCGGAACACGCGTCGTCTCGCTCGCCGGCGAAAATCGGTAAGCTCCCGCCCATGACGATCGAGTCACGGGACGATGTCGATCAGTACGGGGTCGTCGGCCACCCGGTTGCGCACAGCCGCTCGCCGTTCATCCACGGCCTCTTCGCGCGCCAGACGGGCGAGCGCATGACCTACCGCCTGTACGACGTGCAACCCGACGATTTCGTCACGACGGTCACCGGGTTTTTCTCCGGTGGCGGCCGCGGCCTCAATGTCACGATTCCGCACAAGCCGGCGGCGGCGGCCTTCGCACACACGCTGACGCCGCGCGCGGAAGTGGCCCGCGCCGTGAACACGCTGGCGGTAGAGCCCGACGGGTCGATACTCGGCGACAACACCGACGGCGCGGGCCTCGTGCGGGACCTCAGGAGCAACCTCGGCATCGCGATCGAGGGCCGGCGCGTGCTGATCCTCGGCGCCGGCGGCGCGACACGCGGCATCGTCGCACCACTGCTCGAACTCGGACCGGCCACGCTCGCGATCGCCAACCGCACCGCCGATCGCGCCCGCGTCGTCGCCGCGAGTTTCGCGGACATCGGTGCCGTGACCGGTTGCGGCTTCAATGACATCGAGGGTCGTCCGTGGGATCTCGTGCTGAATGCCACGGCGGCGAGCCTCGGCGGGGGCCGGCCCGATGTCTCCCCGGCCGTGATCGGCAAGAGCACGATCTGCTACGACCTCGCGTATGGCACGGAACTCACGCCGTTCCTGTCCTGGGCGCTCGCCGAAGGCGCTGCCGGCGCGCATCTCGGCTGGGGCATGCTGGTCGAACAGGCGGCCGAGTCGTTCTATCTCTGGCGCGGCGTGCGCCCCGACACGCGGGCCGTGATCGACGTGCTCAAGGACTGGCGCACGTCGTCGTAGCCCGACCACTGGCGTTCCCGCTCGCTCGCCGCCGCCGCATCGAGAGCGCGCAGCGTGTATCGGGGCAGCACATCGCTCGATTCGACCTCGCGCCACGACAGAGGCACCGCAACCGGCACGCCGGGACGCCACCGCGGACTGAACGCGGCCACGGCCGACGCCCCGCGCGCATTGCGCAGATAGTCGATGAACACCTTGCCCTGCCGTGCCGTAGCCCCCGGGCGAGCGGTGTAGTCGTCCGGCGCGGCACGTGCAAAGTGCTGCGAGACCGCCCGCGAGAAATCGAGCACGCGCACCCAGCGCGGGCGCGGCACCGTGAGCGGCACGACGACATGGAGCCCGCTGCCCCCGGTCGATTTCGCGAACGAGACGAGTCCGAGGTCCGCGAGGAAATCGCGAACGGCGCAGGCCGCAGCGCGCAGCCGGGCCCACGGCAGGCCCGCACCCGGATCGAGATCGAACGTGAGCCGGTCCGCGCACGCCACGAACCCGCGCTTCGTGCCGGCGGTGTGCAGTTCGACGACGCCGAGCTGCGCGAGCGCCGCGAGGTCCGCGCGCGTGTCGCACGTGGCGACTCCACGCGCCCCCGGAATATGGCGCTGGAAGAAGGGTGCCCGATCACCGGCGAACCGCAGTACCGACAACGGCCGGCCGGCGAGTTGCGGCAGGAGGGTACCCGCGACCGCATCGAACCACGCGGCGAGTTCGGCTTTCGTGACGCCGTCGCCGGGGTAGAGCACGCGTTCGGGGTGTGTCAGCCTCACATCGTGACGAATTCCTCGGCGCTCGTCGGGTGGATCGCGACGGTGTCGTCGAAGTCGCGCTTGCGCGCGCCCATTCTCACCGCGACGGCGAAGCCTTGCAGCATCTCGTCGGCGCCCTCGCCGATCACGTGCAGCCCGACGATGCGCTCGTCGGGACCCGCGACGACCAGCTTCATTTCGGCGCGCGGCTTGCGGGCCGTCAGCGCGTGGTACATCGGCACGAAGCCCGATGTGTAGGTGCGCACGGCCGCATCGCCGTGGCGCGCGCGCGCCTCGGCCTCGGTGAGCCCGACCGTACCGATCGGCGGATGCGTGAAAATGACGGTCGGCACGTTCTCGTAGTCGCGATGGCGACCCGTCATGCCGCCGTAAAGCCGGTCCGACAGGCGCCGCCCGGCCGCAATCGCCACCGGTGTCAACGGCAGCCGGCCCGTCACGTCGCCGATCGCGAATACGTGTGCGGCGCTCGTCTGCTGCCAAGCGTCGACCTTCACGAATCCCGTCGCGTCGAGCTCGACCCCCGCGAGTGCGAGCCCGAGGTCGTCGACCGCCGGCTCGCGCCCGGCGGCCCACAGCAGGTAATCGACGGGCGGCAGCACGCGCCCGTCTTCGAGCGTGAGCTCGAGCGCATCGCCCTTCGTCGCGAGCGACGCGGCGCGCGCGGCGGTAACGATCTCGATACCCGATTCGCGCAGGGCGCGCATTGCGCCCGCACCGAGCATCGCATCGAACGAGCGCAGCACGCTGTCGTACCGGATCGCGAGCGTCACTTCCGAACCGAGCGCCGCCAGGATCCCTGCGAGTTCCACCGCGACATAACCGCTGCCCGCGATCAGTGTGCGCGCCGGCACGGCCTCGAGCCCGAAGAAGCCGTCCGAATCGATGCAACGCTCGCCGCCCGGGAACAGCGCGCGCTGCGGCCGGCCGCCGGTGGCGATCACGATGCGTTCGGCCCGCAACCTGCGTTCGCCGACCGCGAGCTCGTGCGTGCCCGCAAACCGTGCGCGGCCGCGGACCAGCGCGACGCCACGCCTGTCGAGGTTCTGCGCATAAATGTCGTTCAGCCGCGCGACATAGGCATCGCGCTTCGCCTTGAGCGCGCCGAAATCGAGCCCGCGCACATCGAGCGCGAAGCCGTAGTCGGCGGCGTCCTCGAGCCCTGCCGCCAGCTCCGCCGCGTTCCACATCACCTTCTTCGGCACGCAACCGACGTTGACGCAGGTGCCGCCGAGGCGGCCGGATTCGATCACCACGGCGCGCGCGCCGTACTGCGCCGCGCGCTGCGCGCAGGCGAGCCCGCCGCTGCCGCCACCGATGACGGCGAGGTCGTAGTTTTCAGGCATTTCGCATTGTACACACGGCTACAATGACGGCATGACGAACCCCCTGCTGTCCGACGAGTTGCTGCCGCATTTCGCCGCGATCCGCCCGGAACATGTCGAGCCCGCGATCCGCTCCCTGCTCGAGTCGAGCCGCTCGCAGGTCGCCGCGATCGAAGCCACGGATCCGCCGACTTTCGCGACGGTCGTCGAGCCGCTCGAAGAACTCGGCCATCGCCTGAGCCGTACGTGGTCGCCGGTGAGCCACCTGAACGCAGTCATGAATTCGACGCCGCTGCGGGAGGCCTTCAACGCGTGCCTGCCGCTCATCACCGACTACCAGACCGATCTCGCGCAGAGCACGGCACTCTATCGCGCGTATGCCGCGGTGGCCGAGCGCGAGGCCGCCACGCTCGATCCGGTGCAGCGCCGCGTCGTCGAGCAGATGCTGCGCGATTTCCGCCTCGCGGGCGTCGCGCTCGAACCGCAGAAGAAGCAACGGTTCAAGGCGGTCATGCTCGAGCTCGCCGGACTGCAGTCGAAGTTCGAGGAGAACGTGCTCGATGCGACCAACGCCTGGCGACGGCATGTCACCGATCCGGCCGAGCTCGCAGGTCTCAACGAGGCGATCGTCGAGCAGGCGCGCCAGCGCGCGCACGATGCACGCCAGGAGGGCTGGGTGCTCACGCTCGACCAGCCGACCTATGTCGCCGTGATCACCGACGCCGAATCACCGGCCCTGCGCCGCGATTTCTACGAGGCCTGGACCACCCGCGCATCGGACCAGGGGCCGCTCGCGGGGCGCTGGGACAACACGCAGGCCATGGAGGACATCCTGCGGCTGCGGCACGAAGCGGCGACACTGCTCGGCTACGGCAACTTCGCGGACTATGCGCTCGCAACGCGCATGGCGAAGAGCGTGCCGGAGGTCATCGAGTTCCTGCACAGCCTCGCGCGCGCCGCGCGCCCGGCAGCGCAGCGCGAATTCGCCGAGCTCGAGACATTTGCCGGCGGCAAGCTCGAGCCGTGGGACGTGGCCTTCTGGGCCGAACGCCTGCAACGCAGCCGCTTCTCGGTCTCGCAGGAGGAGTTGCGGCCGTACTTCCCGCTGCCGCGCGTGCTCGCGGGCCTGTTCGGGGTCGCCGAGCGCCTGTTCGGCATCCGGATCGTCGAACGCGGCGGGGTCGAGGTGTGGCACGACGACGTGCGCTACTTCGTGATCGAGGCGCGCGGCGCCACGGTCGGCAGCTTCTTCCTCGACCCCTACGCCCGTGCCCACAAGCGCAGCGGCGCGTGGATGGACGATTGCGTCGGGCGCAAGGTCACCACCGGCGGCTCGACCAATCCCGTCGCCTATCTCGTCTGCAACTTCCTGCCGCCGACGGGCGCGCAGCCGGCACTGCTCACGCACGACGACGTCGTGACGCTGTTTCACGAGTTCGGCCACGGGCTGCACCACATGCTGACCCGCGTCGCCTACCCGAGCCTCGCCGGCATCAACGGCGTCGCGTGGGATGCAGTGGAGCTGCCGAGCCAGTTCTTCGAGAACTATGCGTGGCACGAAGGCGTGCTCGGCGAGATATCGGCGCATTATTCGACCGGCGCGCCGTTGCCCGCGGACAAGCAGCGCCAGCTGATGGCGACCCGCAGCTTCCACGCGGGCCTCGCGACGATGCGCCAGCTCGAGTTCGCGCTGTTCGACTTCCTGCTGCATGCGCGCTACGCGCCCGAACGCGGCGGCCGCGTGCTCGAGACGCTCGCCGAGGTGCGGCGGGAAGTCAGTGTGATACCGGCGCCCGCGTGGAACCGCTTTCCGCACAGCTTCGGCCATGTGTTTGCCGGCGGCTATGCGGCGGGGTACTACAGCTACAAGTGGGCGGAAGTGCTCGCCGCCGATGCGTTCTCCGCCTTCGAGGAAGCGGGCGTCTTCAACCGCGCGACGGCCGACCGCTTCCTCGACTCGATCCTCTCGCGCGGCGGCAGCCGCGATCCGCTCGAAGCCTTCGTCGAGTTTCGCGGCAGGAAGCCCGACATCGCCCCGCTCCTGCGCCAGCACGGCATCGCCGCCTGATGCGCACGATCGCGACATGGAACGTCAATTCTCTGCGGGTGCGCCTGCCGCAGCTGACCGAATGGCTCGCGAGCCGGCCGGTGCACACGCTCGCGCTGCAGGAGACGAAGCTCGAGGACGGCGCCTTCCCGCGCGCCGAGCTCGAGGCGCTCGGCTACCAGGTCGCCTGCAACGGCCAGCGCACCTACAACGGCGTCGCGATCCTCGCCCGCGCACCACTGCACGACATCGTCACGGACATTGGGGGCTTCGAGGACCCGCAGCGCCGCGTGCTCGCGGCGACCATCGACGGCGTGCGTGTCGTGAACCTCTACGTGCCGAACGGCCAGGCGGTCGGGTCCGACAAGTACGCGTACAAGCTGCGCTGGCTCGAGGCGCTGCGCGGCTGGCTGGCGCAGGAACTGGCGCGACATTCGCAGCTCATCGTGCTCGGCGATTTCAACATCGCGCCGGAGGACCGCGACGTGCACGACCCGGCCAGGTGGGAAGGCTCGGTGCACGTCAGCGCACCGGAACGCACGGCGCTCGCCGCGCTCGTCGCGCTCGGTCTCGAGGACAGTTTTCGCCTGTTCGAGCAACCGCAAGACTCCTTCAGCTGGTGGGATTACCGCCAGGGCGCGTTTCGCCGCAATCACGGGCTGCGCATCGACCTGCTGCTCGTGTCGGCGGCGCTCGCCGCCCGCTGCCGGGAGTCCGCGATCGACCGTGAGCCGCGTCGCGCCGAGCGGCCGTCGGACCATGCGCCGGCCTACGCGAGCTTTGACATATAGGCAGGCAAACCCTGAAGCGCCGGAAAGTGTGCGCTGCGTCGCTGGCGCGCTGTTTATCGGCGGCCTAGACTCGTGCAAGTTGACCGTCAGCGCGACCGATGAAGCCCAACCGACGCAGCGACTTCGACGTCACGAACACCGTCCAGGTGAGTTCGCCCAACGCGGTCTGCGAAGCCGTCAAGAAGCTCTTCACTGCCACGTGGCCCGGCGCACCGTTCGACGCCGTCGTGCGCGCGTTCGACCGCCTGGATGAAGTGTTCTCGGGCCGCGACCCCCAGTACCACGCGCTCGACACCGTCTATCACGACACGCAGCACACGCTCGACATCACGCTCGCGATGGCGCGCCTCTGCGCGGGCTACGAGCGTGCGGCGCCGCCAGGGCGCTCCCTCGGCGCCGAACGCGCGACGATCGGCCTCATCACCGCGCTCTTCCACGACGTCGGTTACCTGCGCGAACGCAGCGACACGGTGACCCAGAACGGCGCGGAACTGACCGCCACGCACGTCGCGCGGGGCGCGAAGTTCCTCGAGCAGTATCTGCCGCAGGCGGGGTTCGAGAGCTGGGTGCCGATCGCGACCCAGATCATCCATTTCACGGGCTACGAAGTGCCGCTCGAGGCAATCGTCGTGTTCGACGAGCGCGACCGCAAGCTCGGCCATCTCCTCGGCACCGCCGACATGATCGCGCAGATGGCCGACCGCTGTTACCTCGAGAAGTGCCGCGACCGCCTGTACCCCGAGTTCGTGCTCGGCGGCTACGCGCTGCCGCTGTCGAACCAGGGCGCGCGGCAGGTGAAGTATGCGTCCGGCCTCGATCTCCTGCGCCAGACGCCCCAGTTCATCGCCGAGACCCGCATGAAGCGCCTCGACGGCGTCTTCGGATCGGCCTACCGCTACGTCGAGGTCCTGTTCGACGGCACGAATCCGTACATGGAAGCGATCGACCGCAACCTCGGGTTCCTGAAGCAGGTGCTGCGCAGCGAGAGCTGGCGCATGCTGCGGCGCAATCCGCCGGTCTTCGCCGCGGGTGACGATCCGCTCGCGACGACGCGCGGACTCGCGATGGGCTATATCCGCAAGGCCTGGAGCCAGTAGCCACGCCCCCGGGCGCGCGATGCGCGGTCAGCCGGTGCGCTGCACGTATCGCTCGCGAATCTCCTCCATTCTCTCGATCACGCGCGCCTTGCCCTCGACATCCGCGCCGGCGATCGCCTCGGTCATCACGTCCACCGTGAGCGCAGCAGCGGCCGGCCGGGCCATCGCACCGAAGCTCAGGTGCCACGGCTCGGGTTGCACGCCGCCGAGATCGCGCGTGTACGGCCGGTAGAATCCGAAGCGGTCCATCGAGGCGGTGAGCCACTCGTCGAGCGCGCGGAAGACACCTCCCGGGGCATATTCCTGCGGCACGAGCTGCGGGCGGTAGCCCGCGGGCACGGCCGCCCGGTCGATCACGTCGATCTCGGTACCCCAATGATGGCGGCTCGCACCCGGCAACGCGGACCACGCGAGGATCGCGTCGATGCGCGCATCGGGGTCGAGCGTGGCGGGATCGAGCTCGCGACCCGCGCGGTCGAGCAAGGGACGCTCACCGCGCCACTTGGCGTTCCAGATCGCGCACTGCCGGTCGAAATCGCGGAACGCGGAGACCGCCGCGAGTTCGATGCGCGCCTCGCTCCACGCGGCGTAGCTGAGTGCGCGCAGGGCCGCGACGACGTCGCGATGGAGCGTGCAGTGCAGGTCCGGCACGTCGACGACATGACTGCGCGCCCGGCCGGTCAGCTCGAACGCATTCATGCGGTCTCGGCAGCTTCCGCGGCGAGACGGTCGAGCAGTTGCAGGAACACGGCCGGTTCCTGCGCGCCCGACACGAGATACCGGCGCTCGAAGACAAACGCCGGTACGCCGGTGATGCCCCAGGAATGCGCACGCGCCTCGAGTGCAGCGATCTCGCGATGCAGTGCCGGCTCGTCGATCGCGGCGCGTGCGCCGTCCGCGTCGAGCCCGGCCTCGCGCGCGATCGCGACCAGCACGTCCGGGTCGCCGATGTCGCGGCCTTCGCAGAAGTAGGCTTTCAGCACGCGGCCCTTCACGTCGGACTGCACTCGCGCGCCCTCCGGCGTGCCGGCGGCCCAGGCGATCAGCGCGTGCGAGCGTCGCGTGTTCGGCATCCGCGCGATGCGATCGAAGTGAAAGTCGATGCCGAGTCCGGTGCCGATCTCGCGCAGCGTGCGCTGTGCATCGGCGAAGCGGTTGGCGTCACCGAACTTCGCGCGCAGGTACTCCGCCCGGTCGGCGCCTTCCGGCGGCATGTCCGGATTCAGCTCGAACGGCAGCCAGCGCACGTCGATCGCCTGGGCCGGGCGCGCCGCCGCTGCCGCCTCGAACCGGCGCTTGCCGACATAACACCAGGGACACACTGTGTCCGAAAACACCTCGACGATCACTGCGGCCTCCTGCGGAGATTCTAGGCTATTGTGGCGTTTGCCCTACAGGGCGCCCACGCTGCCGGCGGGCCCGTGCGGTGTCACCCCGGCAGCCACCGGGATAAGATGGTAGAGTCGAGGAAATACAAGGGGATAGGCGCCAAGGTGGAAAGCCCGCACCCAGGCGCAGAATCGTGAATCGGCTCAGCCTCAAGCTGAAGTATGTCGCCGTGGCCATCGCGGCGATGGTGGCCGCAGCGCTGCTGCTCGGCACGCTCCTCCTTTTGCATGCGCGGTACGAATCGCGACTGCTGTCCGCGATCGCGACCACGGAGTATCGCCGCGCAATGAGCGACGAGCTCGCGGCGCGCGCCCAGTCGATCGGCGCGCACATGGCCGACACCGCCGCGCCCGCCCTGCTCGCGCGCGACCGCGCCGCGCTCGCGGCGAGCCTCGCACGGTTTGCCGACGATCCGGCCATCACGTCGATCGTGGTGCAGGACGCGGGCGGCGAGACACTCTTCGCATTGCACCGCGCGGCCAGCGCCGAGCCACCGCTCGTGTCGCGCGAGGTCTCGGAACCGGTGCGCGCGCAGGTGGCGGGATTTCCCGGGGCCACGACGCCCCGCACGATCGGCACCGTGCAGGTCTCGCTCACGGTGCACGACAGCACGCCGGCGGACGTGGCGGCCCCGCTCGCCGCGGCCGGCCGCGAGCTGCTGCGCCGCGCGCTCTACGTGCTCACCGGCATCCTGCTCGTCGGCCTCGTCACTGCCGTGGCGCTCGCGTGGTGGGCGGCGCGCGGCATCGAGCGCCCGATCACGGCGCTGATCCGCTCCGCCGAACGCATCGGCCAGGGCGACCTCTCGCGGCCCACCGATATCGCGCGGCGCGACGAACTCGGCGAGCTGCAGCAGGCGCTCGAGCGCATGCGCCAGAAGCTGCGCCAGACGACAATCACGAAGAATTACCTGACGAGCGTGCTGACGGGCATGACCGACGCCGTGTTCGTCACCTCGCCCGAGGGCATCATCCGCGTCGCGAACCTCGCGGCGCAGCGCCTGCTCGGCTACGGCGAGGACGAACTGAACGGCCGCAGCATCGTCTCGCTGCTCGACGACGCGGATCGCGAGAGCTTCGACATCCTGCAGGCCGCGAACGAGACGCGCGAGGCTGTCGTGCGTACGCGCAAGAACCAGACGATCCCGGTCTCGCTCACCGGCTCCCCGATCGCCACCGACGATCCGCAGTTCCAGGGTTGCATCTTCGTCGCGCGCAACATCACGGACCGGAAGCGCGCCGAACGGCGCATCCGCTACCTCGCCCGCTACGACGCGCTGACCAAGGTGCCGAACCGGATGCAGTTCCAGCACCTGCTGCAGCAGGCGATCGCGCGCGCGCTGCGCAATTCCCAGTCGGTTGCGCTGCTCTACCTCGACGTCGATCACTTCAAGGAAGTCAACGACACCTTCGGCCACGCCGCGGGCGACCGCACGCTCGAAATCCTGACCGAGCGGCTGACGCGGGTACTGCCGAAAGACTCGGTGGTCGGCCGGCTCGCGGGCGACGAGTTTGCCGTGATGATCGACTCGCTCGCGGGCGACACGGACCATCGGGGACCGATCGGCCAGCTCGCGCGCTCGATCCTCGCCGAGACCGGCAAGCTCTTCCAGCTCGGCCAGCACGAGCTCTATCTCACCGCGAGCATCGGCATCGCGTTCTGCCCGCGCGACGCGGAAAACGTGATCGACCTCATCAGGAACGCCGACGCGGCGATGTACTACTCGAAGCAGAATGGCGGCAACACCTTCGCGTTCTACGCGCCGGAGATGAATGCCGCATCGGTCGAGCGGCTGATGCTGAAGAGCAAGCTGCGCCGCGCGCTCGAGCGCGACGAGCTGATCGTGAACTACCAGCCGAAGGTCGACCTGCAGACCGGCCGCATCATCGGCGCCGAGGGCCTGCTGCGCTGGCGGCTGCCGGGCCACGGCGACATTCCGCCGTCCCAGTTCATCCCGCTCGCCGAGGAGTCGAACCTGATCCTCGAGATCGGCGAGTGGGTGCTGAACCGCGTGTGCCTCGACTATCGCACGCTGCGGCGCGACGTGGCGGACCCCGGCCGCATCGCGCTCAACCTGTCGCTGAAGCAGCTGCGCCAGGCGTCGTTCATCGTGCGCTGCCGTTCGGTGTTCCGCCGCCACGGAGTGTCGCCCGCGGCGTTCGAACTCGAGATCACCGAATCGACCCTGATGGCTGACCCGCGGCGCACCGTGCACCTGCTCGGCGAGCTGCACGCGATGGGCGTACACCTGTCGATCGACGACTTCGGCACGGGCTATTCGTCACTGTCGGCGCTGCAGCAGTTCCCGATCGGCACGCTCAAGATCGACCAGTCCTTCGTTCGCAACATCACCGAGCATCAGGGCGACGCGACGATCGTGCGCACCATCATCGACATGGGCCGCAGCCTCGGCATGACCGTCACCGCCGAGGGCATCGAGACGCCGGGTCAGCTCGCGTTCCTGCGCAATCACCGCTGCGACTTCGGTCAGGGCCTGTTGTTCGGTGACTCGATGCCGCTCGAGGCCCTGCTCGAACTGCTGACGCGCCAGCAGAACGGCGCACCGCCGTTCGCCGCGCTGATCGCCACCGCAGCCGGCGCTGCGCAATTGTCCGCCTGAGGCGCGCCGCACCATGTTGACCTTGCGCGACGTTCGCCTGCGCCGCGGTCCGCGCGTGCTGTTCGAACACGCCTCCGTCGGGATATTCCGCGGCGACAAGGTCGGCATCGTCGGCCGCAACGGCTCCGGCAAGTCGAGCCTGCTCGCGCTGGTCCGTGGCGAGCTTGCTCCCGATCTCGGTGATTTCAGCGCGCCGTCGAACCTTTGCATCGCGGTCGTAGAGCAGTCCGTGCCGGACTCCGCGCAGCGCGTGATCGATTACGTGCGCGAGGGGGACGCCGAACTCGTCCGCATCGAGCATGCCATCGCGGCGGCGCACGCGGCGGGCGATGGTGTGCGCGAGGCGCAGCTCCACGCGGACTACGACTCCGCCGGCGGCTACGGCGCGCGCAGCCGCGCGGCGGCACTCGCGACCGGGCTCGGCTTCGAGCCAGGGGACCTCGAGCGGCCGCTGCAGGTGTTCTCCGGCGGCCTGCGCATGCGCGCGGCGCTCGCACGCGCGCTGATGCGCCGCTCGGACCTGCTGCTGCTCGACGAGCCGACGAACCACCTCGATCTCGACGCCGTACTGTGGCTCGAGGGGTGGCTGCGCGCGTATGGCGGCACGCTGCTCGTCGTGTCGCACGACCGCGAGTTCCTCGACGGCATCGTCGGTCGCATCCTGCACATCGAGAACGCGCAGCTCACGGCATACCACGGCAACTACTCGGCCTACGAGCACCAGGCCGCCGAGGCACGCGTGCGCGCTGCGGCGCTCGCCGAAAGCCAGCGCCGCGAGATCGCGCACGTGCAGGGCTTCGTCGACCGCTTCCGCGCGAAGGCGAGCAAGGCGCGACAGGTCCAGAGCCGTCTCAAGTGGCTCGCGCGCCTGCCGGAGATCATCGAAGCGCACGGTGAAGAGTCCTTCGCGTGGGAGTTCCCGGCGCCGGCGAAACTGCCGCGCCCGCTCGTCGCGCTCGACGGGATCGCCGGCGGCTACGGATCGCACCGCGTGTTCGCCGGCGTCGGCCTCTCGATCGCGCCGGGCGATCGCATCGGTGTGCTCGGCCGCAATGGCGCCGGCAAGTCGACGCTGATGCGCACGGTGGCGGGCAGTCTCGCGCCGCTCGCCGGCGAGCGTGTCGCAGCGCCCGATCTCGAGGTCGGATTCTTCGCGCAGCTCGAAGTCGAGCAGCTCGACGCTGCGGGGAGCGCGATCGAAGAGCTCGGCCGTCGCGGCGGCCCGGCCGTGGCCGGCTGGACGCCGCAGCAGAAGCGCGACCACCTCGGCCGCTTCGGCTTTCGGGGTGACCGGGTATTCGAGCCCGTGGGCCACTTCTCGGGCGGAGAACGGGCCCGTCTCACGCTCGCGGTGATGGTCGCGCGGCGGCCGAACCTGCTGCTGCTCGACGAGCCGACCAACCATCTCGATTTCGGGATGCGCAGCGCACTCCTCCTCGCGCTGCAGGATTACGCTGGCGCCGTGCTGATCGTCTCCCATGATCGTTCACTCCTGCGCGGCGCCTGCGACCGCTTCCTCGTGGTCGGCGGGGGCGTCGTGCGCCCCTTCGACGGCGACCTCGAGGACTACGCCGCGTGGCTCGCCCGCGGCGCACCGCCGCTCGAGACCGAGTCCAACGCAGCGGCGTCGGGTTCCGGCGCCACGGTGAGCGCCGCGGCCCCCGCGCGCGCCGAGAGCCGCGCCGAGAGCCGCGCCGACAGCCGCGCGGATCGTCGCGACGCCCGGCGGCGCGACGCGGCTGCGCGCAATCGCCTCTCGCCGCTGCGCGCGGAGCTGCGCGAGGTCGAAGCGCAGATCGCGACGCTCACCGCACAGCGCGACGCGCTCGCGCACGCGCTCGAGGATCCCGCCCAGTACGCCCGCGCGGCGGAATTCGGCGACGTGGCGGCGCGCGTCACCGCACTCGAGGATCGCTGGCTCGCGCTTTCCGAAGCCATCGATGCCGCGCAGCGTGCGTAAGCCCGGCGCGCGCAAGTTGCTCACGCGCGCCGTGCTCGGCGCGCTGCTCGCAGTGTGGGTCGGCGTCGGCGCATGGAACGTCTGGAAGCCGATGCCCGAGGGCGTCGTCGTGAACGGCGCCTGGACGCCGCTGCACGAGGGCGACGTGCAGTTCCTGCGCGATGTCACCGCGGCCGACGGCTACGGGCACCCGATCATCGACCAGCAGATCTTCGACGCCGCGTTCCGCCTCATCGCGGACGCCGAGCGCCTGATCGTGCTCGACGTGTTCCTTTTCAATGCGCATCGCGGCGCGATCGTCGATGCGCCGGTGCATCGGCCGCTCTCGGCGGAACTCGTGCGCCTACTGATCGACAAGCGCCGCGCGCACCCCGGCATCCGGATCCTCGTGGTGACCGACCCGATCAACGACGTGTACGGCGGCGAGCCCTCGCCGGAACTCGCGACCCTGCGGGCCGCGGGAGTCGATGTAGTCATCACCGATCTCGACCGGCTGCGCGATTCGAACCCGGCGTGGTCGGCGTTCTGGCGCATCGCGCTGCGCTGGTGGGCCCGCGGCGGACCGGGCGACTGGCCGAACCCGCTCGATGCGGGCGGCGAGCGCGTGTCGCTCGGTGTCTGGGCGCGGCTCGCGAACTTCAAGGCGAACCACCGCAAGGTGATCATCGCCGACGGGCCCGACGGCGCGCTGCACGGGCTCGTGATGTCCGCGAATCCGCACGACGCGAGCAGCGGACATTCGAACGTGGCGCTGCGCATCCGCGGGCCCGCGCTTGCGCCGCTGCTCGCGAGCGAAGTGGCGATCGCGCATTTCTCCGGCTGGCGGGGAGCGCCGCTCCCGCCGGTGGCCGGTACGCCGGCCGCGGCGCCCGCCGTCGGGCGCGTGCGCATCGTCACGGAAGAGGCCATCGCCGACGCGCTCGTCGCGCAGCTGCAGGCCTGCGCCGCGGGCGACGCGATCGACATCGCAATGTTCTACCTGTCCGATCGCGACGTGCTCGGCGCGCTGCACGACGCGGCTGCACGCGGGGCCTTCGTGCGCGTGCTGCTCGACCCGAACAAGGACGCCTTCGGGCGCGAGAAGAACGGCATCCCGAACCGGCCCGTGGCCACCGAACTCGTCGCGGCAAGCGACGGCGCGATCCGCGTGCGCTGGGTGCGCACGCACGGCGAGCAGTTCCACGCCAAGCTCGCGGCAATCCGCGGGCGCGAAGGCTACTGGCTCACGCTCGGCTCGGCGAATTTCACGCGCCGCAACCTCGATGACTACAACCTCGAGGCAAACGTGATCGTCGAGACGCCGCGCGAATCGCCGCTCGAAACCACGGTGCTCGCGTGGTTCGACGGCCTGTGGTCGAACCGCGCGCCGGCGGGAGTCGAGTACACGGCGGATTTCGGCGCATACGCCGATCCTGGGCAGCTCAACTACTGGGGCTATCGCTTCATGGAAGCGACCGGGATATCGACGTTCTGACCGCCGCCGACTCAGTCGTCGCTCTCGTTCTCCCGCTGCCAGTCCTCGAACGCCTTGAACTTGAGCCAGGCGATGGCGGCGATGCGCCCGACCTGCATCAGCTCCGGAACCATGGCGCGATGATCGGGCGAGTCCGTGTCGAGCCGCCGCGCGATCCAGGGCGCCCGTGGACACTCGAGCGGCTGCAGCGGCGACAGCGCGGTCCGGTAGAGGGCGTGCCAGATCGCGCCGCCGTCGTCCGAGTTTCTCGCGACGCCAATGGTCAGCACGGCGTCGTCGTCCCGCGAGATGATCGCGATGAGCGCCGCATTGCCTGCGCCGAACTCGATGAGCCGCATCTGGTAGCCGCACGGACTGTGGACCGAAGTGGCCGGAACCGGAAACCAGCCCGATGGATGGTCGGCAAAGGCGAACAGGCACGCGGCCCCGTCGTCGGCGCCGACCTCCTGCGGCCATGCCAGCTCGATGCCGCCAGTTTCGAGATCGATGCACGCAATCTCGCCGAGACGCAGGCGGATGGTCGCGCGCGGCGCCGCGTGCTGCCCGCGGGGCGGTGCAGGTACGTCGCCTGTCCGTTCCGCCGCCCGTGTCGGCGCCATCGCGCCTGACCGCGCAAGCCCCGCTGCGTGCACACGACGCGACCGCCGCGCCTCATCGATGGCACCCAGGGCTTCGAGTGCACCCATCGGCAGGGCGATGATGCCGTCATCCGATTCCGCTGCGTCGGGATTGCAACGGACGAGCGTCGCGAGATTGCGCTGCGCGATGCGCTCGCCCAGCCTGCGGATGGTCGGCACCGCGCTGCCTGCGCCGATCTCGAGGATCACGAGCCGCCGGCCGCGCACGCGCGCAAGCCACTGGTCGAAGCGCCGGGCCTGCTCGCGCGCCCGTGGCTCGACCCAGTCCATGTCGTTGAACATCAGCACATTGGGTCGCGCGAGCGCGCCGCAGTTGGGGCAACGCGGCAGCTCGCCCGCGGCAGTCAGCGTATCGAGATCGATCTGCAGGTCGGAAAGTTCGGCAGGCCAAACCGCATCACTGCACGGTGTCACGCATTGCAGGTGATGGATGCTGCCGTGCAGTTCGTAGAGGCCGCGCGCCTCGAAACCCGCCTCGAGGAACTGGCCGTCGACATTCGAGGTCACGACGAAGCCGCCGGCCGGCATCGCCTGCAGCCACTCGCGCAGCATCCGGTAGCCCGGGTGCGGCGTGGCCTCCCGGTAGAGCCGTGCGCGATGCCCGTACCACGCCCACGCCATCGCCGGCCGCTCGGTGAACCAGTAGGGCTGTGCCATGCGCTCGAAGGAAATGCCGAGCTTGCCGAGCGGCGGATAGGCGCGCCAGAACCCGTGATTGCCGCGAAAATCCGGGAGGCCCGAGTCGACGCTCATGCCGGCGCCGGCGGTGATCAGCAGGGCTTCGGCTTTCCCGAGGAGGTTCGAGACCTCGCGGATCCGGCGCTGGATGTGGTCGGCGGGCATGGGATATTCATGGCAGGTCGCGGACTCCTGGGCAAGCCCTCACTCAATGAGATGCGGATGACGCGCTTTCGTCGACCAGCGCGTCGATATCTACGAAGCCTTCCGGCAACGGCACCCTGATCATCACCTAAGCCAGCAGCCCGGCCAGCGCACCGCATGTCTCCGGCACCGGTACCAAGTTGCTCCGGAGCGTTTCAGGCCAGGTCGAGACTGTCGTGGACGGCGACGAGACGTCGGAGATGTGGGTGATCTTGGTCATAGGCCGCAATAGCGGGCACCTGCACACGTCACGACAGCTTGCTCCTGCATCGTGTGGAAGGTCATCCACACGGGGAGCTCGCGGCTCACAGTTCCGCGCATCACTATGGCTACTCCCTTCGACGACGAATCCAAAGGCGCCCGGCAAGCGTTGGTTCGCCCTTGTTTCGCCGGCGTTGCTCGCGAGGCTGCGGAAGCTTCCCGGTCGCATCGAGCACTTCTATCAGTTTGCACTCTTCGAGCGACAGCAGGAGCCGCCGATAGTCCGCCTCTGAAAAGAAATCTTCTGGCCGCCGTACCCATTCGTCGCAGAACAGGCGCACCGGGCAGGGCCCGCTCGTGAGAGCATCGAGCACACGCGCAGCCGCAACGTCCTCGGCTACCGGTCGAAATAGATCGGCCTGTCGGCCTATGTCCGAATCCCGAAGGAACTCGAACTTCCCGGGCTCGCCCGACACGCTGAGCGATGACATCACCGCCTTCATCAGCTTGAATGCCAGGCCGTGGCAGCTGCAGTGGATCAGGTAGTGGCTGGTTCGACTGGCATCGCGGGCGTCGAAGCGAAACGGAAGCAAATGGGTCGCCCCGGAGTGCGTCTGAAGCGCTTCCAGGAACAATCGCAGCAAGCCTTGCTCCCTGTCCTTGGGATCCGTTGCTGCCTCTGAGAGGTGGATCGCCTTCGTCAACACGATGGTGTCACCGAACAGATCCTTGAGCCCTGAGTCGTAGGCCTCACGCGATGACACGGCGCCCAGCCATCTGTTCACGCCATCGTAATTCCAGAAGATCAGGGACTCGCCAAAAGGTGCTGCGAGAATCTTGCCGATATCCCGTGCGTATTCCGGCGATCGTGACCGGTCGTTCCGATTTGGTGTGACCGGTTTTGGGCGTGTTGTCGAGCAGTGGTGGGATAGTAGCCTAATCGGTCACGATCGCCGGAATACGCAGTCAACGACCTCGCTGGCGCGGATCACGTCGGGGCGCCCGAGGAGCCTCCCGCCGAATGCAGAGAACTCTTGTTCGCGGATGGTGGTGGCGAGACCCGTGCGTGGTTCCGCCTTGGCCGGCGCAACCGCCAATGCTGGTGCATCCGAGAGCTCTGCTGCTCGGAGCAGCACGCTGGCACGTGCGACGTGGTAGCCGAGCCAAGTCGTCGGCGAACCGAAGCGTCGATCGAGCACGTGCACATCCGCGCGTTGCTGGTGGGCCGCGATCGCGAGGTCCCACAGCCGTTCGACAGCCCCATCCAAGGACTCCTGGTTGAGGTCGATCTCGACGATCTTCTCAAGCACTTTATGGTAGGCGGTGCCGAGCCACGCCTTCGGATTTCCGAGAACAAACTTGGAGCTGCCGCTCGTTTTGGATAGCCCGGCCCGCAGGAGGCAGGTGCGCATCGTCTCCGCCAGCGTCGGGCTGGTCGCGCGAATCTCCGGCAGCTCCAGAGTCGGCACGGCTAGAACGGCCTCCGGAGCACCTCGAAGATAGACTTCATCGTGACCTGGCAACCAGCCGCCACCGCCTGCGCGTAAGCGGCTGCGAGCTGTGGGCCGGCGAAGTTGGGATCCGTGTTCCACAGCGGATGAGTGACGAGCTCGACCTGGTTTCCACGCCGTCCCGCCTGGAGGCCACCGAACATGACCGGCTGCCAGCCAGGCATTGCGGCGAAGTAAGGGCCTGCGGCCGCCGCGTCGAGGCCCTGCCAGTAGGGGACGGAGAAATCGATCGGCGCCGCTGGATCGAGCGCCAAGCGCGCCAGATCCAGACCCAGCCGCCAATCGAGAATGTTGTGGTACGCGAGGTTGCTGAAGTCGCGGAGGCAGTCCGGGCAGGATGTCCTGCACAGCGATCCGTGCAACGGGTTCCCCTGCGGATCCTGTTGAGCGACGAGTGGTCCATAGAATGTGTTGCTGGTCTGCCCGACAATGAAGCGCAGCAGGCTCTCGGCCTCGGCAGGCGTGCCGAAGTACGAGCTGTACCCGGCGCCGTTCTCCAGGCTGTCCGAGATGAAGATCTGGCCGATGACCTGCCCGTTCGGATCCTGCATCACCCGCAGGCCGACCTTCAGCTCGCGTTCATGAATGTCGAGTCGAACAGCAGCGGCTCGACGAAGCAGGAACCCGAGCGAATAGAGTCCAGCCCGACCCTCAACCCGAAGCGGAACGGCGCTGACGCCTACTGGCCAGGCCTGGATTCCAAGGACAAGAACGTCGGTCGGCTTCACGGAAGCGAGCGCACGCCGGTCTGGGGCACCTCCCGGAGCAAGAGGTGGATTGTTCACGTCAACCTTCGCGAGCGCGTCGCGCGTCACCCAAGTCTCACCCTGCGCGAGCTTCTCGAAGTCGAACAGCTGTCCCTCATTGTCGTTGATCACGTAGACGGTGTCTTGGCCACTCCAGATCTCGAAGTTCGCGACGGGGGTCATCCCGATCGGCATCACGCCCACCTTTGGGCGCGACGCGCGGGCGGTCCACTCGAACACGCCGTCGAAGTCGCGACTTGCACCGAACCAGGTGCGGAAGCCCCGCGGCTGCGAAAGCACCACCTGTTCGTAGTCCGGCGGTGCTGCTCCGCAGACCGGACACGCCTGAGCGGGGCTCTGAGATCCGTCTACCGCCTGGCACCGCCGGCAGAGTCCGATAGGCAGCGGTGGGCCGAGCGGGTTTGGTTGCTCCACAACCGCGTTTCCCTGCGGCTGATAGTCGACGACGCCGACCGCCGTGTGGATGACGCCGTCCTTCACCGTCTCCGATGCCGGAGCAAACTGGCTGATCGCGATGTCGAGTTCGCGATCGACGACACCATCGGGCGGCCACTCGTAGGCTCCTCCCGGCCTTTCGTGGAAGAGGTAACGAACTCGCGTCGGGAATCCGAACATCGGCAGCACTCCAACGTTCGCGAGGCGCTCGCTCAACGACCTCTGTGGCAAGCGGGGATCGACGGAGGCCACGGTCACTCGCGGAAGAAGTTGCGTTTGGACGTAGGTGATCAGCGCCGCCCGCTGCGCCTGCATCTGCGGCGTCGTGAACGAAAGCAGCACGTCGCACGTGTGCGCGATGGCAGCTTGATTGTTTTGGATCCAGTCATCGACCAGCTGCGCGACCGTCAGGCCCGGCGGCGTGCCGGGTGGCGGCTGAGCAGGCGCAGTGCCCCAGTCAGCTGCCTCTCCGAATTCGCCGTGCACGCTGTCGCCGCCCAGCGCTGCGAACAGACCGAGCGCCGCGAAGGCTTGCCGCAGGACCTCCTTCGCGAGCACGCGCTGGAGAATCGCCTCCCGGCGCATGTCCACGTATGGCTGCGGTGGAGGATCCGACGTGATCCGATCTGGCCGCTGGAAGTAGTAGTCATCGTGGCTTCGTCCGCGGCACAGCGTGAGCGCGACCGACAGACCGGCCCCTCGCCGTCCCGCGCGACCAACGCGCTGCTGGTAGTTGAAGCGCATCGGCGGCATGTTCGCCATCATCACGGCGAGCAAGGAGCCGATATCCACACCGGCCTCCATCGTCGTTGTAACGCTGAGGAGATCGATCGGATCGGTGACCTGAATCTCGTCGGGGGGAGGGAGGCAGATGTCCTGAAAGAGTCGCTGGCGCTTGCGGCCGTCGTTCTTGTTCGTCTGCCCGGTAAGCTCCTCACAGTTGAGCCGAAACAAAGGCCCGGCTTGTGTCGCCAAGTAGCTGTAGTAGTCGCGCGTAGCTTGGGCAGCCGCCAGGGGCTGCGGCGGGCCAAGGGGAATGTGGCAATCCGTGCAGACGCCTCCGGCCGCGTGCAGGTGGACCCGGCGGCATTGACCGCATTCGAAGTAGACCGTTCCTGGCCGCGCGAGGCACAAATTCTGAGCGACGAGCACATGCTGCGTAAGCACACTCGCACTGTTGAGATGGTTCAGCACGTCGGCAGCGAAGGTTGACGGAGTGAAGCCGTGCAGCTGCGCGACCGCGGCCAAGTACTGAGCGACATAGGCGGGAGGATTCGGTTGGCTGGCGGCGCCGTGTGTCGAGAGTCGGCGCCGTGCACCGAGCAACCGAATGGTTCCATCGGCGGCCTCTTGAACAAGCACGCTTGGCGCTGGCATGGCGATGCGGTCAGTAGTTGCGAATGCGAGCCGCAGGGACTCGAGGCTGCGGCGGCCTGAAGCGAAGATGACGTCCATTACTTCCAGCAGCGATCGGTCCTGAATCCTGCGGAGGTGATCACGCTGCTGCTGGCTGAGCTGCGCAGCCGGTCTCGCCTGCGGAACGGTTCCGGCTACGCCCCAGGTGTAGAGATCTCGCCAGCTGCCTTCCCTTGTCCGCGGAGCGGTCCAGAGCACATCCTGGGTGAAGCCGCCGGGGTTCACTCCGTTGGCGAGCATCTGCGCTGATGCGTCGGCCGAGAGCTGCCCGATGTGGAACGGCCCCTGTGCAGCCCGAGCCAGAATCTGCTGCGCCGCTGCTTGGGAGGTGATGCCTGGATGCGAGGGCGACGGTAGCTGCGCTGTCGCTGCGTTGGCTGCCATCGAGAGGGACGCTGCGTCGGCTGGGTGTGTGCCGCTAAAGGCGGCGGCGAGCGCCTGTTGCTGTCGGGACACCGGCTGTCCGCCTATTTGAGACGCGAAGGCCTGCGCGCCCGCTCCCTGGATGGCGATCGCACCGGTGATCGCTTGGCGGAGCGCATCTCGATAGTGTGAGAAGCGCATGCCCGCCGAGAGTTTCGCGGCGTCTTGCCGGCTATCGGAGAACACCACGAGCTTTCGTGACTGACTGGCGGTGGCGGGCGCGATGTTTCGGAGGAGGGCATCCGAAAGCACCTGCGCGATCTTCTGGAAGCCGGTGCGGAGAGTGCGAACGGGTGACCCGATCTGGCGCCGGGACCAGTCAGCGTCACATCGAGGGCAGCGCGCTGGATACGCCTGCCGCGCGCTGTCCCCCGCGGGTGGAGTCGGCGAATGCATCGCCGGCACGTAGTAAAGGTACCCGGGACCGCCGAGCGCGACCTTGCCGTCCGCCGGCGTGAAACGCGCGGCTCTCCACGCCCTGGGAACTCCGTCTTGAGTCCACTGGAGGGACGCGGGCGTCACTCCAGGTGCTCCGGGCCAATACACGGCGTATCGGAGGTAGTCGCGATCCATCGAGGCCATGTCTGGGGACGCCTCGAGATCCGGATGGTCGGGGCTGAGGTACCACTCATTGGGATTCAATCCCGTGTCTCGCCGGTAGCCGCCGAAGAAGATATCGCCGCAGGCCTCGCAGTAGAGCAGCTCGAGCACGCGCGAGCCGCAACCGCAGGTGAGCGTCGGGACGTAGTGAAGCGCGCCGGCGGGAGGGGCGCCGTTGCGAGGCGGGACCTGTGTACATGCCGGGTTTGTGCACGCCCAGAGGCCTTGCAGGTTGCGATAGATGATGTGCGCTCGAACTGGGAGAGGGGCGGTGCCGCTCGCCCCTCGGGCTGCAGACAGGCCGGCGAGAAGACCTTCTACCGCTTCAATGCCGTCCGGAAGCGGAAGACCGGGGTACATCGCCGACGCGATCTGCTCGGGGAATCTCGGCTCCAACCGAGGAGCGGTCGCGGGCCCCGCTGAACATGCCAAGCGTAGTGCGTCATCCGCCATCACGTGGGCGAGGGCGGAGTCGAGTGTCAACTCCGGGCTCGCTCCGGCTGGCGTCGCCGGCGCCCCGGTTGCGTTCTGAAATGCCGCCGCAGCGGCGGCCGTCAGCGAAGGCGACGCACGTAGGTCGTTGCGCAGCTGGCGCAGCGCCGCCACGCTCGCGCGTACGGGGCCGAACGCACTAGGGTTGACCGGCTGCGTCGCTGCACCGACGATCCGAAACCGATTGCGATCGCGCCCGAAAAACGACTCGAGGTACTGAAGGCCTGCCGCGCCACTGGCCACTGATGCGCTCGAAGCGATGATGCGCAGCTGATTCGAGCCCGGTGCTAGACCGATGCGGTCGAGGAGCACGCGCATGAGATACGCGACCTCGGTGCCGGGGGTTCCGCGATATGTGTGCAGCTCGTCGACGACGAGATGAAAGATGTGCGAGGGGTCTTCTTGGAGCCACTGCCTCGTCAGATCAAAAATCTGCGCCTCGACGCTGCGCATCAGCATGATGTTCAGCATAGAGTAGTTCGTGATCATGACGTCTGGGGGGTGGTCCTGCATATCCCAGCGCGACCACATCTCACCGCCGTCCATCGTCGCGAAGAACCGTGCCGCAGGAGTTCCCGCAACGAGCTGGGAGTCTCGATGCGCATCAGCGAGTTCGGCGCGCAACCTGCCCGTGGCCGCCGAGGTGCGGCTCCCTGACACCGGTGTTCGCCCTGTGTAGCGCCCGAAGTAGATCCGATTCGCTGCACGGTGCGCTTGGAGCCACGCTCGGGCACCCGCACCATCAAAGGCGTCACGCAGACGCGCGAGCTGGTCCTCAACGAGCGCGTTGAGCGGGTAGAGGATGAGCGCCCTGATCGCGGGCGTCCGGTTCTCATGCGCTCGTTGCGGAACGCGGGGAGCCCAGCGCCGCCGGCTTCCTTGCATGGACCAGTGATTCCACCAGTCCCACTGCGCGGGTCGCAGCCCGGGCGCCGGCCAGGTCATCGATTCTCGAGCGAGCTCGGCGGCAATTGGAAGTAGAAAGCATTCGGTCTTACCCGACCCGGTTCCCGTCGTCACCACGACATCGTGGCCGTTGACGACCGACTCCTCGAACACGGTACGCTGGTGCGTGTACAACTCGCGCGGCTGCCCGTTCGGAAGGGCCGGAGGAAAGAGCCCCTGCGAAACGAACGCCGACAAGTCGGTGACGACGGGCTGAGGCCACACTGGCCCAAGGAGAGCCTGCGCGGCTTGCGAGAACGTTTGGCCGCAGAGCTGATATGCCGGGATGGGCTCGATGAGTGGGCGCCGGTAGAGTCTTCCATCCGCATCGAGCAGCGCGCGCCGCTCGGCGACGAGATCCGGGTATCTGAGGTCAAACGGACTGTCGAGATACCGGAAGTAGGTGTCACGGAGATCTTCGAAGATGGCGAGCGGGTTACTCATCGGAGCTCCTGGCGGAGAAGTGCCGCCGCAATCGCGGCGATATCCTGCGGAATCTCGGGGTACTGGAGAGAGCCGCCTCGTAGGCCGCTGCCCTCGTACGAAGGTGGCAATCCCGAGCACAGGATCAGGGCTCGCTCTACCAAGAATGGCGGGCGGCAGCTTGCCGGCATCGAGAGCGTTCGCTTTTGGGCATCGTACCGGAGCACTTGGCGCCGATGCCGCCGCTGACGCAGAACGAGGTACTTGCCAACCTGTGCGGGGATTCGCGCTGCAGCGCCCCTGCAGCAGAAGAGCACATGGCCCTGGTGCCGGAGAGCGAAGCGAAACAGACCGGCCGGGGCAGTGCGAGCATCGTCCAGCGTCGCCGAGCGCCAGACGAGGTCGTCGGCAGAGAACCGATCGATTCTCCAGTCTGAACCGAAGGGCAGCTCGGTTTGGTAGCGCACGCTTGGGTCGTCCACCGGCGGGAGGCTCGCAAGAAGTGCTGCTGGCGCGTCGTCCTGCAAGAGGAATCCGGCCCTCTCGGCGACTGCGGTTAGCGTCTCCCGTGTGTTGGCGGTAATCACGATCTGGTCAGGATACGAAGCGAACTCGAGCACTCGGAGTTCTGCTCCATGAGTAGCGGCGGCTGAACGCAGGCGATCGGTGACCGAGACCGATCTTGCTCCGGCTACGACACCGAGCCAGCCACGCGCATGTCGCGTGACCGCCAGGGACGGAGGCGTGACTCGCCACTCCGCTCCCTCACCGGCACCAGCGAAGAACTCGGCGTGCCCAACACGTTGAAGGTTGAACCTGAGCGTCTGATAGAGAGGCAGGGCAAATTGGTCAGGCGCGTCGTCGCCTTCCCCATCAGTCTCGACGTCCGCTTCGAGATGAAGCTCCTCGACAGCGGCGCGGAACTGCGCCCACGAACCATGACGCCGCGCGGACATCCAGAGCAGAAGGGAGTTCGCGCTCATCGCCAGCCTCTCCGGAGTGCCTTCGCGTAGCGCTTGTACTCCTTCCACAGGTCCGCAATCTCGACCCGCGAGGGCTCAGTCTGCAACCCCTTCCTGCCCGCCGTGCAGATGGCCTCGCACCACGCGTGAGATCCCCAGGCAAGAGCACGGCGTCGAGCGGCGCGCCCGCCGTCGCTCCTACTGGACTGTTGGTCGCCCTGGTCGACCGCCACGGGTGATCCAATCAGGAGCACGCGCGCCGTGCGCTTGTCGCAGTGAAGAGCGTCAGCGGGAATCGCCCAGATGGGTTTGAACCAAGGGAACCCAACGCAGAGCCCCGCGCGAACGTCACTACGAGGCGCGCAGACTGCAATCTCGCCTGGGCGCGCTCCGATCAAGATCGGATTCGAAGCGGCAACAACTGTCGGACGGCTGTCGGATCGTGCGACTTGTGGCGGGCGAACGAGCACTCCACAAATCGCGGGTCGCGACTGCGTCCCGCTGGCAGTTGGTTCTCCCAGTGACCACGCGTAGGCATCCCACGGCTCCCAGACCTCGGCCCCACTTCGAATCGCGTATCCGCGCGAAGCGCTCGTGCACCAAACGGTGTGGTCACCGGCAGAGTCCCAACCGGGTGCAACGTACCCGCCTTCTGGGGATCGCGTCGCCTCCTGCCCATCGATGGTCACGACCCCGAGCGTGCTGGCATCGCCGCGAAGCTCGATGGTGGGTGGAAAACCGCTGAGCCACGACTGGCGATCAATCCGAATGCCGCCGCTCAACGAGATCCCGACATCTGGAAGTGGCCTGAGCGCATCAATGATGTCGCCATCTAGGCTTGGCGCGATAGGCTTCTTGGGGCGCACGCCCCGCAAGCCAACCCAGCCAGCCGGCATCCCGCTGTCGGAGTTCAGCACCGCCGGCTCAGGGCTTTCGGTGAGCGCGATCGCCGCGCGAACGTCGGCCAGACGCTCAGCGACGCAGAGCACCACGTGCTCCTCGCCAAGGATCAGGCGCGGTGTCGTCACGAAGCCGTTCAGCTCTTCATGGCGAGCCAACACGAAAATGCTTCGGCCGCTAAGGGACAGCCTGCCAGCGGCGCCGCCGGGAAGGGCGCCAGCCCACTCGATCCCCTCGCCGAGCAGGCGTCCGATGTCGGGCAGCATGACGTCTTGGTACCACTCATCCTGCAGTGCCTGAAGCTCGGGAGGAGACCCTGAACCCTCCACGGCGAACTCGATCGGCATTCCCGCAGCGCGGCGCGGCAGGAGTGAAACGCGGCAGAAGCCCGCCTTCTCGAAGATGAGCCGCACCTCGATCGGCATCGCGCGATCGCGCGTCTCTCGCTCTGGACTCGGCGATGCAGGCGCGCGCCGCAGCGCGGGCGCGCGCGCCGTCGGACGGTACTGCCTTGGGGTTTTTGGCGCGGGTGGTTGTGCGGGGAGCGGCGCAACTTGTGGCAGCGGCGTGCCCATGACGCCTGAGCCGGCATCGCGCGCAGCCGCCCCCACACGTGCCGCCTCGATCGGACGAGTTTCTGCGTCCTCTCCCAAAGCTGATGAGTCTTCTCGGACGGGGGGCGGCTCGAGCGGGGCTTCCGGGTGGGCCGCAGCGCGGGTCTCCTCTGGCCGGCGCTGCGTCTCCCGCTCCGCTGCCGCACGCGTTTCCACTTCGGCATGGCTCTTCCTCTCCGCTGCGGCGTGCGCTTCTTCCTCGGCGCGAGCCTCTGCCTCACGGCGCTGCGCCTCTCGCTCCGCTGCAACGCGAGCTTCCTCTTCAGCGCGGCGTCGCGCCTCCCGCTCGGCTTTGACGCGTGCTTCTTCTTCGGCTCGGAGTTGCGCTTCTTCGGCGGCACGTCGCTGCGTCTCCCGCTCTGCCGCCGCGCGAGCTGCCTTCTCGGCCTGGCTCTTCCTCTCCGCTGCCGCGCGCGCCTCTTCCTCGGTGCGCTCCTCGGCCGCACGCCGCTGCGCCTCTCGCTCCACTGCAACGCGAGCTTCCTCCTCCTTGGCACGACGCGCTTCCTGTTCCGCCTGCCGTTCGCGTTCCCGCTCCGCTGCCGCGCGTTCTTCTTCATCGGCGCGGCGTTGGACCTCTTCTGCCTCGCGGCGCTGTGCTTCTCGCTCTGCGGCAACGCTGGCTTGGGTCTCGGTGCGTCGGCGTCGCGCGCGCACGACGACTCCCACGATCGCGGTTGCGAACGCAAGACCAATCCCGCCGATGACGAAAAGCATCTCCACGACCGGGGAAGTTCCCCTCCTTATCTGTCCGTCTACAGCCGGGCATCTCCCTCTGCGATCGCGGCGCGTGCCCCCACCGAGATCGCGATGGGCATCGGCACATGCTTGTCTGCGCTGACACGGAGACCGACCTTCGGGCAGTCGGCGTTCAGCGGGCAGCACGCGCACTGGGGAGCGCGTGGAAGGCACGTGCGCTGCCCGTGAACGACGAGGTTTACATGTAGAGCTCGACGGCGGGGCAGAGGCACAGCAGCCTGAATCGCATCGTGCAGTGAGCGACGTCGATAGACGGCTCGCCGTGAGAGAACACCGGTTCGCTTCAAGATGCGAAACGTATTGCTGTCTATCGGCAACACCTCGCGCCCGAGGCTGTAGAGAAGGACGCAGCGGGCAGCCTTCCACGATAGCCCGGGGAGGCGCGTGAGCAGTCTCTCCGCTTCGTCGTTGTTCATTGCTCGCAAGAGATCGAGGGAATGCTCGCCTGCGACGTTGCGGACCTCAGCGAGAAGACGGCGGATGGTCCTCGTCTTCTGTCTGTGGAGGCCGCCATCGCGAAGAATGCGTGCGACTTCGCGGGCCGAGGCACACTCGAGCGCGTCCCACGATGGGTAGGCAGCGCGCAGTCTGGACCATGTCGAGCCGAAGCGCGCGAGATCGGTCTGGAAGCTCAGAATGATGTAGATGGCCTCGTCCAGTGGATCGGGCTTGTTGCCGAGTTCGGCCTCCGGACTTCTGTAGGCAGCCTCGAGCGCCGCATCGATCTGGGCAAGGCGCTTCGCCGCACCGGTCCTTAGCGGAGAGGCGGCCGTCATCTCTCGGTCCCCGCGGTTCCGTCTTCCATCGCCTCGCCGAGCACCCGTTCGATGAGCGGGGGCGGCACCGAGTTGCCGATCATCTCGTAAGCGCTCCTCCGGCAGACCACGGTGGAGGGAAACGTGACGTAGTCTGGGATCCCTTGAATGCGGGTGTACTCCCGCACGGACAGAGAACGGTCCTCATCGTAGTGGTAGACGCAGTCGTACTTCGTCGATAGCGCTGTCGAGGGAGCGTCGGGGTGCAGGCGCCTGTACGCGGAGTCGTAGCGCCTCGATAGACCGTTGAGGTGCTCCTTGGGGATTACTCGCGCGCAGCCACCAGGAGGGATGTGCTGCAAGCGCTTGACGGTCTCAGTGTTCACCGCAGGCGTTCGGGTATCGCGTAGCTTCTCGGTGGCGCCCTTGCGCACCCATCTCTGAAACGCGGTCTTCGCTCCAGAGGCGTACGGCCTCTCGGCTTCTGGCTCTCCTGGGCCGAGTAGTGGCAAATCGGAGAGCGCCTGACTCGCCGACGTGAGCATCGTGTTTTCCGGGTCCGTGAGGGCAGCGAGATACTTCTCGAGCTCTTTTGGAACCGTGCCTTTGTGACGGACAGCCGCGAAGAGCGGTGTGAGATCGGGGCCAGGCTCGGGCAGTCGCTCCTTGCCGCCGCCCCGGACCCCGAAGATCAAGATCCGGCGCCGAGCTTGCGGCGTCCCAGACAGCGCGGCGTCGTACACCTTGTATTCGACTCGGTAGCGCAGGCGCTTCGCCGGCCGCTCGAGCCGCTCCAGGACATCGGCGAATGTCCTTCCGTCGCGATGCCTGATGAGGTCCGGCACGTTCTCGATCAGGAAGAGCCGCGGCCGAAGGATGGCAACGTATTCAGGCATCGCCGCAAGAACACGATTGTGGCCATTGCGACCGTCATGGTGACCGTTCCGCAGCTGGCTGAAGCCCTTGCAGGGCGGCCCCGCGGCGACAAGTTCGATGTCGCCGATGCGCCGGCGGTCGGCCTCTACGAGTCGGCGCCCTTTCTCGCTTAGGAGGTTGGCGGTTGCCGCGACCTCGTCACCGAAGTTGTGGTTGTAGATCGCGACGGCCTCATTCCACGAGTCGTATGCCTTCGCGATCTTGAACCCGAGCGCCCGGAGGCCAATCCCGATGCCGCCGAGACCAGCGCAAAGTTCGATGGCGACACCTGCACGTCGATTCATGTTTGTGGAGTCCAATGACTCGATTGATCAAGTTGTGCCGAAATATGGAGTTTGCCGTAAGAGTTTGCGGACATTGAACATTTGATGATCCTCCGTATCCCGAAGCTGGTCTCGGCGTGGTTGTCGTCCTTGGCGAAGATCAACGTCTTGGGCAGCTCCTGGCGCTGCGGAAAGAGGTCGGTCTGCCAGCGGTCGCGCAGTGTGCGGGCGATGGTGCGGATCTGGTCGGGCGTCTGCACGTTGCGGTCGAGCTCTTCCGGCGCGTACGTGAAGTCGTCGTCGAGCTGCCAGTCGCGTCGCGCGCGGGTGGGTTTGTCGAGCACCTGCAGCCAGTAGCCGGCTTCGACCTTGCTGCCGGCTTCGGTGACCTCGGTCCTGATGCGGTAGACGTCGTAGTTGACGTTCACGCCGTCGGCCACCGCCTGCGGGTGGCCGTATTCCATCACGAGGTTCTGGTTGAAGAAGCCGAAGGTCTGCTTGTTGGGCGTGGCGGTGAGGCCGATCAGGTAGGCGTCGAAGTACTCCAGCACCTGGCGCCACAGGTTGTAGATGCTGCGGTGGGCTTCGTCGGTGACGATGATGTCGAACAGCTCGATTGGGAAATTCGGGTTGTAGTCGAGCGGCGGCTGGTCCTTGAACAGCGATTCGACGCCCGCGGTCGAGATTTCGTCCTCCTCTTCCGACAGCTCCCTGCCCTTCAGCATCGAGTACATGCGCTGGATGGTGCAGATGCAGACGCGCGCGGTCTTGTCGAGCTGGTTGCTGGTAACGTGCTGGACGATGTACTCCTCGCCGAACGTATAGTTGTTCACCGGCGAGACGTACTGGTCGAATTCCTTCTTCGTCTGGCGGCCGAGATTGCCGCGGTCCACCAGGAACAGCACGGGCCGCGCGCCAGCGAACTTGATCAGCCGGTAGATGAAGCTGATGGCGGTGAAGGTCTTGCCGGAGCCGGTGGCCATCTGGATGAGGGCGCGCGGCTTGTTCTGCGCGAGGCTGGCCTCGAGGTTCCGGATGGCGGTGATCTGCGCGGGCCAGAGCTTGAAGTCGTCCCACTCGGTGACGAGGGGCGGCATGTGCTGCAGCCGGTGCAGGAAGGTGAGCGGGCGGCCATCGGGGTTTTCGGCGTCGCGCACGCGGTTGGCGAGCAGTTCCAGCCAGCCGGCGAGCGTCTCGGGGCGGTGAAAGGCGAACACGCTGCGCGCCCGCGGCTCGGGGTCGAGGCCGTTGGTGAAGTGCGTTTCGACGCCAGTGGATTCATAGGCGAAGGGCAGCGGGCGTGCCCATGCGGGCAGCGTGGCCGGCAGGCCCTGCGAATAGCGCGCGGACTGGCGCTCGACGCCCGTGAGCGTGGCGCCGTGCCTCTTCGCTTCGATGATGCCGGCGGCCCTTCCGTCGACATAGAGCAGATAGTCGGCGTCGCCGTGACCCTCGACGAGCGGAAATTCGCGGATGGCGACGCCCGTGGCGGCGTGGAGGTCGACCGCCTTGTAATCGCACACGTGCCAGCCGGCCTGCGCGAGCAAACGGTCGATCTCTTGGCGAGCCAGTGCTTCAGGGTTCACTGCTCAGGCCCCTGCACGCAAAGCTCCGCCACCGGTGGAATGCCGGACCTCCAGGATTCGCCCCTCCGTTTCGAGCGGGAAAGGTATCAGAAATGAGCACTTACGCGCGAACCCCGCGCTCGATCCGGTGACGAGCTTCACGCTCATGAAGCGGAGGTGAAGCCACGGTCCTACCTCATGAGCGCCAGATCCACGGAGACTCGTTCGCCGCTCAAACTGGGCCCGCTTCGCGCGCCAGGCCAGTGGCTCGACGAACGCCGAGGCCAACTGCTGGACCAGTGGTCAGAGGGCTACGGTCTCGCCGCCGCCTGCTTAGCCTTCTTCGCGCCGATGGAATGGGTCGGCATCTGGACGAATGGGCCTCAGATGCCGTGGCTGTTCACGGCCGCAGCGGTGGCCGCGATTGTGCTCGCGGCGCCACGCCTGCGTCGGATAGGTGAGTACCGCCGGCGGCTGAAGCTCGGTAGCGAGGGCGAGAAAGTCGTCGCCGAACGGCTCGAGCCGCTGCGGGCACTTGGCGCTGAAGTGATCCACGATGTTCCGGCAGATCACTTCAACCTCGATCACGTCGTGATATCGCCTCACGGGATCTTCGTCATCGAGATCAAGACGCTTTCCAAACCTCGCGACAATCCGATGGTCGTCTATGACGGCGCTCAGGTCGTGATCGGCGGGATGCATCCGTCCCCGGATCCGATTGCACAGGCGAAGCGATCCGCTCAATGGCTGCATTGACTCTTGACGGACTTCACTGGAAGAGAGTTTCCGATTCGAGGTATCGTCGTCCATCCGGGGTGGTTCGTCGACCACTCCGCCACGAGGCGCTGGGCAAGTGGATCGCGAATGGGCCGACGCGGCTCCCCGCCGAAGACGTCACGCTGACCGCCAGCCTCGTGAAGCAGCATGTCCTGCGCTGCTGGAAGCACTGACCCCTACAGCCTGTCCGGCGCCACAAATCTCGGGAAACACGGGACATTCGCGCATGGAGGGACAACCGCGATCCAGCCAAGAATATGCGCCGGCACCATTTGCAAGATGAATCCCGGAGGACTAGCGTGGAGCGCATGGCATCTGAACCCAAAGCCCCGGATTTCGCACAGTTAAGCGTAGCTGAGCGGTTGGATCTCATGGACCGGATCTGGGAAAGCCTCGCTTCAATGGCAGATTCGTTGCCCTTGCCGGAGTGGCATCTGGCCGAGATCGAACGGCGGCTGGCAACCTTCGCCGAGGATGGCAATCGGGGCAGGCCCGTTGATGAAGTGTTCGCGGAGCTGAAGCGGCGGCTGTGAAATACAGGGTTCGGGTTCGGCCTGCTGCCGAACTGGATCTCTTGTACTCCGCGGGTTGGTACGAGTCGAAGCGCGCTGGCCTGGGCGACGAATTTCTGGACGAAATGCGTCGCGTCATCGTGGCCCTGGAGTCTGATGCGCTGCTCCACCAGGCACGCCACGAGGATGTGCGACTCGCATTCAGCCGGCGCTTCCCCTATTCGATCGCCTATCGGATCGTCGACGATGAAGTCGTCGTATTGTCGGTACTTCACATGCGCCGCCATCCGGGGCGTAGACCGTGAGCTTCACCATTGGATGAGATGCGCATGACGTCGCTCCGACCCGCAAAGCGGCGCACGAAAGCCATGGCTCGCGCGCTGAAATGCCATCCGGCGGTTCTGGTCTTCCCGGATTGGGACGAGCAGTCCGTCGCCTAATGCACCTCCCGCCGCTGCACCGCGCCCTTGCTCGCGAGCGAGAAGCGCGGCTCGGCGGCCGCGAGCTGGCCCGTGACGAGCTGCGCGGCGTAGCGCCCCACCGCGGGCCCGTGCTTGAAGCCGTGGCCCGAGCCGCCGCCGACGAGCCACACGTTCTCGAACGCGGGGTGGCGGTCGATCAGAAAGTCCCCATTGGCGCTGTTCTCGTACTGGCACACGCGCGTCTCGACGAGCGGCTGTGCCGCGAGCGCCGGGAAGCGGCGCGCGAGATGGCGGCGCACGTCGGCCTCGCCCTCGCGGCTCGCGCGCCGGTCTCCCGTGTCCGGATCGAACGCAGGCCCGTGCACGTCGTGCGCGATCTTGAAGCCGCGGCTTTCGAGGTCGGGCATGCCGTAGTAGATGTCGCCCGCGGTGAACTCGGCCCAGCCCGGCAGGCGCTGTGGCAGGAAGCGGTCGTCGCCGCGCGGGGTCGCGAAGAAGAAGACCTCCTGGCGCGTCGGGAAGATGCGCGTGCCGAGGAGCTCTGGAAAGAGCTTCGGCATCCATGGCCCGCACGCGAACACGAACTGCGCGGCGCGCTCCTCACCGCCCGACGTGAGCACGCTCGCGAGCGCTGCCGCGCCTGCAGCCGGCGCGGTCACTGCGACGACACGGTACTCGCCGCCGGCCGCCACGAACTCGGCGACGAGCATTTGCACCGCGCGGCGCGCCATCAGCACGCCGAAGTCCGCCTGGTGCAGGCCGAACTCGACGCCGTCCCACGCGAGCTGCGGCCAGCGGCGCTCGAGTTCTGCGCGTTCGAACACATCGAGCGGCAGGCCGAGCCCGCGATGCGTCGCAATGCTCTGCCGCGCGAACGATTCCTCCTTCGAAAAGAACATCAGGACGCCGCAGGCATGCAGCACCGGCAGGCCCGACCGCGCCGACAGCGCGCGCCACTCGGGCAGCGATTCGCCCGCCATCTTCGTGTACACGGCGTCTGCGCCGTAGATCGAGCGCGTGAGCCTGGATTCGCCGCCCGAGGAAGCACGGCTGTTCGCGGCGCCGAACGCATCGAGCAGCAGCACGCGCCGGCCCTGTCGCAGCAGGTGCCAGGCCGTAAAGGCGCCGAAGACACCGGCGCCGACGACGATTGCATCCCGGCGGGGCGCCCTTTGCGCGCCGGTCGCACGGCCTCGCGGGGCGGAGGCCAGCGCCGCGGACGCACCCGCAAGCCTCGCGAGCGCCTTGCGGCGCGTCATGACCCTGGTGGCTCCCGGCATGCCGCCCTCCCGGCGACCCAGTGTTGCGGGACTTCCAAAGATACGCGTCTTGGCGCAGTATCGCGCGACGCGTAAATACAACAGCGGGTTGCCCCGCGACCCGCGACAGGGAGTCGAACATGCGGACGCGAAGCCTCACAGCCATTGCCTCGCTGGCAGCGCTGCTGCCGGTCATCGTCAACGCCCAGGAGCCCCCCGCGCGCGCCGCGACGCTGGAAGAAGTCCTCGTCACGGCGCAGAAGCGCTCGGAGTCGACGCAAGACGTGCCGTTCTCGGTCGCCGCCATGACCGAGGAAGGCATCCAGCGCGCCGGCGCGAACAACATCGTCGAGCTCGCGCGCAACGTCGCGGGACTCACGATCACCGACTTAGGTCCCGGACAGAGCCAGGTCGCGATCCGCGGCATCAGCGCAGGCCAGGTCGTGCGCGATCAGGCGGGCGTCAAGGAATCCGTGGGCATCTACCTCGACGAATCGCCGATCTCGGTCGCCCTCTTCACCCCGGACCTCGACTTGTATGATCTCGAACGCCTCGAGGTGCTGCGCGGCCCCCAGGGCACATTGTTCGGTGCGGGCTCGTCCTCGGGCACCGTGCGCTACATCACCGCGCAGCCAAAGCTCGACAAATACGAAGGCTCGGTGCAGTTCAATGCCCAGGAGGGCACCGACAGCGAGTTCGGCGGCAGCGTGAAGGGTGCCGTGAACCTGCCGCTCGGCGAGACGACCGCGCTGCGTGTCGTCGGCTACTACAACGACATGGCGGGCTTCATCGATTCGGTGTACCCGGGCCGCGCCAGGCGAGAAGACGTGAACAGCGGCGAGAAGTCGGGCGCGCGCGTCGCACTCCTGATCCAGCCGAACGAGCAGCTTTCCATCACGCCGCGCATCGTGTACCAGAAGCTCGAGACCGACGGCTTTCCGCGCATCGACGTCTACAGCATCCTCGGCAACCCGTACACGACCACCGAGCCGCCGGTCACGCCCGGCGAGCGCGGCCAGGTGACGCAGTTGCGGGAAGGCATCGACGACGACTTCAAGCTGGCCGACCTCACGATCAATTACGACTTCGGCGCGGCGACGCTCACCGCGGTGAGCTCCTACACCGACCGCAAGGTCGTCGTGACACGCGACGCGAGCCAGCTGACGGGCAGCGTCACCTACGACCTGACGTTCGGCCAGCCGAGCGGCTATTTCCCGGCGGAAGTGCGCCTCAACTCGCCGCTGATCGATTCGACCAAGCTCGAATCGTTCAGCCAGGAGGTGCGCCTCGCGTCAAACGGCGAGGGGCAATTCGTGTGGCTGGTCGGCGGCTTCTTCCAGAAGGTGGACCGCACCTACGGACAGGACCTGCCGACGCCCGGCTACGACGCGATCCTGCTGCGGCGCTTCGGCGCGACGAGCGCCGATTTCAATGCGCCGCCCGACACGCCGTACTTCTCGCACCTGACCTACGACTTCAAGCAGTTCGCCCTCTTCGGCGAGGGCACGTGGAACTTCACCGACCAGTGGAGCCTGACGGGCGGCGTGCGCTACTACGACTTCGACGAAGATCGCCTGCTGACCTTCGCCGGCGTGTTTGCCGACATGGGCTACACCGACGAGCCCGGCTCGACCAGCTCCGACGGCCTCTCGCCGCGCGCGATCCTCGCGTTCCGGCCGACGAAGGACGTGATGTTGACAGCCCAGGTGTCGCGCGGCTTCCGCCTCGGCGGCATCAACGACCCGCTCAACGTCACGCTCTGCCAGGGCAACGACATCAACATCTACGGTGGTCACCCGACGTGGGATGACGAGAAGACGACCAACTACGAGCTCGGCCTGAAGACGCTGCTTGCCGACGGCCGCGTGCAATTCAATGCCGCGGCCTTCTACACCGACATCAGTGGTCTGCAGGTGATCGCGGATGCCGGGTCGTGCTCGTCGCGCATCATCCTGAACGCCGATGCGAAGTCGGTGGGCGGCGAGGTGGAACTCTTCGCGCGCCCGAACGAGAACTGGGACTTTGGCGTCTCCGCGACCTACCTGAACGCCGAGATCACGAAGTCGCAGCTCGCCGGCGGCAATCCGATCGCGGGCATCCGCAAGGGCAACCGGCTGCCGACCTCGCCGGAGTTCCAGGCGGCCGCGAGCGCCACGTACTCGTGGACGTGGGCGAACGCGATGGAGAGCTACGTCAACTTCACGTTCCAGCACGTCGGCTCGTCCTTCACGCAGCTCGCCGACCAGGAGCCGAACTTCGGCCTGATCGCGACCGGCGGGCCGCCGGGATCGGCGCGCTTCATCCCGTTCGGCAATCCGACGATCAGCTCATTCGCGTTCGCGGCCGAACTGCCGTCGTACGAAATCGGCAACCTGCGCTTCGGCCTGAAGAGCGGACGCTGGGAGGCCGCGGCCTTCGTCAACAACCTGTGGGACGAGCGCGCGTTCCTGTCGATCGACCGCGAGCGCGGCCGCAGTGCGCGCGTGGGCTATCTCACGAACGTGCCGCGCACGTACGGCGTGAGCGTCAATATCAACTTCTGAAATCGGGACGCGCGGCGGCGGCGGTCACTTCGCCGCCGCCGCCAGCGACGCCGACACAGACCCGAGCGCCTGCTGCAGCGCTGCTTCGTAGGCAGCCACCACTTCCGTCATGCGATTTGCGGCAGCGGGCGACGTTCCTTCGGCCGTGAAGGCGGCGATCACGCTGCGATCGAGCCGCCGGGCGAGCGTGCAGTCGAGCACCACGCGCGCGACCGGCGCACCCTCCCCGGCGCCATAGTCGGCCACGAATTCCCGGATCGCAATCTGCAGAAAGTAGTCCGTGCGGATCGGCGCGCCCTCGCTGTAGACGCCGTCGAAGAGCTGCGCGCGGCGCAGCGATTCGACGGCGAGCGCGCCGACGAGATCCGGGATGGGCCCCGCCCAGTGCCCGGTCGCGTAATAGTCGAGCTCGCGGCCCTCGCGCAGCAGCAGGATGCGGTCGGTCTCGAAGCCCGGCGCCGGATTCGGCCGCGGCACGCGCAACGTGCCGGTGAACGGCGGCTTCGTCGCGGGCGCCCCGCCTGCGGCCGCCTCGGCCGCCGCCGGCGCGACGACTGCCGGCCGCAGCATGTACGCGCGTGACACCGGTGCCTTCGACGTGAACAGGTCGCTGCAGCCGGCGGTGACAGCCAGCATGCCGGCGCAGGCCGCCGCGAGACGAAGGGCTCGGATCACTGCGGTATCTCCACGCCGAAGTAGTTGCTCTCGTAGACGAGCCGGCCCGGGTCTTCGCGCAGCTGACGCGACAGGTCGCGAAACTCGCCCGCCGCCGAGCGCGCATCCTGCAGCAGCCGTTCGATCTCGGGCAGGCCGTCGCGCGCAAAGCTGCGCAGTTCGCGCTCGTTCTCGGTGATGAAGCGGTCGAGCCCGGCCGAGGCGCTCGCGAGGTTGTTCGACGCGGTGCGCATTTTCGCGAGCGTGTCGGCGATGTCGGGCGCGGACTGCGCCGACAGCGTGCGCAGCGTCGCCATGGTGGCACTGAAATCCCGCGCCGAGCCGCGCAGGTCCGCGACCACCGCTTCGGCGTTCTCCATCGTGCCCGGCAGGTGCGATGCCGCGCGGTCGAGCGCCTGCAGCGTCTTCGTGATCGTGGCGACGTTCTCGTCCGACAGCACCTGGTTGACGCGACTCAGCACCTCGTTCGCCTTCGCGACGACACCCGGCAGGGACGCGAGGAACAGGTCGAAGCTCGAGCGCGACGAGGCGATGACCGGGTAACGTTCGCTCGGCACCGGCGCGATGGTCGCGAGATTGCCGTTGTTCTCGATCAGGTCGATGTACAGGAGCCCGGTCACGCCCTGCAGCGACAACTGCGCGACGGTGCGCCCCGAGACGGGGGCCTCCGAGTCGATGTCGGCGATCACCTGCACGCGCGCGCTCGAGCGCCGGTCGACGCGCATCGTCACAACCCGGCCGACGTCGACCCCGAGATAGCGCACCGGCGAGCCGCGCGACAGCCCGCTCACGCTGCCGTCGAAGTAGATTTCATAGCGCGTGTAGTCGCGGTGATCGGAGCTGTCCGAGTACCAGTACACGAACAGGATCGCCATCGCGACGACGAGCAGCACGAAGGCCCCGACGGCCGCGTAGTTCGCTTCACGCTCCATGCCGGGCTCCGAACCGCAATGCGCGCTCGCCGTGGAAATACTCGCGGATCCACGGATGCGGGTGGTCCACGATTTCCGCGAGCGGGCCGCTCACCATGCGCCGGTCGACGATCACGCCGACACGATTGCAGGTTCGGAAGATCGTGTCCAGATCGTGCGTGATCATGACGACCGTGAGCGCGAGGTCCTTCTGCAGCGCCATGACGAGCGCATCGAACGCCGCCGCGCTGATTGGATCGAGGCCCGACGTGGGTTCGTCGAGGAAGAGGAGGCGCGGATCGAGCGCGAGCGAGCGCGCCAGCGCCGCGCGCTTCACCATGCCGCCCGAGAGCTGCGAGGGGTACTTTTCCGCCGCATTCGCCGGCAAGCCGACGATCGCGAGCTTCAGGCGCGCGAGCGCGTCGAGCGCATCCGGCGGCAGTGACAGGTGCTCGAGCATCGGCAGCTGGATGTTCTGCAGCACGGTCAGCGAGGTGTAGAGCGCGCCCTGCTGGAAGGTCACGCCGTAGCCGGCCTTGGCGGCGCGCAGCTCGTTCCACGACAGATGCGTGATGTTGCGCCCCTCGAGCATCACCTCGCCGGCCTGGGGCCGCTGCAGGCCGAGGATCGTGCGCAGCAGCACGGACTTGCCCGACCCCGACCCGCCGACGATGCCGAACACCTCGCCCTCGTACGCGACCATGTCGAGCCCGTCGTGCACGACCTGCGCGCCGAAGCGGTTGACGATCCCGCGCACTTCGACCATCGGGCGCATCAGAAATCGATCTCCATGAACAGCACCGCGAACAGCGCATCGGCGAGAATCACGAGGAAGATCGCCTGCACGACCGCCACGGTCGTCAGGCGCCCGAGCTCGCGCGAGGAGCCGCGCACCTGCAGCCCGCGGTAGGTGCCAGCAGTCGCGATCAGGATCGCGAACACCGGCGCCTTCACGAGCCCCGCCCAGAACGTGGTCGCGGAGATCGCGTCATCCACCCGCGCGAAGTACTGGATGATCGGCATGTCGAGCAGCCACTTGCAGAGCAGTGCGCCGCCCGCGAGCCCGACCCCGTCGGCGATGATCGTGAGGAGCGGCAGCGCGATCATGAGCCCGAGCACGCGCGGCAGCACGAGCACCTCGATCGGCTCGACGCCGGTCGCGTTGAGCGCATCGACCTCCTCGTTGAGCTTCATCGCGCCGATCTCGGCCGCGAAGGCGCTGCCCGAGCGGCCGGCGACGATGATCGCCGTGAGCAGCACACCGAGCTCGCGCAGCACGCCGATCGTCACGAGATCGACGACATAGACCTCGGCGCCGAAGTTGAGCAGTTGCTGCGCGCTCATGTACGCGATGATGACGCTGATCAGGAACGCGATCAGCGACACGATCGGGATCGCCGTGATGCCGGTGTCGTAGACATAGCGCGCCACCGACGTGATCCGCAGGCGCCGCGCGCTACCGAACGCGCGTGCCGCCTGCACGGTGACGCGGCCGAGGAAATCGAGGCCGTCGCGCATGCCGCGCGACTGGCTCACGACGGCGCGCCCGACCGCAACCACCGGCGACTCGACGCCATCGCCCGCTGCCGGAGCCGGCGGGGCCGCGGTGGCTTCCTCGCGCGTGCGGTCGATCAGGGCCAGTTGCGCCGGCGGTACGCCGACGAACGCGACCCGGCGCGCGCCGCCGGCCGCGGCATCGAGGTACTCGCGCAGCAGCCAGGCGCCGGACAGGTCGATGCGGGGCGCCCCCGCGGCATCGACCGCGACCTCGCGGACCCCCTCGAGTGACACGCGGTCCAGCTCGGCGCGGATCGCCGGGAGCTCGGATGCCCGCCAGTCGCCGTGCAGGCGCAGCGTCAGTCGTCCGTCTGAGACCTCGGCGGACAGGTGCATGCGAAAAGTCTAACCGGCAAACGGCCCGGCTGACGACCGCGCCGCGCGCGCGGGAGGGTCAGCCGTCGTCGCGATAGCGGCGCAGCCGCACGGTGACATAGAGCAGTGCCACCGCAGCGACGAGCCCGAGCAGCATCGGCGCGTTGAAGAAGACGGACGAAATGTCGAGGCTGTCGAACAGCCGCGGCAGCGACACGACCTTTTCGCGGCTGATCGTCACGGTCTGGGTCGCGAGCTGCGTCTCCATGCCCTTCAGCGCGGGGAAAGCGGGTGCGAGGCGGTCCGAGATGAAATTCCACACATAGGAGGTGTGGAGCACGAAGCGCTCGATCAGCGCGAGCACGAGCGGGGGCAGCACCGCCCACATCATCACGTTGCGGCGCGCCCAGGCCGAAACCAGCAGCATCCAGGCCGCGAGCGGCGCGTACCACAGGATCGAGGCACAGAGCCAGATGCCGAGCAGCGCCTGCGACTTGAACCAGGTGCCGGTATCCCACAGCGGAAACTCGTCGGCGATCAGCCCCGCACCGGCGCGCGCGGTCAGGATCCCGCGCACGACGAGATCGGTGGCGACCGCGAACAGGAACACGCCGATCGGCGTCACGACGAGCGCAACGAGAAACTTCGACAGCACGGTGGCCGCGTCGGAGACCGGCAACGACTTCCAGAAGAGAATCGAACGGTCACGCCGCTCCGAGTACAGGCAATCGAGCAGGTAGAACGAGATCACGGTGGCCGCGACGATGAAGATCACGAGGCTCATCGCCCACACGGTGATGCCGAGGATGGCGCGCGCCTGGTCGATCGTGAGCGCCTTCATGGTCGCCATCTCGAAATGCCCGAACACGGCCGTGCCGACGAGCAGCAGCGCGGTGACGAGCGGCGCGAGCCAAAGCGCGCGATGCTCCTGGTACTCGCGGCGGATGAGGGTCGGCATCACGTTCATGGTGTCGCTCCCTGCGCGCCCGGCGCCATCTGCATCTTTGCGACGAAGAGGTCGGCGATTGTCGGCGTGCGCAGCTCACCGAGCGGCGCGAGATCGGCCTCCGGGCGACCCTCGTAGAAGAGCGCGACGCGGCCGAAGATCTCCCGCGAGTAGAACGGGTTCAGCGCCCGCGCACGCTCCACCTGGTCGGGCGCGCAGACGAGCTGCTGGTAGCGGCCGCCGAGGTCCTCGACGGCACTGTCCAGCACGATCCTGCCGTGCCGGATGAAAATCACGTCGGTCAGCAGGTTCTCGATCTCCTCGACCTGGTGGGTCGTCAGGACGATCGTGCGGTCCTTGTCGAAATAGTCGTTCAGCAAGGTGTCGTAGAACTGCCGCCGGTAGAGCAGGTCGAGGCCGAGCGTCGGCTCGTCGAGCACCAGCAGGCGCGCATCGATCGCGAGGATCAGCGCGAGATGCAGCTGCGTGACCATGCCCTTCGAGAGCTCGCGCACGCGGCTTTTCATCCGGATGTCGGTGGTCGCGAGGAAGCCTTCGGCCCGTGTGCGGTCGAAGCGGGGATGAACGCCCGCGACATAGTCGAGCGCCTGGCTGACGCGCAGCCACTTGGGCAGCACCGCGACGTCGGCGATGAAGCAGACGTCGTGCATCAGCGTGTCGCGCTCGCGCGTCGGATCGTGGCCGAGAACCGAAAGCCGGCCGTCATACGGCGTCAGGCCGAGGATCGCCTTGAGCGCGGTCGTCTTGCCGGCGCCGTTCGGGCCGATGAGACCCACGATGCGGCCCGCGCCGACCTTGAAGCTGACACCATCCAGGGCGTGCAGCTTGCCGTAGGACTTGGCGAGATCCTGCGCCACGATCACGGGCGTGTCACTCGTGCTTGTCATCGTCATTCCCTGCCGGCGAGAGCGTCTGCGTCGGGGCCGGTGCCCTCGCGAACAGTTCCTCGGTCGAGAGGCCGAGGCGCTGGATCGTCGCGTAGACCCTGGGCCACTCGTCCTCGATGAAGCGCTGCCGCTCGTCCTTCATCAACGCCTTGCGCGCGCCGGCATTCACGTACATGCCGCGGCCACGGCGCTTCTCGACCAGCTGCTCGTCGACGAGCTGCTGATAGCCCTTCAGCACGGTCAGCGGGTTCAGGCGGAATTCCGCGGCCACGTTCCGCACCGAGGGAAGCGGATCGCCCTCCTTCAGGACGCCCTCCAGGATCATCGCCACCACGCGATCGCGCAGCTGGCGGTAGATCGGCAGGCTCTCGTCCCACTGCGGATCCATGCTTCCCGTGAACTCCTGCGACATGGCGGTTGCCGTGCTCTAGCGAGCTAATCTAGCAGAACGCCTTACTTCGCCGCGGCGAGGTGAATGGACTGGGGTGCGTCCACCGCCACCCGCGCCACGCTCGTCGAGGACACGAAGGCCACGCTGGAGGCCACCGTCAGGACGATCGCCACGACCGCTGCACCGAGGGCCACCGTGAAGTTGTAGGTTGAGTTGCTCATGGCAGTCTCCTTGGGGTT
>WBZY01000272.1_pt1 | contig 42569 bp, 53 predicted proteins | sample 5204191 | NCBI WGS metagenome assembly WBZY01 (sample SAMN12344363, study PRJNA552823) | activated sludge metagenome | biome: Activated sludge suspended growth; feature: Anammox Sidestream; material: Wastewater; isolation source: activated sludge from anammox sidestream of wastewater treatment...
GGAAGGTTGATGCGGGCGCCGTCGACATCGAGCACGTAACTGCCGCTGCTGGTGACGAGGTCTCCGTTGGTGTCGCGCCCGAAACGGCCGTCGCGGGTGTAGAAGATCTGCCCATCGGGGGCCTCGATAGCGAAGAAGCCGGCGCCGAGGGCGAGGTCGAGCTCGCCACCGGTGGACTGGAAGGCGCCGCCGGCGAAGTCGGTGGAGAACTCGGCGATGAAGGAGCCGGTGCCAATCTGCCCGACAACCTGCTGGATGCGGGCGCTCAGCGGGGCCGGGACGGGGACCTGCTGCGAGAGCAGAACATCGGAAAAGGACTGGCGGACGCCAATTTCGCGCTTGAAGCCGGTTGTGGTGGCGTTGGCGATGTTATTGGAGAGGACGTCCTGGTAACGCCATGCGCCTTCGAGGGCGGTGAACGCGGTGTAGATGCCCTTGATCATGACTTCACTCTCTGCCGGTGCAGGCGGATGGCGGCGAGGGCGCAGCAGGCGACGATCGCCATGACGAGGACGGTAAAGCCCAGGCGCTCGCCGATGCCGGCAGCGGGCTCCTCGCCGGTGTCGGGAAGCAGCTCGGGCCGGATGTCGCCCGGCTTCGCCGATTCGTTGTTTGTCAACAAGACGAACTTGCCGGCGATGGATTTCTGAGAGGGCACCTCCACGCCGGGAGAGCCGCCGGTGCGCGCCGCGACCACGAACATGTCGTAGTCGTAGCCGTCGAGGTTCGTGAGCTTCGCCTCGAAGGAGCCGACCCCGGAGTCGTTCACGACCAGGTCGGCCACGTAGAGCGACTTGCCGCCGGGGCCCAGCATCCAGCCCTCGTAGTGGACATTTGCCTGGGGAGGCAGGTTCTTGACGTCAACCCGGGCGTAGGCTTCGGCGAAGCTGAACTCGAGCACGCCTTCCGCTTCCCTGGGGCCGAAGTTGGAGATGCCTTCGAGGTAGGTGAGCTTGACGAGCTGGGGGACGCCGTTGGCGCGCGCGGATGGGGCCCCGTGAATCGGGAGCGCCACGAGACCGGCAAGCACGAGCGCAAGGAGGACGGGGAGCCTCACCGTGCGGCCCCCTGGCGTCGGAGCAGGAGGCGCACTTCTTCTTCGCTCTTGCGCATGCGGCGGGCGAGGGCCGGGATGTCGATCCCGAGCTCGCTCATGCGGGCGGCGATGGCGGCGGCATCGGTGCGGCCGGGCGCTCGGCCGGGCGACTGGGCAGCATAGGCCTGGCGCGCCGCCTGCGCCGCGGACAGCGATGGCAGCGCGGCGGACTGGTCAACGTGGCGGATGCGCGCGGCCCCCGTGCGCCGGGGGCGCCGCCCCTGGGAGCGCAGCGACTGGAGCTGCATGTAGAGATAGGCGAGACCTCCTATGCACACGAGCTGCGAGATGGCGAGCAGGGCGATCGCGTCGTTCATGGCGTTCCCTAGGCTGCCCGGTCCCGCGCCAGCCGGGCGCGCAACCTGCCAAGGGCGCGGCCATGGAGCTGGCAGACACGGGATTCGGAGATGTCGAGGATCTGGGCGATCTCCTTCATGGTCATCTCGTCGTGGTAGTAGAGGCTGACGATGAGCCACTCCCGCTCGGGGAGGTTCTTCACGGCAGTGGTAAGCGCTTCGAGGAGCTGGCGTTTTTCGAGGCGGCCAGTGAAGTCATCGACGTTAGGGTCGGCGGGGAGCTCGGCAGAGGAGGGGCCGTCGTTGTTGTCGTCACGATCGAGAAGGCCATCGAGCGAGACGGTGACCCAGCTTGAGTCGACAAGCATGCCATTGAACTGCTCGCGGGTCATGCCCATGCCTTCGGCCAGCTCGGCCTCGGTGGGCTCGCGGCCGAGCTTTGTAGAAAGCTCGAGAGTCACCTGGTCAAGGCGGCGCACTTTCTGGCGGACGGAGCGGGGCAGGCGATCGAGCGCGCGCAAGGCATCGATGATGGCGCCGCGGATACGGCTGATGGCGTAGGTCTCGAACTTGACTCCCTTGGTGTCGTCGAAGCGGTCGAGGGCTTCGATGAGGCCGATCGTGCCGTAGCTGAGGATGTCCTCGTAGTCGAGGATGGAGGGGAGACCGATGGCGAGGCGGCCGACGACGTACTTGACCAGGGGCGCGTACTGGCGGATTGCGGCCTCGCGGTCGTACATGCGGTTCACCTGTGCCTGGCTTGCAGCGCTCATCTAATGGGCCCCCTCATAGCTGTTCTTCTTCCCTGGTCTGCTCATTCGCGGACGGTTCGGGCCGGGGCAGGGGTGGTTGCCAGCCGATTGTCAGAACCGCTTCGCCGGCGAAACCGATGGCGGTGAAGATGACGAAGACAAAGACCGCGCGCAGGAGCGCGTAGTCGAGAGTGGCGCCGGCCTGCAGGCCGAGCCAGACGCTCATGGCGGCGATGGCGAGAGCGGCATACACGCCGTACCGGGCAACGGTGAAGGGGCGGAAGGTCATAGCTGGCCCCGCCTTCGCATCTCGAGCTGGCGGCGCATCAGGTAGCGGGCGATGCGGTCACGATCGCTGAGGCGGATATCGGTGAAGATGCAGTGGGCGCGGCGGTTCAGCTTGCCACGCTGGGGTTCATCCACGGAGAGGACGCGCAGGCGGGCGTTGATTTCGCCCACGCCGGGGAGTGGCAGGACAATGCCAAGCCGTTCGCCATCCTGGAGCAAGACGCGCGAGCTGAGGCAGATTCCTCCTTCGCTCAGGTCGACAATGGTGCAATCCTCAAGGGAGGCGTCCTAGGCGGGCGTGTCATCGGGGCCGACGACGAGCCGGAAGAGGGAATGCGGGCGCAGGGCGGTCTGAAGCCGGAAGTGCTGGCGGCGCTCAAGGGTGTCGATATCGGGCGGAAGGTGGAGGAGCTCGTGAAGCCCATCGGCACTGTGGCCTGCGACTTCGGTGACAAAGCGGCAGCGCCGGTTGCGGAAGATGTACTCGGCATGAACCAGCGTGCCGGTGGACAGGCGCCGGGAGCGCATTCGTGCCATGGGGACGAGCACCGAGATGGTTGCGGCGCCAATCTCTTCGACACGCGTTGCGTAGCTCTCCACGTGGTCGCCCACCGAGACCTCCAATCGAAGTGGCACCCCGGGCACAAGTCCGCAGGCGCTGTAGCGATCGTTACGCGCTGGCTGCGATGCGCCCATCCGTCGTCTCCCCCGTCCTGATTGTGAACATCCCTGATGCGAGCGTGAGCGGGTCGGCGATGCCGATGCCGGTGCTGACATCCCTTCCTGAGGATAGAAAAGCTATGCCAAGTCGAGATTCGATGGTTGCGGAAATGACCGGTGACAGGTCGGTGACAAGGTCAGAAAAGGTGAGCACAGAGCCCGCGAAAGAAGCCGTGGTGAAGGGGGCAAGGGCAGCCTCCAGCGCCCGGGCCTCCCATTGAGCGGGGAGGGCAAGGTAGTTGAAGGCGGGTGCGTGGCAGCTCTTCGGCGCCTGCCACTGGCCGGCAGGGACATCGACAAAGACACAGGCGCCGCGGCCTGCCCGGGCGACGATGCGGGCGACCTCGCGCGGCTCGAAGGCATCGGCGACGGTGATGCCGGTGGCCTCGGCATAGGCATGGACCTGGGCACGCGCGCCGACGTGGGCCGTATCGGCGGCGACGAGGAGTGCTTCCCGGCCCGCATCGAGGCAGTCCAGCGCCATGCGGACGAGGGCGGTCGTCTTGCCGGCGCCCACGGGCCCCTGGATGGTGATGATGGCGGTCTGGCCTTCATCGGGGTAGCGAACACGCCGCTGTTCGAGCGTGGCCGCCACGGCGCGGTGGTTGCCGGTTTCCCAGGAGGCGGTTTCGAAGACGATGCGCGCGGCCGCGGGTGAGAGCCCGGCCGAAATGAGGTCATCGATCATGGCGGGACGCGTCTCGCGCTGACGGGTGTGCTCTCCCGGTGCGGGACGGACGTGCGGTGGTATTTCAAGGACCGGGCGCGCGGGCCACTCAAAGGGCAGGGGGGCCTCTTGCGAGTCACGGGAAGGCACCTGCAGCGCGGGCGCCACGCGGGGTTCTTCGAGAGCAGGGGCGCCGGGGATGAGCTCGGCCAGCCATTCGGGATCGAGGCCAGGTGCAGGCCCGGGCTCGGCGAGCGGCGGTGGAGAAGCGGCCTCTTCGAGCGCATCGCGGGCAGCCAGGTCTTCGAGGTCTCCAACGGTGAGAGGGCGAGGCTCGGCCTCAAGCCGCGCCAGCAGGGAGTGCAGGACCGTCTGCTGGCTTTCGAGCGAAAGCGCGGCCGGGCCTTGAGGGGCGGCGGCAAGGATCTCGGTGAGTGGAGCGGCTCCTTCGCGCATGAGGCTGCGGGTGCGGATGACCACCGCGTCGGGGCCAAGCTCGCGCCGGATGCGGTCGTAGAGACGGCGCAGGTCGCTACCGATGAATCGCTTCGTTTCCAAGGTTCACCTCGATGTTGCCAATGGCTTCAACGGAAGTCTGTGGCGTGATCTCCGCGAAGGAGAGGACGACAACGTTGGGGAGGCGGCGCTCCAGGAGGCGCCGCAGCGCCAGGCGGATGCGCGACGAGCAGAGGATGATGGGCTCGCGGCCATTGGCAGCGGCGCGTTCGATCTCTCCGCTCACCACGCCGAGCAGGCGCTGCACTTCCCAGGGGGGCATGGCCACGGCGCTGCCTCTTTCTGACTGCTGGATGGAGCCGGCGATCTCCTCCTCGGTGCGCGGGCCGACGGTGATGACAAAGAGCTGCCCTGATTCGCCGGCGTACTGGCGGCTGATCTGGCGGGCGAGGGCAGCCCGGGCGTACTCGGTGAGCAAGTCGATGTCGCGCGTGACACGGCCCTGCGTGGCGAGGGCCTCGCAGATGGTGACCAGGTCGCGGATGGAGACGCGCTCGGCGAGCAGGTTCTGGAGCACTTCCTGCGTTTCGCCGATGGTGAGCGTGCCGGGAACGAGGTCGTCGACGAGCGCGGGGTACTCCTGGCGGAGGTTCTCGAGCAGGTTCTGGGTATCCTGGCGGCTGAGCAGGTCGGGGGCGAAGCGTTTCACCAGTTCGGTCAGGTGGGTGGCCAGGACGGACTCGGCATCGACCACGGTGAAACCCAGGAGCTCTGCCCTTTCGCGGTGGGCAGGAGCTATCCAGCGAGCGGGAAGGCCGAAAGCGGGCTCGTGCGTTTCAATGCCGGGAACCTCGCCTTCGGCGGTGCCGGGGTCCATGGCAAGGTAATGCCCGGGCATGAGCGTGCCGCGGGCGATCTCCACGCCACGGAGCTTGACCACGTAGGTGTTGGGCGCGTGCTGGAGGTTGTCGCGGACGCGCACGGTTGGCAGCACAAGGCCGAGGTCGAGGGCGAGCTGGCGCCGGATCATGGTGATGCGCCGCAACAGGCCGCCGCCGGAAGCCTCGTCGACGATCGGGATGAGGCCGTAGCCGACCTCGACCTCGAGGGGGTCGATGGACATCATCTGGATGACCTGCTGAGGCCCCAGCTGTTCGGGCTCTCGTATTTCGACGGGCTCAACGAACTGCGCGGCGATGGCGTCGGCGGCCTGCTGGCGGCGGATGAGGAAGCCGCTCCCGGCGGTCACCGCGGCGATGGCGAGGAAGGGGACCCGGGGCAGGCCGGGCATCATGGCGAAGAGGGCGAGCATGCCGCCCGCCACGAAAAGGGGCCGTGAATGCGCCGTGAGCTGGCTGAACATCTGCGAGCCAAGGTTCGATTCGCCCGCGGCGCGGGTGACGACGATGCCCGTGGCGGTGCTGATGAGAAGGGCCGGCAGCTGCGAAACGAGGCCATCGCCCACAGTGAGCTGGGCATAGATGTGCAGCGCTTCGGCCGGGCCGGCGCCCTGCTGGAGGACGCCGATGCTGAGCCCGCCGATGATGTTCACGATGATGATGACGATGCCCGCGATGGCGTCGCCTTTGACGAACTTGCTTGCGCCGTCCATGGCGCCGTAGAAATCGGCCTCATCGCCCACCTGGCGGCGGCGTTCGCGAGCCTGGTGTTCGTCAATGAGCCCGGCGTTCAGGTCGGCATCGATGGCCATCTGCTTGCCGGGCAGTGCATCGAGGGTGAAGCGCGCGGCGACTTCGGCAACGCGCCCGGCGCCGTTCGTGATCACGACGAACTGGATGACGACGAGGATGAGGAAGACCACGAGGCCGACCACCAGGTTTCCGCCGACGACGAAGTTGCCGAACGAGTGGACGACATCGCCGGCATCGGCCTGGAGCAGGATGAGCCGGGAGGTTGAGACGTTCAGAGCGAGGCGGAAGAGCGTGGTGATGAGGAGCAGCGAGGGGAACACGGAGAAGGCCATGGGGTCTTCGGTATAGATGGCCACGAGCAGGATGGTGACGGAGACGGCGATGTTGACCGTCAGCAACAGGTCGAGCAGCGCTGTGGGGAGCGGGATGATCATCATCCCGACGATGACGATCATGCCCACGGCGAGAAGAACGTCGGATTGGCCCAGAAGGCGGCCGAGGCCCTGGCGGCGCAGCGGAACGGGTTGAGCAGTCATTGCTTACCTCGCCCCCTGGGGCGCGGCCCGGCCGGCACGAATAAGGGGCGCCTTCGCGCGGAGGGAGTAGACCCATGCCAGCACCTCGGCCACGGCGTGGAAGAGGTGTGCAGGGATGTGTTGGCCCACGGGCACGGCGGCGTAGAGGGCGCGGGCCAGCGGGGGCTCTTCGAGGACGGGGACGCCGGCCTGGCGGGCGACTTCTTTGATGCGCTGGGCAAGGAGGCGCTCACCCTTGGCCACCACCACGGGCGCGCCCATGGTCACGGGGTCGTACTTGAGCGCGACCGCGTAGTGCGTGGGGTTTGTCACCACCACGTCGGCCTTCGGTACGGCGGCGATCATGCGATTGAGGAGGGCCTGGCGGCGCCTTCGAATGGCGGCCTTGATCTGCGGGTCGCCTTCGGTTTCGCGGAATTCCTGCTTGAGCTCTTCGCGGGTCATGCGGAGGTCCTGCAGGTGGCGGCGGCGCTGCCAGGCGTAGTCGGCGATGGCCAGCAGGAAAAGGACCACGGCGGCGCGGATGGCGACATCGAAGGCGAGGCGCGCGAGGCGGCCGGTCGCCTCGGGTATGGGGAGCTGCCCCAGCGAGGCCACCTCGGCCAGCCGGGAGGCCATGGTCAACCAGACGACAACAGCGACCGCGGAAGCCTTGGCCAGGGCTTTGACGAGGTTGACCAGGCCGTCTTTGGAGAGGAGCCGCTTGAGGCCTGCGCCCGGGTTTATCCGCGAGAGCTTTGGCTGAATGCCGGAGCTGCTCAGAAGCAGGCCAGTCTGGGCGATGTTGAACGCGACGCCGGCAGCGGCCAGCAAGCCCAGGAGCGGCGCCAACAGCAGGAGAGTGCGCAGGCCCGCATCGCGGTACATGGCGAAGACCGACCCGGTGGTGAGTTCTTCGGAGCCGGGGTTTGCCAGGCCGTCACGCATGACGCCGGCAAGGCCATCCCAGAGGCCCGGGCCGAGTGCGCGAAGCACCAGAACGGCGGCAAGCAGGACGCCTGCGGAGACGAGCTCCTGGCTCTTGCTGACGTTGCCCTTCTGGCGGGCTTCGCGCAGCCTTTTCGGCGTTGGGGCTTCGGTTCGTTCGCCGGCCATCAGCGTGCCCCCAGGAGGCGCAGGCTCGACCCGGCGAGTGATTCGCCTATGACGCCGTTCATGAGCTGCATGGTGGCGGGGAGGGCCGCTGCCATGACGAGGACACCGATAACGATTTTGACGGGCATGCCAACGATGAGGATGTTCACCTGCGGCATGGTCCGGGCCACGAAGCCCATGCCCAGGTCTGTGATGAAGAGGGCGGTGAGCACGGGCATGGCGATGCGAACGGCGGTGACCATCAACCCGACCATGAGAGGAGCGAGAGCTTCGGAGCGGATGTTGAGGGGATCAAAGGAACCGGGGGGAACGGCCCGGACGGTTTCGGCGAGGGCCTGGATGACGATGTGGTGACCGGAGATGGTGAAGAAGACGAGGGTCACGAGGATGGAGTAGAACTGGCCGAGGGTGTCGAACTCAGCGCCGGTGATGGGGTCGATGACCCCGCCAAGGCCGAAGCCCATCTGCACGCCCATGATGTGGGAAGCCATCTGAAGCCCGATGAACACCAGGTTCATGGCAAGCCCAAGCGCGAGGCCAAAGAGTGTTTCGCGCAGAACGCCATCGGCAACCTGGCCGAGCTGCTGGGGCGGCGGCTGGAGGTTCTGCTGTTCGAGGGGAACGAGCACGAGCGCCAGGAGAAGGGCGAAGCCAATCTTGGTGTAGGCGGGGATGCCGCGGTGGCTGAGCAGCGGGGCAGAGACCAGCATCGCGCTCGTCCGTATGAGGATGAGCAGGAAGCCATAGGTGAATGCCGGCGATAGCTCGACCACGGAACGTTCCCTCACCTGCCGTAGGCGCCCATGTTGGCGAAGAGGCCGGCTGAGAAGCCGAGGAGCGTCTGCATCATCCACGGGCCGAAGACGAGCATGGCGACAAAGATGCCGAGGAGCTTGGGAACGAAGGTGAGGGTCATTTCGTTCACCTGGGTGACCGCCTGGATGATGCTGACCACGACACCGATGACGAGGCTGACGCCAAGGATGGGCGCGCCGATGAGGAGCGCCACGGTGAGCGACTCCTTCATGAGGCCGATGACTACCGCCTCGTTCATGCGGGCCCTCCTAGGCGAAGCTCCCCACAAGGGAGCCGATGATGAGATACCAACCGTCGACAAGGACAAAGAGCAGGATTTTGAAGGGGAGCGAGACGATGACCGGCGGGAGCATCATCATGCCCATGCTGAGCAGAGCCGAAGAGACCACCAGGTCGATGATGAGGAACGGGACGAACATCACGAAGCCCATCTGGAAGGCGGTCTTGAGTTCGGAGATGGTGAAGGCGGGGACGAGGACGTAGGTGGGGACTTCCTCTGCGTTCGCGGGTTTGGGCGAATCGCTGAGCTTGAGAAAGAGGGCGAGATCCTGTTCGCGGGTTTGCCTGAGCATGAAGGCGCGAAGGGGCACTTCACCGCGCTTGAGGGCCTCCTGCTGGCTGATCTCGCCGTTCATGTAGGGCTGCAGCGCTTCGGAGTTGATGGTCTTGATGGCCGGGGCCATGACGAAGGCGGTGAGAAAGAGCGCCAGGCCGATGAGCACCTGGTTCGGAGGAAGCTGCGGGATGCCGATAGCATTGCGGACGAGGGAGAGGACCACGATGACGCGGGTGAACGAGGTCACCATCACCAGGATGGCCGGTGCCAGCGAGAGGACCGTGATGAAAAGCAGGATCTGGAGGGCCGCCGATACGTTCTGCGGGTTCTGGGTGTCGATTCCGCCGGTGGGCGCGGTGGTTGGCTGGCCGGTGGTGGTCGCCTGGGCGCAGCCGGTGAGGGCAAGCGCGGCGACGGCGAGGATCAGCACGGGCAGGAGCAGGCGCCGGCCACGGAAGCGGTTACGGGTTCTCACTGCGGTTCGCCCCCGACGATGGTCTCAGCGGGAAGCGGACGCTGGCGCGAGGTGTCGCGGCGCATGCTGTTGAAGAGCTCGGCAGCGAAGCCGGCCACAGACTGGTCGGTGGGCCGGGGGAGCGTTTCGAGCACGCTGTGGGACTCGTCATCGGTGAGCTCGGCAAGGTAGGAGAGCTGCTGCGCGGTGGCACCCACGGCGATGACTCTCTGGCCGAGGGCAACGAGGTGGATGGTGCGCCCATTGCCCACAGCAAGCGTATCGACCACGCGAAGGAAGCCAGATGCGCTCTTCGGCCCGAGGGTCTTACGGCCCCACCAGCGCAGGGCGAAGATGGAGGCGGCGATAATGACCGCCACCAGCCCGAGCCGCAGGCCCAGGGAGACGATGTCGCCGCCGCCAAGGCTGAAGCCAGAGGAACGTGGCTCTGTGGCGGGCTGTTCTTCAGAGCCGGCAGTTTCCGAAGTGCGAATGACGGGCGAGGTTGAGGCCGGCCCGGGCGAGGGTGCAAGCAGGGTCACAAACAGGACGGAGAGGAGCAGCACGCCGCCAATGAGCGCGAGCCAGAGGACCCGGCGGCGATTGGCGGCGCCGTTCAACTGGCATCCTCTTCCACGGACGCGCCGCGCCGGAGTACTTCCACAACGCGGACGCCAAAGTTCTCATCGACCACCACCACCTCGCCGCGGGCAATGACGCGGTCGTTTACGAGGATGTCGACGGGCTCGCCGGCGATGCGGTCGAGCTCGATGATGGAGCCGGGGCCAAGGTCGAGGACTTCGGCGACCGTGAGCTCGGTGCGTCCCAGCTCCACGGTAACATTCATCTCCAGGCCGCGGAGCAGGTCGATCGGGTGGGGGGCGGAGGTGGCGCCGGATTCGGCCAGGGGTGTGAAGCGAGCGCGTGAGGCAGCTGGCGCCTGGGAAATCGGAGTGGGCTCGCGATCGGAATCCGTCGCGCGGGGCTGCTGGCTGCGGTGGGCGCCGGCGGTGGCGAGCTCAGGCGCCGGCCCGGGCAGCGGCGCCGGGGGAACATCGACGATCTCGGCCAGGGCGATGTCGTCCTCGGTGAGGCTGAGGGACGGGATGGCGGGAGCGGCATCTGTAACTGCAGGCAGGGCCCCGGCGGTGACATCGAGGAAGGTGCCCGGGACCAGGAGCCGGATTGGGAGCGGCTGCTGCCCCTCAATGGTGACGCTGAGCACCATGGCGGGTTCATCCATGGTGGAGAGCAGGGTAGCCATGGTGTTGGCGGTGATGTCATCGAGCGAGAAGACGAGCCCGGCGGGCGAGCCGGCCAGGACCTGGACGTTGATGACCTGCAGAACCTGGCCGAGCACGGTTGAAGCAAGAACGATGGTCTGCTGTTCTTCGTCGGAGGGGTCGTCGGCCTGGGAATCGAAGAACTTCGCGGCGGGGGCGGTAGGCAGGATGAGATAGGCGAAGGCCGTCTGTTCCTGGTCGGTGGAGAGCTCCACGGGGACGACGAGGTGGGGGTCGCCGAATTCGCCGGTTATCTCATCGGGCATTACCAGCCGGGCATCGAGCCGGGCTGCCGAAGGAGATGCACCAAGAATGGCGCCGAGAGCCGTGGCCGTCGCCTCCCAGATGCGGCGCCCGCCCTGGTCGAGTGAATCGGCCTGGGCCGGCGAGAGAAGCTGAGTGAGGATTTCGCGCGGGTCTGGCATGGCAATTGGCCCTACTGCGTGATGAAGGTGACGAAGTAGATGTTCTGGACCTGTTCGTGGTGGATCTCCTTGTTGATGGCGGCGATGAGCTCTTCCTTGAGCTTTTCGCGGCCATCGCTGGTGGAGACCTGGTCCACGGACTTGGAGCCGACGATGGCAGTTACGACATCCCAGATCTTGGGGAGGTCGGGCTCCATCTCCTCGGCGAAGACCTCGTTCTTGGCCACGAGCCCGTGTCCCTTGAGGCCCATCCACTTGTGGTCCGGGTCGGTGAACTCGAGGGCGATCTTGGCCTTGACGTAGTTCGGGGCAGTGGCCGGCGCCTTGAGATTGAGGACGCGTTCTTCGAGCTGAACGGTGGGCCTGGGGGCAGCGGCAATCTCCTCGTCGGTGTAGACGGGGGCGGGCTTCGCATCCATGTAGTTGGGTTTGATGTAGAACCAGAAGGCCGCTGCAAAGAGCAGCGCGCCACCGATCAGTACCTTCTTGTCCTTCATTGGTCTTTCACCTTGCCCGCGGCAGCGAGGGCTTCTTCAAGCTCTGCCTGTGATGGGTAAACAATGACGATGTCGGCGCGGCGGTTAAGGGCGCGGCCTTCGGGAGTGGCGTTGCCGGCAATGGGGGCGGTATCGGCGAAGCCGGCGAGGAACATGCGGGTGGCGTCGATGTGGCCGTTCTCGCTGAGGTAGCGGAGGACGGTGGAGGCGCGGGCGGCCGAGAGCTCCCAGTTGCTGTCGTAGTCGGGGCTGTTGACGGGGACGTTGTCGGTATGGCCTTCGATGCGAATGCGGTTCGGCAGTTCGGCGAGGACGGCGGCGACATCGGCGAGAACCGCCTGGCTGCCGGGCTTCAGGTCGGCGCTGCCGGAGTCAAAGAGGAGGTTATCGGCGAGGCTGATGGTAATGGACTCGGCATCGCTGCGGACCTGGACCTTCGAGCCGTAGCCTCCTTGAGCGCCAGCCTCGCCAACCTCCTTCGTGATGGCGACGAGGTCGTTGGACTTGATCTCGGAAAGGGAAGGCGTAAGGCCGCCGCCGCCTTCGAAGACGGGCGAGGCGCCATCGGTTCCGCTGAGGACGCCGACGTTGAAGGCTTTATCGAGCGAGGTGCGCACCTGCTCCAGCTTGGTGGCGTTGGCGTCGCTCATGGACCAGAGGACAACGAAAAGGGCGAAGAGGAGCGTGACCATGTCGGCGTAGGTGACGATCCAGCGTTCGTGGTTTTCGGGCTTTTCGGGTTCGGGGGCTCGGCGGCTCATGCGGCCTCCCGCTGGCGGCCACCTGAGCCTCCCTCCGAACCTTCCTTGTCGCCCTTGGAGCGGGCGGAAGGCTGGAGAAAGCCTTCGAGCTTTTCGCGGACGATCCGGGGGTTGTCGCCGGACTGGATGGACATGAGGCCCTCGATGACGATCTGGAGGGCGTGCTGTTCGTGCTTTGAGTTGTTCTTGAGCTTGTTGGCGAGGGGGAGGTAGAGGACGTTGGCCGTGAACACGCCGTAGAACGTGGCGACGAAGGCAGTGGCGATGCCAGGGCCGATGTGCTCTGGTTCATCGAGGTGCTGCATGACGGACATGAGGCCCATGACGGCGCCGAGCACGCCGATGGTGGGGGCGATGCCGCCCATGAGTTCGAGCACGGAGAAGTTGGACTCGTGACGGTGCTTAATGGCCTCGGCCTCGATCTCCATGATCTCGCGCAGGAGCTCGGGGTCGGTGCCGTCGATCATGAGCTGGACGCCCTTGCGGGTGAAGGGGTCGTGGATTTTGTCGACGTCGCCTTCGAGGGCGAGGAGGCCTTCGCGGCGGGCCTTGTCGGCCATGGTGACGAAGAGCTCGACGGCTTCGGGGGAGTTGTGGCCGCCACCGCCGAAGAAGGCTTTCATGATGGCTTTGGGGAGGCCGATCATGGTGGGGAGGGGCTGGGCGACCATGGTGGCGCCAAAGGTCCCGACGATGACGATCATGAAGCCGGGGATGTTGATGAGGGCCGCGGGGTTGCCGCCTTCGAGGACGTTGCCCCCGATGATGCCGATGACCGCAATACCCAGGCCGGCAAGGGTCGCGATATCCATCAGGCGACTCTCCTCACCGCCCCAACACTGGCCCGGCGGTACTCGACAATGAGGTCTGCGATCTGGTCGGGGGGTTCGGCGCAGACGTAGCGATGGCCGTTCACCAGGGTGATGTGGGTATCGTGGGTGGCCTCCACCATCTCAATCAGGTCGGGATTGAGAAAGAAGACGGTGCCATCGATGCGGGTGAGACGGATCATCGGTTGCGCCTGGTTCAAGGTGACTTCAGGGTAGGCGACTAGATCCGGGCCGGTTATCGGGGAAGGCCCATCGGTACGGGGCTGGTTCCCTGAGGAAGCCGTGCCGTCGCCCTGAAACGGAGGAGCGAAGTCCCGCCCGTTCTCCCGGGCAGGGCCTCACGCAGGGGTGGCCCCGGGCAGGTGCTTTCTCGGGCGCGAAAAGGCCCGGCCGATGCATGGCCGGGCCTTGCTCGAGGTGGCGGTGGACCGGTTCAACGGTCCGGGTCTCAACCAGCGAGGGAAGCCGGGTCGTCTCCTACGTTGGCGAGCATGCGCTCCGCTTCTTCGACGCTTTCGAGGCGCACGATGCCCTTGCGGATGGCGTAGCGAATGAGGTCGGTGCGGTTGCGGGCATGGAGCTTGGCCATGATGTGGGCCTTGTGGGCTTCGACGGTCTTGACGCTGATGTAGAGCTCGTTGGCGATGCCCTGGTTGGTGTAGCCCTCGGCGATGAGCTGGAGGACTTCGCGCTCGCGTGGGGTGAGGGCTTCGACGCCGTTGCGCTGGTCGCTGCGCTTGGCCTGGTAGAGCACTTCGGCGAGGTCGAAGCCCTCGCTCAGCGCGCTGGAGAAGTAGCTGTTACCGCGATGGACGGTCTGGATGGCGAGCACAAGCTCGGAAACATCGGACTTCTTGATGATGTAGCCTGAGGCGCCGGAGCGCAGGGCATCGAGAAGCTGGTCTTCATCGACGAAGCCGCTGAGCATGACGACGCGTGTGCCGGGACTCTGGCGGCGGATCTGGCGGGTGGCTTCAAGGCCATTGAGGCCAGGCATGACGACGTCCATGAGGACCACGTCGGGGTTGAGCTTTTCGACGGCCTGGACGGCCTCGCGGCCGTTCTCGCAGTCGCCCACCACTTCGAGCTCGGGCTGGCTTTCGAGGAGCATCCTCAGGGCCTGGCGAATGACTGCATGGTCATCGACGAGGAGGATGCGGATGGCATGCGCGGAACGTCCGCTATGGGAACCCTGCTGGCGTTCTGAACTCCGAAGTGTGGTCATGGATGCTGTTCCTCCGCAGTCTTTGGGGCACTCCCTGTTCGCGCCGGCCCGGCTCTTTCGGTACGAGGACCCGGAAGCGATTCACCGCGCGCCCCGGGGGGAAAACCCTTAAGGTACCCTGAAGGTACGCGGCCCCAGAAGCTCCTCGTATCGGGGTTTACCCTGATCATAGCAGGGACATTCCCCCTTAACGCATGTTCAAGTTGCTGAAATCGGTCTCCATGCGGACAGACGGCGGCCAGGAGCCGCAGCAGGCGGGGGCCGAGGCCCGCGGCGAACGGGGGGGCAGGGCTCAGATGCTGAAGAAGGCGCGTTCAGCGTGGCCCGGCTCGCTGGCGAGATGGACTTCGGCGCGGAGTGACATGAAGCGCGGGTTGTTGGCTATGGCTTCGGCGGCTTCTTCGCCTTCGTAGATGGAGATTCTTGCGATCTCGCCGCTATCGTCGTGGGGCTTCAGCACGAGGCTCTGAAGGCAATCGGGCATGCTTGCGGCCATATCGGAGAGCTGGCGGAAGAGTTCTTCCAGGCGCTTCTCTTCGCCCCGGCGTGGGCGGGCTATGGAAAGGCGGATGTATGGCAATCGGTCCCCCGGATTCAAACAGGCTGGCGAATAATAGCCACAGCAGGGGTCACTTGAATAGACGTGAAAGCGGCCCCCGGTGTGGTCCGGGGGCCGCCGTGTGTTTGGATGGTGCCAGGGATCAGAGCCGGAGCTTGCCGTGGGAGGGCTGGCGGCGGCGCTGGCGCTGAGGGAGAGCGGCCTCTTCGGCGGCAAGGTCCACGGGCGGGCTGGTGAGCACTTCGTGCACGTAGCCGCACATGATGCAGCTACCGTAGGTGCCGTGCCAGTCGCGCTCAACGATCATTGAGCCGCGGCACTTGGGGCAAGACTTGGGCGGGGCTTCCTGTAAAGCCGGCATCGTCCGTTTCCTCCTGAAAGCAATCAAACATTGGTAGTTCGAGGACAGAAAAAAAGACCTCGAAGCGAGCTACCCACTCGCCGGGCCTTCCTGCTGCCTGCGGGGTTAGCTGACGGGTTCGGGCCGAAGGACGCCCTATCGAATCTGCGGCTGGCCGCAGCCGAATTCACCCCAGTGTTGGTTCCCCCGCTGCGCCAGAGGCGCACTCGGCAGAGTTGCTCCTGTTTAGCTGAGCGCGTTTCGGAACGCCGAAGCGTGTCCGTAGCCTGACGCTATCAACCCGGAAAGTAGCCTGTCAAGGGTTATTTGCGAATTGCTTCACAAATTTACCGGTCAGTTGGCATAAACCGCCGGGAAATCGCGGGAAAACCCGCGGGTCACTGCCCGGGGACCGCCGGGACCGGGGAATTCCCGGGCTCCGGGGCGAAATCGCGCCCGCGCCAGAGCCAGATGCAGAAAGCTGTGAAGCCAGCGCCGAAAACGCCGAACGCGTTCGCCACAATGCCGACAGGGTCGCCGCGGGAAGCGAAGTAGACGAGGTAGCACGCCAGGCCCAGGAAGAGCAGCAGCCAGCCGAGGAGTGAGTAGCCTCGAACGTCGCGCGTGCGGAGGATTCGCAGGGTGTTCGGGATGTAGAACACCTGGGTGAGCACCACGGCAAGCCAGCCGACGGCTTCGAATGTCAACCTTGTTCTCCACGATGGTATCTGCGAAAGGTAGCACGCAGAGGGCATTGGCCGGCTGCCGGGGCATCGCGTGACCACGGAGCAGGTCCTTCAGGTGGCCGCCGCTTCGGATTCAGTCCAGCTTCAGCTCGCCTTCGAGCAGGCCCATGGTTGCTACGTCGAGGTAGTGGCCCTGCCTGAATTGCGCCTGCCGCCGGATGGCTTCGAGCCTGAATCCGATCTTCTCGTACACGTGCCGCGCGCGTTCGTTGGGCACGAACACATCAAGCTCGATGCGGTGGAGGTTCATCATCTCGAAGCCGAACCGGCAAAGGGTACGCATCGCATCGGTGCCGTATCCGCCGTTCCAGAACTTCTTTTCGCCGATCATGATGCCGAGGGTGGCGGAGCGGTGCTCCGGGCTTGACCCGCCGAGGCTGCAGTTGCCAATGAGCTTTCCGTCGGCGAGCGTCTCGATTGCAAAGGCAGCATTTGCGAAGGAGGGAGCGGGCAGGCTCGCGAGCCACTCCCGCTCGAAGGCGTGGGAATAGGCGTAGCGAGTCTCGAGGAACTCGGTGACTTCGGTGTCATTCATCCAGCTGTAGAAGCAGGGCTCATCGCCGGGCTCCCGTGCGCGGAGGCGGATCAGGCGGCCTTCGAAAGGCGACGCCATCGGTGTTTCCTTTCTCTCTCAGTCCAGCTTCAGCTCGCCTTCGAGCAGGCCCATGATGATGCTGTCCCGGTAGGCGCCGTGCCGGAAGTGAGCGTCACGGCGAACCCCTTCGACCCGGAAACCGATCTTCTCGTAGACGTGCTTTGCCCGATCGTTGCCGGCAAGGACCTCCAGCTGAATGCGGTGGAGATTCATCTCCGCAAACCCGAAGCGGCAGAGCGTGCGCATCGTGTCGGTCCCGTAGCCGCCATCCCAGTAGTCCTTCTCTCCGATCACGATACCAAGGGTGGCGGAGCGGATCTCCGGGCTTGTCCCGCCAAGGCTGCAGTTGCCAATGAGCTTTCCGTCGGCGAGCGTTTCGACGGCGAAGGACGCGTCGCCATAGCCGGGCGCCGCCGTGGCAGTGATCCACTCTCGTTCCTGGGCGTGTGAGAACGGGTACCGGGCGCTGAGGTGCTCGACCACTTCGTGATCGTTGATCCAGCGGAAGAACGCCGGTTCATCCTCCGGTTCTTTTGCGCGGAGGCGGACGAGCCTCCCTTCGAACGGGGAATCCATCGGGCCCTCCTTCCATGGGGATGGGAATGTGCAGGCGCGCATGCCGGGCGCCGCGCACGGCGCGGAGATGACGGCCTTCTTGAGGATCGAGACCTTAGCAGGCGGGCGCCGGGCAGGGCAACCGGAACGCCCGGGTGAGCCATGTGATTCCCGGGCAGCGTCTGCCCAGGGGCGGATGCATTCCTCGCAGGTCTATACTTGCGGCCTCTTTTCATCCTCAGTACCAGGGAGAACAGGCAATGTCCTACGAGAACCTTCTGACCGAACGCCGGGGCGAGCGCGAGGGCATCCTCTGGGTGACTCTGAACCGGCCCGAAAAGCTGAACGCGCTCAGCATGGCAACCTTCGCCGAGCTTGAGGACCTCTTTCGAAGCACGCGAAAGGACCGGACGGTCCGGTGCCTGGTGATCACGGGAGCGGGCAGGGGGTTCTGCGCCGGGGCCGATTTCTCTCAGAGCGCAGCCGCGCAGGATCTCCCGCCCAAGAGCGAGCCCGAGATCGACCTGGAAGGAAGCCGCCTGCGGTTCCGCGGCGAATCGGAGGCTTTCATCGCGCTCCGGCGGCTTGAGATCCCGGTCATCGCCTCTATCAATGGGGTTTGCGTGGGGGCCGGGTTCGACATGGTGGCGCATTGCGACATGGCGGTGGCCTCGACCGCGGCGCGCTTCCAGGTAGCGTACGTGAAGCGCGGGCTCTTCGCGGACCTGGGCGGGTTCTGGAGCCTGCCGCGCATCATCGGCTGGCGCAAGGCGATGGAGATGATGCTCACAGGCCGCTTCATGTCGGCGGAAGAGGCGCACGCTGCGGGGCTGACCAACTACCTGGTGCCGCCAGAAGAGCTGGAAGCGAAGACGATGGCGCTGGCGCTGGCGGTGGAAGCCGGGCCACCCCTCGGGCAGAAGCTGGGAAAGATGCTGGCCCTGAAGACGGCCCACCTGGACTTCGAAAGCGCCCTCGAACTTTCGGGAACCGCCCTCAGCGTGATCGGACCGTCCTTCGACAGGCGTGAGGGCGTGCGGTCGTTCATGGAGAAGCGCGAGCCCCGCTTCGAAGGGCGCTGAGGCAGGGGCGGCGCGCTCAGGCGAGCTTCATGAGGACGACTGCAGCGTAGAGGGTCACGAACAGGGCAGTGGCGTTGGCGATTCGGGTCATTGGTCTCACCTCCACTGGTGAGACAGCGGCGCAGAGTGTTTCTTACAACGCGCTCCGCGGACGGGAGGACGCTCGCGCACCGGGTTCGGCCGCCTCGGCAACGCAACCGAAGACGCGAGCGAAGTGGAAGGTGAACGGCTCGACGGCTTCTTCAAAGGTGATGGGCTTGCCGGCCTCTGCGGCCAGGCTGGTGATGGCGATATCCCCCATGCCGCAGGGATTGATGAGCTCGAAGTGACTCATCTGCGGGTCGATATTGATTGCGATCCCGTGCATGGTGATCCAGCGGCGAACGTTGAGGCCCACAAAAGCGATCTTCTTCTCACCCACCCAGACGCCCCGGCCACGGTCCGAACGCTGGCCGCGGATGCCCCAGTCGGCGAGCATGCCGATGCAGGCGTCTTCCAGGCCCGAGACGTAGTCGAGGATGGCGCACTCCCAGCGGCGCAGGTCGATGATGCCGTAGGCGACCAGCTGGCCGGGGCCATGGTAGGTGATATCGCCGCCCCGTTCGGTCGCGACGATTTCGATGCCGTGGGCGGCGATGGTGGCGGGCGGCACGCGCAGGCTGGGCTCGGGGTGGCTCCGCCCGAGCGTAAGCACGGGCCGGTGCTCGGTGAGCAGGAGCGAATCGGCGCCGCCGCCATCGCGCCGCTGCGCCTGGAGGCGGCGCTGCAGCCGGTGCACCTCGTCGTAGCCCGTGAGGCCAAGGTTGTAGACGCTTACCAGGCGGCGGTTGGCGGTCATCTCCGCGAATCCCCTCGGCTCACTTTGAGGCATCGACGAGCGGACTGCACGCCAGGTCGCGGCGAGCCGCCATGCTCAGCCTGCAAGGAGCACACAGGGGGCCTCTACGAGATCGCGGATACGAGCGAGCAGGTTCGCGGCCACGTCGATGGTCAGCCAGCGGGGGTCAAACGACAGGCCCAGGGTCGCGACGGTGTCGGGAGTCACTCTATCGCCATCGAAGGAAGCGACGGTGCGGGGAGCGCCGATCGCCACGACGACCGGTTCGCCGGTCTCAAGGCCGGGCGCAGCATCATCGATGCCGGGCGAAATGAACGAGACGACCGTGGCTGCCCGGGGCTCTCGCCGCCCGCGGCAGGGAGCCGCGCCCGACCGCGCGGCGACCGCTTCGCGGAAAGGCTGGCCGGCCGTGACCGTGGCAACGCGGTTCGCTTCCTCCCCGGCGGCGATGATCAAGAGGGAGACGGATTCGCCCAGGTGGGAAAGGAGCGGGCTTTCGCCGATGGCCATGGCAACGGCCCGCGCGACTACGTCTTCGAGCGATGGCGCCAGGGCGGAGCGAATCCATTCGCGGGAAAGCTGCTCGCAGAGCCTGTTTGCTTCTGCCAGTCGCACGGTGAGGCGCATCTGAGGCGCAACGGCACCGGCCGGTGCTGGCGCTGGAGCGAAGGGACTGGGGTCCCCATCAAACGGGGCGGAGGCTGGAGTGGGGCGTCGCGTGCCACCATCGGACGTTAGCGGCGGCGCCGTGGGAACAAAGCGGGGCACGAAGGGCACAGGAGGGGGGAGCGGTGCGGGTTCGGCGCCGCCGGAGGGGGACACCGGCCGGGATTCGCTGAGCGCCGGGGGAGCTGCTTCCCCGGGGGCGAGAACAAAACCGGCAACATCACCGGGGCCGCAGGAAGCGCCGGGCTCGAGGCGGTGGCGCAGCATGCCGTTCTCCTCGGCCTCGACTTCGACGGCCACGGCGTCGCACTCGAGGCGATAGACGGCATCGCCCGCCCCCACCGCGGCGCCGTCGGGCAGGTACCATTCGGCCAGGCGCGCGCGGGGCATGGCGCGGCCCAGGCCAGGAACAGAGACCGGGACAGGCATGGACCACCTCACGGGCGCCGGGGGTTCGGCCCGCAAAGTGAAAGACGGCAGCGCGCCCTCGTACTGCCAGCCCACGTGGCGGGTGCTTCAGTGACAGTCGAGTTTCAGTAGGGCTCGCCCGAGCCGGCGGGTTCCTTTTCCTCGATGGCGGCCCAATCCTCGTCGCGCAGGGGTGCGAGCTGGCCCATGCGATACTGGTCGTAGAGGCGGAAGAGGGCTTCCCTGTGGGGACGAACGCGCCCGATGGGGCAGGCTTCCCAATCGGCCAGGGATTCGTCGCAGTAGCCCATGCGCAGTTCGCCGCACTTCGGCTGCAGGTACTTGCCCAGTTCGGGTACGGCTCGCACAACCTCGGCGCGCATGAGGGCGGCCACGCGGCGGAACTCCCACTGGGCGCGGGTGCAGAGGCGCAGGTCGCAGATGTGGAGAAGCGCCTGGAAGTTGACCGTGATCTTGAAGTTCGTGTTGGTGGCGTTGGGCAACAGGAAGCGCGCATCTTCGGCGGGGACGCCCGCGGCAACCATCTCTTCGTAGAGCACGCCCAGGTCTCCGAAAAGCGCTTCCATGCGCGCGGCGAGGCCGGCCTTCTTCACCGTCTCAGGGACGGTGTAGGGGAACTCGCCCTCTTTGTAGGTAACGTACCGCTGGCTCTGCTGTTCGAAGGAGATGCCGACCCGGTGGCGGACGAACTGGTGGCTGAAGGCGCGCGAGACGCCGGAGATGCCGAACTCGAAGGCAACCTGCTCCAGGGGGCTGGCATGACCGGTCTTCAGGCGCTCCTCGATGAACTGGCGCATCTGGGCCTCGGTTATGCGGTCGTCTTCGATGCGTGTGGCAACCTGTTGCGGGGTGAGGGTGCTATAGCAGGTGCGGTAGGCCATGTAGAGCGAGCGGATGGGGTTAGGGGTGTGGGAGAGGAGGGTGACCTGGATCATTGGGCTTCCCCGCGTGGCGGCCGTCCGCAGCGTTTGGCGATACCGGGTCCATTGTCGCACAGGAAAGTGCGAGGCAGAGTTAGCAGTTTCAGATGTTCATCGAGCGTCGGCGACTATGTCGCGGGAGGGCCGGAGCAGCCCCCGCGGGAGTTACATTCATTTAATAAAACCATCGACAACCGTCTAAATTGGCCTTACACTTCGTGGCCTGCCTATCAACGAACGAAGGAGACCTGGAAATGACGGCACCGGCAACGAAAGCAACGAAATCTCCTCTTGGCTACGACGGCCTGCTCACGTGCGCCCTCGGCGTCGCCGACCTTGACCGCGCGATCGCGTGGTACGAAGGCGTGCTGGGGTTTTCGCTGCTCTACCGGGCCGAGGGGATGAACTGGTGCGAGCTGGCGACAGAAACGCCGGGGGTGACCATCGGGCTGGGCCAATCGGAGACAGTGGCCCAGGGTGGCGCCGCCCTCTCCCTTGGCGTGAAGGACATCGAAGCGGCGCGCGCGCTGCTGGAGGCGAAGGGTGTGGTCTTTGACGGACCGACCATGGACATTGCGGGGATGGTAAAGCTGGCCATGTTCAATGACCCCGATGGGAACTCCTTCATGCTCTGTCAGCGGCTCGAAGGCTGACTTCACTTCACTACAGGGAGACGACGGTGAGAACGCGACTGCTGGTGGGCACCCGCAAGGGGGCCTGGATCTACACGGCCAACGAATCCCGCCGGTGCTGGGAGGTCTCCGAACCGATCATGCCCGGCTGGACGGTGCACCACATGGCGGCAGACCTGCGGTGCGACCCGCCGCGCCTCTACGCCGCCGCGAACCACTGGGCCTGGGGGCCTTCGGTGGCCCGAAGTGACGATGGGGGCAAGACGTGGGAGCAACGCAGCCCGGGCCTTGCTTTCCCGCCTGACATGGGATTGACAATCGCCAACGTCTGGCAGGTGCAGCCGGGGCATGCCAACCGCCCGGGCATCGTCTACGCGGGCACGCAACCGGCGAACCTGTTCCGAAGCGAGGACTGGGGCGAGTCGTGGGCGCCAGTCGAGAGCATCACCAACCACAGGCTCCGCCCGCTCTGGGGCCCCACCGGTTCGGTGGGCGATTCGTCGCTCCACTCGATCGAGATAGATCCTCGCCACCCGGACCGCGTGTACATCTCCATCAGCACGGGGGGCTCCTACTCCAGCGAGAACGGGGGAGAGACGTGGGACCTCTGTTCGCACGGGATTGTGGTGACAACGCCGGCGGCAAAGGAGTTCCTGGCGGAGATAGCGGAGCAGTTTCCGCAGCCGGAGCTTCCTCCCGACGTTGACCCGGCAGCGCTTGACGAGTTTCACAAGTTCCGCATCGACCCCAAGAACCCGGACCGCCTCTGGGGCCAGTCGCATGTCGGGGTCTTCCGTTCGGACCGCCGCGGCCAGGGGTGGGAGGATGTCACAGCCGGCCTGCCCTCGTTCCACGGGTTCCCGCTGGCCGTCACAAAGAACGGCCCGGACGCGGTGTTCGTGGTTCCAATCGAATACGGCGCCGACAACTTCCGCGTTGTTCGCGGCCAGTTCGCCGTCTGGCGCACGATGGACGCGGGGAAGAGCTGGGAAGCGCTGACGAATGGGCTTCCCGGTCCGAACGACTACCAGAGCGCCTATCGCGAGGCGATGGACACGGATGGCCAGGACCCGGAGGGCGTCTATGTGGGGACGACAAACGGGCAGGTCTATGGCAGCGCGAACCTGGGTGAGGATTGGCAGCGCCTGCCGGGCACTCTCCCGCCGATCCTTTCGGTGACCGCCGCCACCTGGTGAACGGGAAGCGCCGCCCACGGCCTTGGCGGGACTTTGGTTACGACGACTGACCGCTGACCAGCGCGGCCAGTCGCTGGTCGAGCTCATGGGTGAGGCGTTCCGGGTCGAAGTGCTCGAGCACGTAAGAGCGGCCTTCGGTGTTGAGCTCCAGGGTCCCGGCGGCATGGCGGGCGGCGAGGTCGCGGAGGGCGGCGGCGACGGCCTCGAAGCCGGAGGCATGGATAGCGCCCGGGAGCGGGTAAGACCAGATGACATGGCGGCCGCGAGCGAGGGCTTCGACGGCCATGAAGGACATGCCATCGTGCAGGGTGGCGCGGATATAAACTGCGACTTCGCGGTAGAGGGCGTCCATGTCCTCTACCCACGCCAGGGCCTTGAGATTGGGCGGCAGCGGGCCGGGGATTGCATCGGGGGGCGACGGCACCTCTATGAACTCGATGCCGGGGAACTCGCCGGGCAGGCGCAGCAGGGTTTCGACATCAAAGACCCGGCGGTAGGGCGCCTCGGCGGGCAGGTAGAGGAGCACGCGGAAGCGTTCCGGCAGGGGCGGGGGAGGGCCAGCGAGACCCGGAATAGGGAGGGGTACGTGCTCGCTGCGAACGCCGATGCTCCGGAGCTCATCGACCAGCCAGGGGGCGTCACACCAGTGGATGGCGTTCTCCGCCAGCCGGGCCGAGATGTCTCCCCGGTCATGCGCCAGGAGGGCTCTTTGCACATCGGTGCCAACCCAGTGCATGACAACGGGTTTGCGGCGGATTCGCATCACGAGGTCGTGCGGCGAGCCTTTGCCAAGCTGGCCGCCGATGACGTAGATGACGCCGGCGCGGGCAACCTGCGGGGCAAGCTGCAACCAGCCTGCAGGACTGCGGCCGGGATGGGGAGCGTAGCGGGCGTCCCAGCCCTCCCCGCCCAGGCTGTCTGCGAGCATGCGCCCGAAGTAGGGAAGCCCCAGGATGAGCAGCCGCCCGCGCCGTGGCATCAGTCGACCTTCCCGGCGACGAGGCGCGCGCGCGGAGACGCCACGGTGGCCCCTGCCGGTACGTCGTGGTCGACAAGGGCATGGGCGCCAATCGTTGCTTCGGCGCCGACCGACACCCCGTGCAGGATGGTGGCCCCGGCGCCCAGGTAGGCGCCCCTGCCGATGCTGACGGGGCCCTCCGCCCGGGGGCGCCGATCCTTCAGCGGGCCGGGGCCGACGTCGATGTGGGTGATGATGGTCGAGCGCATGGAGATGGTCGCATAATCCTCGATTGTGACGGGACAGGCGAGGTCGATGAGTGTATCGGCGCCGATGTGGACGCCGTTCCCGATGGCGAGGTGGCCAAAGCTGTTGACCGCGTTGACGATGAGCAGGGGGCCCAGGATGGAAACGTCATGGCCGACGGTGGCGCCAAACTGGCGCAGGATGGAGACGTGCCCGGAAGGGGCGGTCCGCAGCTCGGCGGTGATGCCGGCCATCCCGTGGTGAAGGTAGCACCAGCGGCGGCGAGTGCGCGGCCACCAGTCGAACCGCCGGAAGGGGCGGACAACGGGCGCGATGGTTGCGCGGAAGGCGGCAAGCGCGGGCATAGGTCTCCCGGTGGGCAAGCGGCTGTAAACTCTCAGTAAACAGTGTGATGAGGGACCGGCCAAGGCGGAAGTTGGGTTGCTCTCATATGTGGGCGCACCTACGCTTGCCTTCAGAAGGGAAGGCGGAGAAGCCGGCTTCCGTTGACGGAGACTCCATGAAGCGACCACTGATTGTTGGCCTGGTGCTGGTGAGCGCGGTCCTGGCCGCACTGCCAGCTACTTTCTTCTCCATGATGCCGGGCACTGGCAGGCTCGACAGAACGGCGAGCGCGGCCGGGAGCGTGCCCCCGGGGCCGCCCCTCGTGCTCTATGGCGCTGCCCCGGGAGTGGCGGGCGGCACCTCGGTCACCATCACCAATAACGCTAACGGCGCCTACTGCGGGCGCGGGACCGTCGTGAGCGACGGAGGGTCCACGTACTACGTGGTGGACGTCTACGCCAGCTCGCAGGCTCCGGGCTGCGGTACGCCGGGGGCGAGCCTATCGCTTGCGCTCTACTTCGCACCGTCCACGCCCACATCCGGGGGGCGCACGGCAACCGCCAACGTCACCTGGAACGTGGGCTCGGCGAAGGTCGACGTCACCCCGGGCAGCCCGCTGCCCATTGCCGGCTACGCGCCGGTGACCACAAGGGACGGGCTATACTACTAGGAAGCCCGGCAGACCCGGGACCCGGCCTGAGGGCCACAGTTGCGACAAGGAGCGAGGCTGCTCATGGTGCAGGCGCGATTGCGGTCACTGGTTGACAGGCGGAAGGCACACCGGGTTGCCCTGTTGCTGGGGACGCTGGTGGTCTTCAGCATGGGCGCCTCGGCGCAGGCTGAGACTCCGCCCCCGGCGATCCCGATGACGGTGTACGGCGACGCTCCGGGCGCCACTCCGGGGCAGCGTGTGATTGCGCTTGTGACCGACGGGACGAAGATGCAGGTCTGCTCCAACGACCCGGCCTACGATGTTGTGCTCAGCTCGGAGGGGAAGGTCGTCTATCGCGTGAGCGTCCACAGCGACCAGCAGACCAAGGGCTGCGGGGCGGCAGGGCGGCAGGTAGTCCTTTACTTCGCGCCCGGCGCCGGGGTGGATGGCAGGGCGGCCACGACCACCGTGGGATGGCAGCAGACGGTGGTCGTGCACAACGTGACGCTCACGGCAGCACTTGCCAACAAGGGATACACCCCCCTGCCGACGCGCGATGGGACTTACTGAGAGCTGGAGTTACGGCCGGCCGGTGACAGGGCGAGAGCAGGGCGGGTAATCTCGATTCATGACGATCAAGGTGAGGTGGTTTCCCACGCTGGTGAAACGTACGCGTTCGAAGCAGGCGGAGACTTCCGTCGAATGGCGCGAAGGATTGACCCCGCTTGATGTCTTCCTCGGCGAGGGATTTTCGGAGACCGACGCGGAGGCGGTGATGGCGGTCGTCAATGAAGCCGGGGCCCGCCGCGATACTCCCCTCCAGGACGGCGACCAGCTGGAGTTCCTTGTCAGCATCCAGGGCGGGTAGCGGAGCGGGCCCGGGGCGAGTCGCGTCATGGTAGAGTTGCTCCAAGAACGGCCGGAGGGGCTGTAATGACATCGCGCGCAACCGCCAATCTCCCTTTGCGGGAAGCGACCGACTTCGGCGACAGGCAATTCGGGGCAGCGCTGGTGAACGTCACCAACATCTGCAACCTTTCGTGCAGCCACTGCTTCGTCTTCCGGGCGGACAACCCGAACCGTCCAAAGGACAAGATGGACGATGCGACGATGCTGGCGCAGCTGCGGGCGCTGCGCGACCGGCACGGCATCCGCTCCATGCTGTTCATGGGTGGCGAGCCGATGATCCGCAAGAAGCTGGTGCTGGAGGCAATTGAGCTCTTCGAGAACGGTTCCATTGTCACCAACGGGACTTACGGGATTCCTTCGGTGCCGGGGCACCTGGTGACGGTCTCGCTGGATGGGCCCGAGCCGCTGAACGATGCCATTCGCGGGCAGGGTGTGTTTCAGAAGGTGCGCGAATCCGTCTTCGCGCGGGACCCGGGCGATGGGACGATCGTGATGCTGCAGATGACAATCACGAAGCAGAACGCGCCGGGAATCGAAGAGTTCGTGGAGACGGTGAAGGACTGGCCGATAACCGGGGTGGCCTTCACGTTCTACGTTCCTTCACACGGCGACCACGGGACGCTGGCCTGGGACGACCTCCGCGAACGCGACCCTGTGGTGCGGCGGGTGATCGCCATGAAGGAGAAGTACCCGCGCCTGGTGAAATCGAACGTGGGCGCGCTGGAGATGATGTTCTCGGACCGGTGCTTGCAGTTTACCGGCGAGCACGGTGAGAACTGCCTGATGCGGAACATGCTGCCGCTCTACATGGGCGAGGGCGGGAACTTTGAGCGGACGTTCTGCTGCTACGGGAACGACGTTGATTGCACGCGCTGCGGGGCCTACGCGGTCTTCAACAGCGCCTTCCACCATCTTGCGGGGACGCAGGAGCCCCGGCCGGGAGAGGAGTAGGGAGCGGGAGGCGCCGCCTGCGCGAGGGGGACGCCCGGTTCAGACGCGGCCGGTGGCGCGAGTGGCCGGAGTCGCGAAAGGCTCGTCGAAGATGATGCGCCGGAATGATTCGGCGAACATCATCTCCTGCCCCTGGGCGGACCAGCGGGCGAACTGTTCGGCGAAGCTGGCGATATCTTCATCGAGCTGGCTCGGGTGCTTGAGGAGCGCCTGGCGCTTGAGGTCGAGGGTTTCGGCGATATCGACCCAGGTGTTCGGCTGGTTGGCGTTGCCCAGCCAGAGCTGCTTCACCTTGTGGGGCTGGAGGCCATCGGTGAGAAGCTCGGGGAAGGTGAGACGGTCGCGAGCGCTGGGGAAGACAGCATCGACCGTCGCGTCTCCGCTGGCGCGGTGGTCGGGATGGTTGGGGTAGAAGTCGCTGATGAAGCGGCTGGTGGGGTCGAAGCACATGACGACTTCGGGCCGGTATTTGCGGATGAGGCGGGTGATGTCGCGGCGGAGTTCGAGAGTGTGCTGCAGGTAGCCATCTTCGTAGCCCATGAACTCGAAGTTGCGCACACCCAGGACCGCCCCGGCGGCGCGCTGTTCGGCCTCGCGGATGACGGTCAGGCGCGAGGGGGTCATTTCGGGGTCTTCGCTGCCTTTATCGCCCTTGGTGATGACGACGTAGGTGATCTCTGCGCCCTGGAGGGCCCACCGGGCCACGGTGCCCGCGACCATGAACTCGGCGTCATCGGGGTGTGCGACCACGACCATGGCTGAAGAGGGCACGTAGCCGTTGACGTTTGAAGTCATTCCTGCTCCCGGAGGGCTGATGTAACGATCGAGGTTAGCAGAAAGCCGGTCTTGCGTCGGTGAGGTCAGACGGTGCGGTGGCCGCCGGTGGGATTGCCCTGCTCGATATCGCGGAAGAAGCGCAGGACGGCATCGGCAAACGGGCCGGGGCGGTGAACAGGAACGGCATGCCCGGTGTTCTTGAAGGTGAGGACGCGGGCCGAGGGCAATTCCTCGCTGATAACGCGCATGCCGGCCGCGGCCGGGTCGGTGGCGCCGGAACAGAGGAGAACGGGGCAGGTGATCTTCTCGCGGAGGAGGGGAATCAGGTCAGGACGCCGGCGCCGCGCCTGCGCGCAGCCGAGGTAACCGTTCGAGTCAAGGGTGGTGTAGTGATTGCGGAGGCCGTCCGCGAGAAAGGGGTCGCCAATGGGCGCCGCTTCCCTGCGCGCCAGGCCCGCCACCCCGTAAGTGCGGACAATCTCTTCGGCGGCGAGATGGCCGCGGTCAGCTTCGCGAAAGGGCTCGTCGTAACGGTCGCTTTCGGCGGCAGGGGAGGAGTCGCTCACGACCAGGCCGGCGAGGCGTCCCGGCCAGGTGACGGCGAACTGGAGCGCGACCATACCTCCAAAGCCGCACCCCACCACGGCGCACAGGTCGAGGCCCACGTGGTCGAGAAGGGCAGCGGCATCAGCAGCAAGCACTTCCATGTGATAGGCAGCGGGGTCTTCGGGAGCGGTGCTGCGGCCGTGCCCGCGCAGGTCGGGAACAACCACAAAGAACGCGCTCGAGAGCTCTTCGGCAACGGGGCTCCACATGCGGCCGTCGGAGGCGAAGGCATGGAGCAGCAGGACCGGGGGCGTGGAGGGGTCGCCACGGGTGAAGTAGTTGATCGTGACACCATCGCGTTCGAACCCGGGCATGAGGGCAGTGTAGGGTCGGTGGCGCGCGCGAGCTACCGGCAACACTTTAAATGCTTAAGGGTGTTCACCGATTGGCGGAAGGATTGGCCCCATCGAACATCGTTCGTGGCGGGGCCGGCAAAGGAAAGAGTGATGACGGTTGTTTGCGCGTGGTGCAGGCAGGTGATGGCGACGGGAAGCGAAACTGTCACCCATGGCATATGCGGTCCATGTTCGGTGAGGCTCGAAGCATCGCTCGTCCGGAAGCTGCGCGAGGGCTCGCGCAACCGGCTGTTGACGAGGCGAAAGGCGAGGCCGCGAGCGAGCGCGCCGCTGCCGGGGTTCGAGTTCGTCCTCCAGGCAGGCCCCTTATGGGCGTCCGGGCTGAGCGCGTAGCGTTACCATCGAAAGCGCAGGTCCACGGGCCGGACCTTTCAACAGGCCAGGGCACAGTCGCGCCCGGAAGGGGCGGTGTCCCGCTCGCAGGAACCGGTCAGCGGGAGCGGCTGCCACTCTCGCGGAGCAGGCGGATGAGGGCCTCGTCACCCTGGAGGAGCTCGAGCTTGGGGTCTCCCGCGGCCTCACGCGCATATGCGTTATCCAGCTCAATGGCGCGGCGCACGTGACGGAGGGCGGAATCGCGGTTTGCAAGCATGGCCGAGGCCTGCGCGGCGCCGTAGTGGGCGGCGGCGTCTGCCGGGTCGACGGCCACGGCCTCCTGGAAGTCAACCAGCGCAGCGGCGCCATCGCCGCCGTGCAGGTGGGCGAGACCGCGGTTCACCATGACGGTGGTATCGGCGGGGTCGATTGCGAGCGCCTCGTTGAAGTCGCGAAGGGCGGCCGCGTAGTTCGCCCGGTAGAGGTGGAGCATGCCGCGGTTGTTGAGAGCATCGGCATCGCCCGGGTTGAGCTCGAGCGAGCGGTTGTAGTCCGCGAGAGCGGCATCGTAGTCGCCCGAGCGGGTGTGGGCATTGGCGCGGTTGTAGTAGGCGGCGACCATCTCGGGCGAGAGCTCGAGCGCGCTGGAGTACCGTTCGATGGCGAGGCGGTATTGGCCGACGTTGAAGTAGACGTTTCCCTCGTCGAGGTAGGAATCGGCCGTGCGGTTGGCGGCGGTGCCTATGGGGGTTGCAGGAACATCGGCAAGGACTTCTTCGACCGATTCAAGGAGGGCGGTGTCTTCACCGGCGGACACGGGCGGGGGTGTGAGCGGGAGCGAGGGGGGCGCCACGGGATGTCCGAAGGCGGCCTCGGCCTGCTCGATCCCGGCGCCCTCGGCCTGCTCGATCCCGGCGCCCTCGGCGGCGAGTGATTCGAAGGCGGCGGTGACGACATCGAGCTCCTGCGCCGGGGGCTCTTCGGCATGGATGGGGGCCTGTTCCGTGACCGGCGACGGAAAGGGCGTGGGCTCGGTGAGCGCAGGGGAAGGCTCGGCCGGTGAAGGCTCTTCCGCGGAAGGCGCCGGGCGGACGGGCGGCTCTTCGGGTGGAGGCTCAACAATGGTCCACGCGACTTCGGGCTCGGGCTCGGCCGGGGCCTCGGCGGGGGCTGCGGCTTGAACTTCCGTCCCGGCCGCGGCCCCAGGCTGAGGTGCTTGCGCGGCCGGCTCGGGACCGCCGGGTTCCGCTTCGGGCTCCGCAGGCTCCGGCGCAGGCGCGGGTGCGACGGGAGGGACATAGGGGGCGCCCGGGAGCGTTGCGCGCCTCCGCGTGACAAGTACCCATACGCCGAGGGCTACTCCTCCTACAAGCGAAAGGAGGAGCAGGGCTTTGAGCAGGCGTTTCATCGCACTTCCTCGCGTTCGCCGGCCTGTTCGAGAAGGTGCTCCGTGACTGCCATGAGGCCGTTGTAGGCGTAGATGATGTAGTCACGCGGGTGGAGGTCGAGCTTCTTGCGGGTCTCTTTGCGGGCGGTCACGGGGTCCCAGGAGCCGGTGAGCTCGATGGCTTCGTGGTCGACGCCGATTTCGAGCTCGTAGAGTTCGCCGTCTTCGCAGACCACCACGCAACCGCGCTCGGGATCGGCGAGAGTACCGGGGTCGCACTCGATGGCGGTGGTAAAGAAGGCATTGGGGAAGGAAGGAAAGGGCTGGAGCTCGGCGCAGGCTTCCTTCAAGAGTTGCTGAAGCTGCAACGCCGCCCGTTCGAGGACGTTATCCGCCTGAGCCTTGCGCAGCAGGGGGTTGGTGTCCATGAATACGAGCCCAAGTATACGCAAGGTTGCGGCGAGGGGCATAGCCGGTTGCCGCGCACAAGCGACCCGGGTGACGTAAGCTCTCAGCATCGTCACCGCAGGAGGCCGGAATGAGCTACGAACAGATCACCTACGAACAGCGGGGCGCGGTCGCGCTCGTCACCATGAACCGCCCCGAGCGGCTCAACGCGTGGACAGAGCAGATGCACAACGAGATGCGCGACGCGATCAAGCGGGCAGTGGGCGACGATTCAGTGGGGGCAGTCGTGCTGACGGGGGCAGGCAGGGCGTTCTGCGCCGGGGCCGACATCGCGGCGTTCAAGGAGGCGATCGAAGCGTCGAGCACAACGGGGAGTGGGGCTGCAGAAGGGCCGGGGAACTGGGTGTCGTTCTGCCAGGGGGTGGGCAAGCCGCTGATCGCGGCCATCAACGGACCTGCCGTGGGTGTGGGGATAACCCAGGTGCTGCCGTTCGACATTCGCATCGCCAGCGAAAACGCGCGCATTGGCATGTTCTTCGTGCGGATGGGGCTTGTCCCCGAGCTGGCCAGCTCGCACCTTCTCTCGCAGCTCGTGGGCACCGGCCGGGCGACGGAGTGGTGCCTCACGGGCCGCATGGTGGGCGCGGAGGAGGCGCGCGAAGCGGGGCTCGTTACAGAGGTGGTGCCCGCGGAGGGGCTTGTAGAACGCGCGATCGCGCTGGGGAACGAAGTGGCCGCATTGCCGGGCGAGACGCTTGCCCGGGTGAAGAGACTGCTGATCGAGAACGCCGTGGAGGGAAACCTGGAGGCGGTTCTTGGGCGTGAGAACGTCGCCCTGGCACAGGCGCGGGCCAGCGCCGAACACAGGGAGGCGGTGACGGCGTTCATGGAGAAGCGGCCGCCGGCCTTCGCGCGGCGGGGCCAGGGCTACTGAATCATCCGTCGGCGCATTCCTGCGAGTGCGAGCCAGTAGAAGACAAACGTGGCGGCCGCCACCCAGGCGAAGTCGCCGATCATTGACCATTCGAACTGGCCCTTGAGGAAGCCCCGGTAGAGTTCCACAACGTGGGTCAGGGGGATGAACCACCCGAGAATCTGCGCCCAGTGGGGAAGCTCGTCGAAGGGAAAGAAGGCGCCCCCGAACCAGAACATGGGGTTGATCACGAGGTTGAAGAAGTAGCTGAACTGGCTCATTGCCCGGGCGAGAGAGGCGAAACAGATGGAGATGGCGCTGAACAGGAGCCCCGGTACAAAGGACAGGGGGATTATGGCGAGTGCCCAGGGGGACTCGACCATGTGGAGCCAGGGGTTGAGGACAATGGCCACGATAAGAATGTAGGCAGCGTTGACCGTGGCGCGGGTCATGCCCCAGAGGATCTCGCCGGTTATCACGTCGTCGACACTGACAGGTGTGGCGATGATAGCGTCGTAGGTGTGCTGCATCTCAAGGCGCACGTAGCTGCCCCACGCGCATTCGAAGACGGCGGCGAACATGGGGAACATGGCGAGCAGACCGGGAGTGAGGAAGGCGACGTACTCCTCGCCCGAGTTGAGCTTAACAAACTGGCCAAGGCCGAGGCCAAGGGCAAGGATGACGACGAACGGTTCGACTACGACGCCGATGAGCTCGGTGCGCCAAAGGCGAAACTGGACATCGCGGTTGCGCTGCCAGACGCGGTACGAGCCGGCGGAGAGGTCTGGCCGGGTGGTGATGGCGGTCAATCGAGCAGCCCCCTTCCGGTGAGGCGGAGGAAGACATCCTCCAGGTTGCCGGGGCGCAAGAATGCGAGCGCCGGGTCGGCGATACGGGCGGCGATCTGCCGGGCGGCATCGCCTGCTTCGAAGATGTAGACGATGTCCTCGACCTCTTCGATGGCGACGCCGTCGATGCCGGTGAGCTCGCCGAGGAGCGGGGCGCGGTCGTCGTGCCCCATGCGGAGCTCGAGCACGACTTCGCCGGCGTAGTCGCGGATGAGGTCGTGGGGATTGCCTTCGGCGAGGAACTTGCCGCGGTGCATGATGACGAGGCGGTCACAGAGGTGGGCCGCTTCGTCCATGTAGTGGGTGGTGAGGAGCATGGTGACTCCCTTTGCGCGCAGCATGCGCAGTTTCTGCCAGACGAGATGGCGAGCCTGCGGGTCGAGGCCGGTGGTGGGCTCATCGAGAACAAGGATCTCGGGCTGGTTGACCAGGGAGCGGGCGATGACGAGGCGCCGCTTCATGCCACCGGAGAGGTCGCTGACGGGGGAGTTGGCCTTTTCGGTGAGCTGGAAGAGGGCGAGGCTTTCGGAGATGCGCTCACTGGCGATGGCGCGGGGCACGCCGTAGTAGCGCGCGTAGACTTCCAGGTTCTGGCGAACGGGAAGGTCGGGGTCGAGGCTGTCCTCCTGGGGGACGATGCCCAGGCGGGCCTTGATGGCGCGAGATTGACGGCGCGGGTCAAGCCCGAGAACGCGGAGTTCGCCGCCGCCGACGGGTGATGTGCAACAGATCATGCGGATGGTGGTGCTCTTGCCCGCGCCATTCGGGCCGAGAAAGCCAAAGCACTCACCCTGCCTGACGGTGAACGAGATGCCATCTACCGCGCGGAATGAGCCGAAGTTCTTGACGAGGCCACGGGCCTCGACGGGAGGTGGGATCACTGAGGGGCCCCCTGCTGCTATGCGGAAGCTCGGGCGCTGGTGCCCGAGGCGGGATGAAACGGCGGAGCGGAACCTTTACCTTCGGGCGAAAGGTGGGCGCCGGTGGTTTGTCGCGAGCATCATCTTCATCGTTTCATCGTCCTACGCTCGTGGTGGCGCTGCAGGAATGGAGGGATTGTACGGCCCTGGCTGCGCAAACTCAATCGAATGCTTCGTCGTCCGAATCGTCGTCGGCCCCGGTTTCGCGCTCGATCTCCTCGCTGGTCTCGGACCAGCCTTCCTCATCTTCTTCGGGGAACTCGTCGTCTTCGCCGAAATCGGCGTCGTCGGCAAGGGCCCCACGCAGAAGGCCGCGCCGGGTGTAGGGGCGCACATCGGCGACCGCCCGGGCCTGCGGGAAGCTCACCCGGCCGATTAGAGAGGGGTGCTGGTAAGTCTCGCGGATGATGACCCTGATTTCGTTGCCGGCAACCGAGACCAGCGCGGCGGAGTAGAGGTTGCCGCCCTCCATCATCTTCGCGAGGCGGAGCCCAACCCGCGGCTCGACCATGCCCACATAGCCGCCGGCCTTGCTATGGACATTGACGGCGTTGCCCTGGAGGCGAAGCTCGACCAGGTCCCCGGCATCGAGGGTGGCAGCCTGCGCCGGGTCGATTGCCTGCAGGGTGGTGACGCTGGCCTTGCCGGTCTCCTCGATGAACATGCGCGTATCGAGCTGGGAAGGCAGGGACGCCCCTGCGGCGTCCTTCATGGAGGCGAGCCTGTCGAGGTTGCGGCGGGCAATCTGGTTGGCGGGATCGACTTCGAGGGCCTTGCCGTAGCACTGGCGGGCCTCGGAGACGTGGCCGAGTTCGGTGAGCGACTTGCCGAGCCTGTTGTAGCCTTCGGCGTCATCGGGAAAGAGGCGGACGAATTCGCGGTTGAGGCTGGCGGCTTCGTCCCAGCGGCTACTGACAGCAAGCTTGACGGCCTGCTCGCTCATCTGCTTGCGAAGGCGGGAGCGGTCTTCGGGGGACATCGTCTCGGTGGTCGGATCGTTACTCACGGCAAACCTGACCCGTCGCGCGGGGGACGGCAACTATACTTCGCGCTGCTGCCAATGGGCAACGGCGCTCAAGTGCGTCTTGCCGTAGGCCCCCGCAAGCGTGGGGCTCACTTGAACTAACATGGCCAGGTGGACCGTGACTCCGTTGACAGCGGTGTGCTCCGGCGCCTGTGGCGCGCGGTGGCGAGCCGCTACTCATCGTATGACCTGGTGCTCCCGGGCGAGAACAGCTTCATCTGCCGCGCTGCAACGTGCAATGCATGGTGCTGCCGGGCGCTAAGCGTGCCCGTTGGCGATGCCGATGCCGAATGGATGCAGCGTGCTTCGGGCCTGCCACCGGCGCAGTTCCTGGAATGCGAAAACGGAGAGCCGATTGCACTGCCCCTTGCCGACCCGTACCTGCTGGCCAGGCGCGAAGGGGCATGCTCGCTCCTGGGGAAGGACCTCCTGTGCTCCCGGTACGAGGGGCGGCCCGTGGCCTGCCGCCTCTACCCGTACCAGCCCGCCTGGCTTGATGTGGAGACTGGAAAGCCCATGAGCCGGGGCGCAGTGGGTGCAATCGCGCTCGTGCTGCGGCACAGGGAGTGCCCGGGCTTCACCGGGCCGCCGCTGGGCGAAGAGGAGTGGGTGGACCTGGTGGCCAGCCTGCAGCGGCTCCAATCCGGGGAAAGCCAGGGGAGCGATTGGCCCGAGCGCCAGGCGTGATACTCCGTTACTGTAGATGAAGCTACCGCGAACCATCCCGGACTTCTGCCTTTGACCACTCGCCAGGTTGCTGCTCTGCTGACGCTCGCCCTTGTCTGGGGGGCGTCGTTTCTCTTCATCCGTGTTCTTGCCGATGCCGATGTGCAGGCGCTGGGCATCAGCTCGGGGCGGACCGCGCTCGGGCTGGCGACGCTCGTGCCGTTCGCGTGGATAGCGCGGCGCCAGTTCCCCCGCGATGGCCGGACATGGATGGCGCTGGCGGGACTCGGGTTTGCGAACTTCGCACTCCCCTGGTCGCTCTATGGATACGGGGAGCACCACGTGGAGAGCGGGGTTGCGAGCATCATCAATTCGGGAATGCCGCTGTGGGCGGCCATCTTCTCGGTGATGCTGATCCGGGCAGACGACTTCTCGCGGGCGCGCGTGCTGGGCCTGGCGCTCGGCTTTGGCGGGGTGGTGGCGGTGATGGGAGGAGGCACGTCCGGGGTTGATGGAGAATCGCTGCGGGGAATGCTCGCCATGGTTGGCGCGACGGTGTGCTATGCCTTCTCGAGCGTATCGATTCGCCGCTGGCTGGGGCACGTGCCGGCGCTGCCGCTGACGATTGGCCAGATCGGGTTTGCGGCCTGCTTCCTTGCGCCGGTGGCGCTGGCGACAGGGGCCTTCGATGATGCCCGCATGGGAGCGGCGGAATGGGGGAGCCTGCTCACCCTGGGGGCAGCGGGCTCAGGTTTCGCGGTGGTCATCTACATGTGGCTCATCGGCGAGGTCGGGGCCGTGCGCGCGGCCGTGGTTACCTACATGATGCCACCCATTGGCGTGACCCTCGGCTGGCTGCTGCTCGACGAGCCGGTGGGCTGGAACCTGCTGGTGGGGCTGGCGCTCATCGTTGCGGGCGTGGCCCTCGTGCAGGGAGTGCGCTTTACGCAGCTGGCCTCGCGCGTGAGCGGACGTACGGCCGCGGCGGCCACGGCCGGTGAATGACGCATCGAGGCATGTGCTAAGCTCCGGCGCGTGTACAGGCGCTCTCCGTTCTCACAGGTCCGGCCCGAAGTCCGCGCGATCCGCGAAAAGCTGATAGACACGCGCCGCGACTTCCACCGGCACCCGGAGGTGTCGTGGAAGGAGCACCGCACCCAGCAGGTCATCCTGGACCGTCTCCAGGAGCTCGGCCTGGCGCACGTGAGGCCAATTGCCACCACGGGCGCCACCGGTGTTGTTGAGAGCAGCCGGAAGGGGCCCGCCGTGCTCTGGCGCGCCGACATTGACGCCCTCCCGGTACCAGAACGGAGCGAGCTTCCGTTCGCCTCGGAGAACGCCGGGGTGATGCACGCCTGCGGGCACGATTCCCACATGGCGATCGCGCTTGGGCTCGCGGAAATCCTGGCGAAAGGGTCGGCCACGCTTCCCGGAAGCGTGCGGTTCGTCTTCCAGCCGGCCGAGGAGTCGTCGGGCGGGGCCCGCGCCTGCATCGCTGACGGCGTGCTGGAGTCGCCTCGAATGGACCAGGTGCTGGGGCTTCACATCAGCGCCGACATTCCAATCGGCTCGATAAATGTCGCACCGGGGCCTTTCTTCGCCTCGCCCACGGCCATCCGAATCGAGATCACGGGACGAGGCGGGCACGCCGCCGCGCCCCACCAATCGGTCGACGCGGTAGTTGTGGCCGCCCATGCCATCACGGCCTTGCAGACGGTTGTGAGCCGCTCGGTGGGCCCTTCGGAAACGGCGGTGCTCACTATCGGCAAGATTGAGGCCGGTTTCCGGGGAAACGTCATCGCCGAATCGGCAGCGATGACGGGCACGATTCGCACCTACAACGACCGCGTGCGGGTGCTGATGCTGCAGCGGACGGAGGAGATCCTGGCGGGGGTGTGCGCTGCCTTTGGCGCCACTTTCGAACTGAAGCACACGACGAGCTGCCCGCCCCTTGTGAACGACGGCGTTGTTACGGCCATGGTCCGCGACGAGGCTGCGAAGCTCTTCGGCGAAGGGGGCATTCATGCCGCGCCGAGCATGGGGGCGGACGACATGGCGGACTTCCTCCAACAGCGGCCCGGCTGCTACTTCTGGCTGGGTGCGCGCAACGAGGCGAAGGGCATCGCCGGCCGCCACCACGACCCGGGCTTCGTGATCGATGAGGACGCGCTGGAGCTGGGCGTGGAGTTCGGGCTCAGGCTCATCGAGAGGGCGCTTTCGGACCCGCCCGGGCGGTAGGCGGACCCCGGTGGGCTATTCGATGATCCAGCGGTCGGTGTCGCGCGTCCAGGAGATGATTTCGCCCGGGGAGAAGAAGAGGGCAGCCTCGCGTTCGCCGCTGGCGGGGCTGTCGCTGGCATGGACCAGGTTGCGGCCGCGTTCGAGGCCGAAATCGGCGCGGATGCTGCCGGGGGCGGCCTCGACGGGGTTGGTGGCGCCGACGGTGTTTCGCACCACCTGGATGGCGTTGGGCCCTTCAAGGACGGCGGCGATGACGGGGGCGCTGGTGATGTATTCGACGAGGCCGGGGAAGAACGGCTTGCCCTCGTGCTCGGCGTAGTGGCGCCGGGCGAGGGCGGCATCGATCTGGAGGAGCTTCATGGCAACGATGCGGAGTCCGCGGCGCTCAAGGCGGCCGATGACTTCGCCGGCGAGGCCGCGTTGCATGGCATCGGGCTTTACGAGCACGAGGGTTCGTTCCATGGTTCGTTTGGTCTCCGTTCGGGATGGTCTTGTTCAGCGGGCGAGCAGGGGTTGGCCGGAGCGCCGCGGAAGGGTGATGTTCGGTTCGCGGAGGTAGACCGCATCGATGCTTTCGGAGGAGCCTTCGGCGAAGGCGGGGAGCAGCCCGGCGAGGGCCGCCCGGCAGCGTTCGGCGGGGCCGATTTCCATCCCGCCGAGGGCGCCTGCGCCTTCGCCGGCCAGGTGCAACCCGGCGAGGTCGCCGGCCTTGTGGGCTTCGGCGGGGCCACCTTGCTCGCCGTTGGTGAAAGTCTGCGCTGCGAATTCGCCGCGGCCGGCCGGGTGGATGGCGGTGACATCATCGAGGCCGGATGCCGCCTTGACAGCGAGCAGGGTGGCGATGCCGCGCAGCGGAATGCCGTGGGCGAGGGCGAGCCCTTCGGCGGTGGCGATGCCCACGCGCAGCCCGGCGTAGCTCCCGGGGCCTTTGACCACGGCGATACCATCGAGCGATGGGCGTCCGTGGAGCAGCTCTTTGATGGCCGGCAGGAGCGCCTTTGAGTGGTCGCGCGGCGCGTCCTGCACAGAAGTGGCGACGACCTGGCCATCAACGGCGAGGGCCAGCGCGAAGGGCCCCGAGGCGGTATCGATGCAGAGGACGGTGGTCACGCTACTCCGAGCGCCTCGACAAGGGCGGCGCCGCGAGGCCCCCGTGGCAGGAAGCGCAGCCTGCGCTGGCGGTCGAAGTCGCCATAGCGGAGCTCGATGACGAGGCCGTCGCCGGGGAGGAGCTCGGCGCCACGTTCGGGCCATTCGATCACGAGGATCCCCTGCTCCGGGTAGTCCCAAAGGCCCAGCTCATCGAGCTCCTCCACGTCTTCCATGCGATAGAGGTCGACGTGGAAGAGGCGCTCGCGGCCGTCATACTCGTTCATGAGCACAAACGATGGGCTTGTTACCGGGGCCTGGCATTCGAGCCCGCGCCCAATGCCCTGGACAAGGCAGGTCTTGCCGGTTCCGAGGTCGCCGCTGAGGAGAACTACATCGCCGCGCTGGAGCACGCGGCCGAGGCGCTCCCCGACCTCGCGAGTCTCCTGTTCGCCGCCGGTGGCCAGTTCGATGTCGTGCTTTTCCCCCATATGCCCAGTATAGGCAACCACTTCGTTACGCCATAAGCGGCGCATGTGCGGCTCATGCTACGCTGGCCGGGCATGCGGGTGGCGCTCCTGGCCGACATTCACGCGAACCTGGCAGCCCTCGAGGCGGTACTCCGCGATGCGGCGGCCCAGGGTTTCGATGCTTGCTGGCACCTGGGCGACGTGGTGGGCTACGGCCCCGATCCAGATGCTGTGGTGGGCAGGCTGGTTGAGCTGGAAGCGCCCGGCGTGGGCGGGAATCACGACGGGGCCGCGGCCGGGCTCCTGCCGCTCGACCAGTTCGTTCCGCTGGCGGCCGAGGCGAACCGCTGGACCGCGCAGACGATCTCCCCGGCGACGCTGGAGTTCCTGCGTGGACTTCCGCAGGTTGTGCGCGACGGTGGGGTCACGCTTGTTCACGGGACGCTGGCCGACCCGGTGTGGGAGTACTTCTCGACTTACGAGGCGGCGGAACGCCATTTCGCGCTGCAGGAGACGCCCTGGTCGGTGACCGGGCACACTCACCTGCCGCTCGTGGTCCGGCAGGGCCCGGTGAGCGGGGAGCTGGACATCGTTGTCCCGGAGCACGGGGGCGTGGTGGAGCTCGGCGCGGGGCCGGTGTGCATCAACCCGGGCAGCGTGGGTCAGCCGCGAGACGGGGACGCGCGGGCCGGCTATGCCATCCTGGACACGGGCACCGGGGAGGCCACGTTCCGGCGGGTTGAGTACGATATCGCGGCGACGCAGCAGAGGATGATGGCGGCCGGGCTTCCGGGGCCGCTCATCGAACGCCTCGCGCGCGGCCGCTAGGAGGCGCCAGTGGACGGGCCAGTTACGGTGGTAGTCGGGTTCCCGGTCCGGGACGAGGTCCTGGACGCGATCGGACGGGTCGACCCGCGGGTGCAGGTGGTGCATCTGCCGGGGATAGCGCGGCCGGGCGGCGCGGGACCGGAGGCGGAGGAATGGAAGAGGCAGCTGGCCACGGCCGACGTGCTCTTTGGACCGACAAGCATTGCGCGGGAATACATCGAGGCGGCGCCAAACCTGGAGTGGTTCCAGGTCATCAATGCCGGCGTGGACCGGCTGGCTAACGAAGGGCTCCTGGAACGGGGGTTCGTGGTGACGAACGTGAGCGGGCTGGTGGCCGTCTCCATTGCGGAGTGGGTGATGGGCACGGTGCTGATGCTGGCCAAGAACCTGCACCAGGCCGTTCGCACCCAGGGCGAGCGGCGCTGGAACGCCTGGCGCGTGGGTGAGCTGGCGGGTCAGACAATGGGCATTGCCGGGCTAGGCGCCATCGGCAGGGAGACGGCCCGGCGAGCGCGTGCCTTCGACATGCGCGTGGTTGCGTCGCGGCGCACGGCGCCCCCGGGAGCGGCCGACCCCGATTGCGACGAGGTAGTGCCCTACGAAGACCTGGAGCGGCTGCTTCGCGAGTCCGACTTTCTGGTGCTGTGCGTGCCTCTGACGCCCGAGACGCACCACCTGGTAGGGGCTCGCGAACTGGCGATGATGAAGCCCACGGCGACGCTCGTGAACATCGCACGGGGCGCCGTGGTGGACCAGGACGCGCTCATTGCGGCGCTCCGGGACGGGACGATCGCGGCGGCCGCGCTCGACGTGTTCGACCCCGAGCCGCTGCCGCCCGAGAGCCCGCTCTGGGGCATGGACAATGTGATCATGACGCCGCACGTTTCGGGTTCGATCGAGGGGTACGGGCGCCGATCGGCGGAGCTTTTCCTGGAGAACCTTGGACGTTTCATGGCCGGGGAGAAGCTGGAGAACGTGGTCGATCCGAAGCTGGGCTACTGAACCGTTCGATTGACCCAAAGGGCGGCCCTTCGTAGTGTATTGCACAACCGTATAGCGGCCGATTGAACTCACCATCGGGTTGGGAGGTAGATGAAACTCATGGCCAAGGCCATCACAGAGAACGGCAAGGTCCCGGTTTCCGCGCAGCTCGGTCAGCGGATCCGCACGGCGCGGCGAGACGCCAGCATGAGCCAGGGGCAGCTTGCCCACTCCCTCAGCACCACGCAGAGCGCCATCAGCCTCTACGAGGCAGGGCAGCGTTCGGTGGGCATCGACATGCTGCTGAATGTGGCCCGCATCCTGAATCGTCCCCTTCACTACTTCCTGGGGGAGGACGGGGACATGCTCTACGTGAAGGACAGCGATATCGCCGAGCTCATCGGCGAGCTGGAGAAGCACCCGGAAGACCTGCCCGAGCTGCTGGCATACTGGCAGTTCCTGCGCTGGCGCCGCCTTAGCTCCAACGGTAACGGCCGCCACCAGGCCTGAACCCGCAATCAGAACCCCGGCAAACGAGCCTCCCCCGCGGAGGCTCGTTTGCTGACCGCCGGGAGCCGCCCGTGGTACGCCGCCTCTGCGACGAAACTGACGCCCGCCGCCTGCTGAATCCCGGTCCGGTGGCGATCGTCACCACGGCCTGGCGCGGGGAGACCAACGCTGCACCTATCGCATGGACGGCGCCGCTCTCGATGGAACCGCCGCTCGTCGGGTGCGTCATCCATCCAAACCGGCACACGGCCGACATGATCCGGTTCAGCGAGGAGTTTGCGATCAACATCCCCGGGCCGGGGCTGCTGAAACAGACGGCGTTTCTCGGCTCGCACACGGGGTTGAATGCGAACAAGCTCGAGGCGGCGGGGCTCGCCCTCTTCAACCCCATGCGGATCAGCGCACCGCTCATTGAAGGCTGCCTTGCGTGGATCGAGTGCGGAGTCCACGACGTCATCCGGATTGGCGACCATTCGCTCTTCGTGGGACGTGTCACCGGCGTGCAGGCGCTGGACGAAGCCTACGCGGGAGCGTGGCTGCTCGCAGAGCGGCAATACAGCCCACTCACCTACATCGGCGGGACGAAGTACGCCGTGGTGGGCGACCCGATGGAGGCCACGTTCGAAGTCGACGCCCAGGGCGGACTGGTGGTAGAGACGGCCGGCGAGCGTGAACGGCGTGAGGAGGAAGAGGCCCGCGAGCGCGAGCTGCGCAAGGCCGAGGGCGAGCAGGGGTACGACGAGATGCGCGGCGGGTAGGGTTTAGCGGCCGGCCGGGGGAGTGCCGTAGCCGAGGAAGGGGCCCGGCGTGGGCCATACCAGCGGGAGCCCGCCCGCGGCCTCGACCTCGCGGCTAAGCCGGTCAAGCTCTTCCGGCGAATCGGCGCAAAGAGACTGCTGGGGCGTGTAGGCGAGGCGCCAATCGCCCAGCTCGGCGGCCTCCTCGGGGGAGATGACGCGTACCATGCAGTACTCGCCAGGCTGCTCCCTGGGGTAGGCGAAGAAGAGCCCGACGCCCGTTAGCCCGAGCATGCCCACCACTCCCGAGGTAGCGGCCCTGGCTGCAAGGCCGCCGGCGAACCATGCGCCGGCCCGGCTCCGCCAGCGCGAGACGCCGCCCCGCAGGAGGCCGCGCTGTCCGCCCGTCTCAAGCTTGGAGTGGATCTCCTTGAGGTGATAGCGCACGGCGTTGCGCGTTATGCCGAGC